>Ga0137415_10000475_pt1 | contig 38262 bp, 32 predicted proteins | sample CZODoug3_1_1_16f_FD_183082 | JGI IMG/M metagenome (GOLD analysis project Ga0137415, IMG submission 183082) | Vadose zone soil fungal communities from Angelo Coast Range Reserve, California, USA - CZODoug3_1_1_16fungal (Hybrid Assembly) | ecosystem: Environmental > Terrestrial > Soil > Vadose...
CTGACGTTGCCGCCGGTGATGGGTGTGCCAAGAGCGGTGCAGGCTTCTCCCAGGCCGTCGATGGATTGGGAGAACTGCCACATCACTTCGGGCTTTTCGGGGCTGCCGAAGTTGAGGCAGTTAGTGGCGGCGATGGGACGCGCGCCGGACGCGGCGACGTTGCGGGCGGCTTCGGCGACGGCGTGCATGGCGCCGACTTTGGGATTGAGGAAGCACCAGCGGCCGTTGCCGTCGGTGGAGAGAGCTAGAGCGCGAAGGACGCCATTCTTTTCAGATTCCTTGATGCGGACTACGGCAGCATCGCTGGCGCCGGGACCGGCGAGGGTGTTGGTGCGGACGCTGGTGTCGTATTGCTCGGTGATCCAGCGTTTCGAAGCGATGGTGGGAGAGGCGAGAAGTTTCTTGAAGTTGTCGGTGAGGTCCGTTTTTTCGGGAGCGAAGGGGAACCAATCTTTTTCGGATTCGGCGCGCGGCGCCGGTGCAGAAATCGGGCGATTGTAGACGGGGCCTTCTTCGGCGAGGGGATGCGCGGGAATTTGCGCGACGATTTTGCCGTGATCTTTCACGACGAGCAGGCCGCCGATTGTGACTTCGCCGACGACGGTGGAATCGAGGCCCCACTTTTTGAAGACGTCGAGAACTTCGTGCTCGCGGCCCTTTTCGGCGACGAGGAGCATCCGCTCCTGGGATTCGCTGAGCATGATTTCGTAAGGGCTCATGCCGGTTTCGCGCTGGGGAACCTTGGCGAGATCGATTTCGATGCCGGTGCCGCCGCGGGAGGCCATTTCGCAGGTGGAGCAGGTTAGGCCGGCGGCGCCCATATCCTGGATGGCGACGATGGCGCCGGTCTTCATGGCTTCGAGACAAGCTTCGAGAAGAAGTTTTTCGGTGAAGGGATCGCCGACCTGAACGTTGGGACGTTTTTGCTGGGATTCTTCTGTGAATTCGGCGGAGGCGAGGAGCGAGGCGCCGTGGATGCCGTCGCGTCCGGTCTTCGCGCCGACGTAGATGACGGGATTGCCGAGACCCTTGGCTTTGGCGAGGAAGATGTCTTCTTTGCGGGCGATGCCCAGGGCAAGCGCGTTGACTAGGGGATTTTGGGAGTAGCAGGGTTCAAAGGCGACTTCGCCGCCGACGGTGGGAACGCCGAAGCAGTTGCCGTAGTTGGCGATGCCGCGGATTACGCCGTCGAGGATGCGGCGATTGGCGGCGGGATCGGAGTCGCCCGCCTTCGCTGAAGCTTCGGCGGGTGAAATTTCGCCGAAGCGAAGGGAGTCGAGGACGGCTATGGGGCGGGCGCCCATGGTGAAGATGTCGCGGAGGATGCCGCCGACGCCGGTGGTGGCGCCCTGGAAGGGTTCGACGTAGCTGGGGTGATTGTGGGATTCGATTTTGAAGGCGGCGACGAGGCCGTCGCCGATGTCGACCACGCCTGCATTTTCGCCGGGGCCTTGGACTACTAGTTTGCCGCGGGTGGGGAGGCGCTTGAGGTGGACTTTGCTGGATTTGTAGGAGCAGTGCTCGCTCCACATGACGGAGAAGATGCCGAGTTCGGTGATGTTGGGATCGCGGCCGAGGATTTTCTGGATGCGGGCGTATTCGTCGCGGGTGACGCCGTGTTCGGCGGCGATTTCGGGAGTGACTTTGATTTCGGTTTGTACGGTGGCCATTGCTTAGATGAAGACCTCAGGGTTTGTGTTTGCCGATCGGCCGCACAGGCAAGAGTGCCTGTGCCACAAAAATTGTTGGGAGCTCACGCGGTGGCCTTTGCTGCGCCTACTAGGGCTTCGACCATGGAACGCAAGATGACTAGCCCGTCTTCGGAGTTTAGGGCGGATTCTACGGCGCGCTCGGGGTGCGGCATCAGGCCGGCTACGTTGCGTTCGCGATTGCAGATGCCGGCTATGTTGTTCATGGAGCCGTTGGGATTGCCTGGGCTGATCGGGCGCACAGGCAAGAGTGCCTGTGCCACATCGTCGTCTTTGCCGTCGGGGGTGGTGTAGCGGAAAAGAACCTGGTGATTTTTTTCGAGAGCGGCGAGGGTGGCTTCGTCGCAATTGTAATTGCCGTCGCTGTGGGCGATGGGGAGTTTGAGGATCTGGCCTTTTTGCGCGGTGTTGGTGAAGGGGGAGTTGGTGTCTTCGACGCGGATGTGGACGTGGCGGCAGATGAAGCGGAGGCCGGAGTTGCACATCATGGCGCCGGGAAGGAGGCCGGCTTCGAGGAGGATCTGGAAACCGTTGCAAATGCCGAGGACGAGGCCGCCGGATTTTGCGAATTTTGCGATGGAGTTCATGACGGGAGAGAAGCGGGCGATGGCGCCGGTGCGGAGATAGTCGCCGTAGGAGAAGCCGCCGGGGAGGATGATGGCGTCGCAATTGTGGAGGTCTTCGGATTGGTGCCAGATGAATTCGACGGGTTTTTGCAGGACGTGGCCGATGGCGTGGAAGGCGTCGTGGTCGCAGTTGGACCCGGGAAAGACTACGACTCCGAATTTCATGGGCACCTCCGGGGAGTGATGCGGGAAAGTTTTATTTTAGCACAGAGGGGAGGTGAGATTTGGTGGGGATGAAATTGCGATTGGGTGCCGGTGTTTGCGTTGAGGTCCTTCGGACATCCTTGTCGGATGCCCTCAGGATGACAAACGGCTTGGTGGTAGCGTGAAGTTTGCTGCAGAGATTTGTGTTTGGAGGCGGGGATTACACCGTAAAAGCGGAAGCTTTGCTTCCGCACTCAAAATGGTTAGCGGCGTTTTTTGTGGGGCTTCTTTTTTGGGTGGTGGGTGGAATTGGCGGAGAGTTCGCGGCGTTTTTTGGAGGCCCAGTTGGGTTTGGTGGATTGGCGGCCGCGGGCGATGCCGAGGGCGTCGGAGGGGACGTTTTCGGTGATTACGGAGCCGGCGGCGATGTAGGCGCCGTCGCCGAGTTTGACTGGCGCGACTAGGACCGTGTCGCTGCCGACGAAAACGCGATTGCCGATCGTGGTGGGGTGTTTGGCGAAGCCGTCGTAGTTGCAGGTGATGGTGCCGGCGCCGATGTTGGATTTGCTGCCGACTTTGGCGTCGCCGATGTAGGAGAGATGCGGGGCCTTGCTGCCTTCGCCGATGGTGCTTTTTTTGATTTCGACGAAATTGCCTACGCGCGCGCCTTTGAGGAGATGGGATTCAGGGCGGAGGCGCGCAAAGGGGCCGATGATGACTTCGGATTCGAGGCGCGAGGAGTCGATGACGCAGTGAGGTTCGACGAGGACGCCGTCACCGAGTGTGGCGTCGCGAAGGACACTGCCGGTGCGGATGGTGCAGCGCATACCGATTTTTGTTTTGCCGAGGAGTTGGACGGTGGGCTCGAGGATGGAGTCTTCGCCAACGGTGACATCGGGATCGACGAGGACGGTTTCGGGAAGCTGGATGGTGACGCCGTCGCGCATGAGCTGATCGCGTTTCCATTCGCGGAAGGTGCGGTCAACACTGGCGAGATCGGCGCGGGTGTTGCAGCCGAGAGTTTCGCGGGGATCGGGAGCGATTTCGGCGAGAACGGTTTCGCCGCTGGAGTTGAGGACAGAGACGGCGTCGGTGAGATAAATTTCGCGATGCTTGTTGTTGGGTTTTACATGGGCGAGCGCGGGCCAGAGCTTGGCGGCGGTGAAGCAGTAGATGCTGGAATTGATTTCGTTGAGTTCGCGCTGGTCGGGAGTGAGCTGCGATTCCTCGATGATGGCGGCGACAGTGTCGCCGGATTTGCGGAGGATGCGGCCGTAGCCGGAGGGATCGGCGAGGACGGCGGTGAGGATGGTGGCGGCGGCGTTGCCGGTTTTGTGTTTCTGCAGGAGGGCGCGAAGAGTTTCGGTGCGAATGAGCGGCGCGTCACCGGGAAGAACGATGACGTACTTGGCGTTGCCGATGGCGCGCTTGGAAACGAGCAGGGCGTGGCCGGTGCCGTTTTGCGGCTGCTGCAGAACGGTTTCCGCGCCGAGAGGTTCGACCGTGGCGGAAACTTGTTCGGCCTGGTGGCCGACGACGGCAATGATTTTTTTTGGGTGGAGAGGCAGGCAAGCGCGGACGACGTGATCCACAAGCGGACGGCCACCGGCATGATGGAGGACTTTTGCGAGGCTGGACTTGAGGCGTGTGCCTTTGCCAGCGGCGAGGATGAGGACAGCGGCATCGTGATTGGACATGGCCAGAGCATTGTCCATTGGACAGGGAGTTTTGACAATGCGGGGATATACGGATGAGAAGGGGCAGGTGATTGGCGATGCAGGACAGGCGATAGACGAGGCGGGGAAACTAGGCTAGAGTCCACGCGAAGAATGAGTGCCGAGGCCGGGGAGCCGGCATCGAAGGAGAGACATACGCCAATGAAATGTCCCTACTGCGGTGAAATGCTTGCGGACGGATCGCAATTTTGCGCGAGGTGCGGGAACAGGTTAGTTTCGGCAACGGCGGTAGCCGGGGCGCCGGGAGGAGTTGGCACGCCGGCAGCGGGCTACGCACCAACCGGTGTACAGACCACGAGCGGCAAGGCAATCGCCAGCCTGATCCTGGGAATTTTGGTTTTCATCCCGTTTTCGGCTGTCGCTGCGATCATTCTGGGCCACCTGGCGCTATCGGAGATTAAGAAGAGCGCCGGGCGGCTGAAAGGCCAGGGATTGGCCACGGCGGGGCTGATCCTGGGGTATGCGGAGATCGCATTGATCCCCGTGATTTTGATCATCGCGGCGATTGCAATACCGAATCTGTTGCGGGCGAAGATGGCCGCGAATGAGGCGTCGTCGGTGGGCGCGATGCGCACCTATAGCATGGCAATCTTTTCCTATGCGGAGAAATGCCCGCAACAAGGCTATCCGGTTTCAACTGAAAAGCTGGGACCCGGAGCAGGCGATTGCGATAGTGCAAATCTGATCGACCGCGTGCCGGCAACGAATCCGAGCCGAAACGGGTACGTATTTCACTATGAACCGGGAGCACCGGATGCGACTGGAAGGGTAATGTCCTACACCATTACGGCTGACCCAATCCAGCAGAACACAACCGGGATTCGACATTTTTTCTTAGACGAAAGCGGCGTGATTCGGGTGGAGAGTGGACACGCGGCAAGTGCGGAGAGCACACCCCTGCGTTGAGCTTTCCCAAGGGAAAACCGCGGAGTCAGTCGGCGGAGGCGGGTGAGGCGAATTCGGGGGTGCGGCGGGAAGAGGCGGAGGCGTGTTCGTTGGTGGTGATTTCCCAGGCGGACGGGTCGGAGAGAAGGCGGCTGACGAGTTGGGTGTGAAGAGAGTGGCCGGCTTTGCGGGCTTCGACGCGGCCGAGGAGTGGGAGGCCAACGAGGGCGAGGTCGCCGATGAGGTCGAGGGCTTTATGGCGGCCGAATTCATCGGGATAGCGGAGGGGACCGTTCATTACACCGTCTTTGGTTAGGACGATGGCGTTATCGAGGGAGCCGCCGCGGATCAGGCCCATGGAGCGGAGAGGCTCGATATCGGATTCGAAGCAGAAGGTGCGGGCGCGAGAGAGAACCTGGCGGAAGGATTCGCGATTTACGAGCAATTCGACTTGCTGCTGGCCGACTAACGGATGAGGAAAATCAACGTAGCAGCGGACACGGAATTCGTTGGCGGGATAGATAGCAATGCGGCGGCCGTCTTCGACGACTTCGACGGGCTTGAGGACTTTAAGGTAGCGGCGTTTTCGACGGAGGCGGCGGAGGCCGGCTTGATCAAGGAGTTGGAGGAAGGGCTCGGCGGAACCGTCGAGGATGGGGATTTCGATGTTGTCGAGATCAATGAAGATGTTGTCGATGCCGTAGGAATAGGTTGCGGCTAGAAGGTGTTCGGTGGTGGAGAGCAGGACGCCCTGCTTCATAAGGCTGGTGGCGTAGCTGACGCGAGCGACGTTGTGGCCGTGGGCTTCGATTGGGAAATCATCGAGATCAACGCGGCGGAAGACGATGCCGGTATCAGGGGGAGCGGGGAGGAGACGAAGGTGTGTGTGTACACCGGTGTGGAGACCCACACCCAAGGTCTCGACTGGGCGATGGATTGTGGATTGAAACATAGGGTTACTTAAATAGGGTAGCACATTGTCGGCCAAATATAATCTGCTTTGTGCTTTGTATTCAATGAGATAAAAGGATGCCAAGAGGGCGATTAGCGTTGCTTGTGGTAATCAGGCAACAAAACGTACGATTGGCGTGTCTGCGGCGCACACTGGCGAGCAGGGGGTTAATCGAGAGGCGCAGGGTATCCAAGTGGGGCTCTGGAGCGTCCTAACAGGATGGTATACTCAGAAATCGTTTTTGAAGAGGATGGTGCGGAATGAATCGTTTGACGCGCTACGGCATTTTGGCGGCTTCCGTATTGATTGTCGGCTGGGTTGGGATCGGGCATGTGCTCGGCCGGACAACGAATGACAGCAACGCATACAAATCGCTGGTGGTGTACGGCGAAGTGCTGCAGCGCATTCAGAACGATTATGTGGACGAACCGAACATGCACCTGGTGACGGCGGGATCGCTGCACGGGTTGCTGGAGTCGCTGGATTCGGAATCGAGTTATCTGACGCCGCGCGAGTATACGGAATATCAGCAGAAGCTGGCGAATCCGGGGACGGGCGAAACAGGGCTGAACCTGAGCAAGCGGTTTGGCTACATCATTGTTACTTCGGTGATGCCGGAGAGTTCGGCGGAAAAAGCCGGATTGCACAGCGGAGATATTCTGGAATCGGTGGCAGGATTTACGACGAGAGAGATGTCGGTTGGGCAGGCGAAGAATTTGCTGGCAGGGCAGCCGGGAACGGGCGTGAAGGTCGGCGTGATCCGGCGCGGAAAGACAGACCCGGAGGAAGTGGACGTGGTCCGCACAAAGATGCCGGAGCCGAAGCTGCAGGTGCAGAAGGTGGATAACGATACAATCGCGATCCGGTTTTCGACGCTGAACGCGGGGCGCAAGGATGAGTTGCGCGCGAAGCTGCAGGACGCGGAAAAGCAGGGCGTGAGCAAGGTGATCCTGGATGTGCGGGATTGCGGGCGGGGACAGACTTCAGAAGCGATTGAGATTGCGCGGCTGTTTGTGACTTCGGGAACGCTGACGAAATTACACGGGCAGACCATCACGGAGCAGATTTTCAGCGCGGAGCCGAGCAAGGTGGTTTGGAAGGGTCCGGTTTCCGTCCTGATGGATGGGACGACGACGGGCGCGGCGGAAGTGCTGGCCGCGGCGATTGCGAATACCAAGCGCGGCAATCTGGTGGGCGACCGTACATTTGGACTGGCTTCGGAACAGAAATTGATTCCGCTGGATGATGGTGCGGCGCTGATCCTGACGGTTGGGAATTTTTCGAACGCGGACGGGAAATCGATTTTGGATGAAGGCGTGACGCCCACGGAAGTGGTGCGCGCAGCGGCTGCGACGGAGACGGATGACGGCGAAGATGTGGCCGCGACCGGCGTGCAGAAAGAGCCGGCTCCGGGACCGCGCCCGCTTTCGCCAGACGATCCGGTTTTGCAGAAGGCGCTGCAACTGCTGAAGAGTCCCGCGAAGAAGGCCGCTTAAGGCGTAGTGGGCCGCAAGAACTCCGGAACCGTACAAAAACTTTTATTTTTGATTTTGGTATGCGCAGCTGGCGTGGCCGTGTGGATGGCGGGCTGCGACAAGATCGCCTCGAAGTTTCGCTCCAAGACAAAAACTCAACCTGCGAAAAAAGAACGTGTGGTTCGCCGCGCGCCGGGCCCTGCTGTTTCCGGGCCGAAACTGGCGATTATTCTGGATGATTTTGGGAACGACAGGGAGGCGGCGGAGGCTGTGTTTGCGTTGCATTACCCGTTGACGATTTCGGTGCTGCCTTATCACGCGCATTCGACGGAGATTGCGGAGGAGGCGCAGCGCCGCGGACTGGAAGTGATGCTGCATCTGCCGATGCGGGCGATTGCGAATGAGACGCCGGAGGCGCATCAACTGGAGGCGGGGATGAGCGGCGAGGAAGTGGCGCGGGTGTTGAACGGGATGCTGGAGAATGTGCCTTCAGCCGACGGGGTAAATAATCATGAGGGTTCGCTGGCTACGACGGATGCGAAGTTGATGGGGGAATTGATGCCGTTGCTGAAGCAGCGGGATCTGTTTTTTGTGGATAGCCGGACTACGGCGGCTACCGTGGCGTTTGAAGCGGCGGAGCATGCCGGGGTGCGAAGTGGATTTCGGAATGTGCCGTTTTTGGATGATGTGCAGGACGTTGGAGCGATTCGGAAGCAGTTGGAGTTGGCTATGCGGGGGGCGAAGGAGAAGGGGACGGCGATTGCGATTGGGCATCCTCATGCGGAGACGCTGCGAGCGTTGAAGGAGATGTTGCCGCAGGCAGAGACGGAGGGCGTGCACTTGGTGTACGTGTCAGAGTTGGTGAAGTAGGTTTAGTAAGTCAGCGTGGCTTATAGTGCCAGCTTGTTGGTGAATTTTGTGGTGGGGCCTCCGTTGAGGTCCTTCGGACATCCTTGTCGGATGTCCTCAGGATGACAAATCTTCTCTTAATTTCAAATCTCCAGGAAAATAATTTAGGTGGCGTGAGGAAGCGCGGACGGGGCCGCGGATTCGCTCGTAGTGTTTTTCTCGGGGAAGAGCCACATTACGACCAGGAATTGGAGGCCCATGGTTAGGAAGCAGAAGACGCTGCCTTCGGGGCCGACGGTGCCGCCGGTGAGCCACTTGGGGCCGTGGAGAATGGAATTGGAGAGATGGCCTTCCATGAAAGTGCCGCTGTTGGGGACGGAGAAGAGATAGGTTTCGCCCCAGTCGAAGCTGGCGTGGAGGCCGACGGCATACCAGAGATTGCCGGTGCGCTGAAGAGTGAAGGCAAAGAAAATGCCGACCAGTGCTACGCTGGCCGCCCCGACCAGACCTTCACCAGGATTGCCGAGGTGGATGGCACCGAATCCCAGAGAAAGAATGAGAGCAGCGGGCCAGAAGCCGATGCCGTCGGCTAAGGTGAATTGGGTGTAGCCGCGGAACATGAACTCTTCGAAAAATCCGACGACCGTGAACAACAAAAGATGGAACAGACCCCATCCGAATATTCCTTTCGTCGACAACGCTATGCTTCCAAAGGAATAGCCGCCGAACGCGGAGATGAGTCCGATCAGGAGTGAAATTTCCACGACGCCGAACAGCATGCCCAACCAGAATTTTCTGCCAAACGCTTCGGCGATGGGAAGTCCGTAGTCGCCGGGGGAGCGGCGCTCGATTTTGGACATAATTAACGCGCAACCGAAGACGACAGCGAAGCCGATAAGTTCCTGAATAAGGACCGCGGACGGCGGTGGAACGCCGCGAGTGGGAGCGCCGAGTTTTCGCGCGGCAAAGCCAATCAAGGTGAATGAGATGGCTACCAGGAGAAAATAGATGAGCAGGCGCCAACCAGCCCGGAGGCCGCGATCGTTGAAGAGTACGGGATTCCGGCTGGGAGGAGTCGGCAGGATGGCGGCGAGTTGGCCTGCAAATTCCGAGGCGTTGGGATCGGGAGAGGCGAGATTGTCCACAATAGCTCCTTGCTACAGATTCGACGGCGAATTTGCATGAATGACAGTCCCGGCTTGAAAAGGCTTTGAACGGAATATGGCCGTCACTAGATACGGGGAACCCCCGAGAAATGTTGCAATGCGCGCGGCAGGAAGAGTATAACCTGCCTGAGACAGAAGACAGGTTAGAAATTTCCAGAGGTTGAAAGGGGGCCCCCGATTGAAAGCTGCCGCGACATCGCCAAACACAACATCGCCAAAGAAAACACCGCCAAATGCAACAGCGCCGAAATTGATCGCGGGACGATTGGCGCTGGATTTCGCCAATCTGGTGCCTGTGGCGCACGACCTTTCGTGGAGGGAATTTGTGGATTTTCTGGTGGATTCGAGGGTGGTGAGCGAAGAGCGCGGGACGCGGCTGGAATCTCTGGAGGGGAGCGAGCCGGGGGCGGTGGATGCGGTGCTGCTGAAGATTTTGCGTTTGCGGGAGTGTGTGTGGGCGGTTTTTTCCGCGGTGGAGGAAAGACGGGATTTTCCGAAGGCGTGGGTGGCGCCAATCAATGAGATTTTGCGGATTACGGAAGGGCACGATGAACTGGTGGCGCGGGAGGGGCGGTGGCGGCTGGAGTTTATCGGGAGAGAGAGCGGGCTGGAATGGTTGCTGGCGGCGATTGCGAGGTCGGCGGCTGAATTAATTGTGGAGGGACAGAATGCGCCAGTGAAGCGGTGTTCGAATGCGGGGTGCCGGTTGTTTTTTTATGATGATTCGAGGACGCGGCGGAGGAGATGGTGTTCGATGGCGGTTTGCGGGAACCGGCATAAGGTGGCGGCGTTTTTGAAGAGGAAGGGCAGGAGATGAGGGGCGTTTGTGATCGTGAGCGTTGCACGAAGAGCGTTTGGTCGAAACATTTGTGATTGAGGTTCTTCGGGCATCTCCGGTAAAAACCACCGGAGTCCCAAAACCGGACCTGGTCGGATGCCCTCAGAATGACAGGTATTGTTATTTGGGTGGAGTTGGAAAATCGTGGGCGAAGCGGAGGCGGTCGTTTAGAGGCGGGTGGGAGTAGAGCCAGAGGACGATGAATTTGGGGGGGTTGGGATCGTCGAGATCTTCTTCGCCGAGGACCTGGAAGGAATGGGCGGCGACTTCGTTGGCGTTGGGGAAAAAGCCCTGGATGAGTTGGAGGCCGTAGGCGTCGGCGGCGTGTTCCTGCATGCGGCTGATGGCGTTGCCGATGGGCTCGCCGAAAAAGCTCATGATGTTGAGGAGCAGGAGCAGGACGCCGAGCGCCGCCCAGTCTGATTGTCCGTGAATTCCCCAAGCGCTGCCCCAGCGAGCGAGCATCCACTGCAGTAAGCGATAACCCAGCAATAGAGCTACGAACAAAAGCGCGAAGAAATACGCAAAACCTTTCATGACGTGGCCGAGAACGTAGTGCCCCATTTCGTGGCCGACGATGAAGAGGAGTTCCTCGGGTTTGGTTTTCTTGATGGAGGTGTCCCAGATGACGATGCGCTTGGAGGCGCCGAGGCCGGTGACGTAGGCGTTGATGGCGTTGGTCTTGGCGCTGGCTTCCATGAGGAACATGCGGTCGGGAGAAATGGGAATGCCGGCGCGGCGGGAGAGTTCGCCGATGGATTGGACGAGCTGCGGCTGGGTTTCCTGGAGCGGGCTAAATTTGTTGAAGAGCGGGTCGACGTACCACGGAGCGATGAGCCCGAGGAAAAGAGAGAGCGGGATTGCGCCGAGCCAGGCGAAGAGCCACCAGCTTCGCGGCTTCGAACGGATCAGGGCGAAGAGGAGCGCGACGACTAGAAGCGCGAGCGCGATTTCGAGGAGTTCGGCCTTGGTCCAGTCCCAGAACCAGGGGCCCCAGGGCTCGATGGATTGCTGGTAGTAAAGGGAGAGATGGTGCCAGTAGACGCGAATGGGAAGATGCAGCAGGGCGAGGAGGGCGAAGAGCGGGGGCACGAAGAGCACGGCCTGGAGAGAACGGCTGCTTGTGCGGGATTCCGCGAAGCTGCGGAGCTTGGCGATGAAGCCGGAGCGAAGGAGAAACAGGAGGACCGCGAGGCTCCAGAGGACGGAGAGAAAATAGAGGCGGTAGCCGGCGCGGGAGTAGGCGATGGCTTTCTGGTATTTCTCGGGAGAGAGGTGGTAGGTGGCGGTTGAATTTTGGGTGGGTGCAGTGGAGGCGGGGGCCTCCTGAGTAGGCGCGGAAGAGATTTGCGGCGGAACCGAGCCATTACCATCGGCACGAGCGCCAAGCGAAATCAAGAAAATCAGCAGTAAGAAACGGGACGTGGCGCCGAAGGCCGCGAAGGAGCGCATGGGAAGAGTATAGCGGTGGACGGGTGCGCGAGGGCAAGGGCACAGGGGTGATTTGCAGATAGGCGGCAGGGGCGGAGAGGGAAATTGTGCCGGGAGGCGAGCGGGCGTATTCTTCAGGGTGAGAGCCCAAATGAGGCAGGAGGCGGAAAAATGTTGAACTGGAAAAGGGTGTGCGTCTCCACGATATTGCTTGCGGGGTACCTCGCGGGGATGCCGGGTGCGCGGGCGCAGAGCGACCAGGGTCAATCCGTGGCGGAGGCGGCGCGGAAGGCGCGTGAACAAAAGAAAACGCCAGCGAAACCGAGCACGGTGATCACGAACGACACGCTGAAACCGGCAACGCCTGCGACGGTGCAAAATGCAACTGCCGCAACAGAGAGAATGCCGGGCGCCGAGGCGACCGGGACACCAGCCGCCGACGCAACGGCCGACGCCGCAAAAACGGCTCAACCGGCGAAGGGACCATCGGAAGAGGAAATCGCCAAGAAGAAGGCGGAGATCGCGGCATTGAAGCAGGAAATTACCGACATGGCGAAAGAAGTTGACGTGCAGCAGCGGGCGCTGGCGCTGGCGAATGAAAGCTTTTATTCGCGGCCGGATTTTTCGAAGGACCCGGACGGAAAGGCCAAGCTGGACGCGATGCAAAGCGACCTGGCGCAAAAAAAGGATGAGCTGGCACAGTTAAAGGCCAAGCTGAAAGAATTGGCGCCGGACGCGGATCAGAAGCCGGCGGCTCCCCAGCAGTAGCAGCACAAACACCATTAAAAGCGATTCCGTCCGCGACTGATTACTGCGGGCCGAGAATGATCGGCAAGCCGGTCTTGGGATTGCCAATGACCACGACTTTTGAATTGGCACTGGTGGCCAGTTTTTCGGTGGCTTCGATTCCCTTCCATTCCAAAAGCTGAGGGCTGATGCCCTGGGCGACAATTTTCTGAAAATCAGCGATGCCTTGCGCTTCGATGCGCTTGCGCTGGGCTTCCTGGGTTTCTTTCTGCAGGATGAAGCTCATGCGGAGGGCGTCCTGTTCGGCTTGCTGCTTGGCTTCAATGGAGCCTTTGAGCATGGCGGGCAACTGGACATCGCGGAGCAGGATGTTTTCGACGATCACGCCGCGGGGCGAGAGTTCTTTGGTCAGTTGATCCTGAATTTGCTGTTGCACGAGTTCGCGCGCGTTGGTGTAGAGGGCGTTGGCGGTGTGAGAAGAAGTGGAGGCGCGAATGGCGGCACGCAGCGTGGGTTCGACGATTTTTTCGGCGTAGTTAGAGCCGACTTTCTGGTAGACCTCGGCGGCCATGCTGCGATCGAGATGAAAGAGCAGCGAGGTGTCCAGCGCGAGGATCAGGCCTTCGTTGGAGGGGACGTTGGCACTTTCCTTCACGGACTGAGTTTGAATGGAGAGTTTTTCGACGGCCTTCAGAGGATTGATGATGTGGATGCCTTCGCCGAGCGTTTCACCGGTGACGCGGCCGAAGAGGGTGGGAATACCGACGTGGCCGGTGGGAATAGAGATGACGCTGGAGAAGAAGAAGATCAGCGCGAAGATGGCCGCCACCAGAATAAGAATTTTGGAGCCGACTCCCCGCAGATTGGGGAGAGAGGGCATGTTGCCGCCCGCACCGAAATTGATGGTTGTATTTGGCATGACTGCCTCCGTTGTGAGAGAGCTGTTTTTAGACTTGGCTGTTCTTACTTCTACTACGTATGACGAGGGAAATTCATATCGGGCGCGCGGTGGATGGGAAAGCGTCACTAAGCGGCTAGAGACGGGCGATGGATGGTTAGGAAGCCGATTGTTTTTCCACAGATTTCTTCGGATGACGCAGGTTGTAGGGGTGGTTTTCGATTGACACCCCAAGTGCAGAGAGCGAAGATTTGCAGGTCTGCTCGGCCCGTTCGTCGAATTTCTGGCCGCCAAGGGGAGCTCACTTCCGCAGAGTGAGTTGGGGGCCACTGAGGGGGTCAGAATGACCATGATGCCGGGCTCCACCGTTCAGTGTGTCAATCCACGATGTGAAGTGAAGGGGAATTGGATGAGGGCTGAAGCGAACGGCTCTGATCATTGCCCTGCGTGCGGCGAAGAATTGCGCCACGTGCCGCCGCCGCTGATGCCCAGAATGAGATTCCGCCCAAGACCGGCTGCGCCGCGTCCGTCCTTGCGTCCCCGCTAGCGGCGTGGGGCGAGGCACGTGACCGCTCCTTGAGCGGGAGAAAGCCTCGAAAAAACGAAGGGCCGGAAGCGCCAGCCTCCGGCCCTTTGTGATTTTCAGCGTCAGAGCGGCCTGCCTCGGAGGGCCGGCCCTACAAAATCAAGAACAAAGCGAAGAGCTCACCCAGGAATCATTCCGCAAAAACCGTGGGCTGTGGCTGGGCCACAAGAGAACGGCGCCCGCCTCGGAAGGCGGCCGCTACAAAAGCAAGAGCGACCCAAGAGGGCGGGGCAAGCGCCGCCCCTACAAAGGCGCGGAGATGAGGATTAGGATTCGACTAGGCCTTTGGCTAGGAGTTCTTCGTCACTTAGCCAGAGGTCGGGGATGTTGGCGGAGCCGAGGCGCAGAATGTCTTCGAGGGCGCCGCGGACTTCGCGGAGGCGGAAGTCGACACCGACTCTTTCGAGCATGTCGATGAGGGCTTGCGCGCCTTCGGCTAGCATTGGTTTGGGGCGGACGCCGGTGCGGGCGATCTGGTGATAGGAGACGATGTAGAAGGCGTTGGTGCCCGCACCGTGACGAACGATGTGCAGGAAGCCCCGCGCCTTCTGAGGCGCTTGCGCTTGTCTTACTGCGACTGCGGCACCGGTTGGGAGTGAGCTCATCGTGTGATCTCCTCGCCTGTGGCCCGGGTCAGCTGCATCCGCTGGTGCTCCCGCAATTTTCGCATTTGTAGCAGGCGCCGTTGGGCACCATCAACATGCCGCATTCGGAGCAGGTGGGCGCGTCTTCGAGAGCGTTTCCCGGAGAATAGGTCTTCGTTTCAACGGGGGGCGCCGGAGTCAATACCGGAGCCTGCGGCGTGGGCGCCGGAATGGAAGCGACAACGGTGCCTTCCATCGGAGCGCCATTGAGCTTCAGATAATCCGCGGAGATGAAGCGCCCGCCAAGCCAGCGCGCGATGTAATCGAGCACGGAAGTGGCGAAGCGGATGTTGGCGTTGGGAGTGATGCCGCTGGGTTCGAAGCGGGTGTTGACCAGCTTGTTGACAAGGACCTTCAGCGGCACGCCGTACTGCAAGCCGATGGAGAGTGTGAGCGCGAGGCCGTCCATGACGCCGGAGAGCGTGGAGCCTTCCTTGGACATCTTGATGAAAATCTCACCGGGGCGTCCGTCGGGGTACATGCCGACGGTGATGTAGCCTTCGTGGCCGCCGACGCTGAACTTGTGGGTGACGGAGTTGCGCTCGACGGGAAGCTTTTCGCGCTGGGTGCGGGCGAAGAGTTCGCGCTGAACCGGTTCGGCTTCGGCGGCGGCGACTTCGGCTTTCTTTTCGTCCTTCTTGTTCCCGGCGGCGTTGAGCGGTTGGGAGCGCTTGGAGTTGTCGCGATAGATGGCGACAGCTTTGAGGCCAAGCTTCCAGGACTCAATGTAGGCGTCCATGATGTCTTCGATCGTGGAATCTTCCGGCATGTTGATGGTCTTGCTGATGGCGCCGGAGAGGAAGGGCTGGGCCGCCGCCATCATCTTGACGTGACCGCGCCAGGCGATGGAACGTCCGCCGGTGGTGGCCAGGGAGCAATCGAAAACGGGAATGTGTTCGGGCTTGACGAAGGGCGCGCCGTCGATTTTGCCGTTGGCATCAATGTAGCTGACGATTTCGCTGGTCTGCTCTGGCGTGTAGCCGAGCTTCATCACCGCGGCCGGAACGGTGTTGTTGACGATTTTGATGACGCCGCCGCCGACGAGCTTCTTGTATTTGATGAGGGCGAGGTCAGGCTCGATGCCGGTGGTGTCGCAATCCATCATGAAGCCGATGGTGCCGGTGGGAGCGAGAACGGTGACCTGGGAATTCTTGAAGCCGTGCTTTTCGCCTAGCTCAAGAGCGTTATCCCAGGCGCTTTGCGCGCCCATGTAGAGATCGGACTGGACGTGATCGGGCTTGATGCCGCGCATGGCGTGGCGGTGCATTCGAATGACGTCGAGCATGGGTTCGCGATTGACGGGATAGCCCGGGAACGGACCCATGCGTTCGGCGACGCGGGCGGACTGAGCGTAGGCTTCACCGCACATGAGGGCGGTGACAGCGGCAGCGACGTCACGGCCTTCATCGGAGTCATAGGGCAGGGCCATGGACATGAGCAGCGCGCCAAGATTTGCGTAGCCGAGGCCGAGCGGGCGGAACTCGTGCGAGTTCTTGGCAATTTTGTCCGTGGGATAGCTGGCGTTGTCGACGAGGATTTCCTGGGCGGTGATGGTGACATCCACCGCTTTCGTGAAGGCTTCGACGTCGAAGTCGCCGTTGGAGCTGACATACTTCATGAGATTCAACGAGGCCAGGTTGCAGGCGGTGTCGTCGAGGAACATGTATTCGCTGCAAGGATTGCTGGCGTTGATGCGCGCCGTGGACTTGCAAGTGTGCCAGCGATTGACGGTGGTGTCGTACTGCATGCCAGGATCGCCGCAGTGCCAGGTGGAATCGGCAATCTTATAGAGGAGTTCGCGGGCCCTGAGCTTTTCGTTGGGTTGGCCGTCGATGACGTTCCTGGTCCACCAGTCGCGATTTTCCTGCGCGGCTTGCATGAATTCGTCGGTGACGCGGACGGAGTGATTGGCGTTCTGGAAGAAGATGGAGCTGTAGGCTTCGCCGTCGATGGAGGAGTCATAGCCCTGTTCAATGAGGACGTGAGCCTTCTTTTCTTCTTTCACCTTGCAATCGATGAATTCGACGATGTCCGGATGGTCGATATTGAGGATGACCATCTTGGCGGCGCGGCGCGTCTTGCCGCCGCTCTTGATGACGCCGGCGAAGGCGTCGAAGCCCTTCATGAAGCTGACCGGGCCGGAGGCGATGCCACCGCCGGAGAGAGTTTCCTTGCTTCCGCGGAGCGAGGAGAAATTTGTGCCGGTGCCGGAGCCCCACTTGAAGAGCATACCTTCGGTGCGGGTGAGCCCCATGATGGATTCCATGCTGTCCTGGACGGAGTTGATGAAGCAGGCGGAACACTGAGGCTTGGGCTGGCAGCCGACGTTGAACCAGACGGGTGAATTGAAAGCCATTTTCTGCTCGACGAGCAGGTGGGTGAGTTCGTCGCGGAAAGCGTCGCGCGAGGCGGAATTGGCGAAATAGCCGCCCTCTTCACCCCAGCGGACGATGGTGTCCACCACGCGGCCGATCAGCTGGCGCACGGAGCCTTCGCGATCGGAAGTGCCGGGCTTGCCGTGGAAGTATTTGCTGGCGACGATATTGGTGGCGGTCTGCGACCAGTTTTTTGGAACTTCGACGTTTTCCTGTTTGAAGATCGTGGCGCCCTTTTCGTTGCCGATCAGAGCGGTGCGCTTCTCCCATTCGACCTTATCGAAGGGAGACACCTTTCCATCCGTGAAGAAACGTTCAAAAACCAGACCGGTGGACACAGTGGAGGTGTTCACCGATTTCGAAGTCTCAACTGCTTTGCCATTTAGTGCGTGCTTCACCGTAGCCATCCTGATTCCTCCCCGCAACGGGTTCCCGTAGTGCGAGCGGGGGAACCCTTCTATTTTACACCCCCGGCGAGCAGGGGGTTGCGTTCCCGCCTCGGAAACGCAACTCGATTCGTGGTCCGTCTGGAAGGCATCCCCCCGAGATCATCGAAAAAAACGAATGCACTGCCCAATGCCGGTGAAGTTCCCACGGCCGAACAGAAGACTCCGCGCTTACTACGACTGCGCGGAGCAGGTACTTCGCGCTCGTTTTTTGCGGTGATACCGGGCTGGAGCGTGGGGCAAAGCCGGACCAAGGCATGTCCCCGACTCGGTCCGTCTGGCGCTTCCACGTCCCCCGAATCTGGATTCGCAGTATCGGACTAGGCGGAGTTGGTGTCAAGAGAAAATCGCAAAATCTGGTGAGGAAATTTCTATAGCGTCTATATCTAGTGGTGGACTTTCCGGGATGGCGGAATCCCAGATTGGTGCAGAGCGACGGTTCCGGTACGGAAGTACTTTGAAATCAGGACTCTTGCATCATTTTTTACATGCGTGTGAGCACGTAATCTGGCATGGGGCAGGAATCCATCGGAGGGATGGCTACACGTGCAAGTTGGACGCTATCAAATTCTGGAAACGCTGGGAACCGGTGCAAACAGCCGCGTGGTGCGCGGATTTGATCCGCTGATTGACCGCGCGGTGGCGATCAAATTACTTTCGCCGGAGCTTTCGCGAGGCGAGGCGAGGTCGCGTTTCTTGCGCGAGGCTCGCGTGGTGGGAAAACTTTCACATCCGTTTATTATCACGCTGCATGACATGGGAATCGAGGAGTCTACTTCGACTCCGTACCTGGTGATGGAGTTGGTGGAAGGGCAATCGCTCGAGAAAATTCTTACGAGCGGAAGCGTGCCGTTTCCATCGGCATGCGGCTGGGCAGCGCAGGTGGCAGTGGCGCTGAATGTGGCACACCGGCACGGGATCATTCACGGAGACGTGAAACCGGCGAACATTCTGGTGACCAGCGATGGACGCACGAAATTGACGGACTTTGGCATGGCGCGGCTTTCGAGCCACGATACGAAGGATACTTCCCTGCTGGGGACGCCGGCCTATTGGTGCCCGGAACAGATCATGGGGCGTGCGCAAGATGCGCGCTCTGACATATTTTCGTTGGGAGTGCTGCTCTACGAAATGCTGACGGGGATTTCACCGTTTGCGGCGGATTCGCTGCAGAAGGTGTGCAATCACGTGCTGTCTTCGCGGCCGTTGCCGCCGTCGCAGGTGAATTCGTCAATTCCGACCGCGCTGGATGAGATTCTGGCTTCGTGCCTGGCTAAAGATCCGCAGCAACGGATGGCTTCGGCGGAAGTGCTGGCGGAGCAGTTGTATCCGCTTGCCCGGCGGAAGACGGTGACGCCGGCCGTGGCGCCGGTGGCGGAGACTTCCCTGCGCAACCGGGCGGCGCGGTTTTTGCGCTCGGCGTAAACAAAGCCCCTCTAAACTCAACGCGGTTAGCCCTCACTCCCAACAATTTGCAGATTGTGATAGATGAGATCCTTCGCCGTGCAAACATCGCACGGCTCAGGATGACAAGCCTTGCTCTTTTGTTCGCTCTTGGAGATGGAGCTCGGTGGAGCTTCAACTATTCGTAGCGGAGGGCTTCGACGGGGTCGAGCTTTGCGGCTTTCATGGCGGGCCAGACGCCGAAGATGAGGCCGATGCTGACGCTGACGACGATGCCGAGGACCGCGGCCCATACGGGGACACTGCCGGGCCATTTGAGTCCCAGGCGAACGAGCAGCACAAGACCATTCACAAGGATGAGCGCGATGAGGCCTCCCAAGCCGGTGAGCGTCATGGCTTCGAGCAGAAATTGCCAGGTGATGTCCTTGCTTTTTGCGCCGATGGCTTTGCGGACGCCGATCTCGCGGGTGCGTTCGGTAACACTGACGAGCATGATGTTCATCACGCCGACCCCGCCGATGAGCAGGCCGATGGCGCTGAGGACAACCGTGGCGATCGCGACTTTCCCGACGATGTTGTGAAATTCCTTGATCTGCTCTTCGGCGGTGGCGACGGAGAAATTGTCCTTGCCGTCGTAAGGGACGTTGCGGCGGCGGCGGAGAACTTCAGTGATCTGGTCCACCATCTGGTTGAGCATCTTTGGCTGGGCCTGCACGCGGAAGTTGATCTCGTTGGCTGACGGAAACGTCTTGCGAAAAGTGCTGAACGGGATCAAGACGCGGCGATCTTCGTCGCCCATGCCGAAACCGCCTTTGGGCTTTTCGACTACACCGACGACCTGAAAAGTGGAGCCATCAATCATCACGTCTTTGCCGATGGGGCTGCCTTCGGGAAAAAGCACGGGGGCGACATTTTCGCCAAGCATGACGACTTTTTCCTTATGCAAGTCGTCGCCTTCGCTGATGAAACGGCCGGAGAGGGTGGCGGCGTTGGCATAGACGAGGCCGAAGTTGGGCTGGACACCGCGGAAATCGATACCGGTGACTTCACCGGACTTGGTACGAACGGAGTGGGCGACATCCCAGTCGCTGGTGATAAATGCAGTGACGTTCTTCACGGCCAAGCACCTCTCCTCGAGGGCGCGCGCGTCTTCGAGCGTGAGGGGCTTGCGCTGGCGTTCCTCGAGAGGCGGCGGCCCGCCGTGACGGCCCTGATCCCACTTGGTGACGAAGGCGGTGTCCGCGCCGAACTGCTTCACGTTTTCCTGGATTTGGGCGTCGAAGCCGGTGATGAGAGCGGCGACGAGCATGATTACGCTGACGCCCAACACGACGCCAAAAATCGTGAGGGCGCTGCGGAGTTTGTGGGTGCGCAAAGCATCCATGGCTTGCCGGAGATTTTCGCCGTTTGCCTGAGGCATAAGTGCGCCTAGCTTTCCGCTCGAAGAGCTTCAATCGGGTCGAGTTTTGCGGCCCGCATGGCCGGGAAAATGCCGAAAAAGAGCCCTACAGCCGTGGAAAGGCAGAGCGAAAGAATCACGGCAGTGAGTGGAGTTTCCATCGGGAATGAAAAGGTGGCCTTCACCAGATAGACGGCAAGATACGCAGTGATGATGCCGATGAAGCCGCCACAGGCAGCGAGCACGGCGGACTCGGTGAGAAATTGCAAAAGAATGTGGGCTTTTCGCGCGCCGAGCGAGCGGCGCAAACCGATTTCACGAGTGCGCTCGGTGACGCTGGCGAGCATGATGTTCATGATGACGATGCCGCCGACGACCAAGAAAACACTGACGAGGGCCATGGCCACGAAGGCGAGATTGCCGGTGAGGTCGTGCCAGAGGGCCATGATGGAATCGGAGCCGAGGATGGCGAAATTGTCGGGAGCGTTGTAGTCGAGATGGCGCCAGGCGCGGAGAAGCATGCGGGCTTCATCCTGGCTTGCGCTCATCATTTCCGCATTGGGGGCCTGGATGAAGATAGCAATCCAATCAATCCCGCGTTGCCAGCTCTTATGAAAGGTGCTCATGGGGATGATCATGTAATTGTCTTGCGATTGGCCAAAGGCGCTGCCGATGGCTTCGGCGACGCCGATAACCTCATAGGTGTGCGTGCCGACGCGGATGGATTTCCCGATGGGATCTACGTTGGGAAAGAATTTAGTGGCGAGGTCGGCGCCGATGAATGTGACATCGGAGTGGTGCTCGTCATCCGCCGGAGTAATAAAGCGGCCTTCCGCGATGTTCATGTTGCGGACTTCCGCGAAATTCGGGGTAGCACCCATGATGTCGGTGTTTTCCATGATGATGTCACCAACGCGGGTTTGGTTGTTGAGGTCCCCTTCGGCGGCAACTGCACGGGCAAGTCTCATGCCGTCGCGAAGGCGCCGGTAATCGTCCAGGGTGACCAAGGGGCGCTTTTGGGCTTTAATGAAGGCGTCGCGGCTGGTGATGATGCCGAAGCGGTCGACGATAAAGACATTGGCGCCGAGGTTGGCAACGCGTTCGGCGACATAGAGGTTCAGGCCGGCGATGACGCTCATGACAAAAACGAGGGTGGTGACGGCAAGGATGACGCCGAGAAGGGTGAGAAAACTCCGTAGCTTATGGGCGCGAAGAGCATCCAAAGAGAGTTTCAGGGTTTCGTAGAAGGTGACCCAGGCCTTTATGAAACGTTCCAGGCGCGAGGCAGACACCGCTACATGACCCGCGAGCGGCGGGACGCTGGTCAAGCCATCCATGGGGGAAATGCTCAAACTGTACTCCTGTATTCTTAGAGACGAGCCACCCAGCCAAATCGTTCCTTACTTAGACGTTTTAGAAGTGTGTTTGCTATCAGCTGGGCGGCTATAATCTGAAAGAACCTCTATTGTAGCCGGATGGAGAGGGGAATGAAGTGAAAATTGACGGACAGGGAGGGGGCCAAGGGCGGGCTCCCGAAGCAATCAATCACGCCATAGTGTATACATTCAAAAAGAGTTATAGGACATTCTTCCCGTGTGTAGCTCTACTGGCCTTGCTATTGGCGGGCTCGCCTTGCTATTCCCAGTCCGGTCCCAGGAAGGACTCCGCGCCGAACGCTTCCCCGTCCAGCGACGAACTGTTCGGCCGGGTGATCGCCAATCAGAAGCGGGTGGACGCGGATTTGAATATTTATGAGCGAGTGGAGCGGGTGGAGATTCGAAAGACCGGCAGCGATCCGAAACCGAGCGAAGTGAAGATGTGGAGGGTATTTCCGGCAGGAACGGGAATGAGCAAGATTCCGTTGACGGCGGAGGCAAAGCCGGCCAGCGCGGAGAGTTACCGGGCGGCGCTGGAAAAGCTGCAGACGACGCTGATCTGGGCGGCGGAATCGGGGCCCGCGCAACGGGAAGCGTATGCGAAAGTGGAGCATCGGAAGAAAGAAAGGAACGAGTTGATCGACTCGACGCGGAAAGCATTTGTGTTCACGGAGATTGGCGAGGAACTGAGGGGAGACCGCGTGCTGGTGAAGTATGAGATGACGCGGAACCCTGCATTCAAGCCCGCGACACGCAACGAGATGCTTTTCACCAGGATTCGCGGCATGCTTTGGATCGACAAGGAAACTTCGGAATTGGCGAAGATCGAGGGCCACGTTACCGAGGATATTACCCTGGCGCTGTTTCTGGCGAAGGTCTATCGAGGCAGTTACTTCATGCAGGAGTGGTACGAAATGGCGCCCGGAGTGTGGCTGCCGAGCTATCAGCAGTACGATTTTGACGGACGGAAATTCGTGGTGCCATTTTCGATTCACGAACGGACGTTTTATACACATTACAGGCGAGTGGGGCCGCCGAAAGAGGCGGTGGAAGTTGTGCGTGGCGAACTGAGCAAGCTGGGAGAAAATCGGGCGGATCCGTAAACCGATGTTGATAAAGTTGGTTAGCGAGGGCCGGGCGGCCGGATCGGAGATTTCGTGATCCGTCGAAGTTCACTCCTTTTCTTCTTAGGCGGCATTCTGCCGGCGCTTTGCTCTGCACAGAGCAGCCAGCCTGGCACGCCACCCGCGGCAAATCAGCAATCCAATTCGACGGCTAACGGACAAGCTTCCACTTCGTCCGGGAAGGCCGAGAAAACCAAAAAAGTTTGGACGAACGATGAGGTCGGCACGCTTCAGGGAACGGTTTCGGTGGTGGGGACCGAGCATGCGGCGGAGGAGAAGGCGAAATCTTCAGGGAATGATGCCGCTGCCGCGACGGATTCGCGGCGCGGGAAAATTCTTCGTTATCGAGCGGCGATCGCGGAGTTGAGAAAAAAGATCGACGCGGCGGACGAACGGATTTCCCGGATGAAGAATTTCAAGGCGGACGACGGCAGCCCGAGCGGGGGGATCAATCCGCATCGGAGCTACAACATGGTTCCGCTGGATGAACAGGAGAAGCAACTGGAAGCGAAGAAGAAGCAGTTGCTGGCGACTATCGAGGACCTGGAGAACCAGGCGAAGAAAGAAGGGATTGAGCCGGGGGAACTGCGGTAGTTGAAAGATTGCAGGGCGGGCAGTGACGGGGACAAGTCACTGCCCTCTTTTTTCTTGTGGATGAACTTACCTGGAGCAACTGCCTCAAATCATGAGGACATCCCAAGCTTGAGAAACAAGGTGAGGTAGCGCTTGAGATTTTGCGTAATCAGGAAATTCTCCTTTACGTGCTGGTGCCCCCGTTCGCCGAGGCGCCCGGCAATATCTGGGTGAGAGAGCAGGAAACGAATCTGATAGGCCGTGCCTTCGACGGAATGAGCGAGCAGGCCGGTGTGTTTGTGGATGATCTGGGTGGGGATTCCGCCGACCGCGGAGGCGACCACGGGTTTCTTTTTCCAGAGAGCCTCGGAGACGGTGAGGCCGAAACCTTCGCGCAGGCTTTTCTGGATGACGATGGTGGAGGCGCGCTGCAAAGCGTTTACTTCGAGGGGCGCCCAGGCGGGAAGTTCGAGTAGCTTGATGTCGGGATCGCCTTCGGCTGCATTTTGCGCTTCCTTGAGAACGGTGGCTCCCTCTGGATCGTCGGAGGCTCCGCCGCCCGCCAGAACCAACTGACAATCGAAATAGCGGCGCACGATGCGGTAAGCGCGTATGACGCCGACTGGATCCTTGAGCCGGTCGAAGCGGGAGATTTGCGTGAGGATGGGGCGCAGATGGTCGATGCCATAGCGGGCTAAAACGTCGAGGACGAATTCTGGAGGCAGGTCGCGATTTTTTTCGGAGAGCGGGTCGATGGCCGGGTGGAAAAGATACTGGGGAATCGGGAGCTGCTTGGCGAATTCCGGGGATGAAAAAATGGCCGCGTCGTAATGAGGGACGTAGTTTTCCAGGAAATTCCAGACGGTGGGATGCGGGTGCGAAAGATCGATGTGGCAGCGCCAGACCCAGTGATTGCTGTTTTTTTCGCGATAGGAGATCAGGCCGGCGGGTTGCGGGTCGTGAATGACCATAAATTCGGCGTCGAGCGGAAGGCGCTTGGCATTTTTTTCGTTGTAGGCGCGGAAGATATCGAAGTGGCGCGGCTCTGCATGGTAGGGAGCGCCATGCAATGCGTTGTGGAAGGCCTTGGTAACTTCGAAAAAATCCTCACCTCCGGTCATGACTTCCCAGCGAATGTTGATGCCGAGTTCTTCGGCAAGTGGAACGAGGCGATTCAGGATTTCAGCCACACCTCCGCCGACGGCGGTGGAATTGATCATGACCACCGAACGGCCGGCAAGAGGTTTGGCGAGCGTGCGGAGTTCGGTTACTTCGCCTGCGCCGATGACGGAGGAGTAGTCATCCAGCGGAATCCTGTTAGGGATTTGAATCGTGCTCATACTTTCTCCTTTCACGATCCACAAGGCGAAGCAGCTTGGCGCGCGCGCTGTCGAGCGTGTTGGTGTAGATATCGATGCGATTGATGGTCTCGGCGAGGGAGTTGAGGCCAAGGCCTGCGGCCAGCCAATTCGAGAAATCGTTGGTGCGGAATTGCAGCCGAAGGCGGGAGGTGACGAAGTGGAAATGGAAACTGGCGTGGCTGATGGAGGCGACGCCGTTGCGAAATTCGTCAAGGTTGGATGCGGTGAGGGAAAAGGGCATCGTTACTTCGAGGCTTTCGCAAAAATAGAAACGGTCCAGGGCTTCCTGGCGGCTGAACTGAGGGAAAGCGTCGATGAAATCGCGGAGCACGCGGCAGAGATCGGCGCGGAGAGCGGCGATGGAGGTGTAGTCGCGAATATCGAGGGCGGCGAACTGTTCGGCGAGGGCATCGCGATTGGCTTCGGCGAGGGCCCACTGGGCGAAGTCGTTGGAGAAACCTTCGGTGAGAAAGTGATGGGAGCTGAGGGTCTGGAAGGTGTGGTGAAAGATCGAGGCATCACTGCACTGTTCCAGGCCCGTGAGGAGTTCCTCCAGATTTCCAGCCGATTGATTGCCGATGCGGGTGAGATACGCGACGGTGAAAAATTCGAAGGGAGTTTCGGCGGCGTTCACATTAATTCTCCTGCGGGCGATTTTTAGCCGGAGCGATGGCGACCGGGTTACTAAGATGGTTGCGGAAGAAGGCGCGAATTCGCGCGGCAAGTTTCAGCCAGTAGCGCAGAAAGTGCGAAAGCGGGGCCCAGGGAAACCTCATGGAGCGTGCATTGCCTCCTGGCGTTCGGGGCTCTGGACGCGGATTTCGCTGAGGTCGGAAATGAGGTTGGCGGCCCAGCGATAGACATTGTTTTCCAAAACGATTTTGCGCATGCGGGACATCATTTCTCCCTGCTCCTCTTCGTTCATTTCCAGGGCCTGGTGGATAGAACGGGCAAGCTGATCCACGTCATAGGGATTTACGAGGAGCGCATCGCGAAGTTCCTGCGCCGCGCCGGCGAAGCTGCTCAAAATAAGCGCGCCGCGATTGTCTTCCCGGGAGGCGATGAATTCCTTGGCCACGAGGTTCATGCCGTCGTGGAGAGATGTGACCAGGCAGACCGAGGCCGCGCGATAGAAGCGGGCAATCTCTTCGTGGGAATGGTGCCGCTGGAGAAAGACGATGGGCTTCCAACGCCCGGATTCAAAGCGGGCATTGATGCGGTTCGCTTCGACGCCGACTTCCTCAAGAAATTGTTTGTAACGGGGGATATCGGTACGGCTGGGAGCGCCGATCTGGACAAAACTGAACCGTTGCAGATAGGCAGGATAATTTTCCAGGAAGCGTTCGATTCCGCGGAAGCGTTCGAGAATTCCCTTGGTGTAATCCACGCGATCCACGCCGACGCCGAGGAGAGAGGCTTCAATGCCGAGCTCTTCGCATAAGGCGGCACGCTCTTCACCCGACGAGCGCAAGGGGTGAGGAGTTTCGCCGTTTAGAGGAGCCGCAACGCTGATGGGATAGGGCCGCACGCGAGTGACTCGACCCTGGCGGTAGATTTCGAAGCGGTCCCAATCGGTGAGGGCTTCGAGAGCGCGATCGACGGTGGCGAGAAAGTTGCTGCAGTGGGTGCGGATGTGAAAACCGATCAGATCGGCGCCGAGCAAGCCATCGAGGAGCTCGCTCTGCCAGGGACAAATTCCGAATACTTCGGGATTCGGCCAGGGGATATGCCAAAAGATCGCGACACGCGCATCGGGGCGAGCTTCCTTGACCATTCGCGGAAGCAGCGCGAAGTGGTAGTCCTGCGCAAGGACGACGGGGGAGGCGACGTCTCTCATTTCCTGGAGGACGGCGTCGGCGAAGCGCTGATTAATGCGCTGATACTCGCTCCAGTCTTCGGGGCGAAAGATAGGGCGCGTGTGGGCGATGTGGCAGAGCGGCCAGAGGCCTTCGTTGGAGAAACCTTCATAGTAGCCGCGATCTTCTTCCGGGGTGAGCCAGACGCGACGCAGCGTGTAAGTAGGACGCGCGGGCGGAACCTGGAGGTGATCGTTGGAGTCGACGACTTCGCGATCGGCATTGCCGGAGCCGTTGGCAATCCATGTGCCGTGGCAGGCGTCGAGAACGGGTTCGAGCGCGGTGACGACGCCGCTGGCGGGGATGAGCATCTGGATGGAGTGGTCGCGCTCGTTGAAAACGTGCATGTAGGGCTCCCGATTGGAAACGACGAAGAGTGAGTTGTCTTGCAGTTTGCTCTGGAGACTGACGCGAAGCCGGTCGGGGGTCCAGAGCGAGGACTGCGATTCACGCAACTGGGCCTCTTCCTGGGCGGCGGCGCGGGCAAAATTCAGATCCTGGGCGAGATGACGCGCTTCCGTGTGAATCTGTTCGAACATTTCGTCTTTGGGGAGCACGCGGGAACTGTCTGGGACACCGGAGCGGAGAGTGCGAAGCCAGTGCGCGGTGTTGGCAAGCGGAGAGATGAAATTCCAGCGCACAAGAATGAAGGCGAGGGCGGTGATGAAGATGGTCTGAACCAGGGCAGTGAAAGAGGACCCGCGCAGAATCCGCATCACGCGGGCCTGAATGTAGCTGGCGTCGGAAATAACCACAACGACACCGAGAAGTCCTCCCTCGTGGACGACGGGAAGCGAATAGATGTTCAGAGTGGAATCCTCAACGGCAACAAAATCGCTGGCCGGGGCGACGAGTTTCATGGCGCGAAGTGTTTCCGGAGGCGGTTGATCGAATCGCACGGGGAGTCCCGGGGTAATGGCGCGAACGGCGCCGGAAGGATCGTAAACAGCGATGCCGCTGAGGCTTTCGCGTGGTACGTAACGATAGAGAAGATGGCTTAAGTTTTTCGAGGTCACTTTGTCGCGTGACGACTCGATGCTTTCGGCGATGTTTTCCGCCACGATGGCGGAGCGCCGGGTCAGTTCGTTTCTCAAATTGCGGCGTTCGGTGCGGATCTGGAGAAAGGTATAGCAAAGGGACACGCAGGCGACGCTGATGGCCAATGGCAGGACAAGATTCCAAGTCCTTCGCATATCTGTTCCTCCTGAGCCTGAGGAAAGTTTCCCGCAAAGTTACGAATTGCATAGCGGGAGCTGGACTGCGGCCGGGGGTAGTCGAATGGCTCCGGCGAAAACACAGGCAAGATGCGGAGCCGGCTGGTGCCCCGTGGTGAAGGCATGCGTTCAATCAGAGAGCAAAGCCTTCGGCTGATGTCCCGATCTAGCTACTACAATTGGATACCGGAAGCAGGCAAAACGGCGACATGCGTGGCGACAAGTTGCCTGCCTTCGCCGCGGTAGTCTACGGTGGCCTGGGAGCCGACGGCGAGCTTGCCTTCAATCCTGGTGTTGGGGTCGATGACGAACTCCAGGTTGTTGAAATTCTGGTTGCCAGTGAGCGAGAAGGTAAATTGCGAATCGTTGACGGTGGTAATTTTCCCGGAGACCGAAGAGGGTTCCGGAAAATTGCTCAGGGGCGCGAGTTCCGCCGGTATGGGGACAGACCACAAAGAGATCGCGAAACACAACAGAAAGAATGTGGCGATCGAAACGGCAGTGCGAAAACGCATGATGGAATACACCTCCAATATCATGAGTTTCGACTGGGTAGGTAAGGGAGGGCACGAAGGCTGCCAAAGGGGCAGGGAGTTTAGTGCTACGGGAACGCAAGAAAAGAAACGAGATAGAGGATGTTTTGGAGAGTTGGCGGACAGGTACCGGTACGCAAATTGTTCACTGGGGCTCTCTTATGGACGACAGCAGCGGGTTTGGGATAGCCGCGTCCGTGCCCAAGACTTCTTGACGGAGGACACAGGACGCGGACATTCCCTTGGTTCAGAGATTGAGGGTTAGTTCGCTACGATGGAGCGACCCTCCTCTGTGGGACCGCCAATTTCGGTATGTGGGACCGAGGACTGGCGGATGGTGCTAGGGGCAAGAATGGGAAAAGAAGTACTGGACGTCAAACGAACTCCGGGTGGTTCATTTATGAACCGTTAACTCTTGGCTTTCGATAAAGATATGACTTTCTATCAACTGTGGTTTGGGTGTATTATCCCTTGAAACGGAGGCAGCTGGGCGCCCAGTGGACACAACTGCTCAACAAGATCGTCGCCTTTATCGCTTTGGCTTGTTTGAAGCGGACCTCGGACAGGGGACGCTGAACCGACAGGGGACGCCCGTCAAGCTGCAAGAGCAGCCGTTTCGAATATTGGCTCTGTTGCTGGAAACACCGGGCGAGGTCCTCTCGCGCGAGGATTTGCGGAAGAGAATTTGGCCGGAAGGAACGTTTGTTGAATTCGACGGCAGCCTGAATACGGCGCTGATGAAATTGCGGTCAGCGCTGAATGATAACGCCGAGAACCCGGTATTTATTGAGACTGTACCGCGACGCGGGTACCGGTTTATTGCGCCGGTGGAGATCGTGGAAGTAGAGGCGCCTCCGCTGATGACGGCAATCAGGATCGAAAGCGAAAACGACCGCGAATCGGTGGAACTGCCCCTTGATGGCGACAGGCCTGTCGAAGAAACAAAGCTAAAACAGTTCAAGTGGAGCGATCTTAAGGCGGGGCCCGCATGGTGGCAGGTTATTGCGGTGGCCACGGGACTTGTGGCGGTGATGCTCTTTTTTCTTTGGCCGCGGCCTGAACCCAAGGTGATGGCGGTGAGCCAACTGACGCACACGGGGCAGGTGGATCCGTGGGGGAGGCTGGTTACGGACGGAAGCCGTATCTATTTCGTGGTGCGGGACGTGACCGGTTGGAATTTGATGCAGACATCGGTGGAGGGTGGAAATATCCAGCGTACTCCCACGCCTTTTGATAACACGCGAATTTTTGATTTATCACCTGACCATGCACAATTTTTGATTGGCCAATTTATGCACCGGGGTGAAGAGACGGCCTTGTGGTTCTGGCCAGTGCAGGGCGGGGCGCCGCGACGCGTTGGCGACGTGATGGCGAAAGAGGCGGTATGGTCGCCAACGGGCGACATGATCGCGTTCGTTCGCGGCGAGACAATTCTTATCACCGATACACAGGGGAGCGATGCGCGGGAAGTGGCGCGATTCAAACTGGCGCCCCATTCGCTGCTCTGGTCTCCCGATGGGAAGAGGCTCCGGTTCACGCAGAGCAACCTGGTGGAAGGGACCGATTCGATGTGGGAAATCGGAATCGACGGAAAATCGCTGCGACGGGTGTTGCCCGGCGAAGAAGGCGGCCCGCATGAAGGCAGCGGCACCTGGCTGGCGGGAGGAAACTACTTTGCGTTTTCGACGGGTCAGGACTTGCGCGCGAATCTGGCTGTGGATACCCAGGCCAACTTGTGGCTGTTGGAAGAAAAACACGGGTGGTTTGGTTCGCATAGCGGGGACCCGATTCAATTGACGAAGGGGCCGATGGCGTTTGATCATCCGACTGCGACGGCAGGCGGGTCACGCGTGTTTGCGATCGGATCGCACAATGAGTACCAGCTTCTGCGGATCGACCCCAAAACATTGACAAAGACGGCGATGCTGGCCGAATCCGGCGCGACCGATATGGATTTTTCGCTGGATGGGCAGTGGGTGATTTATGCAGCGCGGGAAAATGGAACGCTGTGGAAGAGCCGGATTGACGGAAGCAATCGCATGCAGTTGATGGCCGGGGCCACGGGGGCGTTTGCGCCACACTGGTCGCCGGACCAGAAGCAGATTCTGTTCACGGGATTCCTGCTGGACAAGCAGCCACGGCTATACGTGGTGTCGGCGCAGGGCGGTTCGCCTAAGACGGTGTTGCCGCTGGATAACCGGTGGGCGTCGGTGTCGGGCGACTGGCGGACGGATGGAAGGCAGATTGTACTGGACGTGCAGGACACGGCTACGGGAGGCGAATCCACGATCCGCATTCTGGATCTGGAATCGGGACGCCTGTCTACGATTGCGGGATCCGAAGGGTTGATCGAGCCGCGGTGGTCGGCGGATGGAAGATACATCGCAGCGTTGAATCCGAAGAAAAAGCAGATTTTCCTGTATGACTGCAAATTACTGAAGTGGACCGTGTTGGCGGAAGCGAATTTTCCCTCGACGTTGCGCTGGTCTCCCGGCGGAGACGCATTGTATTTTCAGGATACGGACGAGGTGGAAGAGTCAGTGTTTCGGGTGCCGATGGCGACGCGCGAACCGGAGCGGGTTACACGATTTGGCGACTTGCTGAGTTCCGGCGCGGCGCGGTGCATCTTCACGGGATTGAGCCCGGACGGATCGGTATACGTTACCGTGGACCACGGGGACGTGGATGTGTATGCCATCGATTTGAAACTTCGCTGAAGCCTGGCGAGTTCCAACAGCTCAAACCAAGGATGAGAGCAAAGAGGGTGGCGGCTGTACGGCCAGCCAGTTGAGAACTGCGTCACACGCGGATAAGTGAACCTCAAGGAAAGGCGGAAAAGCACTACACTGAAACAACTCGCACAGGAGCGCGTTGCCCATGAGACGCAAGCTGATTTTTTTTCTGATGCTCGGTATGGCGATTCTTTTTGCGCAGGATATTCACGCGCAGACCCGGAAGAAAACGGGAGCGACGATCACCGGAACGGTTCTCGACTCCAACGGGAAGCCGGTGGCGAATGCCAGCGTGACGTGCGAGACGTCCAGCGGGATGAAACCGCGGGCGGTGCACACGGACAAAAACGGAAAATTTTTTATCACGGGATTGAAACAAGAAAGCTACGACTTGAGGGCTTCGCGGAATGGGGCGTACTCCGATTGGGAGCGCAACATTCCGCTGCGTAAGAGCCAGACGAAGGACATTACGTTGCAATTGCTGAACGGCAATACCGCGACTTCCGTAGTGCCCGCCACCAAAAAACATTAGTACCAGCGACATTGAGGGGCTCCGTGGGGTTCCGTTGGAATCAAATAACTACCTTACAATGTATGTGTTACATGGCCAAGGATGAAGAGTGCTGGTACACCACTAGTACTAAGACCCGGGTACCCCGCCGGGTGGAGCCATCGGGCCATTGTCGGAATTTTGCGGCGACCCTAAGCTATTCAAACGATGGGTTGGGGGCCGCGCGGGGACAGCGGTTCCGCAAGGGACCGTGTGCGAGCTACCCAACCCACCACTACTTCCCGCCTGGCAATACCTTCCTGATTTTCTGAACACTGAGCCATTCGGAGATGCTCGTGCATCCATCTTTGGGAGACCCGCCAGAATGTGCAAAAAGGGGCGGGAATTCGCGATGGGAGAACCCGTGGGATCGAGGAAACGCAGACAGTTGCTAGTTCCCGCTGGCAGGGGGAGGCGTCTGCTTTCGTGGTTCCTGATGGCTCTGTTGAGCATTGGGGGCGAGGCAAGTGAGGCCTCAGCAGGCGTGCCCATGCCTCGAGAAGCGACGCTGCGCGGATTTCACAATTATGTGTCCAAAGTGGAAGCGCGCAATCAGGAAGGCCTGAGCCGTGGAGCCTATCTATGGATTGATGAGCTGCCCGAATTGGAGAGAACGCGCGCTTACGCAAAACTGAAGCAAGGCGGGGTGGAGATGAGGCGCCTGGGAAAGGACGACGGGAAGGGGGCGGGCGGGATGATCCACGACTGGGAAGGCATGGTCTTTATTCCCGGCGCAAAGCTGGACCAGGTTCTGGCTGTTCTGCAGGATTACAACAAACATTCCGTGTACTACGCACCTGACGTGGAGAAGGCAAAAATCGAATCGCGCGAGGGCGATCACTTCCGGGTGTATATGAGGTTCCGGCGAAAAAAGATCGTGACCGTGGTTTTGAATACCGAACAGGATGTGATGTACTTCCGCGATTCAGGGACGCGGGAGCACAGCCGGAGCTCCGCGGTGCGCATCCGCGAAGTGGCGAACCCGGGAACGAAAGAGGAAAAAGAGAAATCGCCGGAAGAAGAAAATGGATTTTTGTGGCAGATGGAAACGTGGTGGCACATGGAAGAACGTGACGGCGGCGTTTACTTGCAAAATGAAGCGGTGACGCTGACGCGGGACATTCCGGCCGGGCTGGGCTGGCTGATCGGACCGTTTGTGACCAGCATTCCGAAAGAGACGCTGGAGTTCACGATGAATGCGACGCGAGAGGCAGTTCTGGGCCAGGCGAAGCAATAGCCCGCGGAAGCCTGATTTTTGCGGACGGCGATCAATAACACCCTGACCGAGGTGAGCAGAGACGGAATGAATTTGGGGAGGGGGCTTCTCCGATCGGGGAAGGTTTCAGTCCCCGATATCAACATCCCTCAACTAAGGCTTCCTGAATAGAAACGGAGTAAGGACGCTATGACCCAGCAAAAGGTCAATGGGCGTGCGAGGCATCGTCCTTACCTGCTGAAATCCGGCTGCGCGGCACAGCTTTTTGACGTGACGCTCCAGGAAGCGGTAAGGGTGGGCCCGAACAAGAATTTCGTTGGCATGGCGTGGTTTGGTCCAGAGGTACCACTTGGCGAGCCCAAGATACGAAAACGTGTCAACACCCAGGAAAAAGAGGCCTCCAGGCCGCAGAATCCTGGAGATTTCGCCGACCACCTGAGGCGCATTGCTAACGTGGTCAAGGACATTGAAACAGACGACGAGGCCCGCACAGGCATTTTGAAATGGCAAAGCCTCGCCTGACGAACGGACAAAGTGCAACGCGTCCCGACGCGATTGAATTTCCCTCAGCAACTCCTCCCCGCAAGACGGATGAACCAAGGGAAGCGGATCAACTCCTATACGAACCTGGATACCAGGGACGAAGCCTAGCAAACCAACGCCCAGTCCGCCGATTCCAATTTCTATCGCCGGCGACGGAAATCCCGGGACCCAAGTGTTCAGTATCTCGGCCATGGATGCGTTGCGATGGAGGATTTGTTGGACAGTGGCCGCGGAAAGGCCAGTCCAATACTCGTTCTCCGCAGCCTGTGCTTCCCTCCAACGATTGGCTGTGGTCATTGCGCCGCCTTTCGATGATGAGCTTCAACAAGAAATGCAAAAGTTTCTTCAGCGTTTCGTTGCCAAGCGTAGGATTTTACAGTGTGGGCGGCCTTTTCTCCAACCGAACGCCGCAATTCATGCTGCTCGTAAAGCCGGGCGATGAGCTGGAGTGCTGAATGTGTGCGGGGAACGGGCGGAATTATCGCGGCCGGTTGCCGAGCCAATTTCGAGAAGGCCGCGCAATTCGAGGATGCCAAGAACGGAAATGAGCATTTGTATGCCGTCGTCAACAGCCACATGCGCGCGCATGGCGTCGTAGCGCGAGGTGGTTTCGGTGTAATACCTGCGCTGGGCCGGAACCGGATCTTCAGCGGAAGAGGTCAGATCGTTTCTTGGTACCATGGGTCAATCAACTATATTATCCGGATACGGTTTTTCCGGGCGAACAAGCTTTTGGGGGCGCCCCAGCGTGGGGGACTTCTCCGAATCGGCCGATGCCCACTGGAATGCGCGCGCCGGGGCGGAGATCCGAAACTCTTGGTTCAAAGCTCCTAACGACCGATAAACTGAAGGAAAGCTAGAAGCCGAATTGGGCGAGGGATCAGGCGAAGCCAAAACTCAAATGAGCGACCCGAAACAAGCCCACGCGCCAAGCGGTCAATCACCACTCCTGCGATCGCACATGCCGGAACTGGATGCGATACGCGGACTGGCGATTCTGGGCGTGGTCTTTTATCACGCATTTTATTGGGCGCGCGATCTGAGCGCCTATAGTCCTTGGCAACGAATTTTCTTGAAAACTATGTCGGTTGGGCAGTACGGAGTGAACCTGTTTTTTGTTCTTTCCGGATTTCTGATCACGGGGATTCTACTGAACACGCGGGATCGCAAAGATTACTACAGGCGTTTTTACCTCCGGCGAGCGCTGCGGATTCTTCCCGCCTACTATCTGACGCTGCTAATTCTAGTGGTATTTAAGATCACCAGTAAGGGTTTCCTGTGGATGAGCTTGCTGTACTCTTCGAATCTTTCCCTGCTGTTCGGCATAAGCATGTCTTATACGGTGCTGTGGTCCCTTGCCGTGGAGGAACACTTCTACTTGGTATGGCCGACGGCGGTAAGAAAAATCAGTCCCAAGGGATTAATGGTGCTGGCGGTTTCGCTCATGGTTCTTTCTCCCGCAATGCGGTTTTGTTGCGTATTACTGGGCGCGAAATATGCGGGGATTTTGCGAGGCTGCATGTACTACACGTGGGACACCGCCGATGGACTGGCGCTGGGAGCGGTGATGGCGCTGGTGATCCGACGGATGAACGATAACCGCCAGAAGCTGCTCCGCCTTTCGTTCCTGCTTATTGCGATTGGATTATTGATTGCTGGCGTGGGATATTCCTTTGGAATCATAACGCGAATGAATCCGATTGGCGCAGCCTTACAGTGGGTCCCGTGGCAGTTTGGATTGGCAGGTTTACTTGGAATATTCGTGGTGATCGGAAGTGGAAAATGGAAGGGTATTGTGGCCCCACGAATTCTAACTTTTTTTGGCGCCATCAGTTACGGGCTCTATCTTTACCACCTGCTGTTTTCGATCGCGTATCAGTGGACGGCGAGGCGGACAGGATTTGAACAGCGTTGGAATCTGGATCTTTGGCAGAGAACCTGGTTGGCCTTCACAATCGCGGCCACGGCCGCAATCGTGTTTTCGTATTTGTCACGCTGGTATTTTGAAGAACCGTTCCTTCGGCTGAAGGATCGGTGGGAAAGGCCACGCGACTCCTTAGGCGGATCGAACATTGAGGCAGCGAGCGAAGCACCAAGCGCCATCAAGACGTAAGGCCACGCTCTTTCCCACGCCGGATATAGTTGACTGCGCAAATCATAGAGTGCGCGAGGAGGTGGCTGCCTTCGCGAGAAATTCCCAGGTTTCCGAGGCGTTGCGTTCCCAGGAATAGGATTTTGCCGTGCGGGCCGCGTTTTCCCCAACGGAGCGCCTGAGTTCCGGTTGCTCATAAAGCTGGGAGATGAGGCGGGATAGCGCCACGCTATCCTGAGCGTCGCTTAATACGAAACCGTCGAAACCCTCCGTGATGATTTGTGAGCCCCCATTGGTGACGCTGGTGATCACCGGAAGACCGCAGGCCATGGCTTCAATCGGAGGCAAAGCAAAGGAATCGTGGAGAGAAGGACCCGTGTAAACGTCCGCGGCGGAGTAGAAGTGCATGATGTCGGAAGAAGGGTCCAGGAAGAACACGCGGCCTTCCAGATGGAGGTGTTGAATTTGTTCGAGGAACGGAGCGCGATCGTCGCGGCCGACGATAAGCAGGCGCAGAGGAAGGTGTTGAATTGCCGCGATCGAGGTCAATAGAGTCGCGAGGCCCTTTTTCTTCCAATCGTTGCCGACCAGAAGCAAAGCAAACTCATTTTCTGAAAGCTGCAGCAGTTTGCGGGCCTGGTCACGCCGGCGAAGCCGTTCGGGCGGGTTAAATCGCGCCAGATCGACCGCGTTTGGAATGATGGCAACATCCGGCCGGGCAAAATGCCGGGTGAGCTCTCCCGCCGTCAACCGAGAGACGGCAGCCAGATTGACCCGAGGATTGCGGTAGATACGGTTTTCGAGGGCCATAATCAGGCGGTAGTACAGAATGCGGTGGATGAGAATTGGCCAACGGGACAACGGAGCATCACGAAGGCGCAAATCGCCGTGTACCAGCCGGAAGAATTCATGAAAGACGATATGAACAACAATTGCGTCCGCATCCCTGCAATTGATTCCCGGAGAAAAAACCAGATCGAAGCGAAGCCCCCGAAACTTTTGCTGATACCAGCGAAGGGCCTGGTTGGCGAAATACCACCAGAGAAAATTTAACAGATGCGGGCCCGGCAGGGTGGGAATCCGGTGCCAGACCGCTTTTCCGGAAGCCGAGGGCGGAACAGGGGATCGCTCAAATCGAACAACGTCGAGATCCTGGATGGATTGGGAGTAAATATGGATTTCGCAGCCGGGTTGCCGCAGAAAATACTCAATCTGCTCAACGATGCATCGCTCTGTGCCGTGCTGACGGTCCAGAAAAGGGGAAACGACAGCGATACGCAATTCAAACCTGCCCGGGCTCGGGCGCGAGGTTCGCGGTGACAGCCGAGCCCACCGCTTGTTGAGCAATGCCTGGCAGCCGGAAAAGTATGCCCAGTAAGAGCCAAAGATATGCATTCATGACGTAGTCCTGGTAATTGATGAAGGCGATGTAACTCATTGGTACGAGCAGAATAAACGCATACCAAAAAATGGCGAAGCCGAGAGGAAACCAGGGGGTTCCCCGCAGACGCCTGACTACATTCCATGCCGAAACAGAAACGGCAATGCTCAAGAAAATCCAGAGAATCAGGCCCCCGATTCCGAGCTCCACGATCAATTGGCCATAACCGTTTTCAACACCGATTCTCATAGGCGGCGCGTGCATGATTCGAACTACATACTGGACGCCAAGCGTAGCAGTGCCGATTCCATAGCCGTATGGCCAGCGCTCATGTTCAAAGGCCATCATGAAATTTTTGAGCGGATAATCACGGGTCCGATGGATGAGTTCGCTGGCCGGACTGTCAAGAGATAGCGTTTCGTCATAAATCGCCAACCGGGATGCGACCTGATCGGGAAAGAAAGTCATCATGACGAGCACGGCTACTCCGACAACCAGAAGTGAACGCTGGATAATGCGAAGGACACGGCGCGCCTCTCCCTGGCGCCAGGGAGCGCCCCAGAGAAAGGCAGCTGTGACGACCATAGCGTTTCCCGCGGTCCACATGAAAACGCCGCGCGAAGCATTCATCAGGGAACCAATGGCAATTACTGCCACGCAAATGAATGCCAAATTGCGTCCGCGACGACTTCGTAAGAGCAAGTACCCTGCAAAGCCGAGAGCCACGAGCCAGCAAACAATCAGAAAATTGGAGTAGCGGCCGGCGCTCACAAAAACCGAGGTGGGGCGGTACGCCACCAAACCAGAAATCGGAGCAATGCGATACAGAGTACCCAACTCCCGAATGTCCTCTTGCAGCACTGCCGGGTTCAGGAATTTCGGTCCAATAATGGATTGCGCAATGCCCAGCAAATTCACAATCAGGATCAAGACGGTGTTGAATGAGAAAAACCTGTGCAAATCGAGTTCAGACTCGATCAAAGAGTAGCCAACGAACATCAAGGGGATATAGAGAAAATAAACCTTCATGCCCAGGATGCCGTAAAAGATGCTGGTCGATGCCGGATTGAGCATCTGGATCACGCCGAACCAGATAAATATCAGGAGCGGGATCAGGAACGGCGGCTTGAAGCCCTTTACCAAACGATCGCGCCTGGCCGCGAAGAAAGAGATATAGAGGACGATGGTGAGCACATCCTTGGCGAAAAAAACCGCCATGTTGTTGCCCAGGAATTTGCGGAACAGATCCTCAAAAAGAATCCACCCGAGCAACAGATACAGGCCACGCCGCCAATCGTTGAGAATGGCCACGACGATGGCCAAACCGACGAAAGCCATCCCGGACATAACGAGCGAGCTGACATCGCCTTCCAGGATCAGATCTGCCGCTTCGTAGGCCGC
>Ga0137415_10000476_pt1 | contig 38261 bp, 34 predicted proteins | sample CZODoug3_1_1_16f_FD_183082 | JGI IMG/M metagenome (GOLD analysis project Ga0137415, IMG submission 183082) | Vadose zone soil fungal communities from Angelo Coast Range Reserve, California, USA - CZODoug3_1_1_16fungal (Hybrid Assembly) | ecosystem: Environmental > Terrestrial > Soil > Vadose...
CCACCTCATCGACCTTGATCACGATGCCGTCGATCTCGTGCTCGATGTCGTGGCGGTGCTCGCCCCAGTACGCGACGTGCTCGACGATCTCGTCGACACCCCGCTTGATCACGGTGTGCTCGGAAACCGGCAGGCCCCAGGCCCGCAGCGCGTCGTAGGCCTCGGACTGGCGCGCCGGCGCGAACCCCTCGCGCTTGCCGAGGCCGTGGCAGATCAGCCGCAGGTTCCGGCTGGCGGTGACCCGGGGGTCCTTCTGCCGCAGCGAGCCGGCGGCGGTGTTGCGCGGGTTGGCATACACCGGCTTGCCCGCCTCGACCATCAGCGCGTTGAGCGCCTGGAAGTCCGCCAGCCGGAAGTAGACCTCGCCACGCACCTCGACCAGCACCGGCACCGGGAACTGGTCGGTGCCGGTGAGCTGCTCGGGCACCTCGTGCAGGGTGCGCATGTTGAGCGTGACGTCCTCACCGGTGCGCCCGTCCCCTCGGGTGAGCGCGCGGGTGAGCTTGCCGTTCTCATAGAGCAGGTTGACCGCGAGGCCGTCGATCTTGAGCTCGGCCAGGTAGTGCAGCTCTGCACTGTTGGCAGAGCCGACCTCCTTCTCCACCCGCTCCACCCAGGTGCGCAGCTCGTCGGCGGAGAACGCATTGTCCAGGCTGAGCATCCGCTCGAGATGGTCGTACGCGATGAACTCGGTGGCGAACCTGCCGACCACCCGCTGCGTCGGCGACTCCGGCGTGACCAGTTCGGGGTACTGCTCCTCGAGCGCCACCAGCTCGCGCCACAGCGTGTCGAACTGCCCGTCCGAGATGACCGGCGAGTCCAACACGTAGTAGCGGAACTGGTGGTCGGCGATCTCGGTGGCCAACCGAGCATGCCGCTCCCTGGCCGGACCGGGGGCGGGCTGACCGGCCGGCTGAGCCTCGGCGGCGAGCGCGCCCTCGGGCACGGTCGCGGTGCCCTCGGGCCCGGGGTCGGCTGCCATCACCGCGCCAGATTAGCGGTGACCACCGACAGCCCGCTGGCGCGACGCGTGGTGATCAATCCCATGCGGTGGACGGGCGGACCGCGCTCAGCCGGACGGAACCAGGTAGCCGTGGGCCGTGCCGACCGCGTCGAGCGGCACGATCTCCTTGCCGAGCGGCACCAGGGACACCGGGATCAGCTTTAGGTTCGCCCAGGCCAACGGTATGCCGATGATCGTGATCGCCAGCGCGATCGCGGTCAGCAGGTGGCCGAGCGCCAGCCACCAGCCGGCGACCAGGAACCAGATCACGTTGCCGATCGTGGACGGCGCACCCGAGTCCGGTCGGTGCACCAGCGTGCGCCCGAACGGCCACAGTGCGAAGTTCGCGATGCGGAACGCGGCCAGCCCGAACGGGATGGTCACGATCAGCAGGCAGCACACCACGCCGGCCAGCACGTACCCGGCCGCCATCCAGAACCCGCACAGCACCAGCCAGATCACGTTCAGCAGCGTCCGCATAAAGCCAGGATGCCACCGCGCCCCCGCCCCCCGCAGGAGCAGAGCCCCCCGCAGGAGCAGCGCCCCCCGCAGGAGCAGAGCCGCCGCACGACACAGACCCGTCTGCGGCGAAACCCCGGCGCGGCCGGTCAGCCGAGGAGCTCGTCCACCGCGCCGAGCAGGGCCAGCACCGAGCGCTCGTTGGCCGCGTGCCCCATCAGGCCGATCCGCCAGGCCCGGCCCGCGAACTCGCCGAGGCCGCCGCCGACCTCGATGCCGTACCGCTGCAGCAGCGCGCGCCGCGGCGGCGCCTCGTCGAGGCCCTCGGGCAGCGTGGTCGCGGTCAGCTGGGGCAGCCGGTTGGCGGAGTCGGCGATCAGCCCGAAGCCGCGCTTGGCCAGCGCGTCCTGCAGCTTGCCGCCCACCGAGGCGTGCCGCGCCCAGACCGCATCGCGACCCTCGTCGAGCAGCCGGCCGAGCCCGGCGTGCAGCGAGTACGCCATGGTCGAGGACGCGGTGTGGTGGTAGCGGTGCGACGCCCCGACGTAGTACTCGTGCAGCAGCCCGAGGTCGAGATAGAACGAGCGGACCGACTCGGTGCGCGCCCGCAGCACCTCCACCGCACGCGGCGACAGCGTCACCGGGGCGAGGCCGGGGGGCGCGCCGAGGCACTTCTGGCTGGCCGAGTAGCAGGCGTCGATCTTCCAGTCGTCCACCCGCAGCTCCGTGCCGCCCAGCGCGGTCACCGCGTCCACCAGCAGCAGCGTGTCGGTGTCGGCGAGCGCGGCCAGCGGGGCGACGTCATTGCGCACGCCGGTGGAGGTCTCGGCGGCGACCACGGCGAGCAGCCGGGCACCCGGGTTGGCGCGCTGCGCGGCGAGCAGGTCGGCCGGGTCCAGCGCGGTGCCCCATGGTGCCTCCACCCGGACCACCTGGGCGCCGCCCCGGCTGGCCACCTCGCAGAGCCGCTCGCCGAAGTAGCCGTTGACGCCGATGATGGCGGTCTCACCGGTCTGCAGCAGGCTGGCCAGGCAGGCCTCCATGCCGGCCGAGCCGGTGCCGCTGACCGGCAGGGTCAGCTCGTTGGCGGTGCCGAACACCGCGCGCAGCCGGTCGGAGATCTCCGCCATCAGGGCCAGGTAGTCCGGGTCGAGATGCCCGAGCACCGGGCGGCCGAGCGCCTCCACCGCCTCCGGGTACGGGTTGGACGGTCCGGGTCCGAGCAGCAGACGATCGGCGTGCGCAGTCACGAGAACTGAGCCTACGACGAGTGGGCCGGCAGCACCCGACGGGACCTCGTTACCCAGAAGTAGCGTCCGGACGTGCCCAATTGATGGCTCGACGGCGCTCGCTGGGTAAGGATGACCATCGTGAGTCGCTCAGTGAAACGTTCCGCAACGCCGCGCGCCGGACGCAGCGGGTCGATGAGGTCCAAGCCGCCCGCCCCGACGCAGAACGGCGACCCGGCCCTGTTCGACGGCTACTTCCAGCCGGACCGGGCCCACCCGGACGCGTTCGACGAGATGTTCGACTCGGACGGGACGGTGCGCACGCCGTACCGCGCGCTGCACGACGCGATCGCGCCGACCGCCGCCGCGGACCTGACCGCCCGCTCCGAGGCGCTGGACCGGGCCTACGCCGACCAGGGCATCACGTTCTCGCTGTCCGGGCAGGAACGGACCTTCCCGCTGGACATCGTGCCCCGGGTGATCGCGGCGTCGGAGTGGACCCGGCTGCAGCGCGGCATCGTGCAGCGGGTCAAGGCACTCGAGGCGTTCCTGGCCGACGTGTACGCGGACGCCCAGATCGTCCGGGACGGGGTGATCCCGCGCCGGCTGGTCACCAGCTGCCAGCACTTCCACCGCGCGGCCGCCGGCATCACCCCGCCCAACGGGGTGCGGATCCACGTGGCGGGCATCGACCTGGTGCGCGACGAGCAGGGCACCTTCCGGGTGCTGGAGGACAACCTGCGCTGCCCGTCCGGGGTGTCCTACGTGATGGAGAACCGGCGCACCATGGCCAGGGTGTTCCCCGACCTGTTCACCCGGCAGCGGGTGCGCGCGGTCGGCGACTACGCCAGCCACCTGCTGCGCGCGCTGCGGGCCGCGGCGGCACCCAACGCGGCCGACCCGGTCGTCGTGGTGCTCACCCCCGGCGTGTTCAACTCCGCCTACTTCGAGCACTCGCTGCTGGCCAGGCAGATGGGCGTCGAGCTGGTCGAGGGCCGGGACCTGTTCTGCCGGGACAACGTGGTCTACATGCGCACCACCGAGGGCGAGCAGCAGGTGGACGTGGTCTACCGACGCCTCGACGACGACTTCCTGGACCCGTTGCAGTTCAAGCCGGACTCGGTGCTCGGGGTGGCCGGCATCCTGAACGCGGCCAGGGCCGGCAACGTGGTCATCGCGAACGCGGTCGGCAACGGCATCGGCGACGACAAGCTGGTCTACACCTACGTGCCGACCATGATCCAGTACTACCTGAACGAGCGGCCGCTGCTGCCGAACGTGTCCACCTACCGGTGCTGGCTGCCCGACGAACGCGGCTACGTGCTCGACCACCTGGACGAGCTGGTGCTCAAGCCGGTGGAGGGCTCCGGCGGCTACGGCATCTTGTTCGGGCCGAACGCCACCACCCGCGAGCGCACCAACGCGCGGCGCAACATCCAGTCCGACCCGCGCGGTTGGATCGCCCAGCCGGTGGTGCAACTGTCCACGGTGCCGACCAAGGTGGCCGACCAGCTGCAACCCCGCCACGTTGACCTGCGCCCGTTCGCGGTGAACGACGGCGAGGGCGTCTTCGTACTGCCCGGCGGTCTGACCAGGGTGGCGCTGCCCAACGGCAGCCTGGTGGTGAACTCCAGCCAGGGCGGCGGCAGCAAGGACACCTGGGTACTGGCGGGCGGCAAGTCCGCAAGCGCCGACCGGGAGCTCGGCGAGCTCGGGCTGGCCAAGTCGCCGCCGCCGTCCTCCCCCGCCGCCGAGCACGGGCCCGAGCTCACCGCCGGCCAGCAACAGCAACAACAGCAGCAACAGCAGCAAGGGAGCCGCTGATGTTGGCCCGCAACGCCGAGTCGCTGTACTGGATCGGCCGCTACGTGGAGCGCGCCGACGACACCGCGCGGATCCTGGACGTGTCGGTGCACCAGCTGCTCGAGGACGCCACCGCCGACGTGGACACCGCGGCCCGCACCCTGCTGCGGGTGCTCGGGGTGGAGGCGCCGAACGACGAGCCGCTGGACGCCTGGTCGCTGACCGAGCTGGTGGCCTACTCCACCGACCACGCCGGCTCGATCGTCGGCTCGGTGTCCAGCGCGCGGGAGAACGCCCGCGGCGCCCGCGAGGTGGTCTCCTCGGAAATGTGGGAGTGCCTCAACGCCACCTGGAACGCCCTGCCGGAGCGGCAGAGCTACGCCAGGTGGGGTGGCCCGCACGCGTTCTTCGCCTACGTCGAGGAGCGGGCCGCGATGTTCCACGGGCTGGCCGCCTCCACCATGAGCCGCGACGACAGCTGGCGGTTTCTGCTGCTGGGCCGGTCGGTGGAGCGGGTGGACATGGTGGTCCGGCTGCTGCTGTCGCGGGTGTCGGACCGGATGTCCTCCCCTGGCTGGCTGACCGTGCTGCGCTCGGCCGGCGCGCACGACACGTACCTGCGCACCTACCGGGGCGCGCTGGACGCCGGGCGGGTGGTGCAGTTCCTGCTGCTGGACCGGCTGTTCCCGCGCTCGGTGTTCCACGCGCTGCGCCAGGCGGAGAACTGCCTGCAGCAGCTGGACCGGCGCCCGACCGTGCGGATCGGCGCCAAGCACGAGGCGCTGCGGCTGCTCGGCCGGGCCCGCAGCGAGCTGGAGTTCCTCCGCCCGCAGGACCTGCTCGAGGACCTGCCCACGCAGCTGGGCGGCCTGCAGGAGACCATCCGGGAGGCCGGCGAAGCGGTGTCCCTGCAGTACTTCCACTCCGCCCCCTGGGTGGCCTGGACCGCACCGGAGGTGAGCTGACCGTGGGTTGGCGTATTCGTGTCGTGCACTCGACCGGTTACCGGTACTCGGGGACGGTCACCCAGTCCTACAACGAGGTGCGGCTGACCCCGCGCGGGGACAACAGGCAGAACGTCATCGTGACCAGGGTGGAGACCGTGCCGGCCACCCGCGCCTATCGGTTCACCGACTACTGGGGCACCGTGGTCACCTCGTTCGACCTGCACGCCCCGCACACCGAGCTGGAGGTTGTGGCCACCTCGGTGGTGGAGACCGGTGACACGGCCCCGATCAACCGGGAAGCCAGCTGGGAGGACGTCACCCACGAGAAAACCGCCGACCGGCACACCGAGATGCTGGAGTTCTCCAACTACGTGTCCGCCGACCGGGGCCTGGCCAAGGTGGCCGCGACGCTGCGGCGCAACCTCAAGCCGGCCGACGCCGCCCTGGCCGCCTGCAAGTGGGTGCACGAGAACCTGCGCTACCAGCCCGGCAGCACCGGCGTGCACACCTCCGCCGTAGAGGCCTGGCAGGCCGGCGAGGGCGTCTGCCAGGACTACGCGCACCTGTCGCTGGCCCTGCTGCGCCAGCTCGGCATCCCGGCCCGGTACGTGTCCGGCTACCTCATCCCCAAGGAGGACACCGCGGTCAAGCAGACCGTGCGCGGCGAGAGCCACGCCTGGGTGGAGATCTGGACCGGTGGCTGGTGGGGCTACGACCCGACCAACGACATCCCGATCGGCAACCGGCACGTGCTGGTCGCGATGGGCCGCGACTACGCCGACGTGTCCCCGATGAAGGGCATCTACACCGGCGGCGAAGCGGAGGCCCTGGACGTCACGGTCGACATGACCCGCCTCGCCTGAGTCAGGACCTCGCCCAGCTCTCCGGGGGCTCGACGAAGGCGCGGCCGAGGTCGCGGCTCAGGGTCATCGCCTTGCGCGCCCACTCCGGGCTCGCACCGGCCAGGCCGCAGGCCGGGGTGGGCACCACCAGCTCGGCCAGCCGGGACCGGGTGAAGCCGACCCGGTCGGCCAGCAGCAGCGCCGGTCGGGCCAGCTCGCGCAGGCTGGGCTCGGGCCCGGGGCTCAGCGTCGGCACGAGCCCGAGCAGCAGCGGCACCCCCTCGTCCCAGGCCTCGCCGACGGCGTCCAGCGCGGCGGTGTGGGTGCCCATCAGGCTGGCGTCAAGCGCCAGCGCGCCCGCGCCGGCCCCGCGCAGCAGAGCGATCGGTGGCTTCGGCGCGCAGCAGTGCACGATCACCGGTCCGGGCAGCGCCTCGATCACGTCGCGCAGCACCTGCTGAGCCTCCTGCTCGGGCACCGCCGCGACCGTGCCGAAGCCGGACGGGGTGGGCAGCGAACCGGCCAGCACAGCGGGCAGGCTCGGCTCGTCCAGCTGCACGGTGACCTTGGCGCCGGTCCGCGCGGCGACCTCGGCGGCGTGCCGGGACAGGCCCTCGGCGAGGCTGGCGGCGAACTCCCGGCGGGCGCCCCGGTCGGCGAGCACCCGGTGGCCGTTGCGCAGCTCGATACCGGCGGCCAGCGTCCACGGCCCGGCGGCCTGCACCTTCACCCAGGCCGGCGAGGTGGCGTCGAGCACCTCCTCCAGCGCGTCCAGGTCGGTGCGCAGCAGGTCGACGCCGCGCCGGTGCTCGCGGCCGGGGCGGGCGGTGACTCGGTAGCCCGACGGCACCAGCTCGGTGGCCAGGTCGACCAGCAGCGCGGCGGACCGACCGATCAGGTCGGCACCCACCCCCCGGGCCGGCAGCTCCGGCAGGTACGGCAGCTCGGGCAGCTCACCGGCGACGGTGCGGACCGCCTCCAGCGGGTCGGTGCCCGGTAGGGATCCGATACCGGTGGCGGTACCGGGCGACCAGTGCGGCGTATTCACAGCCGCTGTCTACCAGGCCAGGCCGCGGCTCCCCACCGCGGCGGGTCGACCCGGCCCCGCCGGGCCGGGCCGGCGCGCAGGCCGCCGAGGGCGGGTCAGCCTGGCTGGCCCAGGCTGATCTCGGTGTGCTTGAGGACCGTGGACACGCCACCGCGCCAGTAGTAGCCGACCGGGTGGCCCGCGTCGTCCACGGAGAGCCCGATCGTGCCGGTGCCGAGCCCGTCGGCATCGTCGCCCCGGGAGTCCTGGGCGTGCGGGGAGGTGGTCGAGTCGGCCACCTTGACCAGCCACTCGTCCGACCGCGCCGGGTTCTGCACCGGGTTCTCCAACGCGACCAGCACGTGACCCGTGTTGCGCGACTTCACGTCCGCCGGCTTGAGCCAGGCGATCACGTCACCGGGCCGCAGCTGGGCCACCGTGGGCACTGCCCGCCATGGGTCGGCCGCCGAGCCGTCCGCCGCCGCACGGAAGTGGTGCTCGAAGTCCTGGGCCAGCGGCCGGGTCGAGGTGGTGATCGGCAGCACCTTGAGGTCGGCGGGCAATGAGTGCGCCAGCGCGTAGTCGACGAACCCGGAACAGTCGAAGTAGTAGCCACCCTCGCCCGCATCCACGTCGGTCTTGTGCTGGTAGCTGGAGTCCTTCATGGTAGCCAGCTCGCGGCGTACCTCGGCGAGCAGCGCCAGCCGAGCGCCGGAGCCGTCCGGTTGTGCGCTCAGCCGGGCCAGCGCGCCGGCCTGGTGCATTCCGGACCTCGGCGCCCCGGTGGCCAGCGCGACCGGCACGAGCAGCACGAGCACCACCCACACCAGCAGCGGGACCAACCGGGCAGTGGGTCTCGGGACCCGGCCGGCCGGAACACGGAACAACGGTCCAGCCATCGCCGATCCCCTTCCACCTCGAATGTACTGATCGTGGCGCGGGCGGGGCGTGGGAACGACCGTGCTGGCCCCCTGACGGCCGGGGAGCCAGCCCGGGGTGCGCGGGTAGGGCTGACACCCCCGGACGTGCCCGGTGCGCGGTGCGCCGGCTCAGGGCCCATTCCTCCACGTGGCCACGGCCCATCGGCCGCCCTCCTCGGCTTGACCTCAAGTCAAGTTCAGGAACTACGTTCCGACCATGTCCGAACGCACCGAGGGGAACGAGCTGACGAGTTCCCCCGCCCTACCCGTCATCAGCCGCCCCGGAGTGGGCACGATCCTGGTCAGCCTGTGGATCGTCGGCAGCCTGGAGCGCCAGCGGGCCGCCGTCGACGCCATGATGGCGGAGTACCACCGACTCGGGCCGCCGGCCGGCCTCCTGTCGCTGAGCTGCTTCGCCAGCCCCGAGGGCAGCACGGTGCTGAACTACGCGCAGTGGACGAGCGACGAGGCCCACCGCGAGTTCCAGCGCGCCGACCGCCCGGTCCTGGCCCAGGGTGTCGACGAGGTGGTCCCGGGTATCGAACGGCCGGGGGTGACCAGGTATCGCCTGTACCGGAGCTTTCACCCGGGTGGTGCACCGGGTCAGCCCGGCTGCATCGCCGTCGTCACGATCCATTTCGACCGGCCGGGGCGGGCCCGGCGCTGGGTCGACGAGGTGGTCTCCGAGCTGGCCACGGTGGATCCGGTGCCCGGTCTGGTCGCCAACCACTTCCACGTCAGCACGGACGAGACCCGCGCGCTCAACTACGCGGAGTGGACCGATGAGCAGGCCCACCGCGACGCCGTCGACGGCGACCGGGGCCCGATCGGGCGGCACGGACCGGTCGGTCGCCTGTTTCGGACCAGGCCCGGCGTGAAGCACCTCGGGTTCGAGCGATACCAGCTCTACCGGAGCCTCACCCGGCCGTGACGGCGCTCAGGAGCGCTCCTGGGCCCAGTCCCGCAGCGTGGTGCTGAGGATCTTGGTGCCGTTCGGGCCGGCGGTGGTGGGCATCTCGTCGATCACGTGCACCGCGGCCGGCACCTTGAACTTGGCCAGCGTGGCGGCGCACCAGTCGCGCAGCTCATCCGGGCTGGGCCGGGCGGCCGGGTCGGCGGGCACCACGAAGCCGACCGCCCGGGTACCGCCGTCCCCACCGGCGATGCCGACGACCTTGGCGACGTCCACGCCGGGGTGCTCGGCGAGCCGGTGCTCGATCTCCGAAGGGTCGACGAGGAAGCCGCGCAGCCGCAGCGCGTCGCCCATTCGGCAGGTGTAGACGAATACGCCCTCCTCGACCAGGTAGCCGAGGTCACCGCTCGAGAACCAGCCGTCCTCGGCACGCGAGCGGGCCGTCGCCGACGGGTCGCCGAGATAGCCGTCCACCACGTTCGGGCCGAGGAACCGCAGCTCGCCCTCCTGCCCGGCCGGCAGGTCGAGGCGGGACTCCGGGTCGACCACCCGCACCCGGATCTCCGGGGTGACCACCCGGCCACCGCCCTCCCAGCGGCGCGGCGGCGGCTCGTCGGCCGGCCACATCGCGGTCAGCGCGAACACCTCCGACGAGCCGTACAGCCCGGCCGTCGTGGTGCCGAACGACTCCCCCGCCCACCGCGCGAGCTCGACCAGCCGACCCTGGAAGTTCGCCGCGCCCCACCATCGCCAGGCGGACAGGTCCCTGCGCCGCGCCCGCCAGGCCTGCTCCAGCCGCAGGCCCAGGTCGTCCCCGCCGACCACGTGGCTGACCCGGTGCCCCGCCATGTCGTCGAGCACCGCATCGGCGTCGAACACCGGCTCGAGCAGCACCGTCGCTCCCCCGGCCAGTGCGGCCATCGCGGCGCTGAACCCGTACGTACCGGCCAGCGGCACGCCGCAGAGCAGCACGTCCCCGGCCACCAACCCGAGCGCCGCCGCGTCGGCCACCGCATGGGCGAGCACCCCGCTGCCCCGGTGCGCGGCGAGCTTGGGACGCCCGGTGGAGCCGGAGGTGGTGAACGCGACGGCCAGCGCGTCCGGGTCCGAGTGCGCCAGCTCGGGCAAGGCGGGCGGCTGCGCGCTCAGCACGGGCGGTCGCGCGGGCGGCGGGGTCCAGGCGCCGGCGCCGAGGTCGTAGCCGGCCAGTTCGGCGGCGGTCGGTGTCGCTGCGGCGGCCGGTGTCGCTGCGGCGGTCGGTGTCGCTGCGGCGGCCGGCGCGCCGGGGCCGGGGACGACGGCGACCTCGGGCGGGTCGGCGACCGAGCGCCTGGCCGCCTCGACGAGCCGTTCCCGCAGGTGCAGCCCGTGGAAACCGTGCGCGACGGCGATCAGCCGGGGCCGCGCCATGGTCAGCAGGTGGGTGACCTCGTCGACGTTGTACCGGGTGTTCACCCCGATCACGTGCGCGCCGAGGGCGGCGGCGGCGAACTGCCAGCACAGCGCGTCGGACCAGTTCGGCAGCCACACCGCGACGCAGTCCCCGGCGCCGATGCCGGCCTCGGCCAGCCGCTGCGCCAGCGCCGCGGTGCGCCGCCACAGCTGGGCCCTGGACACCTCGATGGCGTGGCCGCCCGGGGCGATGTCGATCACAGCGGTGGCCCCCGGGTCGCGCCGGACCAGGCGGCCGAGCAGATCGGGCAGGTCGGCTGGCGGATCGTCGACGACCGCGACCGGGAACCGGGATACCACCGTCAGCTCAGCGGATCGTGGCCGAACCGAGCACGATGTCGCCGGCCGCGTCGGACCGGTACAGCGCCACCGCCTGGCCAGGCGCCACCCCGCGCAGCGGCTCCCGCAGGTGCACCCGCAGCAGCTCGCCGTCCAGCTCGGCCACCGCGTCGGCCAGGCCACCGTGCGCGCGGACCTGCGCCACGCACTCCACCGGCCCGTCCGGCGCGCGCCCGGCCGCCCACACCGGCCGGTCGCCGACGATCTCGTGCACGTCCAGCGCCTCCGAGGGGCCGACCCGCACGGTGCCGGAGACCGGCTCGATGGCCAGCACGTAGCGCGGCCGGCCGTCCGCCGCCGGCTGGCCGACGCCGAGGCCGCGGCGCTGGCCCACGGTGAAGCCGTGCACCCCGGCGTGCTCGCCGAGCACCGCGCCGCTCGCCGCGTCCACCACGGGCCCGGGGCGGGCACCGAGCCGCTCGGCGAGCCAGCCGGCGGTGTCGCCGGTCGGGATGAAGCAGATGTCGTGGCTGTCCGGCTTGGCCGCCACGGAGAGCCCGCACTCGGCGGCCTCCGCCCGGATCCGCGCCTTCGGGGTGTCGCCGACCGGGAACATCGCGTGCGCCAGCTGCTCGGCCGAGAGCACCGCGAGCACGTAGGACTGGTCCTTGCCGGCGTCCACCGCGCGGCGCAGCACGGCTCTGCGGTCGGTGCTGCCGTCGGTACTGCCGTCGGCCTCGTGGCTGAGCTGGGCGTAGTGCCCGGTGCACACCGCGTCGAAGCCCAGCGCCAGCGCCTTGTCCAGCAGCGCGGCGAACTTGATCTTCTCGTTGCAGCGCAGGCAGGGGTTCGGCGTGCGGCCGGCCGCGTAGTCCTCGACGAACTGGTCGACGACCTCCTCGGCGAACCGCCCGGCGAAGTCCCACACGTAGAACGGGATGCCCAGCACGTCGGCGGCGCGGCGGGCGTCCGCTGCGTCCTCTTTCGAACAGCAGCCCCGCGACCCGGTGCGCAGCGCGTCCGGCGTCTCAGACAGCGCCAGGTGTACCCCGACCACGTCGTGCCCGGCCGCCACCGCCCGCGCGGCCGCCACCGCCGAGTCCACCCCGCCGCTCATCGCGGCCAGTACGCGCACCACCGGTCAGCGCCCGCTCGCGGCGCTGTCCGCCATGGCCTGGCGGCTGCCCGCGTAACCGGCCCGGCGGGCCCGCTCCACCACGGGGCCGATCGCCCTGGCCACCTCGGCCACGTCGGCGGCCGTCGAGGTGTGGCCGAGCGAGAAGCGCAGCGAACCCCGCGCGGTCGCCTCGTCGGTGCCCATCGCGAGCAGCACGTGGCTCGGCCGGGCCACGCCGGCGGTGCACGCCGACCCGGTCGAGCACTCGATGCCCTGCGCGTCCATCAGCATGATCAGACTGTCGCCCTCGCAGCCGGGGAACGACAGGTGCGCGTTGCCGGGCAGCCGGGACGGGCCACCGCCGACCAGCTCGCGGCCGCTGTCGCCGTTGTAGACCGCGTCCGGCACCTCGGCGAGCACCCGGCGGACCAACTCGTCGCGCAGCTCGGCCAGCTCCGCCGCGCGCCGGGGCCGGTCCGCGACCGAGATCTGGATGGCCACCGCGAGCCCGACCACCGCCGGCACGTTCAGCGTGCCCGACCGGACATCCCGCTCCTGGCCGCCGCCGTGCATCAGCGGCGTGCACTCCACGTCCCGGCGCAGCAGTAGCGCGCCCTGGCCGTACGGGCCGCCCACCTTGTGCCCGGTAAGCGTCAGCGCGTCCGCGCCACAGGCGGCGAAGTCGACCGGCAGCACGCCGACCGCCTGCACCGCGTCGGTGTGCAGCGGCACCCCGAACTCGTGCGCGACCTCGGCCAGCGCCGCGATGTCGTTGACCGTGCCGACCTCGTTGTTCGCCCACATCACGCTGACCAGCGCGGCCCGCTCCGGGGCCTCGGCCAGCGCGGCGCGCAGCGCCTCCGGGCGCATCCGGCCGGCCCCGTCGACCGGAAGCAGCACCAGCTCGGCGTGCTCGTGGTGCTCCAGCCACTCGGCCGCCTCCAGCACCGCGTGGTGCTCGGTGGCCGACACCAAGACCCGGTTGCGGCACGGGTCGGCGGCCCGGCGGGCCCAGAAGATGCCCTTCACCGCGAGGTTGTCGCCCTCGGTGCCACCGGTGGTGAACACCACCTCGGACGGGCGCGCGCCGACCGAGGCGGCGATGGCCTCCCGAGCCTCCTCCACCTCGCGGCGGGCGGCCCGGCCGGCGGAATGCAGCGAGGAGGCGTTGCCGGTACGCGTCAACGCCTCGCTCATCGCGGCTGCCGCCTGCCGCAGCATCGGCGTCGTGGCGGCGTGATCCAGGTACGTCATGTCGAATGTCAGGTTAGCTGCCCGTCGGCCCGGCGTCTCCTGGGGCGCACTCCGCCTCAGCTCAGGCTCTGCTCAGGCTTTTCTCAGGCGGCCGTGCGCAGGCGGCGGTGCGGACCGAAGTCGGCCGGCGGACCGCCGCCGGGGCCGGCACGCCGGTGGCCGCCGCGATCGCCAGCTCGGCGCGCCTGGCCAGCTCGCGCCGGTCCAGCCCCGGCGTCGGCAGCAGCGGCGGCAGCACCTCGATCTCCATCACCAGCTCGGGCAGCCGCGCCACCCGCAGCAGCGAGTTGACCAGTGTGTCGTCGCCGACGAAGGCACCGACGCCGGTGGCCGTGCCGTCGGAGAGCCGCATCCGCTGGGCCACCGGGCGGACCGGCACGCCGGCATCCAGCGCGGCCTGGAACCCCGCCCGCCGGAACACCCCGCTCGCCGCGCCGCACCACGTGGTGCCCTCCGGGAACAGCCCGACAGCCGAGCCGGCGCGCAGTGCGGTGGTCACCTCGGCGACCACCGTGGGCAGCGCGCGCAGGCCGGCCCGGTCCACGAACAGCGTGCCGGCCCGGGTCGCCACCGCGCCGACCAGCGGCCAGTCCCGGACCTCCCGCTTGGCCACCATCCGCATCGGCTGCACCGAGCCGAGCACCAGAATGTCCAGCCAGGACAGATGGTTGGCCACCACCAGCACGCCACCGCCGTGCTCCGGCACCGCCGGCGCCCCGGAGCTCGATACGCCGGAGTTGCCGGCCACCAGCTCCTCGGCCGTCAGGTCGAACCGGTCCGCGCCGGTGTGCACCAGCCGCACCCCGATCACGTGCAGCAGGGCGCGGAACATCACCCGAAGCACGCCGACCCGCCGCCACACGTTGAACGCCGGGACCACCGCGCCCAGTACCGGTAGCACCGCGGCCAGCGTCGCGGTCGCCAACACCAGCAGCACCAGCCCGGTCAGCCGGACGGCCAGCCGCACGCGCCCCACCTCGGGCAGCGCACCGGGCGTCGGCAGGCAGTCCGGAGTACAGGGCGCGGCCGGCTCCCAGGAGTGCCCGGCGCGCTCGGTCACCGCCGGCAGCACCGGGTGCGCCTGGGACATCGGAACGGCGGGCTGCTCGGCGACCGGGGCGGTCGGCTGCCCGACCGGCTGGGCAGCCGGCGCGGGCCGCCGGACCGCGGCCGTCATGCCCCGCCGCCGAGGAAGAAGCGCAGGTAGCGCGGGTCGACGCGGTCCATCGGGAGCAGCACCAGCAGGTCCGCGACGCCGAACTCCGGGTCGTGCGCGGGCGGTCCGCACACCCAGGCGCCGAGGCGCAGGTAGCCGCGCAGCAGCGGCGGCACCACGGTGCGGGCCGGCCGCGGCACCGACTCGAAGTCCCAGGGGTGCAACGGCGAGACACGCAGCTCCGGCGGCGACATGTACTTGGCCTGCGCGAGGTCCCAGACGCCCCTGGCCAGCCCGCCGCCGTCGGCCAGCGGGATGCTGGCGCAGCCGGTGAGGTGCGAGTGGCCGGTCAGCAGCAGGTAGCGGGCGATGCCGGCCCACACCAGGCTGACCACCGCGCCGGTGCGGTGGTCCGGGTGCACGCAGGACCGGCCGGCCTCGACCAGGGAGGGCCGCAGATCGGCGAACGCGGACAGGTCGAACTCGGTGTCGGAGTACAGCCCGCCGGCGGCCACGGCGCGCTCCGGCGGCAGCATGCGGTAGGTGCCGACGATCTCGCCGGTGCGGTCGGCCCGCACGACGAGGTGGTCGCAGTGCTCGTCGAAGTGGTCGATGTCCCGGCCGTTCTCCGGGTCACTCAGGGTGGCGCCCAACTCCTCGGCAAACACCTGGTAACGAAGCCGTTGCGCGGCTTCAACATCGGCGTCGTTCCTGGTCAACAGCAGCGAGTATCGCGAGGTCGGCCCGGTCTGCTCGGTCGGTGTCGTGCTCACCAGCAGCTGAGACTGCGTCATGCCCATGGTCTACCGGCCACGTGGAACGGGAGCTCAGACCCACACTGGCCACTCGATGGCAAGCGAGTGAACGCTCAGCCGGGGCACAGCAACCGCGCCCCGAACGGACCAGGCGGTCACCCGCCGTCACCGGTGAGCCTCGCCGCCGGCGGCGAGGCGCCGACCGCCCGCCGCGCCTGCAGCAGCAGCCGGACGCGCCGCACGGTCTGTGGCAGGCCGGCCAGGTCATCGGCGACTAACCGCACGGTCTGCCAGCCGTACCCGGCCAGCTCGGCGTCACGTTGCCGATCCCGCTCCGCGCGGCGCCGGTCGAAGTGCACCGAGCCGTCGTACTCGATGGCCAACTTCGCTGCCGGATACGCCAGATCGACCCGGGCCAGCGTGAAGCCGTACTCGTCCACGATCCGGTACTGCACCTGCGGCGCGGCCAACCCGGACCGCACCAGTGCGACCCGTAGCCGGGTCTCCATGGGCGACTCCGCTCGCGGGTCGGCCAGCGCGACGGCCTCGTCGACCCGCCGGCAGCCCCGTGCGCCGGGGTGGCCGGTCCGCCTGGCCAACAGCTGTGCCGGGTCGAAGCCACCGCGGCGGGCCAGCGCATCCACCGCGATGACCCCCTCCACCAGCGTCAACCGCCGAACCAGGTCCCACGCGGTGCGCGCCGGCGTGCTCACCCGGAACCCCGCGGCCACCGTCAGATCGTCGCGCCCCAGCCGGGCCCGGTACACCCGCAAGCCCGGATGCCGGCGCGCCGAGCCGGGCAGCACCACTTCGGCCGGAGCACCGCGCGGACCACAGTCGGCGCCGAGCACGGCCGCCGCCGAGTAGCCGGCGAGCGCGCCGTCCCTGTCCCGGACCAGCAGGTATGCGGCCCGCGACCGGGTGCACAGGTCCAACTCGAGCGCCGAGGGCAGGTACACGTCCGGGAACACCCGCCGGAACCGCGGGCCGCGGAGTTGGTCGGCGGTCAGCAGGCCGGCAGCCAGCGCCTCGGTACCTCGGAACGGCTCGCGCAACACGCGTACCAGCCTGACCGGCGGCATCGCGTCCCGTGGCCGATTCGGCGAGATCTACCTGAGCGGGCTTTGATCAAGGTTCAAACCCCGCTGAGGTAGATCTCGACGGGCGCTCTGACCCGGGGCCGGCGCATCGACGCACGGGCCGGAGACGCGCACCGGGCCGGCGTCCGAAGGCGCCGGCCCGGTGTGACGTGCGGGTTCGGTCAGCTCTTGCGCTTGGTGACCGCTTCGGTGAGCTGCGGGGCGACCTTGAACAGGTCACCCACCACGCCGAAGTCGGCGATCTCGAAGATCGGTGCCTCGCTGTCCTTGTTCACGGCGATGATCGTCTTCGAGGTCTGCATGCCGGCCCGGTGCTGGATCGCGCCGGAGATGCCCAGCGCGATGTACAGCTGCGGGGACACCGTCTTGCCGGTCTGCCCGACCTGGAACTGGTTCGGGTAGTAGCCGGAGTCGACGGCCGCCCGGGACGCGCCCACCGCCGCGCCGAGCGAGTCGGCCAGCGCCTCGATGACCGCGAAGTTGTCCGCCGAGCCGACGCCTCGGCCACCGGACACCACGATCGATGCCTCGGTGAGCTCGGGGCGGTCGCCACCGACGATCGGCTCCCGGCTGGTCACGACCGCCTGGCGGCCGGACAGCTCGGGGATCGCGACGGTCTCCTCCGCGCCGGCGCCGTCCGCCTGCTCGGACTCCACCGCGCCCGGCCGGACCGTGATCACCGGGTGCTCGGTGTTGGCCTTCGCGGTCACCACGAACGCCCCGCCGAACACGGAGTGCTGCGCGGTGCCGCCGGCGCCGACCCCGACCACGTCGGTGAGCAGCGCGGAGTCGGTCCGCACCGCGAGCCGCCCCGCGATCTCCTTGCCGTCCGCGCTCGCCGCGATGAGCACGGCGGCCGGGGAGGCCGAGGAGATCAGCGACTCGAGCACCGCTACCTGGACACCGCCCAGGTACTTGTCGACCTCGTCCGACTCGGCCACGTAGATCTTGGCCGCGCCGTAGGACTTGAGCGCGTCGGCCAGCTTGCTGGCGGTACCGGGGGCACCGGCCACCACCGCCGACGGCTCACCGAGCTCACGGGCCGCGGTGAGCAGCTCGTAGGTCACCTTCTTGATCTCGCCGTCCGCATGGTCGACGAGGACCAGAACCTCACTCATGTTCGTTCTCCTCCTTCGGCGACGCGGATCAGATGATCTTCTGGCTGACCAGGTAGGCGGCGACCTTGTCGCCACCGTCACCCTCGTCCTCGATCTTCTCGCCACCCGACTTCGGGGGCTTCGGGGACGCCTCGGTGACCGAGGTCAGCGCGTTGGCCAGGCCGACCTCACTCGCGTCGATACCGGCGTCGGCCAGGGTCAGCGCGGTGACCGGCTTCTTCTTGGCCGCCATGATGCCCTTGAACGACGGGTAGCGCGGCTCGTTGATCTTCTCCCCGACGCTGACCAGGGCGGGCAGTTCGGCGGTCAGCTTGGTGATGCCGTCGTCGGTGCCTCGGGTTACGGTCACCGTGGTGCCCTCGACGGCCAGCTCCCGGGCGTGGGTCAGGGCGGGCAGGCCGAGCACGTCGGCGATCATCGCCGGCACCGCGCCGGTCCGGCCGTCGCTCGCCTCGTTGCCGGCGATGACGAGGTCGTAGCCCTCGACGGTGCCGATCACCTTGGCCAGCGTCTTGGCGGTCTGCACCGCGTCGGAGCCGTGCAGCGCCTGGTCGGACAGGTGCACCGCCTTGTCGGCGCCCATGCTCAGCGCCTTGCGGATCGCGTCCTTGGCCCGGTCGGGGCCGACGCACACCACGGTGACCTCACCGCCCTGCGCCTCCTTGAGGACCAGCGCGGCCTCCACCGAGCGCTCGTTGATCTCGTCGATCACCGCGTCGGAGGCTTCGCGATCAAGCGTGTGGTCTGAGTCGGTCAGCTTGCGCTCGGAGTAGGTGTCCGGCACCTGCTTGACCAATACGACAATGTTCATCGGTCCGCTTCGACCTCCTGCCTGTTGAGTGGACCGGCCGGCCCACCGCCCTCGGGCGAGAGCCACTTATATCGCTATACGGTGCGCCGACCCTACGCGGGACTGTGCAGGTCGACGGTTCCCCGGCCGACTCTTGCACTCCCGCGCGCCGTCGTTACGTCGGGGTAACTTGTGCCCATAGTTGCTGAGAACACCGGTTGGCTGACATACCTCGACCGGTGATCCTTGCCACGGAACCCCGTGACGCTGCTCACCAGGCATCCGGGGGCCGGCGAGCTAGGGTCTCGGCACGGTTTGCCGAGAGGAAGGTCACCCCCGTACCGATGAGCGATGCCGAGCGGAGCACCGTCGCCCCCGGCCGGGATGCCGTGCTGGCCCTCACCGGCGAGCGCACCGTGCCCGGCATACCGGAAGAGAACTACTGGTTCCGCCGCCACGAGGTCGCCTACCTGCAACTTCAGCACCACTGCGTGGGTGCGCGGGTGCTCGAGGCCGGCTGCGGCGAGGGCTACGGCGCGGCACTGCTGGCCGGCTCGGCGCGCCAGGTGATCGGCCTGGACTACGACGCGATCACGGCCGGGCACGTGGCGGCCCGCTACCCCGAGGTGCGCGTCGTGCGGGGCAACCTGGCTCACCTGCCGCTACCCGACGGCGCGGTGGACGTGGTGGCGAACCTACAAGTCATCGAACACCTCTGGGACCAGGCCGGCTTCCTGCTGGAGTGCATCAGGGTGCTGAGACCGGGCGGCCTGCTGCTGCTCAGTACACCCAATCGGATCACCTTCTCCCCTGGCCGGGACACGCCGATCAACCCGTTCCACACCCGCGAGTTGGCGGGCCACGAGCTCACCCAACTGCTCGAGGAGGCCGGTTTCCGAGTGCGCGAGCTGCTCGGGGTGCACCACGGCCCGGCGCTGCGCGAGCTGGACGCCGCGCACGGCGGCTCGCTGATCGACGCCCAGGTGGCCGTGGCACTGAGCGGCGGGGACTGGCCGCGGCGGCTGCGCAACGACGTGGCCACGGTGGCTGCGGCGGACTTCGAGATCCACGGTGACCGGATCGACGACAGCCTGGACCTGGTCGCGGTGGCCCAGCGCCCGGAGGCTTCGTGAGCTCGCGCCCGCCCGTCGGGACGTTCTGTCTGGTACTGCACAGCCACCTGCCCTGGCTGCCCCGCCACGGCGCCTGGCCGGTCGGCGAGGAGTGGCTCTACCAGGCCTGGGCCGGCTCCTACCTGCCGGTGCTGGACCTGCTGCACCGGCTCGGCCAGCAGGGGCAGCGCGACGTGCTCACCCTCGGGGTCACCCCGGTGCTGGCCGCCCAGCTGGACGACCCCTACTGCCTGCGCGGCATGCACGACTGGCTGGGTGACTGGCTGCTGCGGGCCCACGGCGCCGCCGGTCGCGCCCTCGACCCCGCCGTCGGTGTCGCCGACCGCGCCGCGCTGGGCGCGCTGGCCGCCGACGAGCACCGCCGGGCCACCGCCGCGCTGGCCGACTTCGAGGGCCGCTGGCGGCACGGCGGGTCGGCGGTGCTGCGCCCGCTCGTGGACGCCGGCGTGATCGAGCTGCTCGGCGGGCCGGCCACCCACCCCTTCCAGCCGCTGCTGGAGCCGAAGGTGCGGGACTTCGCGCTGCGCGCCGGGCTGGCCGACACCGCCCGCCGGCTGGGTTCGCGGCCGGCCGGGATCTGGGCTCCGGAGTGCGGCTACGCGCCGGGCATGGAGTACGGCTACGCCGAGGCCGGGGTCGAGCGGTTCCTGGTGGACGGGCCGGCGCTGCGCGGGGACACCGCGTTCGCCCGCACGGTCGGCGACACCGACGTCGTCTGCTTCGGGCGGGACCTGCCGGTGACCTACCGGGTGTGGTCGCCGAAGGCCGGCTACCCAGGCCACCGGCACTACCGCGACTTCCACACCTACGACCACTCGTCCGGGCTCAAACCGGCCAGGGTGACCGGGCGCGGGGTGGCGCCGCGGGACAAGCAGCCCTACGACCCGGAGCTCGCCGCCGCCGCCGTGCGCACGCACGCCGCCGACTTCGTGGGCGTGGTGCGCGAGCGGCTGACCGAGCTGGCCGCCCAACACGGCCGGCGGGCCCTGGTGGTGGCCGCCTACGACACCGAGCTGTTCGGGCACTGGTGGTACGAGGGACCACAGTGGCTGGCCGAGGTGCTGCGGGGGCTGCCCGAGGCCGGGGTGCGGGTGAGCACGCTGCGTGGCGCGCTGGACGAGGGCCTGGTGGCCGGTCCGGTGGAGCTGCCCGCGTCGTCCTGGGGCAGCGGCAAGGACTGGCGGAACTGGGACGGCGCCCACGTCACCGACCTCGTGGCGCTCGGCGAGGACGTGCAGCGGCGGCTGCTGGCCGAGTCCGGCTCCGGGCCGGCCGGGCTGGCCCGCGACCGGGTCCGGGACGGCCTGGCCCGCCAGGCCCTGCTCGCGCTGTCCAGCGACTGGGCGTTCATGGTCAGCAAGGAGTCCGCGGCCGACTACGCGCGCTCGCGGGCCTACCGACACGCCGAGCGGGTGACCGAGATCTCCGACCTGCTCGCCGCCGATCGGGTGGCCGAAGCCGCCGCCGCGGTGGACCGATACGACCGTCAGGACACGATTTTCGGCCAGTTGGACGCCAGGTCATTGGCCGTTTCGGCGGACCGAGCCGAGTATTCAGTGCTTACCGGCCGGTAGGTTGACCCCCATGCGCGTGCTGCTCGTGTCCTGGGAATACCCGCCGGTGGTCGTGGGCGGCCTCGGCCGGCACGTGCACGCGTTGGCGCGCCGGCTGGCCGCCGCCGGGCACGACGTGCGGGTGCTGTCCCGCCAACCGGCCGGCACCGACGCCAGCACCCACCCCACCGAGGACGAGCAGGTGGACGGGGTCTGGGTGCTGCGCGCCGCCGAGGACCCGGCACACCTGGAGTTCGAGCGCGACCTGGTCGCCTGGACGCTCGGCATGAACCACGGCATGCTGCGCGCCGCGCCGCGCTGGCTCGGCGGCTGGCGCCCCGACGTGGTGCACGCGCACGACTGGCTGGTGGCGCACGCCGCGATCGGGCTGGCCGACCTGCTCGAGGTGCCGCTGGTCGTCACCCTGCACGCCACCGAGGCCGGCCGGCACGCTGGCTGGCTGTCCAGCGTGGTGAGCCAGCAGGTGCACTCCGTGGAGTGGTGGCTGGCGCAGCGGGCCGACGCGCTGATCACCTGCTCCGAGGCGATGCGCACCGAGGCCGCCGGCCTGTTCGACCGCGAGCCCGACGCGATCTCGGTACTGCACAACGGCATCGAGCCGCGCCGCTGGCGGGTGCGGCGCAGCGAGGTCGACGCGGCCCGGCAACGGCACGCCCCGGACGGCGCCCCGCTGCTGCTCTACTTCGGCCGGCTGGAGTACGAGAAGGGCGTGCACGACCTGATCGCCGCGCTGCCCCGGATCCGCCGCGCCCACCCCGGTACCCGGCTGGTGATCGCCGGGCACGGCACGCACGCCGACTTCCTGGTCGAGCAGGCCAAGGCGCACCGGGTCCGGCGGTCGGTCGAGCTGGTCGGCCACCTCTCCGACCAGTCGCTCGCCGCGCTGGTCACCGCCGTCGACGCGGTGGTGCTGCCGAGCCGCTACGAGCCGTTCGGCATGGTCGCCCTGGAGACGGCCGCCGCCGGGGCACCGCTCGTGGCGTCCACCGCCGGCGGCCTCGGCGAGGTGGTCCGGGACGGCGTCACCGGGCTGTCCTTCGCCCCAGGCGACGTCGCCGGCATCGCCACCGCCGTCCGGGCCGTGCTGGACGACCCGGCCGCCGCGCAGACCCGCGCCAAGGCCGCCCGCGCCCGGCTGCGCACCGAGTTCGACTGGGACCAGATCACCGCCGCCACCTCGGCCGTCTACGCCGCCACCCGCCGCACCCGCGTCGAACCGATCGGCCGCCCCAAGATCCCGACCGGCAACGCCTTCGGCCCCTGACCACCCGCCCGGGTTACGTCGCGTCGGGTAGGGATTCTTGGACGGCGCGGGCGTGTTTGCGGGCGATGTCGGCCAGGGCGGCGCGGCGTTCGGCGTCGGCGGCGTAGTCGTCCTTGCGGTTGCGCACGACGCGCGCGGGGGAGCCGACGGCGATGGCGTAGTCCGGGATGTCGCCCCGGACGACCGCGTGCGCACCGAGCACGCAGCCCCGTCCGATCCGGGTGCCCCGCAGCACCGACACCTTCGTGCCGACCCAGCAGTCCGGGCCGATCCGCACCGGTGTCTTCACGATGCCCTGGTCCTTGATCGGCACGTGGATGTCGGTGATCACGTGGTCGAAGTCGCAGATGTAGACCCAGTCCGCAACGAGCGTGGCCGCCCCCAGCTCGATGTCCAGGTAGCAGTTGATCGTGTTGTCCTTGCCCATCACGACCTTGTCGCCGACGCGCAGGGAACCTTCGTGGCAGCGCAGCGAGTTGCCGTCGCCGATGTGCACCCACCGGCCGATCTCCAGCCGGCCGTAGCCGGGGCGCGCGTGCAGCTCCACGTTCTTACCGAGGAAGACCATGCCGCGCAGCAGCACGTGCGGGTTGGCCAGCCGGAACTTCAGCAGCCGCGTGTAGCGCACCAAATACCACGGCGTCCACGCCCGGTGCTTGATCACCCAACGCAGCGAAGCCATGCTGAGGAACTTCGCCTGCCGGGGGTCTTTCCGGTTGCGCCGCCAGTCCGCCCACCGGGTTCGTACCGGCGCCCCCCACATGCTGGTCACGGCCGAACAGCCTAGTGGTGCCGCAAAGGCCCGCGCGGGGCAGCCGTGGCCGGCGGGTGGCCGGCCACCCGCCGGCCACGGCAGGGACCCCGGCACCCGCGGCGAGTCGGGGATTTCGTCAGGGTGAGTCGCGGATTCCGTCAGGGCCAGTCGGGCACTCCGACCCGACCGACTGAGCGAGGTCGCGCCTCGACGTCGCGCATCTTGTGAGGCTCCCGCGCACCTCGCACCATGCGCGCGAACCACGGAAGGTGAGCGACGTGGTGTCGGAAGGTGCGCGGGAACCACGGAAGGTGCGCGGGAACGGCCCTGCCATCGCGGCGCGGCTGCTCGCCGGCGGCGCACTGGCCCGTGCGGGGCAGCCGTAGCTGGCGGGTGACCGGCCACGGCTGGGAACTCAGGCCGCTTGCGCCCTGGCCTCTTGCATCAGGCGCGCGGCCTCTTCGGGGTACCGGGCGACCAGGCCCTCGATCATGTGCTCGCGGCCCTCTTCGATGGCCACGTTGACCTGGAACGCGTAGTAGTCGTGCAGCTCCCGAAGCCGCTGCTCGATGTCGCTGTGCATGTCGTCCTCTCCCTGATGTGTGTTCGGGGGCCTCGCCGGCGGCCGGGAACCGGGATCGCCGGGCCCGGGTACCGGGCCCAGACCGCTCTGTCCGACGGGCTCATCTCCAGTATCGGCCCGGTCCATCGAATCGTTTCGATTCTGCTGGCCAGGTCACAGGAGGTGCCGGTCACAGGGCCACCCGGCTGTGCCAGGCTGACCCCGATGCCCCCCGCCGAGCCGCCCCCGCCGCGATGACCGACGCGCCCCGTCGGCCGCCGCTCCACCCGGCGCCGGTGCCCCTGCTGATCGACACCGACCCCGGCGTCGACGACGCGGTGGCCCTGCTGCTAGCTCTGGCCAGCCCCGAGGTGCGGCTGCTCGGGGTGACCGCGGTGTTCGGCAACGTGGCGGTCGAAACCGCGGCGGCCAACGCGCGGCGGCTGCTCGCCGTGGCCGGGCGCGCCGACGTACCGGTGGCCGCCGGGGCGGCGCGGCCGTTGGTGGGCCCCCGCGTACCCCGCGACACCGACCGGCACCACGAGGACGGGCTGGGCGGCCGGGCGGAGACGCTGCCCCCGCCGGGTCCGGCCGACCCCCGGGGAGCCGTCGAGCTGCTTGCCGACACGCTGCGCGGCGCCGACCGACCGGTCACGCTGGCCGCGATCGGCCCGCTGACCAACGTCGCGCTGCTGCTGGCCCGCCATCCGGAGCTGGCCGAGCGGCTCGCCCGGATCGTCGTGCTGGGCGGCCAGCTGGGCGGCCAGGTGAGCGGCCAGCCGGCCGGCCAGGTGAGCGGCCAGCCGGCCGGCCAGGTGAGTGGCCAGCCGGCCGGCCAGGTGAGCGGCCAGCCGGTCGGCCAGGTGAGCGCCCAGGTCGACGGCCCGCGCGGCCGGCTCGACGCGGGCCCCGGGCCGGCCGCCGAGTTCAACCTCACGGCCGACCCGGAGGCCGCGCACCGGGTGCTCGCCGAGGAGTCGGTGCCAGTCACCCTGGTCCCGCTGGAGCTCACGCTGCGCTGCGCGGTGTCCGGCGGCTGGCTGGACGAGCTGGCCGCCGCCGGGCCGACCTGCGCCACGCTGGCCGGCCTGACCGCGCACCGCCGGGCGTGGGTCTGCCGGCACGGCGGCGGCGACGCCGTGCCGCTGCACGACGTGGTCGCGGTGCTGGAGGCGGCGCTGCCCGGCACCCTGCGCACCGAACCGAGGCCGCTCGGGGTGACCCTCGGGCCGGCGGGACAACGCGGCGCCGTGTGGGTCGCGGCCGAGGGCCGGTCGCGCCCGGTGGACGTCGCGGTGGACCTCGCGCCGGGCACCGACGTCCCCCAGCTACACGCCGAGCTGCTGCGCCGGCTCCGCGCACTGGGGTGATCATCAGGACATGAGGGCCAGTCGATCATGTGCCGGACGACCCTGGTGCCCTGATGATCACGGAAAACCGGGCGGGGCGGCTGACGGTGCCGAGGGGCGCGCCAGCAGCGGGTCAGGTGTCCTCGGTGAGCCCGCGTTCGATGGCGTAACGGGTCAGCTCGACGCGGTTGCGCAGGTGCAGTTTGCGCAGTGTGTTCTGCACGTGGCTCTCCACGGTCCGGTGTGAGAGCACCAGCCGGGCGGCGATCTGGCGGGCGGTCATGCCCTTCGCCACCAGCCGGAGCACGTCGGTCTCGCGCTCGGTCAGCCGCAGGGTCGGGTCGTCGCCCCGGGCGGCGCCGCCCTGGGCCCCGGAGCCCCCGGTGTCCAGCCGCCGGAACTCGCCGAGCACCAGCCCGGCCAGCCCCGGGGTGAACACGGCCGCGCCGGCCGCCGTGCGCTCGACCGCGGCGACCAGCTCCGTGATGCTGGCCGACTTGACCAGGTATCCGCTGGCCCCCGCCTTCACCGCGTCCAGCACGTCCTGGTGTTCACCACTCGCGGACAGCACCAAGATCCGGGTGTCGGGTAGCCGCTCGAGGATGCCGGAGATCGCCGCGACGCCCTGCGTCTCGCCGAGGTTGAGGTCCATCAGCACGACCCGGGGGCGGGTCGCGGTGGCGATCCGGACGGCGGCCGGCGCGTCCGGCGCGGTAGCCACGACCCGCAGGCCGCGCTCCGCCAGGTCCCTGGCCACGCCGTCGCGCCACATCGGATGGTCGTCCACGACCATCACGGTGATCGCTTCGGCCTCGCCGGCCGGTGTCTCGGAGCTCATCCGGTGATCCTGCCCGGTGCCGGCCCACCACCGCACCATCGTTCCCCGGCCGTCATCGCGCAGCCGTCACCGCACAGCCGTCACCGCACAGTCGTCACCGCACAGTCGTCATCGCGCCCGCCGGGACGCCGGCCTGGAGACCGGCCGGGCCACCGGGATCTCGAAGGTCCACTCGCAGCCGAGCCCGGGGTCGCTCTCGCAGCGCGCCGCGCCGCCGACCGCCGCGATCCGCCCTTGGATGCTCCGGGACACGCCGAGCCGACCCTCCGCCTCGGCGGTGGCCAGCCGCCCGGCGGGAATGCCGGGGCCGTCGTCCCGGACGCTCACCAGCACCCGCTCACCGAGGTCCTCCAGCAGCACCCAGGCCGGCGCGTCCGGGCCGACGTGCACCCGCACGTTGGTCAGCGCCGCCTCGACGGCGGCCACCAGCTCGGTCGCCGTGTGCGCGGGCAGCAGCACCGGCGTGGCGGGGGTGGACACGGTCACCCTCGGGGTGGCCAGCGCGGCGAGCCGGGCGGTGACCTCGAGCTGGCCGAGCGGCGACGGCGCGGGTGGCCCGGTGGCGATCAGGGTGCGCAGCGCGACCTCCTGCTCGCCGGCCAGGGAGCCCAGCTCGGCGGCCGGCCCACCCAGCTCGGTGCCCCGCCTGCTGACCTGGGACAGCACCTGCAGTACGCCGTCGTGGATAGACCGGGCCAGCCGCTCCCGCTCGGCCACGGCGGCGCGCAGCTCGATCGCCTGGCGCAGCCGGTCCGAGGAGCGGCGCAGCACGGTGGCCGCGTAGCCGACGGCGAGCGCGGTGGCCACCATCAGCAGCAGGTCGGTGGCCTCGGCGACCCCGAGGTGGCCGCGCACCAGCAGCACGGCGGCCTGGATCACGAGCGCGCCGCCCACCCCGGCGACCAGGCCGTATGCCAACGCCAGCGCGATCACCGGCCCGGCCGACCAGACCGTGGTCAGCACCGGGGCGCCCCGGGCGATCCGCTCCGGGGTGTCCACCAGCCGGGTGCCGGCGACCGCGACCAGGGTCAGCCCGGCGTCCAGCAGCGCCAGCCGCCCCTGGCCGAAACTCCGCAACGGCCGGAGGTAGCCGACGGTGCTGATCCCGGTCCACACCGCCATCAGCGTCAGTGCCAGCACGGCGCCGCCCGGCGAGCGGTAGTACGGGTGGTTGACGGCGACGAGCACGGCCGCGTAGCCCCAGGCCAGCACCCGGTAGCCGACCAGGCCGCGCCAGAACGGGGCGAGCACGCGGCCTGCCAGATCCGACTCCGGGTACGGCGACGGGACGGCCACCGCTACTCGGCGAGGCCCTGGGAGATCGCGTAGCGGGTCAGCTCCACCCGGTTGTGCAGGTGCAGCTTGCGCGCCGTGTTCTGGATGTGGTTCTCCACGGTGCGGTGCGACAGGCCGAGCTCCTTGGCGACCTGCCGGGAGGTCAGCCCGGTGGCGACCAGCTTGAGCACCTCGGTCTCCCGGGCGCTCAGCCGGGGCGCGTCGACCCCCTCCGGCTCCTGCCCGGCGGCGAGGCGCTGGAACTCGCCGAGCACCAGGTCGGCCAGGCCCGCGGTGAACACGGCGTCGCCGTTCGCGGTGCGCCGGACGGCGTCGACCAGCTCGGCGGCGCTGGCGGACTTCACCAGGTAGCCGGCCGCGCCGGCCTTCACCGCGTCCAGCACGTCGCGGTGTTCGGCGCGCTCGGAGAGCACCAGGACCCGGGTCTCTGGCATCGTGTTGGCGATCGTGCGCACCGCCTCCACGGCGGACAGCTCGTCCAGGTCCAGGTCGATCACCACGACGCGGGGCTGGGTGGCCGCCGCGATCCGGGCGGTGAACGAGGAGTCCGCCACGGTGGCCACCACCACGAAGCCCTGGGCGGCCAGGTCGCGCGCGACACCCTCTCGCCAGATCGGGTGATCATCGACAACGACGACCGTCACCGAGCTCGGGTCGTCGTACGTCGCACTCATCAGAGTGGGCCCCTTCCGAGATCTACATCACCCGCATGGAGGCAACCGCCGACCGCCAGCAGAGCGTAATAGTTCCATCACGGTGGTGCCGGCGCCCTTGAATCGGATGCACTACACCCGACCGGACCTCATCGTCCCGCCGTGGGTGATCGCCTAGTTGAACGCTCTCACATCCAGTGATCGAGCGCGCCCGATCGGCCGAGTGTGGACCTCCATCGCCGAATCTAGCTGACAACCCCTCAGCCCGTTAGAGAATCCCCACCGGTCGATTTTGTGCCGGTGACCAGGGCGTTGTAGAAGAAACGGCGGGGCACCACCCGATTCAGCAGCCGGCTGTCCAGCAAGGACAGCCACTTCCAGGTTCGCCAGGCGAACATCGCCCAGCCCATGCCCAGCTTGCCCGGCGGCACCGCCGCCTCGAAGGTGCGCACGGGCCAGCCGAACAGGGCGGCGGACAGCTCCTCGGTCACCACCCGGGCGTCGGTCGCACCGGACCCTCGGGCGGCGGCCTCCAGCTCGTCGGGATCGAACGTATGGATGTCCACGACCGCTTCGAGGGCGGCCGCCCGGGATGACTCGTCCAGCTCCTCCTGGGACCGCCGCCAGCCGCGCAGCGGGCCAAGCCTGGTCAGCCGGGTGGTGGCCCACCAGGTGGCCTGGCCGAGCCGCCGGGCGTACCAGTCGCCGATCTTGGTCGGCTCGCCGGCGAAGACGAACCGGCCACCCGGCTTGAGCACCCGCAGCACCTCGCGCAGCGCGGCCGGCACGTCCGGGATGTGATGCAGCACCGCGTGACCGACGACCAGGTCGAACGTGTTGTCCTCGTACGGGATGCGCTCGGCGTCGGCCACCTTGCCGTCGACGTCGAGCCCGAGCCCGGCCGCGTTGCGCAGCGCCACCTGCACCATGCCCGGGGAGAGGTCGGTCACCGAACCGCGCTCGGCGACGCCGCCCTGCATCAGGTTGAGCAGGAAGAACCCGGTGCCGCTGCCCAGCTCCAGGGCCCGCCCGTACGGCCAGCCCGCCTCGCCGGCGACCAGCTTGAACCGCCCGGTGGCGTAGTCGATGCAGCGCTCGTCGTAGGAGATCGACCACTTCTCGTCGTAGGAGCCGGCTTCCCAGTCGTGGTACAGCACGTTGGCGAGCTTGGGGTCCCGCCGCGCGGCCTCCACCTGCTCGGCGGTCGCGTGCGGGTTCGGCGCCGGATCGCTACTCATGAGTAAGAGCCTAGTGTTCCGTTATCCGGTTGTCCGCAGCTGCCGGCCCGGGTCACGCGCGGCGGTTACGCGCGGCGGGCGCTGTAGCGGCCGTCCTCGTGGCGCACCCGCAGCGGCAGGCCGAATGCCCTGGACAGGTTCTGCTCGGTGATCACGTCCGGCAGCAGGCCCTGCGCGACGATGCCGCCGGCGCGCAGCAGCAGGCCGTGCGTATAGCCGGGCGGGATCTCCTCCACGTGGTGGGTGACGAGCACGCTGGCCGGCGCGTCGGGGTCCTCGGCCAGCGCGGACAGCCGGGCCACCAGGTCCTCCCGGCCGCCCAGGTCAAGGCCGGCGGCGGGCTCGTCGAGCAGCAGCAGCTCGGGGTCGGCCATCAGCGCGCGGGCGATCATCACCCGCTTGCGCTCGCCCTCGGACAGCGTGCGGAACTCCCGGCCGCCGAACGAGAACATGCCGAGCGCGTCCAGCAGCCGGTTGGCCCGGTCCAGGTCGAAGCTGTCGTAGTGCTCGCGCCAGCGGCCGAGCAGCGCGTAGCCGGCACTGACCACGATGTCGCGGACGATCTCGTCCCCGGGCACCCGCTGCGCCAGTGCGGCGGAGCAGAAGCCGATCCTCGGCCGCAGCTCGAACAGGTCCACCCGGCCGAGCTGCTCGCCGAGCACGTGCACGGTGCCAGCGGTGGGGTGCAGCTCGGCGGCCGCCATCCGCAGCAGCGTGGTCTTGCCGGCACCGTTCGGCCCGAGCACCACCCAGCGCTCGTCCAGCTCGACGGACCAGTCCACGTCCCGCAACAGCGTGGTGTCGCCCCGGCGCACCGACACGTCGTCCATCCGGATGACGAGATCGGTCAGATCGGCGTACTGGTCCGCGTCGTGAGCCACGGTGGCCGATGTCCCACTGGTTCGCTCGCTACGCTCGCCCACGGGCCCTATCCTTACCGATGATGTCGTCCAAGCAGCGCACCGCACGCCCCGCCGCGCCGCCGGCCGACCCAGTCTTCCCCCTCGGAGCGCACCTCACCGAAGCCGGCGCGCGCTTCGCCGTCGCCTCGGCCAGCGCCGAAGCCGTCGAGCTGTGCCTGGTGGCGCCCGATCCCGCCGGCGGGACGCCCAGCGAGCGCCGCGTGGAGCTGACCGAGCGCACGTTCGGGATCTGGCACGGCGAGGTGACCGGAGTCACCGCCGGCCAGCACTACGGCTACCGGGTGCACGGCCGCTACGAGCCGGCCGAGGGCCTGCGGGCCAACCCGGCGAAGCTGCTGGTCGACCCGTACGCCCGGCGGATCGCCGGCCAGCTCACCGTGCCCGACGCCGCGCTCGGCCATGTCGGCGACGCGATGACCGGCGCGCCCAGCGAGGTGGACTCGCTCGGCGCGGTGCCGCTGTCGGTGCTCACCGGACCGCTCCCCGGACCGCTCGGCGGGCCCGGCGCCGGGCCCCGGCCGAACGTGCCGTGGGCCGACTCGGTGATCTACGAGCTGCACGTCAAGGGCTTCACCAGGACCCACCCCGAGGTACCCCCCGAGCAGCGCGGTACCTACCTCGGACTGGCCCACCCGGCGGTGCTGGAGCACTTGCGCCGGCTCGGCGTGACCGCCGTCGAGCTGCTGCCGGTGCACTCGTTCGTCGACGAGTCGAGCCTGCTGCGCCGAGGTGCCCGGAACTACTGGGGCTACTCGACGCTGGGCTTCATGGCCCCGCACGCGGCGTACGCCTCGGTGCCCGGCCAGGAGCTGGCGGAGTTCGCCACGATGGTCGCCGCGCTGCACTCGGCGGGCATCGAGGTCATCCTGGACGTGGTCTACAACCACACGTGTGAGGGCGGCCCGGAGGGCCCCACGCTGAGCTTCCGGGGGCTGGACGCGCCGGCCTACTACGTGCACGGCGCGCGCGGCCGGATGCTCGACATCACCGGCTGCGGCAACACCGTCGACGCGGCATCGCCCACGGTCGCCCGGCTGGTCTGCGACTCTCTGCGGTACTGGGCCGAGCTGGGCGTGGACGGCTTCCGGTTCGACCTGGCCAGCGTGCTCGGGCGGCCGCGCGCCGGGGCGTTCGACCCGGACGCCGGGCTGCTCACGATGATCGCCGCCGACCCCGTGCTGGCCCGGCGCAAGCTGATCGCCGAGCCGTGGGACGCCACCGGGGAGGGTTACCGGGTCGGCGGCTTCGGGGTGCAGTGGGCGGAGTGGAACGGCCAGTACCGGGACGCGGTCCGGGACTTCTGGCGCGGCGCCGGCGGGATCAGCGACCTGGCGCGCCGGCTCAGCGGCTCGGAGGACCTGTACGCGATGTCCGGCCGCCGGCCGTGGGCCTCGGTCAACCTGGTTACCGCGCACGACGGTTTCACGCTGCGCGACCTGGTCTCCTACGAGCGCAAGCACAACGCGGACAACGGTGAGGGCAACCGCGACGGCACCGACGACAACCGGTCGCAGAACTTCGGCGTGGAGGGCGAGACGACGCAGCCCGCGGTGCGGGAGGACCGGCTGCGCACGGCGAGGGCGCTGCTCAGCACGCTGCTGCTGTCCGCCGGCACCCCGATGCTGACCGCCGGCGACGAGCGCTGGCGCACCCAGCGCGGCAACAACAACGCCTACTGCCAGGACAGCGTGATCTCCTGGCTGGACTGGGCACCCGACCCGGATGCCGAGGCGCTCACCGCGTTCACCGCCCGGCTGCTGGAGCTGCGCCGGGACGGCCGCACGCCGTCCTGGGAGCGGTTCTACCGCCCGGAGGACGTCACCTGGTGGCGCACCGACGGCAGCCGGATCACCGAGCAGAACTGGCACGACTCGGACATCCGCACCGTGGGCATGCTGTCCGGCAAGGAGTGGCTGCTGCTGCTGCACAGCGGCACCGAGCCGATCGACTTCGTGCTGCCGGACGTGCCGCTGACCCCCGTGCTCGACAGCGGTCAGCCGGACGGGCAGCCGAGCGACCCGGCCCCGCTCGGCCCCGGCGCCACCATCACCGTGCCCGGCCACACCGTCCTACTGCTGGCCGCCGACTAGCCGAACTCGCCAGGTTGAGGGCACACACCCTCCGCACCGGCACACACCCGCCGCACCCGGCACACACCCTCCGCACCCGGCACACACCCTCGCGGGCCGGCACACACCCACGCGCGGCGGCACACTCATTTCCGACGCCGCACACGAGCTCTAACTCATGTGCGGCGTCCAGAACCCGTGTGTCCGGCCGACGAGCTGTGTGCGACACCCCAAGCGGCGAGCCCTGGACCGAGAGCCCCAGCGCCGGGGTGGGTGCGAGCCCGGTCAGGGGGCGGGCGGCTCACACACCGCCTCCAGACGACGCTTACGGGCGAGAACTCCTGTGCGGCGTCCACAAGCCGTGTGCGGGAGTCCAAGCGCCGCTGACGCACGACCGCCGAGTGGCCCCACCAGACCGGTAACCAACAGGCCGGCCCCCTGTTACCGAGCTGCACAAGGGGCAGGTTGTCACCCCAAAACACCTGCCCCGTGTGCAGCTCGGTAACAACAGGCCGCCCTCCGGCACCGCCGCACGGAGTGGCCCGCCGCTCGGCGCCCAGACGCCGCGCGCACCCTCCGTCTGAGCCGCCCGCCGCGCGCACCCTCCGCCTGAGCCACCCGCCGCTCGGCGCCCGCACCGGACTGAACAGTCCGACTTGTCGCGTCCTTTAGGCACGACGAGTCGGACTTGACATGCCCTTTTCCCACGACAAGTCCGACGAGCCGACAAGTCCGACGAGCCGACAAGTCGGACGAACGAACAAGCCGAACGAGCCGCGAGCCGAGCCGCGCGCCGGCCGGGCTCGCGGCTACCGCCAGGCCGGGTAGTCCGGCGCGACCTCCCGGTAGCGCTCGCCCCAGTCCGGCAGCGGGGCGCCGGCCAGGTGTGCCGCGAGCCGGTCCAGGTAGGCGTGCGTGCCGGGCAGGAAACCGTGCGCGTTGCGCACGCTCAAGCCCCGGTGGGTGAAGGTGAGCACGGTGCCGCTGCCCTGCTCGGCGAGCTCGTAGCGGACCACGCCAGTGCCGACGACGTTCTGGTGCCACTCGTGCTCCAGCACCTTCGGTGGATCCCAGACCAGGATGGCGCCGGTCATCTTCTTGTGCTCCGGCGGTGCCGGCGGGCCGTCCGGGTCCATCTCGATCCGGCCGCCGACCCGGGCGTCCAGCGTCGTGCGCCCCAGCCAGTCCGCCCGCAGCGCGGGGTCGGTCAGCGCCGCCCAGACGGCATCGATCGGGTACGGCAGGTGCCGGACGAAGGTCATCGTCGCCCGGTCGCCTTCGATGCTCAGGTCGCCGGTGCGCCCGTTGTTCATGCCTGTTCTCCCTGTTGCTCGGTGCGTGTGTCGTGGGTCCGTGCCAGGTGCTGCTCCAGCGAGTCGAGGTGCTCCGCCCAGTAGCGGCGATATGCGCCGAGCCACCTGTCGATCTCGACCAGCCCGTCCGCGCGCAGCGCGTAGATCCGCCGCTGGGCGTCCGGGCGGACCTCGACCAGCCCGACCTCACGCAGCACCCGCAGGTGCCGCGACACGGCCGGCTGGGTGAGGTTCGGCAGAGTGGCGACCAGCTCGCCCGCGGTCCGCTCCCCCTCGGCGAGGACGTCGAGCAGCGCCCGGCGACTGGGCTCCGCGACCGCCTCGAAGACATCCATGGCCTAACATCGCATCCAGCGTATATAAATGCAAGTCGATATATTTGGCGGCGGGGTCGGGCAGGTCTGCCGGCGGGGTCGGGCAGGTCGGGCGGGTCGGGCGGGTCGTCGGCGGCGCGTCGGTCGGGCCGAGACGCGCCGAGTTGGGCAGAGTGGCCAGGTGGACGTCACCTCGTCAGCCCCGCCGCTCCGACCGCCGGCGCACCGCGTCGACCCACGCGCCCTGCGCTGGTGGACCGTCCGCGCGCTGTTGACCGTCGGCACCGCGCTGCTGGTGCAGGTCGTCGGGCTGGTGCTGACCGGCGAGGGCTGGCTGGTCGGCACTCTCGTGGTGACCGCGCTGGTCGGCGCCGGCTATGTGGTCGTGATGCCCCGCTGGCGCTACCGGGTGCACCGCTGGGAGGCCGACGAGGAGGCGGTGTATACGCAGGCCGGCTGGCTGCGGCTGGAGTGGCGGGTGGCCCCGATCTCCCGGATCCAGACGATCGACACCGCCCGTGACCCGCTGCAGCGGGTGTTCGGGCTGGCCAGCGTCACGGTGACCACCGCGTCCTCGGCCGGGCCGGTCAAGATCGAGGGACTGGACGCGGACGAGGCCGCCCAGTTGGCCCGCCAGCTCACCGAGATCACCCAGAGCCATCCCGGGGACGCCACGTGAGTCCGCCCGACGGCGACCCGGCGGCCTGGCGGCGGCTGGACCCCCGGGTACTGGCGGTCTTCCCGCTGCGCCAGGCCGGTGCCCTGGTCCCGCTGGTGGTCGTGCTGCTGATCGGCGGCCAGGGCCAGGGCGGCTGGCACCTGCTCGGCGCGCTCGCCCCGGTCTTCGTGGTGCTGGCGATGGGGTTCAGCAAGTGGGCGACCGTGCGGTACCGGGTCGGCGGCGAGCGGGTCGAGCTGCGGGGTGGGCTGCTGAGCCGCGAGCAGCGCTCGCTGCGCCGGGACCGGGTGCGCACCGTGGACCTGCGGGCCAACCCAGCGCACCGGCTGTTCCGACTCACCGTGGTGGAGATCGGCACCGGGTCCAGCACCGCCAAGGAGGGCCGGCTGAGCCTGGACGCGGTCACCGTCGCCGAGGGCGAGCGGCTGCGCCGGGAGCTGTTGCACCGCTCCCCCGGCGACTCCCAGGACCTCGCCGCCAGCACGGATGACGACACCGATGACAGCACGAACGACAGCACGAATGACAGCACGAATGACAGCACGAATGACAGCACGGACGCCAGCACGAACGACAGGGCCGAGGACAGCATCGGCGACCGCGCGACCGCCGGGACCCGCCCGGCCACCCGGCGATCCGGCCGGGTCGGCGCCAGGCCGACGCCGGCCGGGGTCGAGGTCGAGGTGGCCCGGCTGCACCCGTCCTGGCTGCGTTTCGCGCCGCTCACCGCGTCCGGGCTGGTCGCGGTCGGGGCGATCGTCGGCACCGCGTTCCGGGTGGCCAGCGATGCCGGGGTGAACCTGGCGAGCTGGGCGACGCTGCACGCGGCCGGCGACGAGCTGGACGCGGTGCCGCTCTGGGTCGGGGTGGCGGTGCTGGTGGCCGCGGTGCTGCTGGCCGGCGGGCTGGGCTCGCTGGCGATCTACCTGGAGGGCTGGTGGGGCTACCGGCTGACCAGGGAGCCGGACGCCACGCTGCGGCTGCGCCGGGGGCTGCTGACCACCCGGTCACTCTCGGTCGAGCAGGGCCGGATGCGCGGCGCGGAGGTGACCGAGCCGCTGCTGCTGCGGCTGGTCCGGGGGGCCCGCTGCGCCGCGATTACCACCGGCCTGGACGCCAAGACCAGCAACCGGGGCGCGCTACTGCCGCCGGCTCCGAGGGACGAGGCGCACCGGGTGGCCGCCGCCGCGCTGTTGCTCGCCGACCCGACCGAGGGCACCGCCGCCGCGCTGGTCCGCCACCCGCCGGCCGCACTGCGCCGCAGGCTGAGCAGGGCGGTGCTGCCGGCCGTCGGGCTCGCGCTGGCCGGCTGGGTGCTCAGCGACGCGGTGCCCGGGTTCGACTGGCTCTGGCCGGCGGCGCTGCTGGTGCTGCCGGGCGCAGCGCTGCTGGCCGCCGACCGGTACCGCAACCTGGGCCACGCGCTGCGGCCGGACTACCTGGTGGTCAGCCAGGGCTCGCTGGTCCGACGCCGGGTGGCCCTGCAGCGCCGGGGCATCATCGGCTGGCGGCTGCGGCAGAGCCCGCTGCAGCGCTGGGCCGGGTTGGCGACCCTGGACGCGGTGACCGCGGCCGGCGCCGGCTACTACTCGGTGGTCGACGTGCCGGTGGCGCGCGCGGTGAGCCTGGTCGAACAGATCAACCCCGGCCTGCTGCCCGCCGGCTGACCCGCGCGCACCACACGCGACGGGTCAGCCCGGCAAAGGCGGAACCCCGAGCCGACTCAGCGCCGGCGGGTGCCGAACAGTCCCCGGGTGATCTCCCGGCCGAGCGAGCTGGCCGCCGACCGCATGAACGACTTCACCGCCGGGTTGGACATGATCTGCTCCAGCGCGCCGGGCTCCTCGCGCTCCACCCGGGCCCGGGGCGCCGGGGCCGGCGCGGCCTGTGCCGGGGCCTGCTCCGGGGCGGGCGCCTCGGCCATCTTGGCGGTGAGCTTCTCGTACGCCGACTCCCGGTCGATGGTCTGGCCGTACTTGGCCTGCAGCGGCGAGCTGTGCGCGGCGGCGGCCACCGCTTCGGCCCCGATCGCGCCCATCAGCGACCGCGGCGCGCGCAGCCGGCACCAGGCCACCGGCGTCGGGGCGCCACGCTCGGAGAGCACGGTCACGATCGCCTCGCCGATACCCAGCGAGGTCAACGCCTCGGACAGGTCGTAGTTCTTCGTGGTCGGGTAGGTCTTGACGGTCTTGGCCAGCGCCTGCTGGTCGTCCGGGGTGAAGGCCCGCAGCGCGTGCTGGATCCGCGCGCCGAGCTGGGAGAGCACGTCGTTGGGAATGTCGGTGGGCAGCTGGGTGCAGAAGAACACGCCGACGCCCTTGGACCGGATCAGCTTCACGGTCTGCTCGATGCGCTCCAGGAACGCCTTGGACGCGTCGGAGAACAGCAGGTGCGCCTCGTCGAAGAAGAACACCAGCTTCGGCTTGTCCAGGTCGCCGGCCTCGGGCAGGTGCTCGAACAGCTCGGCCAGCAGCCACATCAGGAACGTGGAGAACAGCTTCGGGTTGGTCTGCTGCTCGGAGAGCTCCAGCAGTGTGATGACGCCCTTGCCGTCGACGATCTTCATCAGGTCGGCCGGGTCCAGCTCGGGCTCGCCGAAGAACTTCTCGCCGCCCTGCGCCTCCAGGTTCACCATCGCGCGCAGGATCACCCCGGCCGTCGCCGAGGACACTCCGCCGATGCCCTTGAGATCGACCTTGCCCTCGTCGCTGGTCAGGTGCTGGATCACCGAGCGCAGGTCCTTGGTGTCCAGCAGCGGCAGGTTCTGCTGGTCGGCCCAGTGAAAGATCAGGCCGAGGGTGGACTCCTGGGTGTCGTTCAGCCCGAGCACCTTGCTCAGCAGGATCGGCCCGAACTGGGTCAGGGTGGCGCGGATCGGGATCGCGCCGCTGTCCGCGCCGAGCGAGAGGAACTCCACCGGGAACGCGGTCGGCGCCCAGTCGTCGCCGGTCTCGGCGGCCCTGGCCTTGGTCCGGTCGCTGCCCTGGCCCGCCTGGGACAGGCCGGACAGGTCGCCCTTGATGTCGGCCATCACGACCGGCACGCCGGCCGAGGACAGCTGCTCGGCGAGGTTCTGCAGGGTCTTGGTCTTGCCGGTACCGGTCGCGCCGGCCACCAGGCCGTGCCGGTTCAGCATGGCCAGCGGGATGCGCACCCGTGCCGAGGAGTCGACCTGACCGTCCAGGAACACGGCGCCGAGCTCCAGCGCCGCACCGGTTGTCGCATAGCCGGCCGCGATCTGCTGCGCCGCGCCACCGCTTGCCGCCTTGTCCGCCACGATCGCTTCGACCTCCAGGTCGCCCGGGGTCGTTGGAGCCCCCGGGGAGTGTGCCGCCAGTGATCGGGGAGCCTAGCCAACTAGGCTGGCAGGGTGAACGACCGCTTGGTGTGGATTGACTGCGAGATGACCGGCCTGGACATCGGCTCCGATGCGCTGATCGAGATCGCCGCCCTGGTCACCGACAGTGAGCTGCGGGTACTCGGTGAAGGGGTCGACGTGGTGATCCACGCTGACGAGCCGAAGTTGGCCGGCATGGTGGACCTGGTGCGCGACATGCACGAGCGCTCCGGGCTCACCGAAGCGGTGCGGGCGTCCCCGGTGACGGTGGCCGAGGCCGAACAGACCGTGCTGGAGTACGTCCGCCAGTTCGTGCCCGACCCGCGCTCCGCGCCGCTGGCCGGCAACTCGATCGCCACCGACCGGCTGTTCCTGACCAGGGACATGCCGGAGCTGGACGGGCACCTGCACTACCGGATGGTGGACGTCAGCTCGATCAAGGAGCTGTGCCGCCGCTGGTACCCGAAGGTCTACTACGCCAAGCCGGAGAAGGGCCTGGCGCACCGGGCGCTGGCGGACATCGAGGAGTCGCTGCGCGAGCTGCGCTACTACCGGGCCACCGCGTTCGTCCCCCCGCCCGGCCCGACCACCGATCAGGCCAGGTCGAAGGCCGCCGAGGTGCTCGCCGAGCCGGTCCGGTAGGCCCTAGGCCGATCCGGGTGGAGGCGCCCCCGGCGGGCGCGCTACGCTGTCCCGGCTGTCGCGCGGAGACGCCGCGACGTCGATGGTGGGTGTAGCTCAGTCGGTAGAGCACTGGGTTGTGGTCCCAGGGGTCGCGGGTTCGAATCCCGTCACTCACCC
>Ga0137415_10000478_pt1 | contig 38180 bp, 40 predicted proteins | sample CZODoug3_1_1_16f_FD_183082 | JGI IMG/M metagenome (GOLD analysis project Ga0137415, IMG submission 183082) | Vadose zone soil fungal communities from Angelo Coast Range Reserve, California, USA - CZODoug3_1_1_16fungal (Hybrid Assembly) | ecosystem: Environmental > Terrestrial > Soil > Vadose...
AAGCGCGAGGAGATCAACGCAATCCTCCGGACGAAGCTCGACGAGGTCACGACCCGCTGGGGCGTCAAGGTCACGAATGTCGAGATCCGGGAGATCCTCCCGCCGAAGAACGTCACGGACGCGATGATCCTCCAGATGTCGGCCGAACGGAGCCGGCGTGCGGTCGTCATCGAAGCCGACGGGCGGAAGACCGCGACGGTCACCATCGCGGAAGGGGACAAGCAGTCCGCGGTCCTCCGGGCGGAAGGCGCGCGACAAGCCGCGATCTTGAACGCCGAAGGCTACGCGCAAGCCCTCTCCACGATCTTCGGAGCCGCGAAGGGGGTCGACGAGAAGACCCTCATGCTCCAGTACCTCGACGCTCTAAAAGCGCTCGGCGCCAGCCCGGCCACGAAGTTCATCCTCCCGCTCGAATTTACCGAGCTCATCCGGCCGTTCCGGGGTATACTGTCCTCGGCGGAGGGAGCCGCGAGAGGGGATGACAAGTAAGAGTCCGGACGTGCCCGTATCGACTCTGATCGATCGGCTCTTCCTGTACGGCATCCGCTCGGTCCTCGTGGTGCTGGCGGTCGTCGCGTTCGGAATCTTCCTGATCGTCCACGGATGGATCGTGAGCCGGTTCGACTACCTCGCCTCGGGCGTCTTGATCGTTATGATTGGGGTCGGACTGGCGTTCGCCTTTCAGCAGACGACGACGAAGGTCATCACCCAGCGCTATTTCTCCGGAGACACGCTGGTCGGCAAGACGGGGCGCGCCGTGGTGGCCATGAAATCCACCGGCAAAGGGGTCGTGCACGTCGAGCACGAATCGTGGAGCGCAGTCGCGGAGGACGACATCGCCCGCGGGGAGCCGGTCATCGTGACCGCGGTCGATCCGGACAATGTCACCCTGAAAGTTCGGAAGCACCGGACTTGAACGCGTGACCTACGGCGAAGAGGGCGGCGCCGCGGAGGGCTCGTTCGACTTCGGAGGTTCGGGTCCTTCCGGCGTGGCGACCGTGACCTGGATTTTTCCGTCTCCGTACCCGGTGACGCGGATCAAGGTGCCTTTCGGGATGAACTGATCCGATTGCGCGGTCCAGTCCTCAGCGCCGACGTTGGCGACGCCATCCTTTCCCGGAACCAGGTCCGTCGCGGCGCGCCCGGTCATGTTGACGATCCGCGTGGGATCGATGAGCTTCGGTTGAGCCATGAGTGCCTTTCGGATCCGAGTGAGGTACAGGAACGCGACCACAAGGGCGGCACCCGTGCCTCCCAGAATCACGTACTGCGTGACCCCGTATGGGGAGGGGGAGTACTCGACATTGTACGCAAGGAGGTAGGTCCCCGCGAGGCCGAGGACGATGCCCGTGATCGCGAAAAGTCCGTGGCCCGCCTTCACCTCTAAGATGACGAGGGCCGCCGCGATGATCAGGATCAGGATTCCGACGACCGACGCCCCGATCACCTGCGCACCGAGGAACCCGAGCGCGATGAAGATGACCGCGACGACACTCAGGAAGAGCGTCCGGTGGAAGAGATCGAGGACGAGCGCGATGATCCCGATGAGGATGAAGAGGCCGTCGACCGTCGGATCGCTCAGGAAGCTGAGGAACCGGTCGTACAGCGGTTCTTCGAAAGGTGTGACCGGTGCTCCGTTCAAGCCGACCTTCATCAGGAAGTCATTCAGGCTCTGGGCCATCCCGGTCACGAGGCCGATCGCGGCGGCTTCGGAGCCGGAGAAAGCCGTGTTGTTCTGCGCCATGTCGATCGCGGCGGTCACGTTGTACCCGTGCGCCTGGGCGAGGGATGTGATGAGGGCCTTCGCGAAGTTCTGCACGTGCTGCACCTGACTCGGGTCACCGCCGATGATGTACGGGGTCGACGGCCCGATGACCGACGCATTCCCCATGTAGATCGCGTTCGACGCCAGGGCGATGTAACTCCCGGCCGACGCCGCGAACGCCGCAGGCGGCACGAACGTATAGACAGCGAACCCGTAATTCTGGACCTCCTGTGTCGAATTGATGATCTGGACCATGTTCGAGAGCAGGCCACCGGGCGTGTTCATTACGATGACGAGATCCTGTTTCGATGCGATCGCGGCTTGTGCGGCGCGGTGCACGTAGTCGGCCGCACCGGCGTCGACTTGTATGTCGAACGTCACCAGAAGCGCCCCCGCCGGACTCGCGAAGGGCCGCGGTGCGACCGCCGTGGCCGTTCCGGCGGAAACGGTCAACGCCATCAGCAAGAGCGTGAGGACTCCACAGAGTCCAATCGCAGCGGTCCGACCCACGCATCCACTAGGCCCGGATGCGTAGAAAACGGTTTGGATGGGATTCCCGGGATCGTCAGGGTTGCCTGCCGGGTCGGACCTTCTCTCGGATCTTGTGGACGGCCTGTCCCGTCCGTTCGGTGGCCTTCGTGACCGCCGGTTTCACCGCCGCGATCGTCTTGTCCGCGACCTCCCTGGCGACCCGTACCGTGGCCTCCGCCGCGGGCGTCATGGCGACGACCACGTCGTTCGTCGCTTTGCCGACGGCCTCGACCGCGGGCCGCAAGGTCTGGACCGCCTTGTCGAACGCAGGCTGGAGGTCCTTGGCCGCACGGTCCAATGCCTCGGTGCCGGTCGTCAGGGCCAGGATCACGGCCCGTTCCGTCTCGCGCACGAAGTGGTCGATCTCGCTGCGGGGCGCGCCGCACGACGGACAGTAGGCCGCTTCCGCGGGCAGCAGCGTTCCACATTTGTGGCAATTCATTCCCATCACCGACGTCCCGAGGAAACTCATCCCCTATCAGTGTTTCGGTCGCTCAGGGTCGACTCTGGCGTGTAACCTCCACTTCTGCTCGGGAGTGGACGATTCCCGGGGCGTACGACTTCACGATCCGGGTGCGAATCGCGCGGACATTCATCCAGTGAGCCCGTGCGGCCGCGGCGAGCCTGCGAGCCAAGGCGTCCGGATACTGCTCCTTCGGGCACAGCTCGTGGTAGACGATCGTCCCGCTCCCTCGGAGCGTCCGGAAGGCCACATCGAGGTATTCCCGGGCGTCGAAGTGGCCCATGATGACCCAGTCCGCGACCCGAGGCGGCGCCACGTCCCGGCAGTCACCCAGGAGAGGCACGAGATTGGTCGTGCGGTTGAGGCGGGTGTTTTCGACCAGGTATGAGAAGCTCACCGGATTCAGCTCGCATGCGTACACCGTTTTCGCACGGCTTCGAACCGCGATCGGGAGCGAGAAGTAGCCGATCCCCGCGAACAGATCGACGACGACCGAGCCCGGACGCACGCGGTCCGCGATGCCGATTCGTTCCGCGAGGTTCCCGGACGAGAACATCACGCGCCCGACGTCGAGCGCGTATCGGACGCCTCCTTCGAGATGGATCGTTTCGGTACCGTTTCCCCACAAGACGCGAACGTCGGGGATCCGGAGAGGCCCGTGAATGCCCGAGACGTCCTGAAGGACCGTTCGGGCGCGGAGGACCGTGCCGAAGATCTCCGCGATCCTCCGCGCTTCCCTCAGCTCACCCGGTGGAAATCGCAGGATAATGACGTCTCCGATTCGCTCCCATCGCCTCGGCGCACGTTCGACCGGAATGCCCGCGGCCCTCAGTCGTTCGCCGATTTCCTGACGTGGGTCGCGGTGCGTGACGCGGATCGGAAGCGATTGGTGGTCTTCCATTCGAGCCCGAAAGGGACCGAGGTCAAACGAGGGCGCCGAACGGACCGGAATCAAGACGGCATCGCTTTGCTTTTCGGTCTTCATCGTGCGGTCGACGACGCGTTCACTCAGTAGCTTCCGGAGCAGCGACTCCGCATTTTCCCTTGGTACCGCGATTACACGCAACACTCCAACGAACGGCGGACTCGGTTTCACTCTTTTCTTCGATACACTTCGCGATACCTATATGAAGACCGACCCGCTTCGGCGCGCATCATGCGGGCCCCGGCCTTGGCCCTCGCCTTCCTGGTCCTCGCCGTGGTCCTGACTCCGCCGACGACCGCGGAGGATTGGGGCGCGGTCGGCAAGGTGAACAAGCTCGTTTCGGTCAGAGCGTCGCCCGAACTGGCCCCCGGGGACAGCGGGCGATTCGAATTCTACTTCAATTCGACGTACACCGAGCCGATGATCAACGTGACGTTGAACGCGAGCATTTACCGCTACGCGACAATCGACGAGAGCGTCGCCCTCGACTCGTCGTGGCCGTACGCATATCCCAAGATCGCCGAGACGGGGACCCGGGCGTGGAGTTGGACCGCTTCCCGCGTGGACCCGGGGAGTTCCCGGCTGCTGAACTTCACCGTGGCCACGGCCGCCAGTAGCCGGGACATGCCGCACGGATCGATTTTCTCCCAGTCGAGCTACTTCGTCCGGTTCTCGGTCGACTTCGAAGGCAACGTAAGCGGGACGATGACGCCGTTCCGGATGGCCTCCCGGGGATTTTTCACGGATGCACAGTGGAGTCTCGCGACCAGCGCGAACGCCACGAATCCCTGCACGCCGCCGGCATGTCGAGGGAATGTGAACCTGACCGCGCTCGGTGTGGACGGCCTCCTGCCCGACTCCGCCTTCGGTGTGAAAGAACCGATCCCACGCTGGCCGTTCTACCTGCTGATCGGTCTCGCGGCGCTCTTCCTTGTCTTCGCCTTCCTCTTCTGGGTCGAGGAGAACCCCGGATCATACCCGAGGGTCGACGCTTGGTGGGCGCGAACGCGCGGGCGACTGGCCCGAACGATCGCTCCGCTCCGGCGCCGAAGCCCTCCGAAGGCGTGACGGGTACGCGTACCGATGGGAGTGACCCCATCTCGGCTCCTTCAAGGCCGCCCGGCGGAAAGCCTGGTCCTCGGCGTGGAAAGGAGCACCTCGCCTCAGCAGTAACCTCCTCGGCCGGAGTGCGGGAAACAGGTCCGCAGCGAGTACGTGTGAGCCGCGCAATCTGCGAGCGGCGAGGTCAGCTCCCCCGGAATCGATGCACTCGCCGGAACACCGAACTCGTTCATCGAGGCCGATGTGCCGTCGACGTTCAGGTGGACGTCTACGAAACCGTCCACCTGGCCTGTGTTCATCAACGTGAAGGTGGCGGTCACGACCCGGCGCAAGGTCGAGAGGTCACATTCGGATGGGCTGAATCGTCCGTCGGATAGGATGATGTGAGGACGAGGAACGACCATGAACACGCCCAAGGCCAGGGCGCCCGCGAGAATCACCGTGACCGCTTTGGTTGTATGGTGGCCAACCGACCCACCAACAACCCAATGGGCTGGGATTTCCCATTCCCGGCTCCCCAACTTTTCCCCGGACATGATTGCATCGCGGCGGCTAAAGGTTTTTACATGGAGTCCCTTTGCTCGTGGCTATGGCCGAAGTCGGCTTCCCCCGGGCGGTCGCGTTCTGGTTCTACGCGCTCGCGTTCCTCGCGGGAATCCTGTTCTACCTGATCTGGGGATTCACCTACGGCTCGTGGAACCTCTTGCGGCCGGAGTGGGTCGGCGCCTACGCGGTGACCATCGTCCTAGTGGGGTTCGGCATCGTCGGCATGCTCCTCTATCGGAAGTAGGGACCTTCCAGGACGGCCGTCACAGTCCCCCTTTTGATACCGGCGGGGGAGGACTTAAGGGTCGTTTGGGGAATCTTTTGCGCTCCTAGGGGTCGACATGCGACCGCTGATTCGATCCGACCGTGACGGGGTTTCCCCCGTCATCGCGACGATCTTGCTCGTCGCCATCACGGTGGTCCTCGCCGCAGTCCTGTACGTCATGGTCTCCGGACTCCTGACGCCGGTCGGGAACGGGCCCCAAATCATGGGGGTCGTCCTCAGCAAGACCGGCGACGGGAAGAACTGGAGCCTCGAGATCGCCTCGACACCCCTCGGTCTGAGCCCGGCAACCGTCCACCTGCAACTCATCGCTCCGGGGGGCCAGACCGCGGTGTACAAGACCTTCAGTGCATTGAACTGGCCCGCCGACGGAGCCGCATACTTCGGAAACGGAACGGCGATTGTCGCCGGCGACCGCTTGCTCGTCGACGCGGTACGGTACCCGATTGACTACCAGGTCCTGATCTCGTCGACCACGATCCTCTACAGCGGGACGCTGCGATAGCCCGGCATTCAGTACGCCTTCGCGGCGTACACGACCTGTTTCGTCTTCTCGCCGCAAACGATGCACTTGCCTTCGAACGGCTCCGGATAGAAGGGGGTCCCGAGGACGCTCATCCCGGTCCGTTCGGTGATCGCCTTTCCGCACGTTTCCTTGCCGCACCAGCCCATCCGGTTGAATCCCTCCCGCGCGTCTTCCAGTTTCGTGATCGTGAAGGTGTTGTCCTGCAAGATCCTCTCGGCCCGGTTCCACATGGCGAGCTGCATGAGCTCGAGGACGGATCGCAGGCGGTCCGGCAGCAATTCCCGCGGTAGCTCCTTCTTCTCGCCAGTGTCCCGTCGGACGACCGTGACCGATTGGTTCGCGAGGTCCCGGGGTCCGAGTTCCACCCGGAGCGGCACGCCGCGCGCTTCCCAGTAGTAGTACTTCTCCCCAGGTCGGATGTCGCGGTCGTCCAGCTTCACGCGCATCCGCTCGCGGAGCTCGAGGAAGAGCCGTTGCGCCTCGAGGAGCATCTCTTCCTGCCGACCCTTCTCGAGGATGGGCACGACGACCGCCTGGACCGGAGCCGCGGCCGGCGGGAGGACGAGGCCTTTCTCGTCCCCGTGGATGGAGATGACGGCGCCGAGGAGCCGCTCGCTCATTCCGTCGGTGGTCTGGTGCACATACTTGTGTTCGCCCGACTCGGTCTCGTACGTGACGTCGTACACCTTCGCGAAGTTGTCGCGGTACTGGTGGAACGTCGCGACCTGCGCCGCGCGGCCGGAGGGGAGGAGCGTGTCCGTTCCGAGGCTGTAGGCGGCCCCAGGGAACTTGTCCCAGTCCGGCCGACGCGAGACGATGTACGGCAGGGCGAGCATGCGCATGACTCGCTCGTTCATCTGCAGGTCCTCGTGAATCTGTTGCTCGGCGTCCTCCAACGTGGCGTGCGCGGTATGAGCCTCGAAGAAGTGGATCTCCCGGACGCGCATGAACGTCCGCGTCATCTTCGTCTCGTAGCGGAAGACCGGGACGATCTGGTACACCTTGAGCGGCAGGTCCGCGTGGCTGCGGATCCAGAGTTTGAACATCGGGTACATCGCGGTCTCCGACGTCGGTCGGAGGACGAGTTTGATGTCGAGCTCGTTGAAGCCACCGCGCGTGACCCAGAAAACGTCGCCTTCGAAGCCTTTGACGTGCTCCGCTTCCTTCTTGAACTCCGACTCCGGAATCAGGACCGGGAAGTTGACCTCGCCGTGCCCGGTCGAGTCGAACTCATCGCGGATCGCCTGGTCGATCAGCTTCATGATCGCCCATCCGTACGGCCGCCAGACGTTCATTCCCTTGATCGGATAGCGCTTGTCGCTGAGTTCCGAGCGCTCGATGACCTCGTTGTACCACTCGCTGAACTCTTCGTCCTTTCGCATGGGAATGCGACCTTCAAAGAGGCATTGCGATAATATCCTTACGGTGGGGGCTTCGCTTCTTCCGGGAACTTGTACCCGCAGAAGAAGCACGTCACATCGATGACGTTCACGTGCGTGTGACATCGGGGACAGACTTTCTTGTCCGGTGCGATTCCGGGCGTGACCGTCGCGGCTCCGACCGGGGGCAGGATGGTCGGCGCGAGCGGAGGACTCGGCGGCGGTCCGGGTGGCGGCGCTGGTTTCTTTCGGGCCCGGAGGAATGCGAAGAGCAGGAAGAGACCGAGGACGATGGCGATCAGGACCGCGACGACAATTGCGAGCGACGATTGCCGGGTCAGGCTCACGGTCCGTGTGTCACTCGCATGGGCACCAAAGGGGTCCTCGACGTCCACGCGGACGAGGACGTTGGCTACCGCGATGTCCGGAGTCATCCAGACCGCGGCGGTGTCGCCGACGGTCTCGTTGAGAAGGCGAATCGTCTGGGTCCCGATCGTGACATTGACCCACACCAAGAGGTAGCTGGATAGGAAGACGTCATCGGACATCGTCCAGGTGATGGTGAATGCTCCCGCCGCCGGGACCGCCTGCCCGTTCGTCGGCGTCGTGAGAGTGACGATCGGAGGTCCGTTTGGCGGCAGTCCCGGCTCGAGGCCGATCGTGAAGTCGGACGGTTGGTTCGTGTCCGAACACGTCGAATCCCGCTCCAAGATCCGACCGGGGCCGGGTGCGGGCGCATCGCCCATGATCGTGTTCCCGGGCTCCCAATCGAGCGTCCCGCCCCGGGTCGCGTTGAACTCGACGCGATCCACGACGACGTCACGGCCTGCCGCCGATGCGTTCACACCGCCGGGGTTTCGGTAGACAAGCTTCAGCGCATCTCCGGTCGACGCAAGCCACGTCGGTAGCGGGAGGTCTTGCCGGATCGTCGATGCCGCGGTGAGGACGCCGCCTAGCGACAGGCTGGACCCGTGGTACGTGCCGAGCGCGTCAGTCTCGAGGTAGTACGCGGACAGGGAGACCGACCCACCGGTCGGGTTGCAGAGGTAGACGAACTGGTTCCCACCGCGGGCCGGCTGCGTGACCAGGCCTTCGATCTTCAAGGCCTGCGGCGTCGTCGCGTTGGAGCCGACGTGCAGGTTGGTCGTTTGGATGGTACCGGGAAACCACGGCACGGTCTCGCGGAAGACGTCCGTCGCGATCGTGAAATTTCCGGCCGCGTAGATCACGAGGTCCCCGAGGTTCGCACCCTCCTGGACCGAAGGCGTATCGGAGACGTTCGCGTTGTCTTTCGAATTGCCCGCGGTGAGGATCGCGTACGTTCCCACGCCGTCCTGGACCTGTGGATCGTTCGAGTAATCGACGCCGTCGATGAAAGCACGGATCGGTGTCGCGATCGGGAGCGGCGTGCCCGCGCGGTCAAACGCTTGGCCCTGCACGCGCATCGGAATCGGTGGGGGCGCGGCGACCGGGATCGCCAAGAGGAGGGACGCGGCGACGATGGCGGCGGTGAGGAGGGACGCGAACACGCGAACGCGGCCCGTCATTCCCACACCACCGCAGGGAGACCGGTCCGCGCCACAAGGTTCTCGTTACTTAATGTTTCCGCGGTTGAATCGCACACCGGAGAGTCCGGGAAAGAGTTTAATGAACCCGGACGTTCGTCGCCCCGCAGGCCCCGACATGCCGGAGATTGTGGAATGCGTCCCGAATTTCTCCGAGGGCCGCCGCAGGGAAGTCGTCGATGCCATCGCCCGTGAGATCGCCTCCGTGCCCGGCGTTCGAGTCCTGGATCAGGAGATGGACGCGGACCACAATCGGTCCGTGATCACATTCGTCGGCGATCGCGCCTCCGTCGCCGAGGCGGCGTTCCGAGGCGCGAAGAAGGCCATCGAGCTGATCGACATGAACCGGCACCGGGGTGAGCATCCGCGCGTCGGGGCCCTGGACGTCCTTCCGTTTGTCCCGATTGCCGGCGTCACGATCCACGATTGTATCGACCTCGCCCGAGCGGTCGGAAAGCGGATTGCCGATGAGCTCCAGGTCCCGGTCTACTTGTACGAGGCCGCTGCGACCCGGCCCGATCGCCGCGCCCTTCCCGATGTCCGCCGGGGCGAGTATGAGGGCCTGAAGACCGAGATCGAGACGAACCCGGATCGAAAGCCCGACTTCGGGCCACCGCGGCTCCATCCGACCGCGGGGGCGTGCATCGTCGGCGCGCGGCCCGTCCTCATCGCCTGGAACGTGAACCTCCGGACTGCGGATGTCGGTGTGGCGAAGCGGATCGCAAAGGCGATCCGGGAGAGCGATGGAGGACTGCCGGCGGTCCGGGCGAAGGGATTCGACCTTGCCGATCGAGGGCTCGTTCAGGTCTCGATGAACATGGTGGATTACCACAGGACGTCGCTCGTCCAAGCGTTCGAGGCGATTCGGGCCCTCGCGGCGAAAGAAGGCGTCGAGATCGCAGAGAGCGAGATCATCGGCCTCGTGCCTCTGGACGCGCTCGCCGACGCCGCGACCCAATACTTGAAGCTCGCTCGGTTCCATCGCGAGCAAATCCTGGAGACGCGCCTGTGGGAATGAAGGACCGCACGCTGGAGGAGTTCCTCGCCGCCGTCGCGGCACCGACGCCGACCCCGGGCGGCGGAAGCGTCTCGGCGCTCGCGGGCGCCCTGTCGGTCGCGCTGTCTCGGATGGTCGCGGGCCTCGCGCGCGGCAAGAAAGGATACGAAGGCGTGGAGTCGGAACTCGCGCAGCTCGAGACGAGGGCGAAGAGGACCCAGGCCCGCCTCGAGGCGCTCATCGATGACGACGCGAAAGCGTACGACGCCGTAATGGCGGCGATGCGTTTGCCGAAATCCACGGAGATAGAAAAGGCCGCCCGGGTGGAGGCGATGCAGCGCGCCTACCGGAAGGCCACGGAAGTACCGCTCGAAACGATGGAGCGATGCATCGAGGCGCTCGAGCTGGCCGAGGCCGCCGTGAAAATGGGGAATCGCGGAGCCGTGACGGATGCCGCGGTCGCGGTCCTCCTTGCCGAGTCGGCGATCCGAGGGGCCAGTCTGAACTGCTCGATCAACCTCGCATCGATTCGCGACGAGGCATTCCGCACCGAGGCCGAAGAGCGCGTAGAGCGCCTCCTGAAACGCGCGGACGAAATCGGGCACGAGGCGATGGCGGTCGTCACGAGCCGCCTCTAGAGTCCCGGAATCCGGACGGACACGCCCGCGCGCAATGTGTCAGCCTCATCTTCCGAGGTGGGAAAGGCTCAAGCCCGGAGAGGAGGTATCACAGAGTCCGGATGGAACGCATCAAGGCCGCGCGCGGGCCGACGTTGCGATGCCAAGGGTGGCGGCAAGAGGCCATCCTCCGGATGCTCGAGAACAACCTCGAGAACGCGGAGAAGCCGGACGAGCTCATCATCTATGGAGGCACGGGGAAGGCGGCGCGGAATTGGGACGCATTCCACCGCATCGTCGAGACGCTCCGGACCCTCCGCGACGACGAGACCCTCATCGTGCAGAGTGGGAAGCCGGTGGCGGTCTTCAAGACGCACCGCGACGCGCCGCGGGTCCTCATCGCGAACGCCCACCTCGTGCCGAAGTGGTCGAACTGGGAGACCTTCTACGAGCTCGAGAAGTTGGGCCTCACGATGTACGGGCAGATGACGGCCGGCGGTTGGTCGTACATCGGATCCCAGGGGATTGTCCAAGGGACGTATGAGACGTTCGCGGCGTGCGCGCGGAAGCATTTCGGCGGCTCGATGAAAGGCCGACTCGTCCTGACGGGCGGGATGGGCGGCATGGGAGGGGCCCAGCCTCTCGCGATCAAGATGAACGAAGGCGTGTGCCTCGACGTCGAGGTCGATGAGGCCCGGATTCGGCGGCGCGTGGCGAACGGATATTGCGATCGGATCGTCTTCGAACTCGACGAGGCCCTGGAAATGGCCCACGATGCGAAAGCGGCCGGAACTCCGTTGTCGATCGGCCTGGTCGGGAACTGTGCCGAGGTCCATCCCGAACTCGTGAAGCGAGGAATCCGGCCGGACGTCGTCACGGACCAGACGAGCGCGCATGACCCGCTCGGTGGATACATCCCGCGCGGGCTTTCCGTCCAAGACGCAGACACGTTGCGTTCGAAGGATCCGAAAGAATACGTGCGTCGCTCGCGCGAATCGATCGCCATCCACGTCCGGGCGATGCTTGATTTCCTCCGGGCGGGGAGCGTCGTGTTCGACTACGGGAACAACATCCGGGGTCAGGCGAAAGAGGCCGGCGTCGAGGATGCGTTCGCTTTTCAGGGATTCGTGCCGCTCTTCATTCGTCCCCTCTTCGCGGAAGGCCGCGGCCCGTTCCGATGGGTCGCGGTCACCGGGAACCCGGACGACATCATCAAGACGGACAGCGTCGTCTTGCGGGAGTTCCCGAACGACGAGACGCTCTCCCGGTGGATCCGGCTCGCGGAGAAGTTCCTCCCGTGGGAAGGCCTCCCCGCGCGGGTATGCTGGCTCGCCTACGGAGAGCGGGCGCAGTTCGGGAGGGCGATCAACCGCATGGTGGCGTCGGGCGAACTCAGCGGGCCGATCGTCATCACGCGGGACCATCTGGACGCGGGCTCGGTGGCGTCCCCGTACCGCGAGACGGAGGGGATGCGGGACGGCTCGGATGCGATCGCGGACTGGCCCTTGCTTAACGCACTGCTCAACACCGCCGCGGGCGCGGATCTGGTCGCCGTTCACAACGGCGGCGGCGTGGGAGTCGGCTATTCGACGCATGCGGGCGCCCTGCTCGTGTGCGACGGCACCGAGGACGCGGAGCGGCGGATCGTGCGCGTCCTGACGACGGACCCAGGGATGGGCGTCGTGCGGCACGCGGACGCGGGCTACGAGGACGCCATCCGGTTCGCGGCCGAGCACGGAATCCGGATGCCTTCGCGGGAGTGATCGGATGGTGGCGCAGGCGCACCCCTCGGTGGCCGTGGACGGGATCGTCCTCCATGGCGGCAAGCTCGTCGCGGTCCGTCGGAAGAATGAACCGTATCGGGGGATGCCCGCCCTCCCGGGGGGCTTCGTCGAGTTGGACGAGACGACGGTCGACGCGGTCGTCCGCGAGGTCCGCGAGGAGACCGGCCTCGAGACGCGCGTGAAGCGGCTCGTCGGCGTCTTCTCCGACCCAAGGCGGGACCCGCGAGGGCACGTCATCTCGATCGTGTACGAGCTCGATGCCGTTGGCGGTCGCCTGAAGGCCGGCAGCGATGCCGCGGCGATTGTCCACGTGAATCTGTCCGCGGTCCCCGTGATGGCGTTCGACCACAACGAAATCGTGCGCGTGTGGCGCGGCCTCTAAAGTTGAGCCCGCGGCGCGGACCATGCTCTCTTGGCGGTCCCCGGGATCCATCCCAGGAGCACGAGCATCACGGAAACGGTGATCAGGAGGCCAAGACCGGTCACGGTCGTTTCCGCACCCGCCAGGGTGACCGCCGCGATGCCGAACGCCGCGAACCGGGAGACCATCGCGGCGAAGCCGGCGAGGATTCCCGCCCGGGAACCGGCGGCCACGCTCACCCACAAGATCCACACGGCTGCGATCACCAGAAAGATGATCGACAAGGCGTACGGGAACAGGCTCTCAGTCCCGACCGCGAGGACGGGCACGGAAGGGAAAGCGAGGAAGAACGCGATCGCAGCGAACAAGATCTTGTACGAACGGCCATACCCGTACAGTTCACGGTAGTGACGTCCGACCTCCTCCGCGGATCCGACCGCCGCGAGGGATGCATTCACGTTACCGCCGTTCGCGGCGGTGGACTCGGTGATGTGACTCCTTAACTCGAGGAGGATGTCGTCCCGCACCCGGGGTTCCATCCCAGACATCGCGCGTCGGACTTGGTCCAGGTACTCGTCCGGCGGCGTCATCGAGCGTCCTCCAGGACGCGTTCCGCGCCGGCCGTCATCGCGTCCCAAATCGCGAGGGCCTCCGCCAACGCGGTCCGACCGCGGTCCGTGAGCCGGTAGTACTTTCGCGGCATGCCGCTCTCCGGTTCCTGCCACCGGCTCTTCACGAAACCGCGCTCCTCGAGCCGGCGGAGCGCCGGGTACAACGTCCCCTCCTTTAGATCGAAGAACCCGTTCGACCGCTCGCGCAGTTCGCGAAGGATCTGGAACCCGTACTTCTCCTCTTTCGCGAGGAGGGCGAGCAAGCACAGTTGGATCGAGCCCTTCTTCAGCTCGGCGGTCCACTCCGGCGAGACCTCGGGCATCCGCTTCGCCTCGTATCCGGGCCTCGCTATATCGGCTTTCGGTCACGAGCCGAATCTTCGATGCTCGTTCGGGTTCGGACATGCGGTAGCATCCCTCCATGGAACGCGGTCATCGCTGGATTCGAAGGGAAAAAAGAGGGGAGGGGAGACGCCTACTTCGGGCGCCTCGCCTTGGCTCGCAAGTACAGGGCGGGACCCATGGCGATGCCAACGACCGCCAGCTGTGCTGCGAGGATCGTGAAGGGGGTGAGGTTCACGCCCACCGGCAGATTGACGAACGCTTCCGTCGAGATCTCCGGGTCGTGACTGATCACCTGGCCCGCCGGATACACGAAGGCGCCGCGCAGCCAGAAGCCTAGGAAGTACGCCCCGTCATGGCCAAACGCGATTCGGCCTCCGCCCTGGAGGTTGAACGTCATCGTGGCGGGCTGACCGTCCACCGTGACGTTCGTCGACCATCGGAACCGGCCGATCCGCGTGTAGGTGTCGTTGAAGTACACCCGGTCGCGTGTGAAGAGTTCGGGATGGGTCGGCGCCGTCGCGTTCAGGGTGGCGTCGCCGATCGTCCGGGTCCCGTCGTCCGCGTGGTCTCGCATGTAGGCCTGGTGGATGAATTCCGCCGTGCGCTCGGGGATGTAGTTCCCGAACAGCAGGTGGGTCTCGAGCGCCAGACGGTCCGTGGGGTATGCGAAGTCCCAACCTTCGATCAGGTGATCGTACTTCGCACCCATCGCAACGGCCGGGCCGGTGACGTTCCGGTAGCCGAGGAATTCGACATGGGTGATGTCGTAGCGATTTCCGTCGTCGACGGTCACCCGGTACCAGGGGACGTTCGCGGTGACGTCGTGTGTGCCGACCACCAGGTGGAACGTGAACGCGACATGGTTCAGCATGCCATCGTTGATGCTCGTATTGTCAAGCACGTGCGTGTACGTCAAGTTCGTCGCTGAGACGGTGAAATTCACATACGTGACGCCGCCCGAGGTTTCATTCGTCAGGCCCGTGAGCTCCCACGCCGTCCGGAGCATCAGCACTTTCACGGGCACATTCTGCGTGAGGGGCACGTGGAATGGGTCCACGCTCGTCAGATCGAATCCGTCCGTGGCGTTTCGCTCTCGGAACTCGATGAACCGGCTGAGGCTCTGGGCCAAGACCGTGTACACCGGGATGCCACGGGACGCGAGTTCATTGCCTTGCCCGTCGACGATCTGGGCGCCGCCGAGGAACCGCTTGTACTCTGCGAAAACGACGATGTCGTTCAGATGATCGCTCGTTCCGTACCGGACGCCGAAGAGGGCGTCTCCCGCTTTCACCGCGATGAGATTCCCCCCATCGAACCGGTCCGTGGGAATGGGGCCGATCACGACCGGAGTCAGGTCGCGGTTCGCGGCCGCTGCCGTCCCCATCAAAACAAGGGGCCCGACCAGCATTGCGGCCACGACCAACGCCGCCGCCAAGATGCGCATTTTCTTCACCTTCCGAGTGAGGCGCTACAACCTCACTATGGACATAGCGACACTATGTATCGGTGCATATTTAAAACGAACCTCACGATTCTCACCTCAAGCCCATATACTTCGGCATCGATGCACGAAAACGGTGCCTCGGCTCGTCCTTCTTGACGCGAACGCGCTGCTCATGCCGTTCCAGTTCCAGCTCCATCTCGATGCGGAACTCCGTCGCGTCGTGGGCGAAGTAGACATCGCGGTTCCGACGCCCGTCTTGGCCGAGCTCGACATCTTGGCGGACCACGACCGCAACGCGCGGGCCGCGGCAAGACTCGCGAAAAACTACCGGACCATCGAAGGCCATGGCTCCGCGGACGACGCCCTCCTCGACCTCGCGGCGGAACAACGGGCCGTCGTCGTGACGAACGACCAACCTCTCCTGGATCGGCTGAAGGCCGCCGGCATTCCGCGTGTCTTCCTCCGATCGCGCAACCATCTCGTCGCGGAAGGCTTGTGACGCTGCGGAAGGAATAAGGGCGCGCCGGTCCTCCCCCGCGCGGTTGAAGCCGTATCACGTCGAAACGCTGAAGGCGATCGCCCTCCTCGGCGGGACGAAAGAGTACGTGAACCTGTCTTCGGGAGAGCTCGGCAAGCTGGTCGGCGTCAGTCAGCAGAGCGCGTCCCAGCGAATCCTCGAGCTGATCCGAGACGGACTGGTCGCGCGCGACCTCGCGACGCGCCGCCAGCGGATCCGACTCACGCCGCGCGGCGGAGAAGTGCTGCGGAAGGAGTACGCGGACTACCAGCGGATTTTCGAGATCAAGGAAACGGTGACGATCTCCGGGGCCGTCGCGAGCGGCCTGCGCGAGGGCGCGTTCTACATGCGGCAGAAAGGGTACAAAGACCAATTCCGCAAGAAGCTCTGGTTCGAACCGTATGAAGGCACGTTGAACCTGAAGATCGCAGGCCCGGATCTCGCGAAGCTCCAGATCCTCCAGGAGAGCCCGGGGATTGAGATCGCCGGCTTCGACGCCGCGGGACGGACGTTCGGCGGCGCGAAGTGTTTCCTCGCGACGGTCGGGCATGTCGACTGCGCGGTCATCATGCCGATCCGCACGCATCACACGGATGTCCTCGAGGTGATCTCGAAGCACTACCTTCGGGGCTCGCTCGGGCTGAAGGATGGCGACATCGTCGAGCTGGTCGTGAGCCTCTGAGGCTTCGCAACCAGCATTTGGCACCGTCAGTTTCATCATGCGTGACGTAATTCGGTGCGGCCGTGCGGCGGATGGGACCGTACTGGGTACTCCTGGCCGTGGCAATCGCCGCGACCCTCACATTGCCTGTTGCCGTCCTCGTGTTTGCCCCCGCCCCGGTCTCGAGCCAGGAAACTCCCGCAGCCCGATTGGTGGTCTCTGTCACCGCCGACAAAGAGACATACCTTCCCGGGGAGCCCGTGATCCTCATCGTCCGGGTGACGAACGCGGGGAACGCGATTGCGGACATCGGATTCGGCAGCACATGCCTCGCCACATACTCGATCCTCTCGGTGGACGGATCCGTCGTCTACGATTACCGGGCTCACGTCACATGCGGTCAAGTGTTCACGAACATGACGCTCCGGCCCGGAGATGCGAGGGCTTTCATGTTCACCTGGACTCAAACATCCGACTCAGGCATCCCGGTCCTCGTGTTCCGTTCGTACCGCGTCCAGGGCGCCCTCCTCTCCGCGAAGCCGTCTCCGGGTCCATCGGCAGAGACGAGGATTTTCGTCATGCGCGGCGCCGCTGGACCGAACCTCGCCTTCACGGCCAGGACGGATCGGACGAGCTACGGGCCGAGGGACTCGGCCAACGTCACCGTCATCCTCACGAACATCGGTCTCGACACCGCCATGATGCATTTCGGCAGTCCGTGCTTCGTCCAGTTCCTCGTCCTTGACGACGCCCGGCACGCTGTATACAACTCCTCGAAGTGGTGGGGCTGTATCCAAGTCCTGACCGACGAAATCCTCGCACCGGGTGAGTCCCGGAGCTGGGTGTTCCCCTGGGGCCTGAGGACGGACGCGGGAGGCCCGCTCACCGTTGGTCAGCAGTACGAAGTCGTGCCCTCCTTCCTCTGGACCTATGCGACTGACTATCAACGCTATGTTTCGCGGACGACCGTGGCCACGTTCACGTTAGCTGCCTTTACTCCATAGTCGAGCGCCTAGAATCGTCTTTCGACGTATCGGAGAACGCTGTCGAAGACCGCTTTCCCGTCGCCGTACACCGGGTCCCCATCTGGCTGCCGCGTCCAGTCCGGACGCAGATGGCGGAAGAAGCATCGTTCCGGGTGCGGCTGCACGCCGAACACGTTCCCGTCCCGGTTGCACAGGGCCGCGAGGTTGAACGTGGTCCCGCTCGGGTTCCACGGGTATCCGGCGTACTTGCCGCGATCGTCGACGAATCGGAACACGACCTGATCGTTGTCGACCAGCTCCTTCAGGATCCGCTTCTCGCGGTCCTCCGGGAACAGGAGCTTGCCTTCCGCGTGCGCGGAGATGAAGGTGACGATCTGGCCCTTCTTCAGGGTCCGGGTGAAGGCGCATGAACCCGCGTTCTCCATCCGAAGCAAGCTGGGCCGGCACTCGTAGTGGCTCGAGTCGTTCGTCGCGAGGACCGCCTCCGGCTCTTCGGTCATCACGCCCCCCAAGGCGGGAAGGAGACCCGCCTCGACGAGGACCTGAAAGCCGTTGCACACCCCGAACACCGGCTTGCCGGCCTTCACGAACCCGACGAGGTCCTTCGAAAGCTTCGACCGCATGCGGGCCGCGAAGATCGTCCCCGCCCGGACGTAGTCGCCCGCGGCGAAACCGCCGGGGATCATGAGGATGTCGTAGTCGTCGAGGTCGCGTCGCAAGTCCGCCGGCGCGTCCCCGGTCAGCTGCTTCAGATGGACCTTCTCCGCCTGAGCGCCGAGATGACGGAAGTAGGCGACGGACTCGTCCTCGCAGTTCGTGCCCTCGATGTAGACGACCGCAACCCGGACGTTCGAGCGTTTCACGAGACCACCACCTGATTCGGAATGGCCTCGCTCCACGCCTTCCGCATCACCGGGATCGCGAGGGAGGTCCATTGGCGGCCGCGTCCGAGGTGCAACGACCGTCCGCCGGTCGTGCCGAGATACGTCGTTGGGATTCCCTCCATCAGATGCGTGAACGCCTCGTACCGGTCTTTCGCGACTTCGATGAGCCACCGGCCGTTCGATTCGGAGAAGAGCTGCACGTCCCAGCGCATCGGGTCCATTGCGACCGTCTTGAGGTCCGCCCCGATGTCGCCACCGAGGCACATCTCCGCGGCCGCGACCGCCAGGCCGCCGTGGCTCAGGTCGTGCGCCGCGGCCACCATGCCCCCGTGGATCGCGCGCAAGAGATGGTCCATCGACGCTCGCAACCCCAGCGGGTCCACCGAGGGAACGGGAGCGGTGCCGCCTCGGAGGCGCATGTACTCGGAGCCACCGAGTTCCGCCTGAGTCGACCCAACCAGCACGACCGGGTCGCCCTCTCGCTTGAAGTCCGACGTCACGCACTGTCGCAAGTCCTCGACGATTCCGACGCCGAGCACGACCGGCGTGGGAGGGCAAGGGCCCCGAGGCGATTCGTTGTAGAAGGAGACGTTCCCGGACGGGATCGGGATCCCCAAGGCCTTGGCCGTCGTACCGATTCCCCGCGCCGCCTCGCGAAAGGACCAGAGGCGGTCCGGCTTCTCCGGATTGCCGAAGTTCAGGCAGTTCGTGAGCGAATGCGGGTTCGCTCCCACCGCGACCAAGTTGCGGCACACCTCGTCGACCGCCGACGCCCCGCCGCGGTACGGGTCGATCGCGGTAAAGTGCGGCGTCGAGGCCACTGAGATCGCGAGCGCTCGCCACGAATCGATCCGAGGTCGGATCACCGAGGCATCCCCATGGGCCGCCTTCCCGATGACGCCCTGGAGCGGCTTGAGCACGGTCGACGCGCGGACCTCGTGGTCGTACTGACGAATCACGTACTCCTTCGATGCGACGTTCGGAGACGCGAGGATCTTCAAGATCGTCGACCGATAATCCTCGGGCTCGCGCGGAAGTCGGAGGTCCTGACTCGGGAGGGTGGCGGGCGGCTTGTACGGTCGCGTGTACTCCGGTCCGCCCGTGTAGAATGCGAGGTCCATCTCGAGGACGACGGTCCCTTGATAGCGGACTCGGCACACCTTCTCCGGGATCACGCGACCGATGACGGTGGCGGGGACGTCGTACAGATCGAAGATCCGCAGGACCCGGTCGACGTTCTCCGGGAGCACGGCGAGCATCATCCGCTCCTGGCTCTCGGAGACCCAGATCTCCCACGGAGCGAGTCCCTCTTCCTTGAGGGGGACCTTTTCGAGGTCGACCTCGCCTCCGAAGCCGCCCCCGAGGGCCATCTCGCCGATCACGCACGACAGGCCGCCCCCGCCGAGGTCCTTCATGCCGTCCAGGAGCCCGGCTTGCGCGGATTCGACGCAGGCATGGATCAAGGGCTCTTTCAAGATTGGATCGCCCAGCTGGACGGCGCCCGCTTCCCATCCCTCGACCGCCTTGTCCGTGAGGTCGACGCTCGCATACGTGACGCCGTGGATCCCGTCGCGGCCCGTGCGGCCTCCGCCGAGGATGAACACGGCGTTCTCCGAGCCGACGCGGTTCCGAACCATCTGAGATTTCTTCCCGAAGCCGACGCACGCCACGTTGACCACGATGTTCCCGAGGTAGCCTTCGTCAAACACGATACAGCCCGCGACCGTCGGGATTCCGACGCGGTTCCCGTAGTCGCGGATTCCCGCGACGACGCCGCCGAAGAGATACTTCGGATGTCTCGTCCCGCGGGGCAGTTTCTCCATCGGGTAATCGAGCGGGCCGAAGTGGAGCGGATCCGCCAGGGCAATCGGCTGGGCGCCCATCGCGAGGACATCGCGCAAGATCCCGCCGATGCCCGTGTTCGCGCCGCCATAGGGCTCGATCGCGGACGGATGATTGTGGCTCTCGATGCGCAGGGCGTACGCGTGGTCCTCGTCGAATTCGACCACGCCGGCGTCCCCTCGGTCGATGACGTACGGCGCTTGAACCGGGAAGATGAACTCCTTGAGGATTACCTTGGAGGATTTGTAACAGCAATGTTCCGACCACGCTTGTCCGAGGCTCTGGAGCTCCACCTCGGTCGGGTTGCGTCCGAGGTCCTGGAAGTGCGCCTGGATCCGCCGCATCTCGTCGACGCTGAGCGCCAGCCCCATCCGTTCGCTGATCGACGCGAGTTCGTGCGCCGAGGCGTCGCGCAACGTGATGTCATGGAGCGGGAACGGGAGGGCCCTCCGCCGGATTCGATCGCCCAACCCTTCGCCTCGTTTCGGACAATCGCCAGCGATACATTATGTTTCTCGTTCATCTCTGAGAAACGCTCGGACACGGCGGGGACGCTGAGAGCTTTCTCAAGGAGTGTGACCGGGAGATCTCTTCAATCAGCTTTTTCGTAGCCGGCACATTTGGAGTCGCAGGAGAACGCCGACGTCGTAATCCACGAAGTCCCGCAATCACCGTGAGCAAGAAGACTATTAATGAAACGGAATGCTTCCTGTTGCGATCGTGTTCGTCGGCGGCCTTCAACCACGGGCATATCTCGAGATTGCTTTCGGCAGCATCGCGCTTTTGTTCGGGGCGTTTAGCACCGGCGGCCTCCTCCTGTTCGCCACTCAACGGGGCATTGACCCACTGGCCTTTGGTGTGGTGGCCACCCTGACGCTATCAGTCGCGGCGTTCGGGCTCATCGGGATTATCCATGGCGTTCGCCTTCGAAGCGAAAGTGCCTGGACCTCCGGTAGGCCAATCTGACGACGAGCGGAAAGCGTACACGCGCTCCGCGAATCTTCTCGGTTGCGAGGGACGGGCGGCTCCGGAGACGAAGCTTAAGTATGAACGGGCGCGGAGACCGCGCTCTGGTTGGGTAACTATCGCTACCTCTGACATCAACGTTCAAGTAGCTCCGCGTGCCCATGCGGGCCTGCATGCGACGGCCGTTCCGAGAGGCGCTCGCCTCCACGCCGGTGGTCCTCGAAATCGTCCCGCCCGGAAGGCGAGTGAGCGAGAAAGCCGTGAACACGTTCGTCGAGCGGGTTCGCGATTCGGTCCGTTCGCTGGAGAACCTCGATGCGGTGAACATTCCGGAGGTCCTCGAGGAGAACCATGCGGGTCAACCGTTCTACCGCGATCTGGATCCGCGCGACTTCGCGGCCCTCCTGGGGGACCTCGGAGTCGAGCCGATCGTGAACAAAGTCGTGGCGCACGTTCCGTCCGAGTCGGTCCTTCGACGTTGGATCCAGGAATCGCTCCAACAACACGGCCTCCGAAACTTCGTACTCGTCGGGGGAAACAGCAGCCGCGTGCGATATCCCGGCCCTTCGGTGGTCGAAGCGAACCGCGTCCTGCGAAACGCGACCCAGGGGCGCAACGACATCGCGCTCGGGAACATCACGATCGCGGAACGCGATCACGAGGTCGATCGACTCGTCGAGAAGACGCGGGCGGGCTGCGACTTCTTCACGACGCAGGTGCTGTTCGAAGCGGAGCCGATGGCGACCGTCCTCCGGGCATATGGCCGGCGGTGTTCCTCCCAGAACCTGAAGCCCGCGACCGTCCTCCTGAGCTTCGCACCAGTTTCGGACTACCAGGACATCGAATTCCTCGTGTGGCTTGGCGCCACGGTATCGTCGAGGACAGAGGAAGCGCTCCTCCCTTCCCCCGGTGGCCCGCCCGGACGGGCGTCGCTGGACGTCGCGCACACCCTGTGGTCGCATCTTCACGCGGCCGCCGCCCAATCGCATCCGGCGGTTCCGCTCGGCGTGAACATCGAGGAGGTCTCGATCCACAACTTCGATCTTGCGGTGCAGATGGCCCGCGAATTCCCGTCGTGGCGAGGAGGCGAGGGAGCGTCCGCGATTCCGGGCCTCGCACCGGAAGCGCGAGATCCAAGCCGAAAGCGCGGCTCCCGGTGACCGCCGATGGCGCAGCCGAACCCGCGAGTTCGGACCGCATCCTCCGTCGCCCCGGCGATGTTTAAATAGCTCCGCGAATCTCTGCGCCTCACACCTGTCCGGCCGCGATTGGCCGAGGTGCCTCGGGGGAATGAGGATGGGCAAAGAGGACCGGGACCAGTGGATCGTGAAGTGCCCGAAGTGCGGGCGCATCCGCGAGTCGTGCCGCCACGTCTCCCGCGATGATGTCCGCCGGATTATCCACCTCCTCGATGCCGGCGTCGAGGTGTACCAGGCGGCGGACGAACGAGAGCCGCCGGAGTCCCACGTCCACGAGGCGCCCCGCCCCGTCGCGCAGCTCGTCACCCCGCGCTTCACGATGGCCGACCTCGTCCTGGCGGAGGCGACCCGGGAGGGTCTCCTCGACGCTCTGACAGAGCTGAGGCACAAAGGCCTCATGTACCGTCGCTGGGGTCTGAAGAAAGTCATGAAGAAGACGAAAGGCCTGAGCCTCCTCTTCGCGGGCCCGCCCGGAACGGGCAAGACGATGGCAGCCGAAGCGATCGCCAGCGAACTCGGACGGCCGCTCCACGTCGTCAACTATGCCCAACTGGAGAACATGTGGGTCGGGGAGACGGAGAAGAACATCGAGCACGTGTTCCATGCCTCCCTCGAAGCCGGCGCCGTCCTCTTCTTCGACGAGGCCGACGCGGTCTTCCAACGTCGCGGCTTCATGGCGACCCCGTGGATGAACCGGGATGTGAACGTCCTCCTGGCCCAGATGGAGAACTATCCGGGCGTCGTCGTCCTCGCGACGAACCTCGCGAAAGTCATGGACCGGGCCCTGGATCGGCGGGTCGACATCGCGGTCGAATTCCCGATCCCGGATGCGGCCTTGCGGCAGAAGATCTATACCCGCCTCGTGCCGAAAGAGGCGCCGCTGTCAAAGGATATTGATTACGAAATCCTCGCGAAGAAATACGTGATGAGCGGGGGTTCGATCCTGAACGTCGTGCGACAGGCGATGCGCTCATCCCTCCGGCGCGGCAAGCGTCATCGGATCACCATGGCCGACTTCACAAATGCGGCCGAGCGGGAATTGAAGAAGTCGACCCTCATGGCCGCAGACCACCTGCAGGAACCGGTGCGGCGTGAGCGAATCCGCGGTTACGCCTGAGTCCGTTGGCTACTTCTCGATCACAATCGCGTACTCGTGGATCACCGGATTCGCCAGGAGCCGGCGGCACATCTCCTCGACTTCCTTCCGGGCCGCTCGATCGTCTTTCGTCTGGAGGTCGATCAGAAACAGTTTCGAGCTTCGGACCCCCCGGACGCCTTTGAATCCGAGCAGACTGAGGGCCTTGTGGACGTTGTCTCCCTCCGGGTCGGTGACGCCTTTCTTCAGCCGGATCTCGACCCGAACCTGGACCATCCAACGCGCCCTCGGTGCGGCAACGGCTCCGCCCTCTTAGGTCTTTATGGGAACCTCCCGGAGCTGGTCGCGGAACAGGGCGAACCTCGGGGACGGTCGGACCAGCACGGTGCCGTCGTCCCTCTCGAATTCGACCAGGCCTTTTGCGGCAAGGGAACGGATGGCGCCGAGCACGGTTCGGCGCGCGAACGCTCGGGCGGTGACCGCAGCCACCAAACGGTCATACCTGATCGGGCCGTGAAGCGCGAGAGCGATGGCGCCTTCCGCGGGCGAGAACGCCGCGGCCAGGCTCACGCCTCGGAGCACCGGCAATCGCACCGGATCGGGGTCGCAGTACCACGCCTCGACTCCTTCCTGGAACGCCGCCAGGATCGCCGCGTTGGTGAGAATCTTCGTTCCCCCGCTCGCGCTGATCCGGACGGGTCCGTCCCCCGCGGCGCGGCGAATCGTCTCTCGGATCGACTCGAGGGCACCCATGAGGTCGAAGGGATCTACGCGGACCGTCCGGAGTCCCGGTTCAAGGACCTTGAGGCGGCGGAACCCCGGGGACTGGAACGTTTCCCGGCCGGCCACCAGGACGAGGCGGTCGTACGGCATGAGCCGCAAGGACGGGAGGACATGACGTTCGTCGAAGCCCATCGTCGCGATCAGCGTGCGGTGGCCCACCGTCTCACCCGACAAGGAGCTCCATGCCCGGTGTCGGCTTCACGATCAGTCGCCGGGCATCCGCCGGGTCCGAAAGCCGGGCGATGGCCCCCTTCGCCTCGAGCTCCCGCACGTGATGGTTCATCGTCGCCTTGTGTACACCCAGGGCCTTGGCGAGGGCCGTCTCCGTGAAGTCCTTATCGCGGTTTCGCACGAGAAAGGAGAGCACGTCCCGCTGCTTCGCGGTGAGCCCCTCCCCGTAGCTGATTCGCAAGAGCGGGAGGGCGATTTCCTGGTACGTCTCGTCGTGGACGTACGTCGCCGGGATGCCCTCCAGGATGCAGACGAGCAGGGCGGCGCTGCTCATCAAGCGCGTCCCGCCGGCGATATTGAACCGGAGGTCGGCTCCCGCGGCGCGGTCCTTCCGGACGTCCGCCCGGATCTGGCCGGCGACGTGCAACAGGTCGTACGCGTCGCTCACCTCGATCGCATTCGCCGTCACGCCGAGGGCGCGGCAGAATTCCATCACCTTCGAGCGCGCCTCCCGACTCTTCGCGTGGTCGCTATGGTAGAAGACCACCCGCTCGAGATTCTCGGTCGACCGGATCGACGGCAGGAGGCTTTGCGGCCTCCACCCGAGCGTCCCGAAGAGGACCGTCATGTCGGCCGGCTGCGGTCAGCGAGCCCTGACCATAAGAAGTTTCTTCTGTCGAACCGAATCCTCTCGGTTATCACCTCTGCAATCCCGACGAAACCATTTTATCGACCTCTCCGGATGAATGCCGCGGACGGTCAGACCATGTCCTATTCGGGCGAACAGACCTTGCTGGTGACGCGACCGACGCGGCTCATCGCCCTCCGATGGTGGAGCGCCGTGGTCCTCGCCCTGATCGTGGCCGGAGTGTTGTTCGTCCAACTCCCATGGCGGTTTTCCGCGACCCTTGGGAACCCAACCCTTGGCGGCGTGTCGGTGAGCACGATCCTCGCCGCCTTCTTCCTCTTCCTCGCCCTCGTCGCGTTCATCATCGCCGAGTTGAAACGGAAGACGACTCGGTACGTCATCACGGACAACAAGATCATTCGCGAAGACGGGATCTTGAACAAGAACACCGTGATGATCCCCTACACCCAGCTCGAGCGGGTCGACATGAAGCAGACACTCGGGCAGCGGATTCTCCGAATCGGAACGATTGTCGTCGACACCGGGGATGACACGATGAACCTCGACATGATCTCCCGTCCGGCCCAAGTGCAGGAACTGCTCAGCAGCCGCCTCGGCCGCCGCGGGTGGTCCGGTCAACAGCCGACGGGACAACAGCCGCCAGCGACCCGGTAGTCGGTCGACGTCACTGGTTCCACGGCAGAAGCAAGCGCGCCTCGCTCGTGCCGACGACGTCCCAGCGGCCCGGTTCGCCGTCCGGCTCCCCTTCGACCCAGAAGCCACCGATCGTCATGTCGTACCCGTGGGTCGGGTCCATGGCCACCGTGCAGCCGAGCTTCCTCCGGTAGGTTCGGGTCGTCCAGCCGGGTTCGTGGTTCCGAGACCACTCCCGACGTTTCAGGGCCAGGACGATCTCGAGCCACTTGACCCGTTCGGCGGGCCGACCTCGAGACATGCGCCGCAACTCGTCGGCGACGTAATCGAGGTCCGTCCGCGAGAGGCTCGCCGCGCCGTCGTCGCCCGTGTGAGAGTGGAAGCCGCCGAGCACCGCATAGCCGACGTCCAAGTTCTCGATCGCGCCGCGGGCCCGCTTGAACGCCTTCTCGTTCCCGTGGCTCACCCAGTTCGGCTTGCGGTCTTCCGTCTGGAGCGGAACCGCCGCCCGAAGGACCGTCACCTCGCGCGGACGCTGCTTCATGAGCCGGGTCCCCCGGTTCCCGACGAGGAATCCGTTCGTCTCGCGATTGTACGCCTCGACCGCGGACGTGACGAGGCCGACGAAAGCGCTGCGTTCGACAACGATATTGTCCATGGCGGGAGCCTCCGTTGAGGGGCCGAACAAACGCCACCGGCTCTATAAGAAAGTGCCGTCCCCAATCTCGCCAATTCGTTTGGCTCTGATTCTGACGGTTTCGCCTCGACGTCACGGCCTCCGAGGCCAGAAAGGAAAAATAAGGACGCGAGGATACGCGCCGCGGCGGGAATGAAGGTTTTTGCGACGGAACTCCGCGGCAAGACCGTCATGACGGAGGACGGCCAGATCCTCGGGGTCCTGGCGGACTTCCTCCTCGAGACGAAGACGGGCCGGGTCCAATCGCTCCTCGTGACCCCGGCCGAGACGGTCGAGACGCGCCTCTTCAAGACGGATCCCGAGGGACGACTCCTGCTCAGCTTCCGGTCGATGAAAGCGGTTCGGGACGTGATCGTGGTGCAGCTCGCGGATTGACCGCGGATCCGAGGCGTGCCGTGGCGAAACTCTCTTTCTTTGGCGGCGTCGGCGAGATCGGCGGGAACAAGATCCTCGTGGAGGACCGCGACGCGCGGATCTGGCTCGACATGGGCGCGCCGTTCGACCTCGGCGAGGAGTACTTCGTCGAGTTCCTCCAGCCGCGAGATCGATTCGGCCTCCGGGACTACTTTGCCTTGGACCTGATGAAGCGAATCCGGGGTCTCTACTCGGCGGAGGCGTTGGACCCGACCAACATGGCGTGGGAACCACCCGCCTTTTCGTCGATTTTCATCACTCACGTGCACTACGATCACACGCAGCAACTCCGGTTCGTCGATCCGAACATCCCGGTCCACCTGGGGGAAGGCGCCCGGACGATCCTCGAGTCGCTCGACACGACCGCGCGAGCGCCGTTCCTGAAGCTCGGGACGCACGTCTATCAGACATTCCGCTCGGGCCAGAGCAAGACCGTGGACGGCCTCGAGGTCGAGCCCATCCATGTCGACCACAGCGCCCCGGCGGCGTACGGCTACCTCGTTCACACGAGCGAGGGCACGATCGCGTACACCGGAGACCTCCGTCACCACGGGCCGAAGAAAGCGTTGACCGAGGAATTCATCGCCGCCGCAACCGCGGCGAAGCCGGTCGTCCTGATCACCGAAGGCACACGGGTCGCGCCAGACGATCCCCGCGGAACCCTCTCCGAGGCCGATGTCAAGGCGGACGCAATCCGGCTCCTGACGCCACTCAAAGAAAAGCTCGCGATCGTCACGTTTCCAGGGCGCGACGTGGACCGGATTCGCACCTTTTTCGAAGTCGCCAAAGCGGTCGATCGCAAGTTCGTCGTGAATGCGAAGACCGCGCATCTTCTCCTGACGCTGCAAAAGGACACCCACATTGCCGTGCCCGACGTGGCCAAAGAAGACGACTTGGTCTTGTTCGACCGCCTCATGCGGAAAACGGACCCGTGGGAGAAAGAGTTGCAGACCAAACTCAAAGACCGGGTCGTGACGGCGGAACAAATCGCCGCTCGGCCTTCGGACTACCTGGTGCAGCTCGATTTTTGGCATCTGCCGGAGCTCGTAGACCTGCGGCCGCCGCCCGGTTCGCCGTTCATCCATTCGAAGAGCGAGCCCTTCGAGGAAGACGATGTCAACGATGCGGTGCTCCAGCACTGGCTCGATCGATTCGGCCTGCAGCGACACCAGCTGCACGCCTCGGGCCACCTGAGCGAACGCGAGGTCGGCGAGATGATTCGGACCATCGACGCGAAGGTCGTCATGCCCGTCCACACGCAACACGCGGACCGGTTTACTCAGCTGGCCCGCCGAGTCGTCCAGCCGATTCGGTTCGAGCCCATGAACGTGGGATGAGCGAGCGCGCCGTCTTCTCGGTGCGCTTCCACCGTCAGAACGTTTCGAGGACGCAGCGCGCGAAGGTCAGGTACCCGGTATGGCCCAACGGTGCGAACGACGGGCGGGTCCCGGACTCGGAGGCTTCAATCTCCCGCTCGATGATCTCGAGCGTACGGATCTCCACGAACGTCCCGGCGCGCAGGCCGGCCACCGTGCGGTTCACCTGCTCGACGTTTGGCGAGTAGGAAGCGAAGTGCCCACAGGGCCGGAGGGACTTCGCCGCGGTCCCGACCGCCTCCCATGGATCCGGGATGTCGACCACGAATGCGTCCACTTGGGTTTCCGGGATGGCCGCGCGGCCATCGCCGAGCTTGAACTCGACGCGTTCTCCAAGTCCTGCGGCCGCAACGTTTTCCCGAGCCCGGTCCAAGAAGTCTGACCGTACGTCGTAGGTCACGACGCGCCCGGTTGGACCCACAGCCTGGGCGAGGACCAACGTCAGAGCTCCCGAGCCCGCGCCGACCTCGACCACCAAGTCGCCCGCCTTGATGTCGCAATTCCAGATGAGGGACGCGGCGTCTTTCGGGCCGATGATCTGTGCCTGGCGACGAACGGAACCAACCGCGTCTCGAATCGACGGCGTGAGCACGAGGAACGATCGGCCTCCCACGGACCAACGCCGGCCCAGGGCGGAGCGCAGAGTGTCCGCTCGAACGACGCCGACCGCCGGGATGTTGACAACCTCTCGGTCCAGGGCGACGAAATGCTTCGCGCCGGAGGGCTCCAACAGCACGACCCGATCAGGTTCCACGACGGGACAAGGCCTGTCCAATTGTAAGACTTTCCTCCATTGCTGCAAAAGTTAATGGGGTTCCCGACCTTCCTCGCGTGTTAGACCGAACCATGGCCCAAAACTCCGGGTCGGAGCCATCCTCACAGGACCGCGTACGTTCGCGATGGGCGGCCCTCCGCCCGACAGCCCGGTTCCGTCGACAACTCATCCAAGCCGCGATCTTCGCGATCATCCTGGTCGCGGTTATCGGCGGACTCTCGTTCGTATTCGGCATCATCGTCCTGCAGTACGCCATGGGCGGATTGGTCGTCAGCAGCATCGTGATCGTCGCGGCGATCGGTCTCACGGTCCTGTACGGCATCCGAGGCTTCGCGAACTTCGCGTACGGGGACCTCATGACCCTCGGGGCTTACTTGGCTCTCCTTCTGAGCGTCAACGGTCTCTCGCTCATCTGGGGGGCCATCGTTTCGTTTCTCGTCCTCGCGGTCGTCGGCATCCTGCTCGAGGTCGTCATCTTTGCCCGCCTCGAAGGCCGTGGCCCGGTCCCTCCGATCGTCGCCTCCGTGGGCGTCGGGCTCATCATTCAAAACGGAATCCGGTCGGTCGCGGGGACGGCCGAGTGGCTATACCCGGTGCCGGCCAGTCAGGATATCGTCATCGTCCCGGGGCTGGGCATCCACCCGGTCCGCGGAATCCTCACGCTTGCTGTCGGAGTCACGTTCGTACTCTCCGCCCACATTCTCCTCAAGTACACGAACCTCGGCAAGGCGATGCGCGCGACCGCTGACAACCTGGAGCTCGCGAAGGCGACGGGTATCGACACGAAGCGCGTGACCTACGCCGCCTGGGTCATGAGTTGTTCCTTCGCTTCCACCGCGGGCGTGCTGCTTGGCCTCGGCACGGCCATCAACCCCACGATGGGGTTCGACGTCATCCTGCTCATCTTCGCGGCGGTCATCGTCGGCGGAATCGGCTCGCCATACGGGGCGATGCTGGGGGGGCTCCTCGTCGGACTCTCCCAAGAAATGTCGGTGCCGTTTCTTGTCTGGCTCGAGCGTCCCGACGTCATCGGCCTGCAGTTCGGGAGTGCGTACAAGGTGGCGATTCCGTTCATTATCCTCATCATCGTGCTGATCTTCCGGCCATGGGGCATTGCGGGTCGAAGGCCGGCATTTGCCCGGCGGTCGTATTTCATCGAACGAATCACCCGGGCCCTGGGCGGCGAACATGGTGCGGTCGACGCCCTGGCAGGCGAGGCGAACGGGGGCAGGTGACCTTGGCAGCAACAGGTTCCAGCGGGGGGGCCAAAGACGTGGCGCAACGCAAGCTGCCTTGGAGCCAGCTCATCGCTTTCGTTGCCATCGCGGGCATCGTCCTGGCGGGCGTGCTTGCGGGTGCGCTGGCTGGAGCTTCGCCGCAGGGAATCCTCACGAACGTCGGGTTCTACGCGAGTATTGCCATCATCTTCGCCGTGCTTGCCCTTGGCTTCAACCTCCAATGGGGCTACACAGGGTTGTTCAATGCGGGAATCGCGGGCTTCTACCTCATCGGCGCATACACCATGGCAATCGCGATCACTGCGCCGTCCCCGCCCATCGTCATCGGCGGCATTCCCGTCTACCCGGGGCATCTCGGCGGGTACTCGCTCCCCCTAGCGATTGGGGCCATCCTCGCGATGTTTGCGGCTGGCGCCGCGGCCGCGATCATCGCCCTCCCGGCGCTGAGGCTCCGCGCAGACTACCTCGCGATCGCGACACTGGCGTTCGCATCGATTCTGCAAATCTTCGCAAACAACCTGCAATCCGTGACAGGTGGCGCTATTGGAATCACGGGAATCCCGAAGCCAATCGCCTTCCTGAGCGCCGATGCGCCATTCCTGAACGCAATCACGATCGTCGGAATCGGGTCCGCAATTCTGCTCGCGTTCCTGCTCCTCCTCCAATTCATGGCCGAATCGCCGTGGGGCAGAGTTCTACGCGCGGTCCGAGAAGATGAGGAGGCCACCATGGCGCTCGGGAAAAACACGTTCAACTACAAGCTCCAGGCATTCGCGTTGGGCGGGGCTCTGATGGGGCTTGCCGGTGCCCTCTTCGCAGTCACCCTCGGGTACGTCTCCCCTTCATCCAGCTTCGCACCAGCCGTGACGTTCTCCGTTTGGGTGATGGTCATCGTCGGAGGCTCCGGCAACAACCGAGGGGTAATCGTTGGAGCATTTCTGATTTACGGCTTGGAATGGCTGTCCGTTCAACTGAAAGATTATGTGCCGATCGCGCTTGCAGCCGGCCTTCCGACCCTCCACTTGTTGCTGATCGTCACGGGCTTCATCGCTGTGATCACTGTCGTGCTGATCGTCCTCCTTAGCCGGTACAGGCCGACGACAGCTGGGGGGCAGGTCCTTCGGAAAATCCAGGGACATGGGTGGGCCCGAACCGGCGTGATCGGTGCGTTCGCCCTGTACGGACTCGGATGGGCTTTCGTGTTTCTCGAGCAGTACAAACCGGGGGCGATCGGGGACACCATCTTCTACACTCGGCTGATGTTGATCGGCGTGCTGCTCATCATCCTCATCATTTATCGTCCCGAGGGCATCCTGCGGGAGCACAAACGCGTCTTGAGGTGAGTCTCAGGGATGGCCTCCGAATCGATTCTCCGGGTGGACGCCGTCGAGAAGGCGTTCGGTGGAATCCAGGCCGTGGACCGATGCAGTTTGACGGTCCTCCCGAAATCCATCACCGGCCTCATTGGGCCGAATGGGGCCGGGAAATCCACGCTGTTCAACATCATTGCGGGCCTCTACCGCCCCGACGGCGGGGAGATCTGGTTTGACGGCACGAGGATCGACGGCCTGCCGCCGTACGAGATTGTGCACCTGGGCCTCACGAAGACATGGCAGATTCCGCACGAGCTTCGCAACCTCACGGTCCTCGAGAACCTCGTCCTCGCTGCGAAAGGCAACTCGGGGGAGCATTTGCTCAACCTATTCTTCCGTCCGCGCGCAGTCAAACGCGACGAGAAGCAATGGCGCGCTCGGGCCCGGGAAGTACTCAAGTTGACGCAGCTCGACGGACTGGCGAACGAGCATGCGAGAACGCTCTCCGGCGGCCAGAAGAAGCTCCTCGAACTCTCGCGGGCGTTGATGTCGGACCCGACGCTGGTCCTCCTCGATGAGCCCGTGGCTGGAGTGAATCCAGCCTTGACCGGGAGCCTCATGGATCTCATCGAGAAACTTCGGCAGAGCGGGCGGACGTTCTTCCTGATTGAGCACGACATGAACGTAGTCATGAACCGATGCGACTGGGTCATCGTCATGCATCAGGGCCGCCGGATCGCCGAAGGCCGCCCGGAGAAGGTAAAGACGGACCCGGTCGTAATCGAATCGTACCTGGGAGGATAACGTTGCTGCTCCAGGCGGAGAACCTCCGGTCGGGCTATGGAGAGATGGAGATTCTCCACGGAGTCTCGATGACCCTGGAGGAGGGTGAGATGGTCGTCTTGATCGGACCGAACGGGGCGGGTAAGTCGACCCTGATCAAAACGATCTTCGGCCTGCTTCGTCCCACAGAGGGCCGGGTTCGCTTCCGGGACACGGACATCACGGGGTTCCACCCCCGTGATCTCGTCATCATGGGGTTGGGCTATGTCCCGCAATCGAACAACACGTTCCCCACTCTTTCTGTGCTCGAGAATCTCGAGATGGGCGCGATTACACGAAGAATCTCCCCTCTTCCAATCCATTGGAACCGCGGCTCCGAACAGCGGCCCACTCCATCGCGGATGATGAAAGATGCGGAAATCCGCGAGCGGGCGCTGGAGACCGTCGAGATGTTCCCGAACCTCCAGCCAAAACTCCGCGAACAAGCCGGGAGCCTGAGTGGCGGCGAGCAGCAGATGGTCGCGTTGGCAAAGTCGATGATGCTCGACCCAGACGTGCTATTAATCGATGAGCCGTCCGCCGGACTCGCCCCGAAGCTCGTTGACACGGTCTTCTCGAAGATTGTCGAGATCAACGAGAGTGGCACTGGGGTTGTGTTGGTCGAGCAGAACGCGAAGAAGGCGCTCGCGATTGCGGACCGCGGCTACGTCCTCGAAACCGGCCGGAATCGTTTCGCGGGCACGGGTGAATGGCTGCTCCACAACGCCGATGTTGGCAGGCTCTACCTAGGTGGCCAAGGCTGACCGATCGGACGATCGGAAAGAGGAAAGGGGTTCAGTCTCGCCGCGACACGACTGCGGACTGAACCTTCTGGACAAACCCGCTCGATACCAGCGCGAAGGCTTGGCTCGCGAACGCCAACGGCGGGGCCGAAATGCTGGCCTCCGGGAAGAACGCGAGTCGGACGATCTGGAAGGTGCTGTTGACACCCCAGACCTCGTAGCTTCCTCGGACGTCCCCGTTCGCATCGAAGTTCTCCGAACCGGCGGCTCCCTCCCAGTTGACGGTGCCTCCGGTCGCGTTGAGCGTGGTCAGGGCGAGCGCCCACTGTCCGGGCTTGATCACGGTCCCGCCGCTTCCAGACCCGCCGGAGACGGCGCGCAGGTTCGCTTGGATGGCCGTTCCATCGACGGACTTGGCCTTCGTCGCCGCGAGGGCAATGAGGTAGACCGCGTCGTAGGTGTAGTCCGAGTAGAGGACCGGGACTAGGCCGTTGTTCGCCGCTTTGAACTGCACGACCCAAGCGTCATGAATCGCACCGAACGGCGACACGGGGGACGTGCCCCGGATCTTGGTCACGTCGACATTGACCGATGACCCCCGGAGCTGGTCCATGAACGCTTGGCTGTCAAGCCCTTCGGAGAAGAACCATGGCCGGTTCCATCCGGGGTTGCTCGACAGGCCTGCCTGCCATTGGCTCATCAGGATGAGCCCCTCGCCCGGGAAACCGGCGAAGTAGACGGCCTGCGGGTTCGTCGAGAACAAGGTTTGGAGGTCCGTTTGGAACGTCGTCGCCTTCGGGTTGATGATGACCGTGGTGTTCACGTGGCCTCCGAGAGCGGTGAACTTCGTGTTGATGACGCCCACCAGCCCTCGACCGTACGAATCATCGCGCCCGATCAGGTTGATGTACCGGATGGTGGGCGACGAGAGGTTCGTGTACAGGTAGTTGGCTGCGACGACTCCCTGCAGCGCATCCGAGGGCGCGGTCCGGAAGAAGTAGCCCCCGGTCAACGTCAGGTTCGACAGCGCGGGCGACGTCGCCGACGGAGAGACCATCGGTACGCCCGCCGCCTTGGCGATTCCGATCGAGGCGATCGTTCCGCCGGAGAACTGCGCGCCTACGATGGCATTCACGTGGTTCTGTGTGATCAGCTTCGTCGTGGCCGCCGCGGCCGCCGTCGAATCGGTCTGATCGTCCTCCGTGAACAGCTGGATCGGCTGACCGAGCACGCCGCCGGCCTTGTTGATCTCATGGACGGCGAGATACGCGCCTTGCGTATCGCCCGGTCCGTACTGGCTCAACGCGCCCGTGATCGAAAGCAGCGTTCCGATGCGAAGTGCCGGCTTCGCCGCCGTCGTGGGCGTGAACAGCCCACCCAGCACCGCGGCCAACACGACCACGATGATCACGACGATAACCGCAACTGCAATCCACACTGCTCTGCTCTTCGGGGCAGGCTTCGCTCCCGAAGGTGTAGGCTCCTCCATAAATGACCCCTGGCGGCGTCATGTTGTGACATGGTTTAAACGTTCTGGCTGCGGCTCGATCTCGACAATCGTTAGGCCAGTATTCGAACCGGGAAACGCGAAAGGGCGCGATCCTACCCATGTTCCGCGACCATAGGGCGGGGCGAGATGCGTCGGCTCTTCACAGCGGACGGTCTCGACGATAGATGACATACCCGACGAGTCCGAACACCGGGACCAAGAACACGATGGCGAACCAAAAGAGGCTGTTCATGCCGCGAATCCGGGCGTCCTGGTACACCCACAACCCGATGAGGAGGAACGCGACGTAGAGGCCGAGGAGGAAAAGCCAGAACCCGACCGGAGAGCCCGACGCGGTCGCTTGGAACGGGATCGCGATGTCTGCCAGGACGACGGGCATCTCGCTCACCCCACGATGCGGTCTCTGTCGCGCGACATGCCCTCAAGCAATATTTATATCATTATGCGCGAATTCGTCGAATCGACGGGAGGGAGGCTCGACTGGCCGAACTGACCACCGGCGCGCTGCTGCTCGTCCTCGGGGTGGCCTTGTCGGTCATCGGAATCCTCTTTTTCCCGTTTCTTTGCATCGGCATCCCCCTCCTGATCGTCGGGGTCGTCCTCATTGTCGCCGAGGGCGGGCAGGTGACGAAGGCTCGACCGACGATGTACCCCGCGTACCCAGCTGCATATGGATATCCGCCGTACGCGCCGCCACCGCCTCAGGCCCAACCGATACCGTCGGCGAGGGACGCGGGGCAGCCTCCCGCCGCGGGGACGGGTCGCTTCTGCACAAACTGCGGCTCGCCGGTCTCGACCGGAATCTCATTCTGCCCGAGCTGCGGGACCCGCGTCGCCACGTGAGCCGCCGCGCGATGCCTTTATGGCCGGACAGTCTTCTCCGACGCTCGGTGCCGCCGTGAAGAGTTCCGACGTGTCGGGTTTCTACAAGAAGACCCCCGAGGATCGCTGGCAAGTCATCCGATCGTTCGGAGAGCTCTCGGACGCGGAAATCGAGACGATCCGGAACACGGGGGCGCTGAAGTTCGACCAGGTCGACCGGATGATCGAGAACGTGGTCGGCGCGATGCCGATCCCACTCGGGATCGCGGTGAACTTCCGGATCAACGAGCGCGACTACCTGGTCCCGATGGCGATCGAAGAGCCGAGCGTCGTCGCGGCGGCCTCGAACGCGGCTCGGATGGCCCGAGAGCGAGGTGGGTTCTCGGCGAGCACCTCGGGTCCGATTATGATCGGGCAGATCCAGCTCGTCGGGGTCTCGGACCCTCACGGGGCGCGGATGACGATCCTCCACCACCGAGACGAAATCATCTCGATCGCGAACGAGAAGGATCCGATGCTCGTGAAGGTCGGCGGCGGCGCGAAGGACGTCGAGGTGCGGGTCGTGGATACGAAACGGGGACACATGGTGATCACCCACCTCGTCGTCGACTGCCGCGACGCGATGGGGGCGAACGCCGTGAACACGATGGCGGAGGCGGTCGCGCCGCACATCGAGCAATGGACGGGCGGCCGCGTCTACCTGCGGATCATTTCGAACCTCGCGGTGCGACGCCTTGTTCGCGCCCGGGCCGTGTTCGCGAAAGAGGCCATCCGGACCGAGGACATCCCCGGAGAGGACGTCGTCGAAGGCATCCTGGAGGCGTACGCGTTCGCGGATGCGGATCCGTTCCGGTGCGCCACGCACAACAAGGGCATCATGAACGGCGTCGACGCGGTCGTCGTGGCGACCGGGAACGACTGGCGGGCCATCGAGGCCGGGGCCCACGCGTACGCGGCGTGGAAGTCCGGCGGGTACCGCTCCCTGACGTCGTGGGAGAAAGACAGCCACGGAGATCTCGTCGGAACGATCGAACTGCCGATGGCGGTCGGCTTGGTCGGCGGCGCGACCGCGGTCCATCCGACCGCGAAGGCGAATGTCCGCCTCCTCGGGGTGAAGACGGCTCAGGAACTCGCGGAGGTGATTGCCGCAGTCGGGTTGGCGCAGAACTTCGCGGCCCTCCGCGCCTTGGCGACGGAAGGCATTCAGCGCGGGCACATGTCGCTCCACGCGCGCAACGTCGCGGCGACGGTCGGGGCCGTCGGCGAGGAAGTCGACCGAGTGGCCGAAATTCTCGTGAAAGAGCGGAAGGTGCGGATGGATCGAGCGAAGGAAGTCCTCACGGAGCTCCGGGCGCGTAAGTCTAAGTGAGGAATATCCTCGGGCGGAAATATTCCCATCAGTGGAGAACAGCTCGGACCGATAATATACGTGCTTGCGTCGATACCGGCGATTCTTTTCTACGAACAACCGGCGTGGCGATTTTTCATGTTACGCAATAGCACGAAGCACGCCGCTCACCGCTGTAAATATCCAGACAGACCGATAAAAGTCGAGGCCTTCTCGGTCGTGTCTCGCCCTCTGTGAGAGATGTTTATCGTACATCAGTGCGTCAGACTTTCGTCCGACCGGCAGTCTTTTTTAGTTTGACGCTCCTTCGCGCGGCGGGATGGGTGCAAACGGTACGCGTCGCGATCTACACTAGGGTTTCCACCGAGGACCAAGCCAAGGAGGGGTTTTCCCTGGAGGCGCAACGCGAACGGCTAGGGGCGTACTGCCTCGCCCGGGACTGGTCCGTCGCAGCCCGTTACACCGACGAAGGTCACTCCGGCCGGAACATCCGCCGTCCGGCGTATCAGAAGATGATGGCGGAGCGCGACTCGTGGGACGCGTTGCTCGTCATCAAGATGGACCGGATCCACCGGAACTCGCGGAACTTCATGGAGATGATGGAGAACCTCCAGGAGTGGGGGAAGGACTTCGTGTCCGCCTCGGAGTCCCTCGACACCTCGACGGCGATGGGGCGTTTCGTCATGGATATCATCCAACGGATCGCCCAGCTCGAATCCGAACAGATCGGCGAACGCGTGAAAATGGGGATGACGCAGAAGGCCCGCGTCGGGCCCGGCATCCTCGGATTCCATCCGCCCCTCGGGTACGACGTCACGGAAGGCCGGCTCGTCCCGATCGAGGCCGAAGCCGAGGTCGTGCGGGAGATGTTCGATCTCTGCCTGGAAGGCCGGACGCTCGAGGAGACCGCGGCGGACCTGAACGCGATCGGACGGCGGACGAAACGCGACACCGCCTGGGCGCCGATCAAGGTGTACCGCATCCTTCACAACCCGGTCTACGCCGGGTTCCTCCGATGGGATGGGATCGTTCGGAAGGCCGACCACGATCCCCTCGTGGCGGTCGAAACGTTCAACGAAGCCCAGGAACGCTTGAGATCGAGGGCGCTGCTCTCGAACGCGCACGCCCCGCCGCTAATCCTTCCGATTGTCCAAATCGAGAAAATCAACGATGCCCAAGGACTCGGGGAACCGGGAGAACACCGATCCAGCGCACACGCCCCGCACGTCCTGGAGGAGGCCTGATTCATGGAGGGCCGGTGTCAACGGTGCTGGAGCGCGAAGAACCTCGTGAGCCACGAGGTCGACGCGAACCCGAGAGCGGACCCCACCGTCCGGCGGGAGAAGGTCCTCCTGTGCAAGCATTGCGTCGACGGGTCTCCGGGGGACGTCCTCCTTTTCTGGGAAGTCTACATGCGGTTCGGGTCGACCCGCGAAATGCTTCAGCACTATTCTTCGGAGTCGGAGGATGAGGCGCTCCGGAAGCTGTGCGTCGAACGGGACCTGAACGAGCGCGAGGTGCTGCGGCGGGC
>Ga0137415_10000479_pt1 | contig 38168 bp, 26 predicted proteins | sample CZODoug3_1_1_16f_FD_183082 | JGI IMG/M metagenome (GOLD analysis project Ga0137415, IMG submission 183082) | Vadose zone soil fungal communities from Angelo Coast Range Reserve, California, USA - CZODoug3_1_1_16fungal (Hybrid Assembly) | ecosystem: Environmental > Terrestrial > Soil > Vadose...
GACCCCCTGCTTGCAAAGCAGGTGCTCTCCCAACTGAGCTACACGCCCCCTGCAACTATATGATTCTAATAGATTTTCGTGAGAGTGACCACCTGCTCTCTTAGCAAGTGCTCTCGCAAACTGAACCACACGCCTATGCGGTACCACCATCATCCTTTCAACAGCGCACGGCGCCTTCTCCAATTGTTCCAACCGCGATGTTCGGCCTGCCCGCGCTACCATGGGCGCTTAAGAGGGACACTCTGCAAGCGCCCTTCTTATTTACGGTTACGAGCTGAGCCGTGACAAAACGCTAGAAAGGTGCATCGCCGAGAATCGAAAACTCGATATCCAACCTGCTCGGGGCACTTGGCGCGAAGGATAGATTCTTCGTTGTCTCAAGGATCAAGTGCAAAGGAACCGGCCCGCGATCCCCACGGCCCAGTGGATCATCACCAGTTGCAAAAGCAGAAATCTGAACTGGCCAATCGGAATGAAGAACGTGAACCTCCATTGTGCCTTCGTTCGACATCAGCCGATCGCTTCGAGCACTGTCTATAACGGAGGTCGTGATGCGATCCGAACGAGTTGGCACGGCCATCCACAAACGGTGGACCATCACTGTCTTGGTTGGCGTGATGACTTCCGATCGACGAAGACCGTTTTTTGTGAGCGACCAAGTGACTTCCGTGACGAGACCGGGGTCAATGGTTTCACCTCCTTTGGCTCCGGCAACCACCCAATGCTTCCACTCTGCCGTAACGGAGTGCCCATCCGGAGACGGATGAATCTCGTCTGCGCCGTCCGCGGCAGCGATGGTCCGGCCGTCTTCCAACTCTAGAAATGGAAGCAGGCACGGGTAGACCTTCTCCACAGGCACAGCGAAATCAGGAAATCCAAAAGGCGTGGGCTCATAGTCGGATGTTGCCGCTTTGGGTCCGGTTACGAACGGCAAAGCAAAATGCATATTTCCTCGGCGGACAACCCAAACTCCAAATTTGCGACCGGGGCCGTTGCGGAAGTACTCAAAGCGTGCAACGTCAGCCAGGCTCAGTTGCCGAGAAAAGCTTTTCACTTCTTCTTTTTCGAGCGCTTTCATGAACATTTGGTGAGCAGCGATCACCTTTCCGAAAAAACTTGCAGTTTGCTGCCATTCCCGTTCTTTTGTTATGTAGCCGTAGTCGCCTCTTCCGAAAGCAAATATGGACAGCAAGTGCGTCTCATCGTTGAAGTCCCTTCGCAGCCACGACCATGCTGCAAAATAAGCGGACGCAAGCTGCGGAAGCGGAGCGGGCCGGAACTCCGGGTGCTTCCCGAGAAAGGCCGCAATCTCCATGGTATCCATGTAGCTGATCGCACCGAGGCTCCGTCCCCAGGAATAGCCGTAGCCGTCCGGCGACAGCAGATCCCACCACAGTTTCGTCTGTTCTTTAAGTGATGGCGCGACGGCCTTTAGGAGGTCGTCACGTCCGGCGAGTTCCGCCGCGTCATAAAGAGCCCTGGCGTATTCGTTGGAGTATCGATCGTAACGGCCGGTGGGCAATGCATCGTCTGCAAAAAGGGCGCCGCCGGTGAATTGTTTTGCGGCCTGATTCAACAGGTCGTCCAGAGAGGCGCGATCCTTGTTGAGGCCGAGTTTGTAGTCAATCGCGGCGATACGTGCGGCGACACCAAAATAATTTTCGGGGAGATGGATGAGTGTATGAGTTTTTGCATCGTAGAATCTGCCGGGGTCAAGCAAGGAGACATACGTTGTCCTCTCCTCGGATGATAAGCCCTGCCACAAGACGTTGTGGTTCAGGTCCGTCCCGAAACTCTCCAGGGCCATTGCTGCGTAGAGCTGGGCCCAGGTTTTTCCTCCGTGGTCCAATTCAATGTGGGCCATTTCGCCAATCATTTGTGGGGCGCTGTGGTTCGCAATCGTCTTCGTCCCCGCGAACTCCGAGTAGGCGCCGAGGGTTCGCATAAATGTTCCCCAGGAGAATTCGCCGGTCGTCAACGCGCCAAGTACGCGGTCCGGCGGAGGGTCAAGAGTTTTGATATCGGCAACGTGGGCTGTGACTTCTCTTTGCAGAAAGTCTCGGATTTGTTGATCCAGAGTGGAAGTTTGAATTTGTGGCGCGTCGGCGTGCGCTTGTGCGAACGAATCACAATGCACGAAGAGAACAGCGGCGAGAGTTAACGCAATCGGTCCTACGACGAGGCGGTTTGTTTTTTGCATTCAGTACACTCTATTCATCCCGTGGGTTCGCGCAAAGGTTTGCCATTTGAGACCATCATCTCTTTGCTAGAGGCGTAGGACGCTTGTGCTGTTGGATCCAAAGCAGGTCTTCCAGCAAGTAATACTGTCCGTAGATCAGCATCGCATCATTGGGACGACTGCTGCTTCCATGGCGCAAGACGCCCGGGGGCGTGTGATCGTCGGCTCCCACTGGAGTTAAGTACCCGTCGATCAGCGATTGCACGATGCGCTCGCCCGCGTCTCGATAGCGCGAGGCGCGTGCGAAGTCCGTGGTTATGGTGGACAGACGAAAAAGGCCGCCGGCGATAATCGCAGCCGCAGAAGTGTCTCGATTTCGAAAATGAACGCCCTCATCGTCGAAGTCATACCACGGCACAGAATCACTCGGCAGATTTTCCAGCGCATAGTCCGCGATTCGCTGTGCCGTCGCGAGAAAAACCGGCTCGTGGGTCTCGGAGGAAGCTGCTGAGAAACCGTAGAGCGCCCAGCCAAGGCCACGCGACCATGTCGTGTCTGGGCCGTAGCCCTGATGGGTGTGCGCGAAAACCCATTCTCCCGGAGCGGCGCTATACTCAAGCTTGAGCTCCGCGTCCTTCCCGCCGCCATGCAACTGAAAATCCTGCCGGTTATCTCCCGGATTGTAGTGCACGGATTGAAAGACGGAGCCATCGGGGCGCACAAACCATTCTGCGGTCCGGAACGCGTGCTTTCTCCCAAGGTCTCGCCACTTTTCGTCTCCGGTCCTGTCACTCGCCCACCAAAGCAATTGCAGGTTCATCATGGTGTCAACGATCGTGTCGTCCCCATTGACATTCCAGGATGCTATCAATTGCGTCTTTGGATTGAACAATTGTTCTAGCCGCTCTGCTCCACGCCTCGCGCTCGCCCGGAGCGCGTCTTCGTGCGTCAAATCGTATCCAAGCGCCGCGGAATAGTAGTTCAAAAAACCTGCGTCGTGATTCTCCTGCGATTCCTGGCCGATCAACTTGGGGCCCCACAGCTCCGCCCATTTGCGGTACTTCTTGTCGTGAGTGGTGCCGTACAGTTGCCAAAGTTCTCCGACCCAGAAGCCCCCCGTCCAGGAGTATCCGTTCTGCTTTTGCCAATCCCCTGACTGGTTGTCCGCCTCGGTGAAAAATCCCTGCCCCGTTTTTGAGCTGATGGGTTCAGGCGTAGCGCGAAGAATGGGTTCCCAAGTTGTCGCCGTGCGGTCGATCGCTTGACGCACCAGTCCTAGCGCCTGCTCGATAGTTCTTGCTTCATGTCGAACAAGAGTATCGGCGGGAGGGGGTTCGTCGCTCGCCGCGCTCGACAGCATTCGAAAGGTTGTCGGCAGCTCCATTCGGCCGGCTTGTTCTTTCACAGCACTGAGAAATTGGTCGCGATTTCTTACCCCATCGGCTGGAAGCACAAGAGACGGATTCTCTTGCTTCCCCAGTTCAGTCCAGTAGCCGATCTTGCGATTCGATCCTTCCTGGTCCCACGCCGCCATGGCATACCATGTAGCTGAGCTATCCTTCAAATGGAACACCACGAGGTGATTCTTGGCATCGTCTCGAGGTTCCGCGCCGTGCGCGGTGGTAAGTACCGCAAGTCCGAGATTTTGCCCCTGGATCTCTTCCGTTGCCGTAGCGCCAGGCGCGACGACCTGCTCTCCCCACGTCGCGATCCACGTCACAGGAGAATCTTTTTCGGAGTTCACGGGAGGTATTCCAGGCTTTACAGGAAGACCAGTCACGAATGCGAAGTTATTTCCGGAATCCGCCGAAATCGCGTGCTCAAATCCGCGTTCGCCCGCCCACTGTGTGATTCGCGATCGAAGCTGGATGATCCTCCCCGCGACATTCCATCCGTCGTACTCCAGTTCCACAATGGAGCGCACCGGCCCGTTCGACAGAATCCTCCACTTGCGCTCTTTCACATCGGCCACCTTGATCAGCTTTCCGTCAACCGTGGCCGCTACGGCGCCTATTCCGATGGAGTCGCCTACCTTAAACATGTCGCGTCCTTCCGGCGATTCATCGTGATAGGCGTAATCCGGTGAGGCGTACATGGCAAGCTGCAAGGTTGGCCGGCGCTTCCCGTAAATATCGATGGCATTTCTCGGATCAAAGTAGATTCGAAACGCCACCCGCTCCGATTCCCAGCCGAGACCCTCAATTTTGCGACTGAAAAGCGCGGCGGTTCTCTGCTTGTAATCGCTCCGCAAGCGCCAGATGCGGGCCCCTTCGCCATACGAAATCGTGACAATGCGCGACTGATGCGGGGCAAGGTCAACTTGAAAAGCGAGCTCGTCCGCCTTCCCGTCTCCATCCAGATCGTCCAGTTGCGATGGAAGCTCTTCCGTCCGCAGTACGGCTGCGTCCTCTTCCAACGTGCTTGCGTCGCTTACCGTCACGATCACCGCGCCGGGTTTGAAGTCCGGGGCTACTTTCCGGATGTCCGCGATCGGAATGACGATGTCGGCGCCGCTTCGAGCCGTCGAGCTGGGGTTAGTGACGGCCACTTTGACGTTCTTGATCCGTTGGGCTCCCCAAGCCGGACCAGCGAATAGAATCGGGAGGAGGCACAACAATCGAAAATAAACTTTGCGCATGGAGTATTGTTCTCGCTGAAAAATGAAAACGACGACCCCAAACAGGCGGCTCAGATGATGTAGTCCTCCCGGCACGGCGTGAAAACATCGACTACCCGAGAATCTTCGATTGCGGACGCGCCATGCTGCACGCCGCCGCGAACGACGAAAGTATCACCGGTTCGAGCGTCAAACGTGTTTCCCTGGCACGTGACCCGGATATGGCCGTGCACGACGTACACGATTTGATCGTGCGGATGGCTGTGCGCGGCTCCAACCCAGCCTTTCACCATCTCGTGTTCGGCAAGAAATAGCTTCTCGTTGTAGGCGAGTACACGACGTTTCAGCCCGCTTTCCGGCGTGGACTCCTTGCCTCTTTCGTGCGCTACTACCACCAAGTCGGGAAAAGTGTTTGTTCGCGTTTCCATTTGCTTTCTCCTGTCAACCCAAGACTGCTCGGATCCCTGCGGGAGATCTTTCTTCGTCCTTTCGCCTGAGATGAGGTCTCCTCAGCGCGCCAGCCAGCCTCCATCTACGGCAAGCACATGTCCGTGCATATAGTCGCTCGCTGATGAGCAGAGGAATATCGCTGCGCCTGCTATATCACTGCTCGCCAAAACGCGCCGCACGAATTCTATCGAGTATTCGGCGGCTGCGGACTGGATCGCTACTTGCGGCCCACTTCCAGTCCAGATCCGCCTTGTTGAAATCCCGGCTGGATATTCACGACGCCAAACTGCCGATCCTCGACCTCGCGATGAGCAGCCATCGCCCAGAGAAAAGCGATTCGGTGGCCCGGAACGGAAACGTTCGGGTGATACCCGCTCGGCATCAACACCGCGTCGCCGTCGCGCACCACCGTCACCAATTCCGGATACTCCGTGTTGTTGTAAACCAACTGAATTCCATACGCCGGTTCGGGCATGTCGAAGTACACATAAATTTCCTCGAGCATTTTTGCGTGCTCATGCGGCGGCCAACTCGTCCAATTGCCTGGATCCGAGTGCGTAAACCCGGCCACGAGCCGTCCCGCTTCGACATTCTTTGCGATCAGCATGTTCAATTGTCGCGAAGAACCCGGCCCGCCTGCGCTGAACCTCATCCCCGGGTCCTGGGAAGTCTCCGCGTAGCGCACCACTTTAAGTGGATACTTGCCTTCGACATCCGAAGAAAACTCTGCGAGGTCCGCATCGCTTTTCGTGGACACTTCGATCTTCGAGTCTCTCGGAATGTAAATCGCATCATACCGGCCGAGTTCGAACTCCTTTCCATCCGTTCGTACTGTGCCCAATCCAGACAGAAGAATCAGGCCGGTTTCGCGGTTTCCAGTGCCGAACGATACCTTCGGCACGGAGGCATTCAACCGGATCCTTCCGTACGCCAAATGCCGCATTGTGCTGTTCTCTGGTGTCACTGCCAAATGTCTTCCGGCGTGCGTGTTAGTTTTCCGAAATACCATCCTCTCTAAAGGACTTGCAGTTTTGGTGTTCATGGTTCCTTTAAACACGTAACGTGTTTCCTCGACTAGCTTAAGACTTACAAGTTGGCATTCAGCTCCGCATTGGACACTTCATGCGGCGGAACCGGAAGCGCTTTCCCAGCTACCGGTGATGCAGGAAGATGGCTTCCAGCAACAGGGTCCACCATCAGAAGGTGAGACGAAGACCCAGCTGAAGCTGACGCATGGCGCTCGCTGAGGTGATTACTCCGAATGTGGCGGAGCCGACCGTGGCACCCGGAGAATTCAGGCTCACGATGTTGAAAACATTGTAGGCGTCGGCGCGCAACTGCAGATCCAAGTGCTCCTTGAAAACAAAGTCGCGAGAGATCGCGAGGTCCACGTCTTTAAACGTGGGGCCACGGAGCATATTGCGCCCAGAGTTTCCATTAAGGGCTACGCCGTTAACCAGATTTGCGGGATTCTGCGAGAACGCAGCGATGTTGAACCACCGCGTCGCGGTGCGATTGCTCAAGACCGGGCTTTGCCCAGGCACGAGCTCGGCTCGCTCGGCGGAACTGTTGCCGGTCAGGTTGGCGTCTTTGCCATTGAGAACGGTAAAAGGGAAGCCGCTATGGATGTTGATGATTGGGGAGATTGTCCATCCATTCGCGATTCCGCGCGCCAAGAAATGGTTTCCATGGTAATAGTGCAACTGCCATACCAGCGCGGTCACGAATTGATGGCGAAGATCGAAATCCGCCGGGCCGCGTTCCAGGCGCAGATTGGTCATGTCCTCCGCGCCGCCCTGTGTGGTGGTGTTGTCGAGTTGGACGCTGTCAAACGTGTGGCTAAAGGTGTAGAAGCCGTACAGCATCAGACCATGTGTCATTCTTAGTTGGGCCGTGGCCTGTAAGCCATTGTAGGAGGCAGTTTGATTGGATTGCACAAGCAGAACAGTGCCAAACGGGCTTCCCGGAGCAGCGCAAGTGGCGACGCCCGTATTGTCGATCGGGCGGCGTGCCACGATATTCCCGCCGGCGCTGGTCGCGCAAGTGGACGCGAGAGAACCGGTCGCGGGAGCGTTGATGTCCTGTGCGAAGGGCAAATCGTGGGTCAGATTGCCCACGTAAGCCGCAGACACGCTGAAATTCGAGGTGACTTGCCGCTGGACGGAGAAATTTAACTGATAGCTATACGGCCATTGGAAATTCTTCGCAACGCCGAAGAACGGCCCTCCCGGAGTGAGAAACTGCGGCGGAACGAACGGAAAAGGATCCGTTCCGCTTACGCCGCTGCCACTCCCGGCGGCACAAGTCACCGTCGGACCAAGGGGCGTGCCGGAGGCATTTTTCGCCACCAACTTATTGTAGGGGCAGGAAAGCGTGGCGCCCTGCGGCACGGCGGTCAAGCCGGAACCCGTTACTTGCTGGGTGACGTTGGTGAAAGTGAAGCGGACGGCAGAAGGCTCGAAATTCGTGACCGTGTTCCATTCGTTGCCTGAAACACTGCCGTAAAAGACTCCAGCACCGCCTCGGATCGAAGTTTTGCCGTCGCCGAGCGGATCCCATGCAAATCCGACTCTGGGTGAAACATGGTGCCATCGAACCGGCACGATACCTCGCGTGATACCCGGATCGCCCTTGAAAAGGGCGCCCTGCGGCGCCGCCGGGACCGCCGTCGATTGCTGTCCCACCTGGAAACTGGTCCCTCGATTCAAGGGATCGGTGGGCGGGGTCTGAATGTCCCAGCGCACACCAAGATTAAGAGTGAGGCGCGGGAAGATTCGGAAATTATCTTGTGCGAAGAGCCCGGTACTCCAGCTGTTGGTGTAGCCGGTCACCGGCGAATCCTGCGAAATGGAAGTTGGCAGGCCCATCACGAAATTGGCAAGGGCAGGAACCCCAAGGCCTTTGCCGGTTTTGGCGTCCTTTATGGTGGTGCCGCTGAAGCTAAACACGCCGTAGTTGTTCAACAGGGTTTGCTGAATGTCCTTGTCCAGAGTTTCGTCGGCCCCGAAGGAAAGCGAATGGCGCCCGTGCGTATAGCTGACCACGTCGCGCACGGTGTAAAAATTCGAGCCGGCTACAGGACCCGCGATGGCGCTCGCCGCGGTGAAGAAGCCAGTCACGCTGATTTGCGGAAGCGAATGCGGCCCTTGGATCGTGAACTCCGACCCCAAATCGCCCAGGGACGATTGCGGCAGATTCACGCGACCGGCTATATTCCGCGTATAGCCCAACCATACCTGGTTGGCCAAACTCGAGCTGGCCATCCAAGTGTCGCTGAGGTTCACATTCTGCTGGCGCCAGGAGAATAGCTGCACGTCCCACGGAACGCTCCCATTGGGCTGCCCGCCGGAATTCAGAGGAGGGACGGTGTTGTTGCCACTGGTGTAGAAGTAACTTCCGCTCATCCGCTGTTTTCTGGTCAGATCGTGGTCCGCCTTGATCAGGAATTCGTCCGTGTTGTACGGGCTGGGCGCCGCCGCCTGGAAGCCGTTGACGACTCCCGTCGGGATGTTAGGAAAAACAGTCGAGGTGAGCAGCTTCTGGGCAAGGGGATCCAGCAGCGAAGGGCAAATCACCTGGGGCGAACCGCACGTGTACTGGCTCGGCAAGGACGCGCCCTTTAGAAGGTCGGCCACGTTTCCCGCAACGTCCGCCGCCGATGGCAACGTGGCGCCGGTAAACACTAAACTGCTGAGCTGACGCAAACCCTGGTAGGAGCCGAAGAAGAAGGTTTTGTCCTTTCGGATCGGACCGCCGAAGGTCCCGCCAAATTGCTGCCGCCGCAGGGGAGGAGTGCCCAGAGTTGAGTTCCAGGGAGCGGCGTTCAGCGCATCGGTCCGCCAGTAGTCGAACAAGCTGCCGTGATAGGCGTTCGTGCCGGATTTTGTAAGCACGGTTATGACGCCGCTGGACATTTTTCCGTACTCCGCGTTGTAGTTGTTCGTTTCGACGCGGTATTCTTGAATGGCGTCCGGATTGGGAAGAATGTTGCCCGTGTTCCGCAATCCCGTCATGTTGATTCCGCCGTCCAAGTAATAACTCACCGATCCGGCCCCGCCGTCCACGCCGCCATTGATGAAGGTTCGCTGCTCCGGGTATCCCAAGGTGATGACTGGATTCGGCTGACCAGGATTAAAGCTGCTGTTCTGAACGCCTGGTGTGAGCTGCAGCAGCTCATACGCGTTCCGATTCACGAGCGGCAGGTTGACAACCTCTTCATTCTCTATGGTGCGGCCGATTTCGGGACTCGTGGTGTCCACAAGCGGCACGCTTTCAGCGACTGTGACGGTCTGGCTGACGTCCCCCAGCTGCAGCAGCGCGTCCACACGGGCTGCAACACTCACTTCCAGCACGATTCCGGCGCGCACGAATCTCTTGAAGGCCTGGGCGGCGATCTCCACCCTGTAGTTGCCGACGGGCAGGAATTCGATACGGTACTCCCCATCGGCGTTGGTTTGCGCCGCTCGCGAAAGGTTTGTGTCTGTGTTCAATACCGCCACTTGCGCACCGGGGATCGTGCCGCCATTTGCATCGGTCACTCGGCCATAGATCGCGGTCGTAGTTAGTTGCGCAACCAAAACATCAGGAAACAACACGCCTACCAAGCAGAAAACGACAACCACTCCGAATTTCCCACGCATTCGCTCCTCCTGCTGCCGCACAGCGCACCGCTGCGCGTCTCGGTTCCTTCTTCTGAAAGCAGGCGCGCCGTTTTCGCCTCGCCGGAAGCGGCGTACCACATTATGAGACTATATCCCAACAACGCATTGGCCCTGAAAAAGCCCGGCTTTCGCCGGGCGCCCTTAGCACATCAAACTAGCTCGCCGCCCTACGTACAACCTCGAGCGGCGCAGCTTTATATCCCAACCGCACAGACAGCTCATTCGCGGCCCGCATCACTCCCTCACCGATCGTCGGAATTCGTTCCTTGGTCATTCGAAACGCCGGCCCCGAAACACTCATGGCCGCGAACAATTTTCCCGAATGGCCACGCACCGCCGCACTGACGCATCGAAGCCCCTCCTCCTTCTCTTCATCGTCGATCGCGTAACCGCGGGACCGGACTGCCTTCAACTCCGCTTTCAATTTCGCCGCCGACGTAATTGTGTTCTTGGTGACCGGTTCCAGACCCCAGCGCCGGACGATTCCGTTCACTTCGCCCTCTGGCAGCTCCGCCAGCATTGCTTTGCCAACCGCCGTGCAATACGCCGGGGCCCGGCTGCCCACGGTGCAGGCCGTGCGCACGCTACTTTGCGATTCAACCTTTTCCACGTAGAAGACCTGACCGTCATCAAGAATACAAAAGAAAACCGTCTCCCCGAATTCGTGCTGCAGATGATCGAGATAGGGCCGAGCGCGGCCGCGAAGGTCCAGGGAAGCCAGGGCCTTGGATCCAAATTCGAAAAGCCTGAGCCCCAAACGATACCGGCCGGTGTCGGGATTCTTATCTACTAGCCGGTGCTGCTCGAGCACCATAGCGAGCCGATGTACGGTGCTCTTGTGAAGTTTCATCTCCGTGCAGAGATCCACCAAGCTGCACTCACCCTGACGATTCGCCAGGATCTCCAAGGCCGCCAAGGCGCGGTCGAGTACCTGTACCCGATAAGGAGACCGGCGTGCGGCAGGTCGCGGCATGCGTGCCATATTATGAGATGGCGTCTCATTGTCAAGCAAAAAAATTGATTTTCTTAATCGAGGAGAAGAGCAGGGATCCTTCTCTCTGGAAAATCCGCGAAGCTCAGTGGGCCGCTCTGCTGTTGTGTCTGGAAATGGCGCGCTTCACGTATTGCCCGTCTCTTCAACCACCCTTCTCGTCGCTTGGAAGTCGCGGTTTTGGGCGAACAGTATGAGAGGTTGGAACAAACTTCCGAGAAGGGAGCGATTCTCGCACCGTTAGGAGGAGTGTGGAAAGGAGCTTGACATATTCTTATATGGGAATGTATTGTATTCCTCATGGCACGTGCCGCGACCACTTCGGATGCTTTCAACGCTGTCGCTGAATCGCGCCGGCGCGACATACTCAACTATTTGGCGCTGCGAGAGCGTCCGGTTGGGGAAATCGTCGCGAGTTTGGGCTTTTCCCAGCCTTCCGTCTCAAAACATCTCCGAGTGCTGCGAGACGTTGGTCTGGTTGACCTACGTCGTGACGGCCAGCACAAGCTCTATCGAACCAATGCGGAGGCAATCCGGCCGTTGCACGAGTGGACGAGCACCTTCGAACGCTATTGGCGGCGTCAGTTGAGGCGCGTTAAGGAGCGTGCCGAGAGAAAGGTGGGCAGAGCCCAGCCTGAGTTAAATGCGAGGAGAAATCATGATCTCGACAGCAACAAAGATTGAGGATCTGGCACTGAACATTGCCGAGGAAATCCATGTGCGCGCGCCGGTGGAACTGACGTTCGCCGCGCTGCTGGAACAGCTCGGACCGTTCAATGAAGTGGCCAAAGACAGACCCTTGCCGATGAAGCTCGAGCCGTGGCCCGGAGGAAGATGGTACCGCGACCTCGCATACAATAACGGCCACTTCTGGGGACACGTGCAAGCGATTAAGCGGCCGACGCTGCTCGAAATCGCCGGCCCTCTCTTGATGTCCTACCCGGTCTTCAACAATCTGCAGTACCGCCTGAGCGGGGTGGAAGGCGGAACGCTAATTAAGTTCCATCACACGGCCTTCGGACTGATTCGGGAGGATGACAGGCACGTGTCGTCGGGCTGGAGTTACACGCACGCACGCTTGAAGGAACGAGCCGAGGCGCTGCGCGGAGGAAGAGCCGCTGTCTAGTGAATTTGATCGCAGTACCCAAACGGCGTGGAGGTAGTTGGAGCAATGAAGTCTTAACTCGCAAACAGGAGGAGAATCGCTATGTCAGTTGCACAATCTATTTTCGCAGAGTTTGAAGCGCAAGCCCCCATCACTCGCAGATATCTTGAACGTTTGCCGGAGGATAGATTGACTTGGAAACCGCACGAGAGATCCATGTCGGCTGGGCAACTCGCTTTGCATATCGCCCGCGTGCCAGGAGGCGCTGTCCGGTTCGTGCAGCAGAACCCGGCGCAAGCGCCCGATTTCAGAAACGTGCCGCAGCCATCGAGCCTTCGAGAAATCCTCAATACATTCGAGGAGAGTATCACAACAGTCAGAGCCCAGTTGCCGCAGTTCGACGATGCCAGCATGCAGGAAACCTGGCGTATGGTCCAAGGCGATACGGAAGTATTAGCCATACCCAGGGCACAGTTCTTGCGGGACATCATGCTCAATCACTGGTATCAGCACCGGGGCCAGTTCAGCGTCTACTTGCGCCTACTCAACGTGGCAGTGCCGGCAAGCTGGGGACCCAGCGCAGACGAATTGCCGAGTCTTGTGCAAAAGAAGCAATCAGCTTAGAACCGTACGATCCAACAGGACCGCCTTATTGCGGTCGATCGGAAGCCCGAAGATTTTTTAATGCCATGGCAGCGGAGTGCGACTTGCCCCAGTGGCACATCGCGTCCAGCAACGGCCGCAGGGACTTTCCCAGAGGGGTAACGGCGTATACCACTCGCGGCGGCGTATCCGGATAAACGGTACGCTCGACGATTCCGGTGCTCTGCAGTTGGCGGAGTTGCTGGGACAGCGTTCGTTGTGTAATTCCGCTAATAGCCCGCTTGAGTTCGGAGAATCTCTTGGTGCCTTGGAAGAGTTGTTCGAGGACGGCGGCTTTCCAGCGTCCACCGACGATACGCGCCGTGGTCTCTACCGGACAGAGCTCTGGACGCTTAGCCATCATCGTCTCGGTTACATATTGTATACCACGTATCGGCCAGGTGTCACGTATTCTGATGTAACCATGCTCCCCGCTCTGTCATCTATCTTGACCACGGTGATGTCGGGGCTGGACATGTAAGCACGAAGCTTCGATCCCCAATCATTGAAGTCGGAACGAGAAACGCGGGAAACGACCTGGGAGAGGCACATGCAACTGGAAACAAACGCACGAAAGAGTAAAAACGACAGTCTCATGACCCGGCTAATGCTAGTTATCGGTCTGGCGACGCTTGCCGGCCTGAATGCCGGGTGTTCCAGTTCCAGTTCGGCTCAGCCGAAGGCTCCAGCGCCAGCGGAAGTGAGTGTAGCGGAAGTTATCTGCAAGCAAATAGGAGACAGTGACGAGTTCACCGGCCGGCTTGAAGCAGTCAACGCAGTCGAGGTGCGCCCGCGTGTTTCCGGCTATTTGCAGAGCGTGCATTTCAAGGAAGGCGCGATTGTTCGGCAGGGCGACCTCTTGTTTCAAATCGATCCGCGTCCCTTCCAGGCAGAAGTGGACCGTTTAAAGGGCGATCTCTCGCAAGCGAAGGCACAGCGTTCGCGAGCGCAAAGCGATTTTGAGCGCGCCGAACACCTTCACAACAATGATGGGATGTCAGCCGAGGAGTACGACCGGCGCGCCGCAGTCCGCAACGAAGCGGAAGCTCGCATCGCGTCCACGGAGGCGGCGCTTCGTGGCGCGGAACTGAATCTGGAGTTCACGCGCGTCAAGGCTCCGATTACTGGTCGAGTGGGTCGAGCGGAGATAACGGAAGGCAATTTGGTCGAGGGTGGCGCCGGGCAGATCAAACCCCTGACCAGTCTGGTTTCGCTCGATCCGATCTATGTCTACTTCGACGTCGATGAGCAGACTTACCTCAAGTACGCGCGGGTGACGCAAACCCACGGAACAAGTTCGCACGATCTGCGCAGCGCAGCGCGGCTGGGCCTGGCGGACGAAGACGGATTCCCGCACGTCGGCCAGGTGAGCTTCGTGGACAATCAGGTCAGCTCCTCGACGGGAACGATTCGCTTGCGGGCCACTTTTGCGAACAAGAATTTGGCTCTAACGCCGGGGCTCTTTGCGAGGATTCGCTTGCAAGGGGGCGGCGCGCGCAGTGGCTGCCTGGCAAAAGACGAGGCGGTCGTTACGGACTTGAATCAAAAGTACGTCTTTGTGGTCGGCACAAACAACATCCTTACGTATCGCCCCGTGAAACTTGGCCCAATGACCGAGGGATTGCGTGTCGTGCGTGATGGCTTGCGCGAAGGCGACGTGATCGTCGTAAGCGGTCTACAGCGCGTTCGTCCCGGAGCCGCTGTCACACCCAAGAAGGTTTCCATGGCGAACCAACCCAACTCATCGAGCGATACATCCACGCAATCCGCCCTTGTGGGTCAGGAACAGAAGCCGCGCGAGCGGAAAGTAAGGGAATAATCCAGGGCCGCCATGAATATCTCTAATTTCTTTATCAAGCGGCCCATCTTTGCTGCGGTAATTTCCATCATCATTTTTGTCATTGGAGCAATCGCATATTTTCGCCTTCCTTTGAGCGAGTATCCGGAGGTCGTACCGCCCACTGTCGTGGTACGCACGAATTACCCCGGCGCAAATCCCACGGTCATTGCGGACACCGTGGCCTCCCCTCTGGAACAGCAGATCAATGGCGTCGAAGGCATGCTCTACATGTTTTCGCAAGCCACAGCGGACGGCGTGATGACTCTGACGATCACGTTCGGGCTGGGCACCGACCTCGACAAAGCGCAAGTCCAGGTGCAGAACCGCGTATCGCAGGCGCTGCCGCGATTGCCGCAGGAAGTCCAGCGACTCGGCGTAACGACGGAAAAAACCTCACCGGACTTGCTAATGGTTGTGCACCTGGAATCTCCGGACAACCGTTACGACATGTTGTACCTGGCCAATCTGGCCATTCTCCAAGTGAAGGACGAGTTGGGCCGGCTCCCTGGGGTCGGCAACGTACAGGTCTTCGGCGCAGGCGATTTCAGCATGCGCGTATGGCTCAACCCAAACAAATTGGCCTCGCACAACTTGACGGCAACGGACGTGGTTCAGGCGATTCGCGAGCAAAACGTGCAGGTTGCGGCGGGTGTGCTTGGCGCTCCGCCGACAAATACAGGAAGCACAGCGTTTCAATTGCTTGTAAACACGCAGGGGCGCCTCACGACCGAGGAAGAATTCAGCAACATCATTGTGCGCGCCGCTAAGGATGGCCAGATTACGCGCATCCGCGATCTGGGGCGTGTCGAACTGGGTTCCAGCACATACGCACTGCGAAGTTTGCTGGACAACAAGCCCGCTGCAGCTCTTCCAATTTCGCAACGGCCTGGTTCGAACGCGCTGCAAACGTCGCAACAGGTACGCGACACGATGGAACGTCTCAAGAAATCATTTCCGCAAGGCGTGGACTACAAAATCGCCTACGACCCGACGGTCTTCGTGCGCGAATCGATTCAAGCGGTCGGACATACCTTTGTTGAAGCGCTGATCTTGGTCGTGATTGTGGTGTTGGTCTTCCTCCAAACATGGAGGGCGTCCATCATTCCTCTTTTGGCGCTTCCGGTCTCGCTGGTTGGAACGTTCTCGATCATGCTGGCGCTCGGCTTTTCGCTCAATACACTGTCGCTGTTTGGGCTGGTGCTGGCCATCGGGATCGTGGTGGACGATGCGATCGTCGTTGTTGAGAACGTGGAGCGAAATATCGCGCTAGGACACGAACCCCACGAAGCTACGCGCCGCGCGATGGAAGAAGTCAGCGGGCCGATCGTGGCAATCGCTTTGGTGTTGTGCGCGGTTTTTATTCCCACAGCGTTCATTGTGGGGCTTTCAGGACAGTTCTACAAACAGTTCGCGTTGACCATCGCTATCTCCACGGTGATTTCGGCGTTCAACTCGCTCACGCTGAGTCCGGCGCTCGCAGCGCTTCTTTTGAAAGCTCATGATGCCAAGAAGGATCGTTTCACCCGAGCCATCGATTTTGCATTTGGCTGGTTTTTCAAGCTGTTTAACCGGTTCTTTGGCCGCGCATCGGGCGGGTATGGAAAGCTCGTCACGCACACGCTACGGTCGAGTGTGATCGCTGTTGTGGTTTATGCTGGCCTGATCGGGCTGACGATTCTTGGATTCTCGCGCGTGCCCACAGGATTTGTTCCCACGCAGGATAAGGGATATCTCGTGTCGTTCGCGCAATTGCCGAATGGCGCGACACTCGATCGCACGGAAGATGTCATTCGCAAGATGTCCGACATCGCGATGAAACATCCGGGAGTGCAGAACGCCGTTGCCTTTCCTGGGTTATCGATCAACGGCTTCACTAACAGCCCAAATTCCGGAATTGTGTTCGCTACATTGAAACCTTCGGAGGAGCGAAACTCTCCTGAGCTCTCCGCGAATGCCATCGCAGCAGATCTAAACAAACAATACGGGTCCATCCAAGAGGCTTTCATCGCAATTTTCCCTCCGCCGCCGGTTCAAGGATTGGGCACGGTGGCCGGTTTCAAACTGTACATTGAGGATCGCGCTGGCATGGGCTTGGAATCGCTTTATAAGGAGACGACTTCCACGCTGCAGAAGGGCAACCAGGCACCGGGACTCGTGGGAGTGTTCTCGAGCTTCGACATCAACGTGCCGCAAATCGATTCGCACGTGGACCGCGAAAAGGCGAAAACCTACGGGATTCCCCTCAGCGACGTGTTCGACACCATGCAGGTTTACCTAGGTTCGCTTTATGTAAACGACTTCAACCGCTTTGGGAGAACCTACCAGGTAAACGTGCAGGCGGAGTCGCCGTATCGGCTGCACCCGGAAGATATCAGTCACCTCCGGACAAGAAACCTGGCAGGAGAAATGATTCCGCTGGGATCGGTGGTCACGGTCAAGCCGATTTACGGCCCGGACCGCGTTATGCACTACAACGGATTTCCAGCGGCGGAAATTAATGGGGCGGCCGCACCGGGATTCAGCACGGGCCAATCGGAAGCTGCGATCGCCAAAGTTCTTGACGATCAATTGCCAAACGGAATGAAATATGAATGGACCGAGCTCACCTACCAGAAAATTCTTGCCGGCAACACGATGGTATATATTTTTCCCCTTTCTGTTTTCCTCGTGTACCTAGTGCTTGCCGCTCAGTACGAAAGCTGGTCGTTACCTCTTGTAATTATCCTGATTGTTCCGATGACTCTGTTTTCCGCAATCGCCGGCGTCTGGCTGCTGAATGGAGACAATAACGTCTTCACCCAGATCAGTTTGATTGTTCTCGTCGGGCTGGCCTGCAAGAACGCCATCCTTATCGTGGAGTTTGCCAGAGAGAAACAGCTTCAGGAGGGGATGAACAGAGTCGATGCGGTGCTCGAAGCGTGCCGGTTACGTTTGCGGCCAATTTTGATGACGTCTCTCGCGTTCACCATGGGCGTCATTCCTTTGGTGCTGTCTACCGGAGCCGGCTCAGAAATGCGTCGTGCCATTGGGGTTGCGGTATTTTTCGGGATGCTTGGCGTCACGGCGTTTGGGTTGGTGCTGACGCCGGTCTTTTACGTCCTAGTTCAAAGATTGGTTGAAGGGCGCGAGATCAAGAAATCAGCACAAAGCGCAGGCCTTTCCTCTGCGACTTCGGTGGAGGCATAAGTTTATGACCTCGCGCTTTCGCAAGACCGTCCCGCCCCTCCTCGCCATGCTGCTGGCCACTGGGTGCGCAGTCGGTCCCCATTACAAACCACCGAAGTCCGAAGGGGTGAAATACCATGCAGCCGACTCGAACCTAGTAACGGAACAGCCATTCAATACCCGCTGGTGGAACCAGTTTGAAGATCCAGTCCTTGACTCGCTCGTTGATCGATGCCTGTCATCGAACAACAGCATTCGAATCGCCCGTGCCAGGCTCGCCGAATCTCGCGCCATCTTCGATGAAAGAAAGCTGGATCGCTTTCCGACCGTACCAGTCACCGCGTCTTATACGCACAGCAAGGAACAGATTCCCGGCTTCGGTGACCAGCGCCGCAGAATCAATAACTTTACAGCCGGGTTCGATGCTTTCTGGGAAGCGGACCTGTTCGGAAGGGTTGGCCATGGAATCGCGGCATCTCGCGCCGAGAACCAAGCGTTCGAAGCCGACCTCCACGACGTGCAGGTCAGCGTGGTTGCTGAACTCGCTCGCAACTACTTCGAGCTGCGGGGCGCACAGTGGCGCCTTGCAGTCGCCGTACGCAGCCTTACCAACCAGCGCGAGACGCTGCGGCTGACGCAACTGCGACGCGACGCAGGTGTCGGTGAAGAGCAGGATGTAGCCAGCGCCGCTGCCCGCGTAGCAGCCATTGAGTCCACTATCCCCTCCTTCGAGTTTGATGTGTCCCGCGCAGAATATCGATTGGCGGTGCTCACCGGGACGCGCCCCGGCGAACTCAACGCGGACCTCGCGCCGCGCAACTATCCGGCAATCGCGAAGGCTCTCCCCATCGGAAACCCGGGCGAACTGTTGCAGCGCCGGCCCGATGTGCGTTCCGCTGAGCGAAGGTTGGCTGCGGCTACCGAACGCCAAGGAGTTGCGGTCGCGAGTCTCTTTCCCCAAGTCAGTGTTTCCGGATTTGTTGGTTTTATAGCGGGGCGCGGAAGCCTTTTTTTCACCGGAGACTCACGGGCATGGTCCGTGTCGCCTGGGCTGTCGTGGTCGGCGTTCGATCTGGGCCGGGCGCGCGCTCGCGTCCGCGGCTCGAGCGCCGCTACCGAAGAAACGCTGGCTTTCTATGAAGACACCGTGCTCCGAGCACTTGAGGAAACGGAAACTGCACTCGCGAACTACCATGCACAGCAGGCACGACTCATCAAATTGAACGATCAGGCTCGCGAGAGCAAGCGTGCCGCCGACATCGCTCGTTTGCGCTACCGCGAAGGAGTGGTTGATTTTCTTTCGTTGCTGGATGCCGAGCGGACCCAGTTGCAAGCCGAAGATGCGGTAGCCGAAAGCGAAAAAGATGTCTATGTGGCGGTAATCGCCCTTTACAAAGCTCTGGGAGGAGTACCGAGCTAACAGGCGGCGGCTACAAAGCTCGCTGTTTTTCCAGACATGCCTGCGTGCTTTTGCAAGCGAAGCGAGCGGGCCTGTGCGAAGATTCAAGGCCATGGCTGCGCGGATTGCGATACACGGCGAGGGGATTGCAGCATGCTGCTGCGCAATGTTGTTGCGCGAACAGGGGAGACCGCTTGGGCCTGCTCAAGCATGGCGACCGCGATTGCCTGCGGTTTTGATCAGCGATGGAACGCAGGCGCTGCTGCGTGAAATCTTCCAAAATGAAAAACTGTTTGAGGGCCTGCCAGAAATTCGCAAGCGAGTTGTGGCTTGGAATGGAGTGGAGGCGGAGACCTTTCCTCATTCTGCGGTGATCGTGAGAGAGCAGGTGATTTGGGAGTGTTTGCGGGCACGTCTTCCGGCCTCGAGTAGCGATGCACCGGACGATGCCGAGTGGAACATCTTCACCTCGAAGGTTCCAGAAGAGCTAGCGCCGGAATGGCGTTTTGGTTCGCGGGTGGCAAGCGTTGCGGAAGTGACACTTCGCGAGTCGGCGGAACGGGATGCGTGCTGGGCGGAATCAGTGGAGAGTGGTTGGCTGTTTCTGATTGCGACTGGAAATGGAAAAGGGTCGCTCATCTGCACCGGAGGCGAACCCGGTTCGTTGCTGAAGGGCAGCCGGCTGGTTTGCGCACAGATCGAGATCCTGAGTGGCGAAGCGGAGGCCGCTCAGTTCCCCGCTTATCCGCGGACGCTGTCGAAATTGCACGGAACCGATTGGATTGCTTGCGGAACAGCAGCAATGTTTTTCGACCCCCTGTCGGGAGAAGGGACAGGAGCGGCGGTGCGCGAGTCCATCCTGGCAGCAGCGACGGCCCGGGCCCTTCTCCGTGGAGATGACGCGGACGAGGTGCTGGCGGAGTTTTCACTGCGGATGAGGCTAGGCTTCTTGAGGCACCTGGAGATATGCCGAAAGTTTTATCAGATCAAGAGCAAAGCGCCGTTCTGGAGTAAGGAATTGGCGATGTTGGATGACGGAATTTCCTGGGTGAGACAAGAAATCGGCGAGAAGCCGGCACCGCGGTACCAATTGGTGGATTTTGATTTGGTGCGGCTTTAGTAGAGGTCAAAGGCGCTGGCCACGCTTGGCGCGCTACAGTTACTTGCACGAAACGCTTCGCAAAGACGTGGCGAGGTTCGCTGCTCTCACACTCTACGCTTCTACACTTTGACAATCTGGCAGCGCATTGGCCAAAGTGGACTCCCAATCTTGCGAGGGGCGCGCGGCTGGCCAAATGCGGGCGAGAGCCGCTGTGACGTGGGCTACCGCGAAGCTGACGCCGTGGAGGTTACGATCGTGAGGGACACCAGGAATTTCACGGGGATACGGTGAGGCGGAGAATATGATTTTTGCTGAGCTTAAGGCAGCCGATTCGGAAAACGTGCCGGGCCTGACGACGTGAATCACATCCTTGCCGGTCGTGTTCGGAACGACCGCGATTACGCCCGGGAGGCAGCCGGGTAGAGCCAATGTGCCGTTGATACCGTGGGCGGAGACGATAGCTCTGCCGCAGGCGCGGATGCGGCGGACGGCGTATTCGAACTCACTACGGTGGGCGGAATTGGCAGTACCGAGGCTGAGATTGATGATGTCGATTTCATTTTGAAGGCACCAATCGATGGCGCGAATGACCGTGTCACGATTTGTGGCGAGAGTGCGATCGAATACTTTCACCGCAATCAGCTGCGCTTCCGGGGCTTGCTGGTGGAGCAATGCGGCGATGGCAGTGCCGTGGCCGAGGCCATCTTCGTAGCCGGGCGTCTCGCGGTTCGTACCGATGGTGACGCCCCCGGCGATGTTGCCCACGTGAGGGTGTGTGGAGTTGACGCCGGTGTCAATCATGCCGATGCGGACCGGCGCAGTCATACGGCCTCCGGAATGGGACTTCGCGCAATTTGAAAGTGGTGTCCCAGCCCTCCTTGCACATAAAGCAGCTCGCGGGGAATTCCTTCCTGAACGATCCGGCCATTCTCCAGGACGACAATTTTGTCCGCTTTTTCCGCGAGAGACATGCGATGCGTGATGAGGATCACCGTGCGGCCGGCGAACGCGTCGGAAAGCGCATTGGCAATGCTGCTTTCGGAAACGGGGTCGAGCGCGGAGGTTGGCTCGTCCATGACGAGAACGGAAGGATCGCGGAGAAGAGCGCGGGCGAGAGCAATGCGCTGTCGCTCGCCGGCGGACATGGTGCTGCCCCGCTCGCCGATGATGGTGTCGTAAGCTTCGGGCAGCGAGGCGATGAAGGAATCAATGGCGGCGTTCCGAGCGCAGGTGCGAATTTCGTCCAAGGTGGCGCCAGGTTTTCCATAGGCGATGTTTTCGCGGACGGAGGCGCGGAAAAGATAGGGGGTTTGCTCGACCAGGGCGACGTCACGGCGAAGATCGCTGAGGCGCAAAGTTCGGACATCGTGGCCGTCGATGGTTACGGCGCCAGAATCGGGATCGTAGAAGCGAAGGACTAAGTCCGCGAGAGTGGATTTCCCCGCACCGCTTGCGCCAACCACGGCACAGATAGACCCAGCGGGAATACGAAAAGAGACGTCTTCGAGAACGGAGATATCCGGTGAAAAGCGGAAGCGAACGTGATCGAAGGAAATTTCGCCGCGGAGTTTGCCGCACGGTGCGGCGCTCGGGGACTCCTGTACTTCTACAGGCGTGTCGAAGAGTTCGAAGACGCGGCCGAGGGAAACGCCGCCGGTTACGAGATTTGTGTAAGTGCCGAGCAGGGTTTGCACCGGCGAGAGCAGGCGTATGTGGTAAGCCGTGAAGGCGACCAAGCCGCCGATGGTGAGGCGCCCATCAATGACGAGCTTGCCGCCGTAGAGAAAAACGATGGCGCTCGAAACGGTTAGGACAGACCCGGGAAGGGCGCCGCCGAGGAAGGACATCCACTGCATGGAAAGCAGGGAGCGGATGAAATTGGAATTGCGACGGCGGAATTCCTGTGTTTCCCGCTGCTCGTTAACGGTAGCGACAACGAGACGCATACCAAGGATGGATTCGATTAGGAAGCTGCCCAGCTCTGAGCTGCGCTCGCGCATGGTCTTTGCTTCTGCTGCAAGGCGATGCTGATAGTGGCGAAGGGCAAAGATACTGAGCGGCAGGAGCGCGACGCCGACGAGGAACAAGCGCCAGTTGAGGGAGATCATGATGGCGATGCTACCGACGAAAAAGAGAAGGTTGGAGAGGAGAGACAGCAAGGTGTCGGCACAGATGCGCTGGACCTCGCCAATGTCGTTGTTGATGCGGGAGACGATGTCGCCGAGTTTGCTTTTGGCGAAAAAACGCGGCGAAAGCTTCTGCAGATGCCGGTAAACCGCGAGACGCATGTCGAACAGGCACTCGGCGGAGAGGCGGACGTAAAGATAACTGGAGCAGATATTGAGCGCAAAACCGGCGATGGTTACGCCGACCATCAACGCGGCGATGGTCCAGAGGGCGCGAAGATTGTGGCGAACGAGAGCGTCGTCAATCAGGAGGCGGGAGATGTAAGGCTGCGCGAGACCCACAGCGGTGGAGAACAACCCCAGGGCGGCGACGAGCGCAAGCCTTCCCCAATACGGCGAAACGAACGCAAGCGCACGCCGATATTGAGCGAACGGGATGTTCGTGGCGCTAGGCGGCACGGCTCGTCCCGAGATTCTTCCCGGCGCGCTGTTGCGCGCATGCCGAGTAGCGGAATTTTGATGGCACGAGCATCAGTTAGCCTGGGTCAACGCTAGAACTGCATACGCCGTGGCGGCGTCGCTCATGAAGAGCCAGCCGTCGGCGGAGGGATCGCGCTGCTTGTTCAAGGAATACGCCGGCCAGAGGCCCTGCCCCTTGTCCTGGTTGGAGGCGAGCCAGGATAGGGCTCTGCGCACTTGAGGACTGCGGCGAGAGGGACCAGTCTGCTCCAAGGCAAATGCGATCGTGCTGGTGGCGTAGCCGTCGCTTTTCGTTTCCAGCGGAGTGCCATCTTCGCGTCTCCACGGGCCGACGAGAGAAGAAAGGCTCCAGCCGCCGTCAGGCTGCTGAAGGGAGAGGAGTTTCGAGGTCAGGGAATTTTGCTGCTCCGGAGTCAGAATGCCCGGAAGTTTCGTGGACGCCCAGAGGAGTATGACGCGATTGTTTAGCGACTGCGTCTCGTAGCCGCGCTGCAGGTACTCGCTGAGCAATTGCAAGCCAGGCTGAATTTCTGGCGACGAGCGATAGTCGTTCGGAGCCGCGGCAACAGCAATGGCCGCGAGCGTGGCTCCATAGAATTGCGAGTCGTCAGCCTCCCAGGGTTCCAAATGGAAGTTCAGCCAGGACCAGGCTCCCCTTTTCTCGCCGGTTTTCTGCTGCAAGGCCCACATGCTGGCGAACGCCTTGGCCGCCGCCGGACGCAGGGAGGGTTCTTGCGTTTCGTACGAAGCGAGGATGAGAGCGTTGAGGACTGACTCTGTACCGCGCGATTGCGCCGTTTTCATGGCTCCAAATTTTTCGTCGTTGTAAAAGGGCCCAAGCGCGTCCCAAAGCAATGCGCGTTTCTGAACATTCTCAAGGATCTTGTGCTCGTTGGGACAAAGGGAGGGCTGCGCAAGCGCGGAACGCAGAGCGGAGCGAGCCAGCAGATAGGGGACGACGGTGTGGCAGGAGACGCAAAAAGTGTCGTGGTCTCGCGCGGCCTTGGGCCAGTGCATCCACCAAGTTTGGCGAGCATCGAGATAGTTAGCGGCGGCCTGTTTACTCCAGACAGCTGGCGCAGGTTCATCGCTCGCAGCGCGAAAGGAAGCGCCCGTGAGCGCGGCGACGAGACACGCACCAAAACCGATTACTCTTCGCTTGGCGTTCATTGGCACCTCGGCATCATCATCAGCGCACCAGAGAGGGAGAGTTATTACTGGCAGCCGGCGCAGACGCGGAGGGAGAGGCAAGCGGCAGAACGACTAGATTGGTAGTCATGTCGCCGGGGACGTCGACATCGCTGCGCTGCTCGAACGTGGCGGCGTCATAGACTGTGATCTGGTAGCCGGCACCGTAAATGAGGAGCTTGGTGCCGTCGGCAGAGAGACCGAAGGAGAAGCGCGTCCGACCGTCGAATTCGCGGCTGCGGATAAGTTTGCGCGAGGGGATATCGAAGGCCCAGAACTCGCAACGGCGGTTGCCGGGATCGCCGGTGATGGAGACGGTATAGCCGGTTTTGCGGTTGGGCGTGAGGAAGAGTGGAGTCATCGTGCCAGTGCCCGGGGCAGGAGCTATAGGAGTGAAGTCGAATGAGAGATTGGAGAGGTCGACGGTACCAATGCCGAAGACTCGCCGGTGAATGATCACGTCAGCTGTATTGAAGACACTGGTGATTTTTCCGGGGAGCTCGTTGGGATCATCAAGCAGATTGACCGATAAATTCTCCATGTCGGGTACTTGCGGTTTGGCGAGATCAATTTTCTTGACGAGCCTGAACTCCGACGTATCGAAGACGAGGATATTTTCGCGAAAGAGGTACAGGAGTTTACCGTCGGGTGAGAGTTTTATGGTGGTACGGAAGCCAAAGGTGCCTTCGTCCGGAGGAAAGGCGGCAGTGCGAGTGATTTTTTTTGCGGCAAGGTCGATGACGATGAACTTCGGAGGATCGACATCGTAGTGGTCCATCTTTTTCGAAATGATGGTGGCGATGGCGAAGAGGTAATTGCCGGTGGGATCGGGAGCGAGACCGACAAGGCGGACATTTTGATTGTCATGATTGAGAGTGAAAGAAGAGAGAAGCTTGCGGGTGGCAACGTCGATGGTGACGATGGCGTTGTCGTTCAGCGTCGACGCGTAGATTTTACTTTTATCAGGAGACAGGATCAGCGTGCGAGGGACGTCGCTCTTGAGGTCGATGTTGTCTACGATTTTCTCCTGAGCGGAGTCGAAAACAACGAGGTGATGCGGCCAGGTGCCGAAAAAGATCAGTTGGCTGGAAGTGTCCGTTGCGCGAGTGAATTTTGCGGTCAGCAGAAGTGCGAGACACGCAAGGATAAAGCGCGAAACGTGAGTCAGCATCGAGCGTCCAATCTTGAGTCGACGTCGCGGCGCGAGTGAGGTGAGGCGTGACATTCCTCAGTGGACCACTGCAGAGTTCGTTTCAGACGATGCCAAACGAGCCATCGCCGCGGGCCCAGGCATGACGATAATATTGCTGGTCATATCGCCGGGCAAGGGGATGTTGCGGCGAAACTCAAATGTTTTTGCGTCGTATACGTCAATCTCGTAGCCAGCGCCGTAGATGAGGATTTTGGCGCCATCGGCAGAGAGGCCGAAGGAAAAGCGATTGCGACCTTCGAATTCTTTCTTGTTGATGAGCTTACGCGTTTTCATGTCGAAAGCCCAAAACTCGCAGCGGCGATTGCCGGGTGTACCGTTGATAGCGACGGTGTAGCCGACGGAATGATCGGGAGTGTAGAGCAGTGGGGTCATGGAGAGCGTCGTCGCGGGAGCGATCGGCGTGAAATCGAAAGAAAGATTGGCGAGATCGATTTTGGCGATGCCGAAAACTGGTCGATGGACGTAGGGGTCCGTGGACATGAAAACGTTGGTGAGCTTGCCGGGCTCCTCGTTGGGATCTTCGGCGGGCTCTTCTTCGACCGGATTAAAGATGACATTGGCGATTCCGGGAACATGAGGATCAGCGAGATCGATTTTCTTCACGAGCCGTAGGGTCTGGCTATCGAAGACCAAAACACTGCCGAGAAACATGTAGAAATATTTAGCGTCCGGCGAGAATTTCATCTGGATGCGCCAGAAGCCCACGAGGCTTTCATCCTTGGGAAAATCGACGGAACGACTGATCTTATGATTTTCAAGGTCAATCACTATGAGCTTGGTGGGCTCAATATCATAGTGATCGGGTTGCTTGATGACGGAAGGGCCCACGGAATACAGAAATTTGCCACTGGGGTCAGGAGCGAGGCCGAGTAAGCGAACGTTGCGGTTGGCCTCATTTAAGGGAAACACGCTGATCTGTTTTCGCGCGGCGAGGTCGACGGTGACGATGGAGTTGTCCTTAACCGTGTAGCCATAGAGCTTTTTCTTGTCGGGCGAAACAACGATCTGCTGAGCTATGTCAGTGGTCAGATCGATGTGGTCGATGATTTTTTCCTGGCTGGTGTCGAACACAAGGATCTGATGCGGCCAGGTGGCTAAGTAAATCAAGCCCGGGGCGTCGCCGGACGCACCGGATGCTGAAAGCGTGAGCAATGCTGAGACTGCCAAAAATAGAACCGAGCGCATCATGCGCCTCCGTTTGAATCGCAAAAGATTATGGGAAAACGATATCGACATTGCGCCAATCCTTAGTGCCTACGGCGCATTTACTCGTCCAATCGGGCGAATTGTTCAAATGATCGGGGACGTGCGCGGGCCAAAAGCAAGTGACGTAACAGTCGAAGAGGTCGCGCTCCACCGGCTGGCACAGGCCGGCGGTGCCGCCCGCGGAATCGACTTCCCATCCGGGAAAGAAAACCAGCGAGCAGCCCATCGGTATGTGCGGCTTGGGACCGGCTGGATTCTGGAGAGCGACCACATCGTCCTCGCGCGGCGCGACATGCTCCTCAATGCGTAGCGCCTTGCGATTTACAGGTCGAAGATGCTTCATACCGCCTTCCTTTCCGCGAAGTAGTCCAGGAATGCCGGATTTTTCTCGGCGAGAGCGCCATATATCTCCAGACAGGTGTGGGTCCAGCCGCGAATCCAGTCGCAATAGTGAAGATTTGGATGACCGGTGTCGCCATAGCGCACGAAAGCTTCGTGATGACAGCCGCCAGCACAGAGCGGGCGGGCCCAGCAGGTGTGGCAATCGGTTTTGGATTGAATGTTGCCGCGATCCAAGAAGTCGGATTGCTTCTGTTTGTCGAGCCCGGTAGTGACGTTTCCGAGTTTGTGCTGATCGGAATCGACGAAGCGATGGCAGGGAGCGATGTCACCGGAAGGCCCGACGCCCAGGAGGCCAAGGCCAGCTCCACACGGATGCGACTTGTTCACACCCTGATGCAGCTCCGCGAGCGTATCGCTGACGTTGGAAAAGCCGTGCAGTTCGCCGCGAAGAGCGAAGGAGAGATATTCCTGGGCGAGTTCGCCGAACTGAGAGAAAACGTCATTCATGCCAGGCACACCGATGGAGTACAAGCGATTTGCGGAGGAGGTCACGGGAGCGAAGCCGACCTCGTGGAAACCAAGATCGTGTTTCAAGTGGCGGTAAATCTTGAACACGTCCATGGCTTGGGAGGTCATGGTCACACGGGCTGCTATAGGCCGGGTGTGATGGCGAGCGAGCAGTTCACGAACTTTGGGCTCGATAATGTCGTAGCTGCCGCGGCCATTGGAGAAGACGCGAAACGCGTCATTCATCTCCCTGGGTCCGTCGAGGCTGACGGTTACGCCGACTTTGTTGGCGGCCAGATAATCGATGATGACGGGAGTGAGGAGCGTTGCGTTCGTGGTAAGACTGAAATCGATTTTGACGCCTTTGCGGGCGGCTTGCTCGCTCGCATAGTCGATGACTTGGCGTAGCATCGGAAAATTCATCAGCGTCTCGCCGCCGAAAAAAGTGATATGCACGGAGCGGCGGCCTTCGGATTGGGCGAGCAGATAGTCCACCGAGCACTGCGCGGTCTCCCAATCCATGAATTTCTTTTTGCCTTCTGGAGTAGCGATTTTGTCTTCGCCGAACTCATAGCAATACTGGCAGGAAAGATTGCATTGATTGGTGAGGTTCATCACCAGGGTTTGCAACGGGAAATGCTCCGGAAGCTGCTGCGGAGCGGTGGAGATAGGAGAGCCGTCGCGGATGGCATGGACTTGGCAGAGCTCTTGAACGGTTTCGGCGACGTCCACAGGCGAGTAGCCGATCTTCTGTGACACCTGACCAATCAGGTCGGTGCGCGAAAGCGGTCCATCCGAGAGCTTGTCGAGAACCGCTGCGGAAGGTTCATCGAGAGAGAAGATGCCGCCGCTCGGGACAAGGTAAAGAAAATCGCCGCTCTGTCCGCGGAACCGGCGGTATTCACCTAATGAATAGACGGTCACTGCGCCACCTCCGGTTGATCCCAGCGCATGTATTGGGGAATGGCTACTACTAGATAGCTGCGGGCGGTGAGAGGCTGGTCCGAGCCCGCGGTTTTAAATGTGGCGACGGCCCAGACATCGCCGTAATTGTTGCGGCCAAATTTGCGTTTAGGATTGGGACCGTCGAGCGCGGGGGTGAACAGCCCCGAGTTGGCGTCGAGGGCGCCAACAAAATCGATGTCATCGTCACCCATTGTCGCGACGAATTCTTCGAGCTTCCATTTCGCGTTTACAGGACCGAGTTCGATGTCGTCAGCGGTGTCGGGCTTGCCGTCTGGGCCATTGGCATAGGCAATGGCCTCAAATTGGCAGTAACCCTTGGCATGTGGCTCACCGCCAAGGTGGGAGAGCGGAGTCTGCGGCGAAACCTTCAGGTAATCGATGTGATCGTAGACGGCGAATGCCCCTGGGGCGACGGCAGCCCTGATGGCCACATCGCGTTTCCCAGGCACGGCGGTGGGCGCCACATCCGCGATAATTTTTACCAAAGTGGGTGTGCTCGTGACTACCTTCTTAACTGACACCCCAACACCAAGATCAATGTCGGAGGGAGAGAGATTTCCGGGCAGGCGATCACCGTAGATTTGTACCTCGCTCGCGGAGCTTCCAGCTTTCAGGGCGAATTTGTCGATGCCCAAAACGGTTGGCGCGTCTAATGCGCGGCGCATGGCGAGGTCCATCCCGAATTCCTGATAAGCACCCCAGAACCAGCGGCCTTCCAGCTGAGACTGATCTTTGGAGAGCATCATCACTTCACGGGTAGTTGAAAGATCGTTAGGAGTTGAGCCGGGCTTGTCGCTAGTAGAACGTCCGCGCCAAGCGTAACCGGTATAAACGATGGCTTTGCCGGACTCGCTGACAGTCGAGTTGTCGGCGGGGAAGGTTAGTTTGGTTTTTGTCGTAAAACCTTCGCCGGAGGGCATCGCGGCAATCTCGACGGTGCCGAAGAACTTTCCTTTGCCTGGTTGCGTGCCGGAAACAAGCCAGCGGCCATCCAGTTTCGGAGAGCGCATGCGAGCGTGCCAGTCGGCCCATTCCGCCGAGTGGAGCGACCCAGCTTGGGCGAGATAGGCGAGCGCCTGCTCGACGGGAGCGCGTGTGTCGGTCCCGGGCGGAGGCGGCGGATCACCGGGACGTTGCGGCGGCCGCTGGAAATTGAGGCTATCGACCCATGGAAAGAAAGCGATGTGGGTATTGACGAGGAGCTTCCAGTCTTCGGGACTGCGGCGCCAAGAGAGCGGCTTGGCCAAGGCGTGGCAGGAAACGCAAGAGCGCGTGATGGCCTCGCTGGGCACGCGCTCGTCAATCATGCGATGTTCGGGAAAATACTCGACAGGCTTAGCCTCTTCCGGCGCAAGTCCCTGCTCGTCACTAAGGTAACGAAGAATTTTGCGGGCATCGTCGGGCTCGAGGGCGACGCCCTGAAGGCGGACCATTCGCTTGATAGCTTCTTCCCAGCCTTCAGGAGTAGTGCGAATCCAGGAGATGCGGGACATGTTGCCTTTGGCATCCGAAGCATGGCATGCACCGCATTTGCTTACGACTAGTGCATTCTTGACCGGGAAGCCGTTTTCGCTCGGCGGCTGAGCCGGCTTGGAAGTTGCCGCAGATGGCGAGTCTTGTGCAAAGAGCGAGCGCGCAGAGAATAAGAGCCATACAACGACAAGCAGAGCTGTTGTCCATCGATGTAGCGAACTGAGACAGTCAAGCCGCGCCATTGCGCATCCTTTCCAATTGGACGATTTCGGCGGCTCGAACGAGGAGCACTGAATCACAGGGGCACAACTTGGTGCCATGCCTACCATAGGAGAAGCAGTCGACGGTAAGCGGAAAACGTGTCCCGCATAATCTACTTTTCGCGGAGGAACACAACCTCAAAAAATGAATGCATTCGATTGTGATTGCTTCTAACCTGCGCGGTCGCGGAGATTTCCTTATTTCCTTATCAAGGATTAAGGAGCGATGTGGTCGAGGAAAGTTAAACGAATATTACGTGGCCTGGTTTTTACCGAATTAGTTTTTCAGCGAAGAGATATGACGGGAGGAATTGTGGTCGCGAATTGCGCCCTCAGCGCGTCCACGATTTATCGAATTCGAATTTTGCGTTTGCATTTCTGCAGGGAAGGCCGAAGATACACGCCAACTTTCCGGGATCGCGGTCAACGCTTTCTCGGAACTCTTCGGGGTGTACCTAGCGCACAAGCTGTTCGGTGCCCCCCGCGAGGTAAGCGACACTCCGTCGTGTCCAGGTAGCAGTTCCTAAACGCTCCCAGGGGAGCGCGCTCCAAGACGAGCAAACAAATCTATCGCGGTTCCGAGGAACAGAGACGTTCCTAGCGTCAGTGGTGTTCCCCTTTCGCGAGGAGCTTCTTTTCTTCCTAACCGGAACCGTTGGATGCATCACGAACCTGCGTTTTCGCATGGGCGAAACTGAGCTTCAAGAGATGGAGGCAAAATCATGATGGACTGTAGAGAACTTACCGGGCTGGAGTCACGACAACGGCGCAGAGGCGGTCTGCTAATTTTTGTGCCGCTGGCGGCATTGCTATTCTTTGTTTCGGCTGTGCCTGCACTCGGTCAGTCGACGTTCGGAACCATTCTCGGAACCGTGAAGGATCCGTCCGGGGATGTGATCGCCGGAGCCATGGTGATGCTGACCAATAAGGGCACGTCCGCCGTCAGGACGTTAGCCACGGATCAGGCTGGATCCTATTCATTTGTCAATGTCGACGCGGGAAGTTATGAATTGACGGTAGAAACGTCCGGCTTTCAGAAGATCCAATTCACGACCCTGGACCTGCAAGCCCGAGAGACAAAACGAGTGGATTCCACTTTGAAAGTTGCCTCGCAAAATCAGACCGTCATGGTGGAAGGCACGGCGGGGGCTGTCGTGACCACGGACGTCTCGAACTTGGCCGAGACCAAGACCGGTAAAGAACTCGTTGATCTTCCCGTCGCCATCTATTCACGCGGAGTTTCTGGGTCAACCAGTCCAATTTCTACTCTAACAACCCAGCCCGGCGTACAAACAGACGACAACAATAATCTGACAGTTGCCGGGACGACTCCCGCCCTCATGTCCTATACGATTGATGGAATCAGCAGCGTCAGCGTCGAGAACAGTGGCCCTCTCAACGAACTCTTCCCTTCCTTCAATTCCATCGCCGAAATCAAAGTCAGCGAAACCAACAACAATGCGGAGTTCAGCGGGGTCAGCGATGTTACGACGATCTCCAAAAGTGGAACGAACAACTTCCATGGCGGCATCTTTGAGAATCACCAAAATGCAGCCGTGAATGCCGGGAATCCATTTGCCAATTCCAAACCGAAGCTGATCCTGAATGATTTTGGCGGATTTGTTGGCGGGCCTCTTAGAATCCCAAAACTCTACAACGGGCGTGACAAAACGTTTTTCTTCGCCAGCTATGAAGGTCTGCGTCTGCAAAAAGCCACGCCCCAACTCATCAGCGTTCCCTCCGACAACATGCGCGGGATCGTCAACGGCGTCCAGACCTCCAATGCCAACCTGTGTAGCTACCTTGCTGGCGCGAATATCTATCAAACGAACGGCACGCCAATTCCCTGCAATTCCGTTCCAATTTCGACAACATCTGCGAACATACTGAATGCTCTTCTGCCGCGCCAGAATATCGGCGCCTCAGACACATTCGTTAACAACTATCAGGACAATTTTGGCTCGCCGGTTTCCAGCAACCAGGGTGACCTTCGTCTGGACCACAATATCAGCTCGAAACAAACCGCCTATGCCCGGTTCACATATAAAAATCGCCAAGTAACCCAGGCCCCGCAGCAGGGCTGCTCGGGCTTCTGCGCCACAAGCGGTTCGCCCTCGATTGGTGCATTTCACGTACCGGAACAGGATACTGGCTTGACCGCTGCGCACAACTACGTTCTCCGGCCCACCCTGATAAACGAACTCCGGGCCGGCTTCAATAATTTGCACCTGCTCACGAGCTTTGGCGTAAACGCTTCCCAAATCATTGCTGAGACTGGTCTAAGCGGGTTACCCCCTATTCCAAACGTTGCCGCCGTTCCCAACATCCAGATCACTGGCTTCCAAGCAACGGGCGGCGCCAATCCTTCGAAGCAGCGTAGCAATATTTTTCAGCTCCTCGATACTTTGACTTGGACCAAGCAGAAACACACCTTCAAGTTCGGTGGAGACTTTCGCCGCATGACCGATCACGACGACAACGTGTTTGGCAACCAGTTTTTGGGTCAATACCAATTTAACGGTAGCGTCACGAATCTCGACATCAATGGCGGCAGTCCTAGCCAAAGCGGTCTGCCACCCGCTGTGGGCAACCCTTATGCAGCCTTCCTGCTCGGCTACCCGGATTCCACTTTCTATTCCCAGACCAATGCCCCCGCAATGAATGGCCTCGGATACTCCTACGCCGTCTTCGCTCAGGATGACTGGAAAATCTCCTCGACACTCACGATCAATTTTGGTCTGCGCTATGAGCTGCATCCGCCCCTCAAGGATGTCAAGTACAACACGGCTGATTTTCTACCCGGCTTCAGCGGAACAGCAAACGGCGTCGCTTTCCAAGGCGCTGTCGTCGTCCCCAATGCAGCGGGCCTCGCTCTCACCTCACCAGCCTTCGCGGCATCCATCGTGCCGACACCCATCCTCACCGCCAAGCAAGCTGGCGTACCCGATACTCTTCGTTATACGGACAAGACCGACTTTGGCCCGCGCATTGGATTCGCTTGGCGCCCCTTTCACAATGACAAAACTGTACTTCGCGGCGGATTCGGTAGGTTCATTGAATCGCCGCTGGGCTTCTCGCTGGTTTCCGGCTGGGCGGTAAGCGCTAGCAGCGTTTCTCAGTTCAATCAAAGCTTTGACAGCAGCGGAACACCTGCCCTTGCGTTTCCAGGTCCTTTCACTGGCAGCGGCGCTCCTCCCGTCGGAAGCCAGGGCTTTTATTTCGCGTTTCCGCTTCATTACACCGATCCCACCGTCATGCAATGGAACCTCACCTTTGAGCGCGATCTCGGATACTCCACAGGCCTGCGCCTCTCCTACACCGGCAGCCACGGCTCTAACCTCGAGAACATGGTGGACCTGAACCAGGTGCCCGCAAACACAGACGGTTACAGCACTGCCTATCCCAACCGGCCCTTTCCACTTTGGGCCGTCTTGCAGAGCGTGCATAACGGCGGCGTCAGCAACTACAACAACGTCACTGCCGAAGTGAACAAGCGCTTCTCCAACGGCCTCCAATTTCAGAGCAGTTATTCTTTTACAAGAGACCTGTCGGATGAAGGCGGCTCGAATCCCACTGCGTTCGTCGGAGCTGGCGGAAATTTCGTCACGGATCGGTTTCATCCTGGCCTCGACTATGGAAACGTCGTTTATGATCGGCGTCACCGCTTCCTGGCCACCTACCTTTACGAATTGCCGTTCGGCAGAGGGAAGAAGTTCCTTGGCGGTAGCAACCGCTTGATGGATGGCGTCCTCGGCGGTTGGGAGCTCGCCGGCGTAATTGTCGTGCAAAGCGGCCCGTTCCTGACGCCAACTCAATCCACCAACGACTCTGCCGGAACCGGCATTTTCAACACCGTGGGGACCGGTCGGGCCGATGTTGTTCCACATGTTTCTCCTTATGCTGCACCTGCGGGCTCGGGCCTGTTCTTCAATCCCGCAGCTTTCGCAATACCTGGCGCGAATTCCGACGGAACTTTTTCCACAATTGGCCGCTTCGGGAACGCCGCCGTCGGAAGCCTGGTCGGACCCGGTACGCGGGCCGTATCCATGTCGCTCATCAAAACCGTCAAGTTTGGCGAAAGCGCGCGACTGCAGTTTGGCGCGGAAGTGGCAAACCTGCTGAACCATCGAAACTACGAACCACCGAATTTGGCCGTGGATACTGCCGGGTTCGGTACCATCACTGGCTTGCAGACGGCGGAGGGCGCCGGGCCGCGGGCTGTGCAACTGACAGCGCGGATTAGCTTCTAAGCGAAACGTCGATCGGAAGAGCTGTGTTCACCCTAAAACGGCTCTTCCCTTCCCCACGGATTGCCGATGAGCTATCGGCGGAACGGTTTGGTCGAAACGCAAGTTTGAGTTTGACGGGCTGGTGCGTGGCCGATAGGCTCCCGCGTCATGCAGAACGCGCTGACCTTAAATGATGGTGCACACGAAAGCAGTGGAATTGATTTTCTGCACGAGATCGGTAGTCGCATTGCTACCGCCGATCCTCTCGACGCGGTACTGGCGCGCGTGGTCGAATTCATCTCCGCAGTCATGAACTGCGATTCGTGCTTTGTCTATTTGCTCGAAGCCAACGAACTGGTCCTGAAGGCCTCCAAGAATCCCCACGCGAACGAAATCAACCGGCTGAGGTTGCGCATGGGCCAGGGAATCACGGGCTGGGTAGCGGAACACAAGAAGCCGGTAGCGCTTGCGCGGAATGCCTCCACGGATCCGCGCTTTCGATCGTTTAACGAGCTGCCTGAAGATCGTTACGAGGCGTTTTTGTCCGTGCCGGTCCTCAGCCGGGGCAAGCTTGTCGGCGTAATCAACCTGCAGCATCGTGACCCCCACCGGCATACGGAAGAACAGATGAGGCTTATCTCTACGATCGGGTTCTTAGTTGGGGCGGAAGTGGAGATGGCGCGGCTCGAGGGAGAAAATTCGCGACTCTCCGTCGAACTCCAGAGCCGCAAAGTGATCGAACGCGCGAAGGGAATTCTGCAGCGAAACCTCCAGATTGACGAAGGAGAGGCTTACCTAACACTGCAAAAGCACAGCCGGCAACGAAGAAAGTCGATGAAGGAAATTGCCGAGGCTGTCATTCTGGGCGACGAGCTCAAGCAGCTTCACGAATAATATCGTCTCTTGGTCAAGCGGTAAAGGTCTTGAGATCGGTGGAGGACCTGGCGTGAACTTCGCGCTTTACGACTCCGCTAAAGTGAGTAAGGTCTAGCGCGCTCGAATCCAAGCGAGAGCCTTTTGTCCTTTGATTGTTTTCGCGATGACCCTTAGGTCCGCCATGCTGACGCCGAACATGCGCTGCGTGGACACCCCGTCTCGGACACACATCTTGCGCATTTTCTCGCTGCCCTTCTTTTTTAGCAAACAACAATGCGTTACCGAGGGATTTGATGTCGGCTCACCGGGCGCGTCTCACACTTGCGATGATTGGACTCTGGGACCGCCTAGCGGAGCCCGCAGCGAGCGAGTGTCTGTCACGGCTCCCTAGCGTTTAGTGTGGCGCATGAGTTGTGAAAGTCTCGCTTCCTTCCTGCACGGGAATCTACTACTTTCCGGACAGAAGCTCGATGCCAAAGAGGCGAGCGGTGTTGTCGTGGAAGTAGCCCCGTGCGATTTCAAGAGCTCTAGGTTCGGTCACTTGGCCGGTGGAGACCATTTCCGCGAGCGCCGCGGCCATTGCGGTTTGCGCCGTTTTCACGGCCAGCCAGTACGTCGCCGGGACGTTGACCTCTCTGGAATAAGGGAACGCATCGGAGCCGAAGACGATTTTTTCCGGAAAGATTTCCAGCCAGCGTTGCAGAATGTGGCTGTACTCCTGGGGAGAAACCAGCAGGCTGAACTCGGACGAGTCGAGATAAACGTTGGGTAGTGCAGCCAGCCAGATCGCTTGCTGGTCGTAAGGATAGCCCCCATGAATCATGATGAACGTGATTTCTTTATAGCGCGGATCGCGAAGAATATTCTCTAAATCCATCGCGTTGCCTTCGGATAGGTGATAGTAGTTGCCGCTACCCACAGCGCTATGGATATGAACTTGGAGATGCAGGACGCCCGCCTGGGCAATCAGGTAGCGGAAGGCATAATCCTGGAACACAATATACTCGTCTGCGGATGGCGTGCCGGCCGCTCGATACTTGTTGTAGATCGCTTCTGCCTGCTCACGAGGCGGATCCGTGATTTTTACGAGTGACCGGAAATAGGACGCCTCGAACTTTATCGCGACACCGTTCTGCTGCTTGTCCAATTCAAGGACCTTGCGGATGGCCGCCTCATAACCGGTAAGATCGCTCGGAAGCCCCTGAAGTCCAGCCTGCGCCAGATAGCGGTGTAGCGCATTCTCCTGGATGGGAAAAAACACGGCGCGGTCCGGATTGATGGTTAGATCCTTGTTGTCAAACGGAAACATAAATGGATCGACGAAGAAAACAAATCGGAAGCGCGGGTTGTTCTCCAGGTAGTCCATGGCCACACGATTGGCTACGGAGACTTGGATACCCGCCTTGTCCAACATTTTAGAGAGATACTCGTTGCCCCACTGCTTGCGAAGCTCATCGTCTTTCTCGTCGAGCCAGCGAAGATGCTCGGGCGAAACATCGGAATAAGGATAGCCGTATAGGGCTTTGAAGGCAGCGCGCCACTCTGGGTTGGTAGTGCGCGTCCGCACCGGATCAAGGGACGTTGTGGTCACCGCCATAGCATCGACGTCGGTGTCGTCCCAGTATCCAGGATGCGCGTGCATGTCCACGATGGGGATTTTTTCGATCTGCGGCAAGAGCCGATCGTAGATGGCGGCAACGTCCTTGCCAGGCAGGGCACGAGCCTGGCCCCAGCCAGGTGAGGAAAAAACGAGCGTGCCCAACAGGCAGGTCACCGCGCTAGCCCCTCTCCGATACACATTCATTAGCGTCTCCTCCGAGCGATCTGTCGTGAAGCGACTCCGAAGGCGTCGCTTTCTTGCCGCAAGTCCCAAAATTGCACAGTTTGTCGCACCTGCTTGATTTTCCGCCGATCCAACCTGCCTGCATTGCAGTACTGCGAAAATCGCGTCGCTCTATTTTCAGAATGACCAAGTTAGCGACACCGTCGCAGTGATGGTTCCACTTGCGCCGCCCTGGCCTTTAATTTCTACCGGACCTAAAAATGAGATGACACCGAAAAGAAGCGTGAAGATAGCTGACTTGACGAGAATTTCCCGTGACATTTGTCCCTCCCGCTAAGAAATGAGTTAGTGGACGTGGATGCCCCGTAAAGAACCTCGCTTCGCCTAAAACTTTTGACAACCTCAATATTTCAATCCGCTAGATTCGAAAAACAGAGTGATCTTCTTTATCAAATCCAATAAAGTCTACCTCCTCCATACGCTATAGTTCCCTGCCCTAACCAGTCGGAACAAACGGAACGCGGTAGCAAGCCTGCCTCATCTCAACACGGTTTCCGATGATTTGCCAACCCGCCCTGCGTGGGAACAACATGGGAACGATAAGTGTTTCTGACCGCTCTAAACACTACTGAATGCTCCTAAAGCACCCCCCGTAAGTCATTGCTGTTCCATTGCTTGGTTCACTGTCACGGCAGAGGCCGCGGGTTCGAGTCCCGTCGTCCCCGCCAATCTCGCTGCGGCCGGTATGCTTTTCCGCCGAGATCCCGATCTGAAGGCGCAACGCCTTATGGTACGAGGTCACCTGCTTGGGATGCGAACGTTTAGTGCGAGCTTCTGCTTCAAAACAAACGATCTGTGCCCTGCGATGTGCTTGAGGATGCCCCGCGGTGAAGAAATCTTCGGGCCCGAACAGCCTGTCCAGGAGTGACTTGGAAAATACGGAAAACGGGCAGGCGACGTAAGCTCTCTAGAATCTTTGACTGGTCTATCGGACTCGAACCAACATCTGAACTGTGGCGGGGTTCTGTACAAAATCGTAGGAAGCTGGACTGGCGGCACTTACAGATTTCTCGTGGTTCTCAATTGGAAAGCAGCGCAGCACGGAATCTGGGCCGAATCAAGTTTAAGGCGGGATCTCCACACTCGACCTATCTCATTCTCAAGCTTCAAGATACCGGAGACATCCGAGCTACGCAGCACATTGAAACAGATCCGAGCGGCACTATTCAACAAGAGTGTGTTGGAAAATATGAAAAATATGAAAAATCGGGCCGTGATATAACCCCTTTAGAATCTGGAGCGGCCTATCGGAATCGAACCGACACCTGAACCTTGGCAAGGTTCCGTACTACCACTATACTAAGGCCG
>Ga0137415_10000480_pt1 | contig 38168 bp, 47 predicted proteins | sample CZODoug3_1_1_16f_FD_183082 | JGI IMG/M metagenome (GOLD analysis project Ga0137415, IMG submission 183082) | Vadose zone soil fungal communities from Angelo Coast Range Reserve, California, USA - CZODoug3_1_1_16fungal (Hybrid Assembly) | ecosystem: Environmental > Terrestrial > Soil > Vadose...
CCAGGTTTTATCGAAGCGGCGCGAAGCATAAACAGCCCCCTGATAGGCCAGAATTCACATCATCATGTTCGAGCTGGGGGTGACTCGTCAATCCCACGAAAGTTGTAAGTTTTTGCGTACCACTTTAGTTGTAGTCACCCCGTTCTGGCACATGTTGGGGTCGGGCGCCCGACGTTTCCGGGCCGACTCTGGTTGCCTGTCGCAGACCGGCTACATATAATCTGCGCAGCTATGGCGGTACCCGCAGTTTCGAGCTTTCTCGGCCGCAGGCTAGCCCTAGGGCCGATTCTTGGTGATCTGATTGAGACTGAGCGGGTTCTGGCCACCGCACGAGCGGTGCTGGCAATCGGTTTTCTTGTTACCGCTCATCTGGATCCTAGCGAACCTTCACGGGACGCCAATGTAGCCTACAGTTTGCTTCTTTTGTATTCCGGCTACAGTGTTTTGCTATTCGCCATCCTGCTGTTTGAAACCGAAGTCACGCCGCGTTTCACCGTTGTAGTACACGGAGCGGACGTGCTTTGGCCTGTTGTCATCAGCTTGTTTACCGACGGCCCCAACAGCCCGTTTTTTCTCTTTTTTATCTTTGCCATCCTAGCAGCGGCGTTTCGCTGGGATGTGCGCGAAACTATTTTCACTGCCGTACTGGCAGCTGCGACGGTAGTCGCAGAGGGAATCGCGTTGACTTACAGTGCGGGCACTTATCTGGGCGGGGCGCGATTGGATCTCGATGGCTTCATCATGCGGGGTGTGTATCTGATGATGTTCGGATGCCTGATCGGATACCTGGCAAAATCTGAGAAACGGCGCCGCGCCGAAGCTTTAAGTATCTCCCGGCTGTCTGCTAAGGCAAGTGTCGAAGCCGGTCTGAAGGGTACCCTGCTGGCGGTTCTGCAGGAGTTGCTGGGGCTGTTCGGCAGCCGTGAATTGCGCCTGGTCATCAGCGATGCGGAAGCCGATCAAGCGCATCTGTGGCGGATCGATGCGCTCGGAAAGACGGGTGAGGTGGTCCTCACACAGCGGCCGCTCGACACCTCGGAGTCACGGAAATACCTCTTTGCTATCCCGGGGGACTGCGCGGGAGCGGTTTGGCGGGGCGGCAATACCACCAGCGCTCTGATGGTCGACAACAATGCTGCCCGAATCCGCGGTCCAAAATGTTGTCTGTCTGCGGAATTTTTGGCCGAGCGCCCTTTCCATTTGCTGCTCATGACCACCGTCTGGGCCACGTCAGACGTTTCGGCCAGGCTGTTTGTGTTTGATCCCAAGGTCGGGGGACGTCCGGAAACACAGTTGCGGTTCCTCCGGAATCTGGTTAATCAGGCTGCGCCCGGGGTCTATAACGTCTACCTCTTGCGCCGGCTGCGTTCCCGCGCCTCCGCGGTAGAACGCGCGCGAGTGGCGCGGGACCTCCACGACGGGGCGATCCAGTCATTGCACGCGATCGGATTCCGTCTATATGCGCTGCGTACGCAGAAGAAGGAGATGGATTCCCGCGAGCAAGATCAAGAGCTTCTCGACATTCAGCAGCTGGTGCAAAAGGAAGCTCAGAATATCCGCATGTTGATTCAGCAACTTAAACCCGTGGATCCCGACCCCAGGCATCTGATCGAATTTCTGACCGCAATGATCGAGCGGTACCGCTACGATACCGGCATTGCCGCGAAGTTTGTGTGCGATGTGGGAAGTATCGTGCCGCCGGCGCGGGTGTCTCGTGAGGTGGCCCGCATCGTTCAGGAGGCTCTGGCCAACGTCCAGAAACACAGCATGGCGCACAACGTGGTGGTGAAGTTTGGTTTGCAGAACGGATCGTGGCTTCTCACCATCGACGATGATGGCCGCGGTTTTGAATTTTGTGGCCGGTTTTCGCATTCTGAACTGGAAAATGCTCGCCGGGGACCTGTGCTCATCAAAGAGCGGGTGCGTTCCATCGGTGGTGAACTGTCGATCGATACCAGGCCGGGCCAGGGCGCACGCTTGGAAATAAGAATACCCAGACAGGATAAACCAATCATTGCGTGAGATAAAACAGCATCCGATCCGGATTATCATCGCCGACGACCACGCCATTTTCCGCGATGGTCTGCGCCGCTTGCTCATCACCCAGCGCGATTTCGAGGTCGTGGCCGAAGCGACCGACGGAAGCGAAGCCCTGTCTCTCACTCAGGAGCTCAAGCCGGACATCCTTCTGCTCGATTTGGCAATGCCCAAAGTCCCGGGGATGGAAATGTTGCGGCAATTGGCGCATCACGGAACGCCTGTATACACCATCCTCCTCACCGCCGCAATTCATCCCCTCGAGGTAACGCATGCATTACGACTGGGCGCACGCGGGATTGTGCTCAAGGCGTCGCCGCCAGAAATACTATTGAAGAGCATCCGATCGGTCTACGAGGGTGGGTATTGGGTGGACGACGAACTGCTTGCCGGATGGGGGCGATTTGAAGACAAGCCAAAGAACAGGTCGGAGTTGACACCTCGCGAGGTAGAAATCATCTCTGAAATCAAGAGCGGCAGGAGTAACAAGGAGATAGCGCTCAAATTGTCGATAAGCGATGAGACTGTCAAGCGCCATCTAAGCAATATTTTCGAAAAACTGGGTGTCTCCAGCCGGCTGGAACTGGCGCTTCTGGCGAGCAAGCATGATTTATCGCTCTAAGTGCTACCGGAGGCGACACAGCCGTGAAGTAAAGAGGGGGCAAATGGAAGATCGAGCCCTCCGTGTTGCTCACAGCGTAAATTGGGGCAGATGAAGAAGAGGGACTGGGTGCGGGCTGAACGCTGAAAACAAAAATCACAAGAACCCTCTAGCGCGATGGCCCGCGCATTGGTGAGCGCTTCGGCTTTCGTATCTGGTTCCCCTCGGAGTCTTCCCACATGCGAAACCCTCCGAGAAATGCGTTCGCGTTGCTGCCCAAACGGCAACCCTTCGGGAGTTCCTTCAGCTTCTTGGCATTGCCTCCCCCGAGAACCACGTCATCGGGTCGCAACGCCTTGGTAAGGTGAGCTACAACCTCCGTGACGTCCTTCCTCCACTTCTTGCTGCCTCGCTGCTCCAAGCGTCGGCGCCCAACGTAGTCCTCGTAGGTCCCTTTTATGTAGGGAAGATGCGCAAGTTCCAACGGTCCTACTTTGCCGTTCACGACCGCGCACGAACCGAGGCCAGTGCCCAAACCCAAGAAAAGCATCTTTCCTTTCTTGTAGGAGCCGAGCGCCTGCATGGCCGCGTCGTTGATGACCCTGACAGGGCACCCGAATGCTCTTTCAAAGTCAAAATCGACCCATCCCTTTGCCAAATTGTGAGGTTCCGCAATGGGCCGACCCGCATGCACCGGTCCCGGATAGCCAAGGAACACAACGTCGTACTTCCAGTCCTTGGCAAGCCTTCTCACTTCTGAAACCATCCGCTTGGCCGTCATGTTTGGGCCGGATGGAACCTTACGGCGTTGCTCTTGCCCGGTGGCGAGAATCTTGAGGTTGGTTCCACCCACATCGATAGCCAGTATGTTCATGAAGGCTCCAGTTCTGATCGGCACTTGTGAGAGGCCGAGAGTTAGACGCCCCCGCCGAAGGGCGCGACCGGCGAAACCGTTCCTTATGGCAAGCGATCACAATGGAAAAAGTGGCAGTTCCAAGGCTCCAGTTCCAGGTACAGCCCCGCCGCCTGCATTTCATCCCCGTCCCGGTCGTAGGTCGCGCCCGAAAAGACGTCACTCAGGTGCCAGGTTTCCCCTCGTACGTCTGCCCATGGTATCTGTACCCGCGCTTGCACAGAGCTGTCGCTGAGATTGATTACGATGAGATATCGATCGTCATCCTTTAGCCAGGTCCATGCGCCCAGGTTTTGAAAGCTTGAATTGTCAGGCCACCCCGTGCGCTCGCAGAGGCTCCATTGACCATCACGAAATACAGGGCTGTCGGTCGCTTCCAAAAGCTTAGTGTAGAAGGACTCCAATCCCTGATCCCGAGGCTCTTGGGGGCGTCTACCCAGAAAAACGGATGGCCTTATCTTTCGCCCGGTGAACTGTCCTTCATGCAATAGTCTCGCCCCTGGAAGCGTAGCCATGGCTATGGCTGCAGCCCGCTCCTTTGCCGGTGAAAATGCCGCTGCCGCGCGGGGCTCGTCGTGGTTCTCAATGAAACGGAGGAGCTTCCGCTGGTAGGCAAGATCAGCACAAAGATGAAGGCGAACACTCTCCGCGTTGTCGTGCTCCAGGCGGTCATAGAGCTTCTTGTCGTAGCAGAAGTCGAATCCCTGCTGTTGAAGCTCCCACTCCAGGTCCCAATAAGCCTCGGCAATGAAGAGGAAGCCGGGATGCGCTTTTTTGATGGCGGGGATCACATCAACCCAGTACTCCGTGGCCGGCCGTTGACCCGCGCGGCTGCCCCAGGTGCGCTCGAAGATCGCATTGGTCAAAAGCATCGCCATATCGCAGCGGATGCCGTCGCATTGACGAGCGATACTTGAGACGGTTTCAATGACTGCTTGCCGAAGCCCGGGCTGAAACGCATTCAGTTGCAGCACATCTGGCCATGCGGGGAAATAAGGATCCCGTCCGCAGGCGTAGACATTTCCTTCCACCTCAATGAAGGATGCCGCGTCCCGCCTGGCATCGTCAGCGTTCCCCCGAATGAAGTACTCGGGGTGCTCGATGGCCCAGGGATGGTCTGGTGCCACATGGTTCGGCACGAAATCCAGGATGAGGTTGATGCCCCGCTTCGCCAGTTCCTGTCGGGCGATAGCAAGACCGTCAGGACCTCCCAGGTGCTTGTCAACGACGTAGCGTCGCACGCAATAGGGCGACCCCACATTGTCTCGCGAACAAAAATCTGGGAGCGCTCGGCGGAAATCGTCGAGCAGGCCCTGGTTCCGATTGGCAATGGCGATGCCGGCTGGACTCCGCTCCCAAACCCCCATCAGCCATACAGCATTGAAGCCGAATTTGGCGATGGCGTCCCAGTCCGCAGAGGGCACGGAACCCAAGTCAGTCGAGGTTCCAGATTCCTCACTGAGACTCGAAAGCCAGACCCACGTGTCGATTTCATACACTGTCGGATAGCTAGGCCACATGGACATGGACGTCCCCTATCGGTTCTCTTTTTGCAAATGCTCCTCTTTTACCGGCTTCAAGATACTGGGATCCGTCCAGACGGCCGAAAAGCTCGATCAGTTTGGCAACCAGGCCTGTCCAGCCGGTCTGGTGGCTCGCCCCCAGCCCAGCGCCGTTGTCTCCGTGGAAGTACTCGTAGAACAGGATGTAATCCTTCCATTGAGGACCGGTCTGGAATTTCTCCGTGCCTCCATACACCGGCGGCCGGCCAGACTTATCGCGCAGGAAGCTTCGAGTCAACCGATTGGCAATTTCTCGTGCCACTTCAAACAGATTCATCATTTTGCCCGAGCCGGTCGGACACTCAATCCTGAAGTTGTCGCCGCAATAGAGATAGAAGGACAGCAGGGCATGGATCAGCAAGGCGTTCCCTGGCATCCATATGGGACCCCGCCAGTTGGAGTTTCCACCGAACCTGCCGGTGTCGGATTCTGCTGGAAGATAGTTCACTCGATATTCCTGGCTACCCACATTGAAGATGTAGGGATGCTCGGCATGGTTTCTGGATTCGTACTCATTTCTCACCTAGTCAGATTGAGCTTAGCGGGCCTATGCCGCTTCTCTCAGTTCGTCTAGTTCTGCAAACAATTCTCGAATAAGCTGACGCCTCTTCTCGTATTCCGCTACCTCGGCGTCCGTGTGCTTCGCCCGAGCACCCCTTCTAAAGAACTCTGTTTGCTCGTTAAACAATCGACCCAGTTCATTCTTGATTTGGGACACTCGGTCGTTCCGCCCTGAAACATCGCATTTATTCGACATGACGACAGCTTAGAGGTTAGCCAAAAGGGGCCTGCAGAACCTGCTGCAAAGGAAATTTGCACACGAAAACGCCCCCAGACTCGGTTAAGTCATCGGGCGCTTTCGCTAACGGCTCCTCCCCCCGGAGTAGCCCATCTCTCAGACGCTTTCGGGGTTGAGGTGGTTGCTTGGATCACCGCGCCTATGGCGGCTTCCCGAGGCTCGTCGGCGATTTCTGATGGCAACTTTAGCTATTAGCATCATCCAACAACGCGTTCAGGAGGGGTGTACAGTGCCAGACGAGGAAATTGACCTGCTGCGATCTGTCCTAGCCCGCGCCTACGAAAAGCGCCAGCCGTTCCTCTTGAGGCTAGTTCAAGCGGTGAAGGATCATGTCGGCCCGAGCACCCCGAGGAAGCCCGTCATCGAGAGTCTGAATATTATGGAGAAGAAAAAAGACGCGGCCTAGACGCGCGTTTCAACACAGGGGCCTTAACTTACAAGCGGAATCCGCGTGACCGCAATTTATGTTGCGGAACATCCGAGCATGTACCTGTCTTGCGGTCTTCGCCAATTTCGCGCTGAAAGGTTTCACGCTGAGCAACCTTGCGCTGCACGATCTTGCGCAGGACATCGAGGGCCTCCACGGCATTATGCAGCGTCAATTGTTCGTGGTTCGATGATTGTGAAATATTGTCTTCGATTTGATCCAGCACGGCGCTACGTGCCACAGTAATCCGTTCAGGTACTTTTGCCGGGTCAAGCTCCGACAGCGCGGCAATGCAAAGCCGTTTCCATCGCGGAACATGGTCCATGGGTTAGGATCAGCCCTTTCGCAGCGCGAAGCAGCCCTTTTGATTGCCCGTGGAACGCTTTGACGAACTACAAGTGCGTCAAGCCAGCTCCCTTATTGTCCTGCTTTGCCCAAATAGAGAGAATTTTCAAAGCCTTTGTCACAATTTGCCGGCGAGCGTCGTTTTAGGTATGTGAGTCCGGGAAGGCTGGCGCTATCGTGGGAACTGCACAGACACTGAGTCGCTCCATGGCCGTGAGGGAGAGTTCACCGGGGCATTGGGACGAAGCTGATTTCCGGGCTTTGTTTCTTCAGTACTATGCCCGGATCGTTGACATCCTGCTGCGCCTGCTCGGCGATCGCTCGCATGCGGAAGACGTGGCCAACGATGCGTTTTGGCGCCTATACCGCCAACCCGCGTTGCAGCTGGACGGCAATGTTGGTGGTTGGCTTTACCGTACGGCGACCAACCTCGGTATCGATGCCCTGCGGGCTTCAGGCCGGCGTCGCCAACGCGAGGAAGCCGCGGGCCGGATGGCGTACCAGCAGGGTATCTCTGGCGGTCCACTCGACGACCTCTTACGCGAGGAAAAGTGCCAGCGAGTGCGTCAAGCGCTGTCGTTAATCAAACCAGCCCAAGCGCAACTGCTGATCCTGCGTTCCAGTGGGTTGTCCTACAAAGAGGTGGCCGAAGCCCTCGACGTGAAAACTAGCGGCATCGGCACCATGCTGAACCGCGCGGAGGAAGAGTTCCGCCTCCGCTATCTCGCACTCGATCGGAACCAGGAGGAGTTATGACTTGCATGGATGATGGAATTCTTCGTGCTCGCCTCGACGGCGAACTGGCCGGGACGGAACTGGAAGGAGTGGACCAGCATCTGGCCTCATGCACCGATTGTCGCAAGCGTTTCGAAAAGTTGAGCGCAGAGACGGCACGTACGCAGGGTTTGCTGGCGGCCCTGGTTCCGGCCGGAGGCGACAACACAGTTAGTCCGGCAGGGGCGTATGCCCAGTTCAAGGGCCAATTCGAAGCGGCCGAAGAACGGAAGCCTACCGGGATCAGCCGCCTTTTTGCTGCCCGCTGGCGTCCGGTGTGGGGCTTAGCAGCCGCGGCAGTGGTGGTCACGGCTCTTGTCGGCGTCGCTCCAGTTCGGCTCTGGGCCGAGAGGGTTCTGGCTATGCTGCGGGTCCAGAAGATTGCCGTGGTCTCGATCGATACCACGACCTTGATGACCGGCAGCGAACCCGATTCGCGTCCCTACAAACTGATCAACCAGTTCTTCGCCGACAACGTCGTGGTCACGATGGACCCGGGCAAACCCGAAGTCGTCCCCAGCGTGACCCAGGCTGCCCAGTTGGCCGGTTATCCGATACGGACCATCGGCAATCTGGGAGCACCGCTGAGGGTGGAAGTCAACGGCGAGACGGCGTTCCAGATGACCGTCAATCGTGATCGTGTCGAGACTCTGTTGGACGAAGTTGGTCGTTCCGACATCCAAATTCCTGAGTCGGCGAACGGCGCGTTGATCGCCGTCCATATACCGAAAACAGTGGTCTCGACGTATGGTGACTGCCCGGTTCGGCACCGGTATGGTGACTCGAACCCGCAGTCCCGGGCGGAAGCTCTGGCAGAGCGCAAGATGGAACGCATGGCCAACATGAAGGACACCAACTGCACCTATCTGGTGCAGGCGCCCAGCCCGACGGTGAGCGTACCGCCCGACCTCAATATGTCGAAAATTGCGGAGGCGGCTTTGGGGCTGGCCGGAATGAGTCCGGCCGAAGCCCATTCCTTCTGCCAGACGGTGGATTGGTCCTCTACGATGGTGGTCCCGATCCCGCGTAATTCGAGCTCGTATGAGACGGTGGCCGTGGACGGGGTGGAAGGCACGCTGATTACAGAAACCTTTCCACAGGGGAATCGGTATAGTTTGTTGTGGATCAAGAACGGAGTGATCCACTCCCTGATCGGGCATGGCAATTCGTCCGATGCCCTGACCCTGGCCGCTTCGTTGCGGTGATTCATGATCCTACCTAAATGACCCGGTCCTCTGCTCTCGCCATCCGCACCCGTGGGCTCCGTAAAGTCTTCGGTGGCAAAGTGGCAGTCCGAAACCTCACTCTCGATGTTCCTCAGGGTGAGGTCTTCGGCTTTTTGGGACCCAATGGAGCGGGCAAGAGCACCTCGGTGAAAATGCTCTTGGGCCTGGTATTCCCCACAAGCGGAGAAGCCGAGATTCTCGGCCGCCCGATGGGCGATGTGAAAGTGCGCAGCAAAGTCGGTTTTCTTCCCGAGCACTTCCGCTTCTACGACTGGCTTACGCCCGCTGAACTTCTTAAGCTGCATGGCCGCCTCTATGGCGTATCGCAAAGTGCGCTTCGCGAGCGCATTCCAGCGCTGCTCGACTTGGTGGGACTCACGCCCCATCGTGACAAGCGTCTGCAGGAGTTCTCCAAGGGCATGTTGCAACGTATCGGCCTTGCGCAAGCACTGCTCAATGACCCCGAACTGATTTTTCTCGACGAACCCACTTCGGGTCTCGATCCCCTTGGCCGTCGCATGGTTCGCGACATCATTAAAGCCCAACGTGATCGCGGGGCAACCGTGCTGCTCAATTCCCATTTGCTGGGCGAGGTAGAGATTACGTGCGACCGCGTTGCCTTCATTAAGGATGGAGAGGTGGTGGAGACCCGCGCCCTCAACGGTCAGATCACGGAACAAAACACGGTAGCGATCCGGGCCGCCAAAATAACCGCCGACATGATGCACGGGCTCGCCCCGTGGACCTCTTCTCCCCGCTGGGAAGGCGAGCGCTTGACGCTTTCGCTATCATCCAGCGACCTGCTGCCCGAGGTTGTGCGCTATCTCGTCCGAAAGGGGGCCGATATCTACGAGGTCGCTCCCCAGCGGCTTTCGCTCGAAGAACGGTTCTTGGAAATCGTCGGTCAGGACGGGGGGCTGTGATGGGGGTCTGGATCATGGCTGGGGTCACATTCCGCGAAGCTGCGCGCAAGAAAATGCTCTGGATGGCACTCGCCGCGGGCTGCGCTTTTCTAATTTTGTTTAGCACCGGCCTCCATTTCCAAGCAAAGGATTTTGCTGCGCACGGAATGAGCCCTATCCTGCGGCGAGAAATCTCGTTCACCATGCTGACCATGGCCCTCTATGCAGTCGACCTGCTCGCCGTGCTTATGACAATTCTCACGTCGGTGGACACGCTCTCGGGCGAAATTGCCTCCGGTACCATCCAGGCGGTTGCGACCAAGCCCGTGCCACGCTGGCAGTTGCTCGTGGGTAAGTGGTTTGGCTTCGTGGGCATGCTGACTGCTTACATCGCACTTATGGTGGGCGGGGTGAATGCGGTGACCTACGTCATGGCAGGCGTGACCGCCCGTCATCTCGCGCAGGGCTTCTTACTGATTTGGATGGAAAGTGTGGTGCTGCTTTCGGTCACGTTTGCTTTTGCTGCCTATTTTTCTACTCTGACCAGCGGCATCCTGGCGCTCGGCCTGCATGGATTGGCATTCATCGGTGGCTGGATCGAGCAATTGGGAGCGATTACCGAGACTCAGCGGGCCGTCAATGTCGGCGTGATTGCCAGTCTAATCATGCCCAGCGAGTCCCTCTGGCGGCGCGCTGCCTTTGAAATGCAGTCTCCGCTGGCGAATGCAATGCGCATTTCTCCATTCAGCACCCTTTCGGTTCCGAGCATGGCCATGATCTTCTATGCCGGACTGTACCTGGCAATCGCACTGGCATTCGCCATCCGCCGCTTCTCACAGCGTGATCTATGAAGTTTGGAGTCCCTTGGGTTTCCGCGCCGCCGCCCTAGCCCGACACCCGCGCTGCTCGATCTGGTGCCAGCCGCGGCGCACGTCTTCTCTCGCGTAATGACTAGTCATATGACTAGTCTGCATAATAGCCTCGAGCAGGAGGTTGGGGCATGAGTTCATGGCAAGTTCAGGATGCGAAAGCACGGTTTAGCGAATTCTTGGATGCGACCATCAAGAAGGGACCCCAAGTCGTCACGCGTCGCGGAATTGAAACCGCTGTCCTCGTACCGATTGAGGAATGGAACCGCCTGCAGAGGGCTGCGCGCCCCGGTCTCAAAGCCTTGTTGTTGGCTCCCGAAGCTCGCTTTGAGAATTTGATCCCGGAGCGCCGCAAGCTGCGGCGACGGACGGTAACGGAGTTCAAATGAACGGGTACCTCCTGGATACCAATGTTGTTTCCGAACTGCGAAAGCCGCGTCCTCACGGTGGCGTCGTCGCTTGGCTCAACCATCAGGAGGAGGAGCAATTGTTTCTATCGGCCGTGACGATGGGCGAATTGCAAGCGGGAATTGAGCGGACTAGGCGCCATCGTCCATCCAAGGCGAGCGAAATCGAGTTTTGGGCCGATCAGCTGGCAGGTTCGTATCAGATATTGGCGATGGATACGCTGTGCCTTCGGGAGTGGGGTCGGATCATGGAGCGAAAACCAGATAAATTGCTGGAGGACGCCATGATTGCTGCTACGGCACGCGTCCATCACTTGATTGTAGCGACAAGAAACGAAGCGGAGTTTAGGCAGCTTGACGTTCGAATTCTGAACCCATTCAAGACCAGCTAGTGTAGTGTCCCAGTGGTAACGTAATCGCGCTTCTCCCCATGAAAGCCAACTCGTCGAGGAAGTTCTTGCCAGAAGTTTCCTTGAAGAGTTGATGCGCTCTCGGCGCTCTCAAACCGTCCTCTTTGAAGTCTGCATTTTCCACAATACGGTTAAGGCGCTGGCGGCGTCAGCTAACGCTCGCTTGTTTAGGATGTCATCGGTCGCAGTTCTCTGAACCAATGTGCGATTGCGATCAGTACGGTTCCCAGTCTCAACGGATTTGCTTTCGTGTCGCAGAGCGCTAACAGAGGCTTCAAAGAATTGCTTCACATCAATACCAGAGCCAAAAGCTTGCGCTTTTATCATGAGTGTCGTGCTCCTCAGTACTGATGATTAAAGACGAAAGTGGTTGGCGGGACAATACAACGAACTACCGAGTCGGACGGATCAAATCCCTAAAACGCCTGTGTCGCTCTGGCAGTTACGTTTGTGAAAACCCTGATCGGAAGAAAAGGAAAATCCCGTGCTCCGTAGCAGGGCACTCTCCGTTTTTACGGTTTTTGCTGTATTGACACGCCGAGACAGACGTAGCATTTTCGTGTCGCGGCTAGGTAGAAGCGAAACCGTTTGAGCTTTGCCGGTGTGAACGCATAGGTAGTAGCCCATCTAGTCTCAGGGTTTCGAGCAGGAAGACTGTGAGTGCTGACTTCCCAGGGTTTAGAGTTTCCTCAATATATGATTGGAGCTAACCGATGAATCCGCTACGCATTTTGGTGGCTGACGACCATGAAATCGTTCGCCGGGGATTGGTTTCCCTTCTCAAATCCCATGCGGGATGGGAAGTGTGCGCCGAGGCCCAGGACGGACGTCAGGCCGTTGAAAAGGCCAAAGAATTGAGACCGGACGTTGTGATCCTGGACATCGGCATGCCCAACCTCAATGGACTGGAAGCAGCGCGTCAAATGCTGCGTCACAACCCGCACTCCAAAGTGCTCATTCTGACGATCACCGACGCGGATGAAATGGTGCGAGCTGTGCTGGATGCCGGTGCGCGAGGATTTGTACTCAAGTCGGACGCAGCGCGAGATCTGCTGGCGGCGGTAGAGGCCTTGCAATCCAATAAGACATTCTTTACTTCCCGGGTAGCTGAAATGGTGCTCGGCGGATATCTGGGCCGAGACCGGTGCGCCAACGACGGGGAGGTTGCTTTGCCGAGTTTGACTCCTCGTGAGCGTGAAATTGTTCAGCTTCTGGCTGAGGGCAACAGCACGAAAGAGGTAGCCTCTCACCTGAACCTGAGCGTAAAAACCGCAGAAACGCATCGTAGCAACATTATGCGCAAGCTAAATCTGCACTCGGTCAGCGGGTTGGTGCTATACGCAGTTCGCAACAACATGGTCCAAGTCGCAATTCCCCCGCCCAGTGTAGCGGCATCCCCAAAGGCCAGTTAGAAAGCGGAACCCGTTCGAGAACGTCGCCTTGTGGTGTGGGACGTGTTCTCGGTTGCCTAAGTCGAGCGTTTCAACCGCTGTTCCCGCATCTGTTAACGACATACGAGAGATATGGATTTAGATTTGAGCGGGTTCCGTCGGATCGGGCTCGCGCACCGGAGCCTCAGGATTTTCCGGCGGGTCTGGCGGCTCCTGGATGGGTGGAGGGGAAGGTTCCGCAGGCGAGCGCAATGCGACATTATCGGGGTTAAGTTCCATGCCACTGAGATGCTGAATTCGACGTTCACGCAGGCCTCGCCGGAACGGAAGACTACCCACGAAGCAGGATGCGCATCTCAGCGACCGTCGTAAAAACTCAATTCATTGGAGTAGCCATGCCGAATCAAGGACTGAAAGATCTCTATATCGACGAGCTGAAAGATCTTTATAACGCTGAAAATCAACTAGTCAAGGCGCTTCCCAAGCTTGCCCGGGCCGCTGCCTCCGCCGAACTGCGCCAGGGATTTGAAGAACACCTGGAACAAACAAAAGGCCACGTCGAACGTCTGGAGAAAATCTTCCAGATGCTGGATGAAAGCCCCAAGGGCAAGAAGTGCAAGGGAATGGAAGGCCTGATCGTGGAAGGTTCGGAAGTGATGGAAGAGGACTATGAGGGTAGCCTTCTGGATGCCGCGCTGATTGGCGCCGCGCAACGTGTCGAGCACTATGAAATTGCCGGATACGGAACGGCTCGCAGCTTTGCCGAATCACTGGGCCAGACTGATCATGTCTCTCTGCTCAATGAAACGCTTGAGGAAGAGAAAGAGACCGACCAGAAACTGACGGAACTCGCCAAACAGGTCAACACCGAAGCCAATGAAGGCGCCGAGCAGACGAAAGAGGACAGGAAAAGACCGAAACGAGTGGCCTAACCAGTGATCCGCTGATTTGGAAAGTTGACTAGTTTACTTCTTAACCGCCGGTTGGTACGGCGGTTTTTTCCTCTGTGCGCTGATCATGCAAAGGAAAACCCCTCCGTAAGGAGGGGTTCGCCCAAGGCCGGGAAATTTTCCCTTACCCAGCTAGCTCGCGCGTGGCATAGGTCTGTCGCTCTTGGAAAAATCCGCGCTCGCCTCGGCTGCCGACGCCACTTCCTGCGCTCCGCTGCGTTCCAGAATTTCCTTTGCCTTCTTGGTCCAGTCGGAGTTATCGCTGTGGACCGAAAGCAGGATGCCACCTTCCTTGATCCGGCCTTCGTAACGTTTGGCTTCGAACTCGGGAATGCCCATTCCGATCAGCGCTCCCGTGACGCCTCCAATGGCTCCTCCGACACCCGCGCCGGCAAGAGCAGCCATAATCGGACCCGCCGCGATGAATGGTCCCAAGCCCGGAATCGCCAGTGCGCCGATGCCCGCCAGCCAGCCCAGGGTCCCACCCACCACCGCGCCGGTGCCGGCTCCCGCGGCTGTCCCTTCCGGCGCTTTGGTGTTCTTCTCAGCGGCAAAATCCTTGGTGCCTTCGTTGTATGGAAAGAGGACTGAGATGTCGGTATTGCGAAAACCTGCCTGCCGCAACATGTCCACCGCATTTTCCACGGTGACCCGGTCTTGATAGATCCCGAATACGGCTGTGTTCTTACCTGCCATGATGATCTCCTTGGTTGTGATCGTTAGTGCAACTGGCAAACGGCGAAAAGTAGATCAAAGGCCTTCGCCGCAACGTTACTTGGACCGGACCTGTATGTCGCTGGTGACCTTGTCAGAACCGGCAATCTGAGCGGCCTTGGCTTCCACCGTCTGCTTTTCACTCTCCGAGTTCACTGGCCCTTTCAATGTCACCATGCCGTCCTGCGCGATGACCTTGACGTTGTGGGCGTTGCTGGAAAGCGATTTGTCCTTTACCAGCGCGCGCCGAATCTGCTGGGCGAGCTGACGATCGGCGGGATTTTCCTTTTGCCGGTCCGCCGTGGGCTCCGTTTCGCTCCGATCCCGTTGATTGACTTTGGTATTGTCCGCCGTCGGCGGATTTTGACTTGTGTCTGTCTGCTGCTGAGCCCAGAGCAAGCTCAAGCCACTCAGCAGTACTAGTTGTGCGAGCAGCGCTCTCACCGTGTTCCATCTCATGAGTTCACCTCGTTGCGTTTTGATGGCAGAGGAACTCTTGCGGATGGCTGATGAACCGCTTCCCTCAACCGTGGGTCAGTGCTCGCCGCTTCGGCTTCAACGGAGCAACACTTGCGATATGTGTCTCATCTCAGTTTCGGTTGTACGAACGATCTTTAGGAGGACTTTATGAGCATCTGGACGATACTGTTCGCCGTTCTGCTGGTCGCGTGGATTGGCGGCTTTACAGTATTCCACGTAGCCGGCGGGCTGATTCACCTGTTGCTGGTGTTTGCGGTGATTTCGCTGATCCTGCATTTCGTGACGGGAACTCGCGCAGCTTGAGCCAAGGCTGCGCTTGATCCCTTACTTGCAGGGCGTCAATAGGCAGGAAGAACCCCTCCCGACCGGAGTTAGAAATGCGGCGTCAAGCAGGCTACGGTTCTGATCAACCTCTCTCCTTCTCCAGAGGGCGACTCAGCATTGACCGTTTTTGGTTTGACATGCGACGGCCGATGGGCACTCGCCGTACAAGCTGAAGTGAGATGACAAACAAAAACGGCAAGAGTGGAAAATCGCTGGCTGACCCCTCTCGACTCAAGCCTTTCGATCTTGATGACAGGAAGATGCTTCGAGTCGTAATTGAGACTCCAAAGGGAAGCCGCAACAAGTTTGCCTTTGATCCCGATGAGCACGTCTTTGAACTGAAAAAGGTGCTGCCTGCCGGAATGACATTTCCCTATGACTTCGGATTTGCTCCTTCGACCCAGGCTGAGGACGGCGACCCCATCGATGTGCTGGTGCTGATGGATGAGCCTGCGTTTCCGGGATGTGTCCTCACATGTCGACCTATTGGGGTGATTGAAGGTGTGCAGGTTGAGAAGAAAGATAAAGTGCGCAATGATCGGATCATTGCTGTTGAACAAGATGCTCACAGCTGGGCGGACATCAAAACCGTTGATGACTTGGGCAAGCAATTCGAGCGGGAGCTCGAAGAATTTTTCGTGAACTACCACAGGCTCTCAGGCAAAGAATACCGCGTGTTAGGTGTGAAGGGTCCCAATCAAGCCCGGAAGCTGGTTAAGTCCGGGATGCGGTGACGCAGGAATCCGTGAAGTCGCATGAAAGAAATACTCGTGCGTTTCCTAATCGGCGGTATTGTTGTCTCGTGCTTCGCAGTTCTGGGCGATCTGTTCAAGCCAAAGAGCTTTGCGGGCCTGTTCGGAGCCGCACCGTCCGTTGCCCTGGCGACGCTCGGGCTGGCGGTGGTTAGCGACGGTAAGTGGTACGCTGCGACAGAAGCCCGCTCCATGATCGCGGGAGCCATAGCCTTCTTCGTTTATGCCTCTTGCGTTAGCTGCTTGATGAGGTGCTACAAGTGGAAGGCTCTCGCGGTAACAACCTCTTCAATTCTGATGTGGTTGGTTACTGCTTTCGGTCTCTGGTACGTCTGGTTGCGATAGTTCTTCCATGAAAATCAGAGTCAACTTTTCTGCTTTGGCCGAAACCAAGTGGCACGAATATGTTGTGCGATTTTTGTTCGGGGGACTAGTCACAGCTGTCGCCGGAATCATCGCAAAGGCATTCGGACCCGTAGTCGGCGGACTATTCCTGGCGTTTCCAGCGATATTTCCTGCGAGCGCGACACTGATCGAGAAACATGAGAAACAAAAGAAGGATCGCGTGGGATTGACAGGCGCCCGGCGAGCCGCAGACGCGGTGAGCGTGGAGGCTGCAGGTTCCGCGATGGGTAGTATCGGCCTGGCTGTTTTCGCGGTGCTGGTCTGGCGAGCAGCGCCCAGCCATTCTGCCTGGCTCGTATGGAGCGGTGCTAGTCTGGCGTGGGTGTGCGTTTCTGTGCTCATGTGGGAGCTACGCAAAAGATTGTGAGACAGGTTCAGAGACAAACCACGGCGCTTGCCATTGCACCGGCCCTCGACAACGGTTCAGGACCTCACCGGCAAGCTCTACGCCGAGATTGTCGGCGAACGTCAGGATACGATCATGAACGTCAACTCGAATGGAGAACCGCGATCCCCAGATTCTGCGCATAAAAATCGCTCGATATCGGTGAAATACGGTATTGAGGACCGGAAGATAACGAGCAAAACTTGTCGCTGGTAACCGTTGAGGTGTGCGACATGAGAGTGCCGGGACTTTTCCGGTCTGGTGAGCTGGTCCCCGAGTCAGGCCAGTATGCGGCTTTGCATTCAACCCCGCATACATTGATCGAGCACGTAACACACGTTGAAGGAACTCGCTTTGACAGATGCAGCCTCTGCCCCTTGGGCGTCTGGTACCGTCTTGAGACCTCACGCGTTCGGGCGACTGAGCAAGTCTTGCATTATGCACAGGCTTAGATTGTATCCACCGGCTAGGGAGAGTCAGACTCGATCCCGTCCAAGCAACGTGTTCTCTGCTGAATCCTCACCGTGCTTGCGCTCTGAGCAGGGCAGAACTCGTGTCCAATCTTGTCTGAGAGACGGTAGACGTAGCGCATAACCTCTTACTGAAAGTTCAACAAGAATTCAAGGTCGAGTTATCTCTTTTCTGAAGTACAGTGTTTGCGGTATGGACCTCACTTTCCTTTTAAGAGCATGATTCTGAAGGCTTTTTTCTCATCCTGTTGAGGGCTATTATCTCATCCGCGAGGGACATCCAGAAAATGAGCATTGCAATATCCGATCCCTATATTCAACTGATCCCTTCTCTCGCGCACACGCCGAGCCACGATCACACTGGACATGTTGTTCAGTTGTATACAGACGACGGTTTCCTCATCGATGTACTGAGTCGATTCGTTGGCGGAGCGCTCGCAGCTGGTGATCCTGCCGTGGTCATCGCGACAACGTCCCATCGTACAGAGCTTGAGAAACGGTTGTCAGCCCACGGACTGGACACGGCCAAAGCGGCCATGCAGGGACGGTACGTCAACCTGGACGCGACCGAAACTTTGCCGAAAATCATGGTGAACGGCTTAGTGGACGAGATGTGCTTTAACGACATCATCGGCGGAGTTTTGACGCGAGCCCGAATCGCTATTGGTCACAAAGAGCGCCCTATTGCGGTGTTTGGAGAGATGGTCGCGCTGCTGTGGGCTGAGGGAAAGCCGCTGGAAGCCATTCGGGTTGAGCAATTTTGGAACGACCTGGCTAAGAGCCATTCCTTCTCTCTTCTTTGTGCCTACCCGATCACGGGTCTTAACAGTGAGAGGGACATTGAGCCGTTTCTAAAGATGTGTGGTCAACACTCGGGCGTGGTTCCCAGTGAGAGCTACCTGGGACTAGGCAGCGAACCGGAACGCCTTCGCAGCATCGCTCAGCTACAACAGAGGGCTCAGGTACTCGAAAAACGGCTGGCGTTGCGACAAATTGAGGAACGATTCCGCTTGCTCGTCGAAGCTGTACAAGACTATGCGATCTTCATGTTAGACCCTGATGGCAGGGTCAGCAGTTGGAATGCCGGTGCGGAGCGCATAAAGGGATACAAGATCCAGGAGATTCTAGGGAAGCACTTCTCGTGCTTCTATCGAGAGGAGGATGTGAGAAATGGCAAGCCCGACTGGGAATTGGTGATAGCGGCAAAGGAGGGACGGTTCGAGGACGAAGGCTGGCGGGTACGCAAAGATGGATCGCGCTTTTGGGCGAATGTGATCATCACGGCTTTGAGAGATGAGGCAGGTAAGCTGCTGGGTTTCGCGAAAGTTACCCGAGACTTTACGGAAAGAATGGAGACGCAGAAGGCACTACAAAAAGAAGTCGCTGAAAGACGAGATGCCCAACGGCAATTGCACAATTCGGAAAAGTCGCTGCGGCAATTGTCGCTGCACCTGCTTCGCACCCAGGACGAAGAGCGAAGGCGCATCGGAAGGGATCTTCACGACAGTCTCGGACAGTATCTCGCGGTGCTGAAGATGAAATTGGATTCAGTTGCATCCTCCATCGGACACAAGGGGGACGAAGCCGCTCAAGACATCGACGAATGCATTCGTTTGGCGGAGGATTCGATCAAGGAAGTCCGAACAGTCTCCTATCTTATGTATCCTCCTATGTTGGAAGAGATGGGACTGGAATCGGCGATACCCTGGTACCTCGACGGATTTTCTGCTCGCAGCGGAATCAAGGCTGCCTTCGATGTTCAAACGGACTTCGGCCGACTCCCACGCGACTCGGAATTGGCATTGTTTCGTGTCCTTCAGGAAAGTCTTACCAACGTTCACCGGCACTCTGGGAGTCAGACGGCACACATTCGATTGTCGATCAGGGAAGGAATGGCTGTTCTAGAGATCGAAGATGCGGGGAAAGGCATTTCTCCACAGCTTTTGGAACAATCTGGCCAAGACTGGATGGGTGCGCACGGAGTTGGCATGCGGGGCATGAACGAGCGAATGCGGCAGTTGGGTGGCAGGCTGGAACTTGTTTCGAAGAAGAGTGGCACGACGGTGTGGGCAATCGTTCCAGCGGGAGGATCCTCGTCATCCGCGTCAGTGCAGGAGCGGGAAAGTTAGAAATTGAATGGCTGCCAGGATTTTGATTGTGGACGATCACGAGATCGTGCGGGAGGGTATTCGCACGCTCATTGACAGATCACGATCCGAATGGGAAATCTGCGGTGAAGCCACCAACGGAGAGGAAGCGATTGAGGTCACAAAGACTTTGAAGCCAGACATCATCGTCCTCGACATAACGATGCCTAGAATGAGCGGACTCGAAGCGGCGCGACGAATTGCCAAACTGGGTCTCGGGTGCCGCATCTTGATGTTCACGATGCACGACTCCGATAGGCTGACTATCGAAGCTCGCCAAGCTCAAGCTCAGGGTTTGGTTCTTAAATCTCAAGCGGCACGTGATCTCATTCGGGCGATAGAACGTCTTCTCGCTGGAGGCACGTTTTTTGCCTCTGAGGCCGCGCCGGCTTTTCGTTGAACTTGGAAGCTTGATTCCTCGGCTTTTTCCTATATCCCTCTGCACCCGGCTTGAACCAACCCTTGAAGATTTCCGCTGCCGCCGGGGACGCCGTCGCCAGAATCGTCTCTTGGAACAATCTGCGTGCAACCGAAGAATGTTTTGAGTGAGTGCGAGCTAATGATGACCGTCGGATTTGACAGCCTCCCTGATCGCGGTAAGTCGGAGCACCGCGGCAGCCGCAGTGTATTTCACTGTGTCCTTTTCATCGGACATATATTTCTCTACTGTGTTGAGTACCGATCGGTCTCCTCGTTTCGCCAGAGCTTCAAGTGCGGCTGTCTGCACTATCCAGCTTTTGTCCCCTGCCGCATCGGTCAGTGCTTTGGTCGTGGCTGGGTCGGGGTCCCCGGCCAGCACTCTGGCGGCGGCTGCGCGGACTGGAGACGAGTCATCCTTGGCGATCGCCTTGATAGCTCCCCATCCGATGCCAGCAAAAGGAATGAAACCGATACCTTCTTCAAAGCCCAGTGCTGCCATCTTTTTTGGATCGTGGAAGAGAGACGCCTGTGATGAAATGAGGCCTTTTTTAGCCTTCCGCTCGCCGTTCAAGACTTCGTAGTACACCTCGTAGGCTGAATGGTCATGCATCAGGTCGAGGGAGTGAGCGGCCGCGAGCACAACTGAAGGGTCCTGATCGCCGAACGCTGCTCTCAACTTGGGGATGCTGGCCCTCGACTTCATTTCTCCCAACGCCGCGGCGGCTGCCAATCTCACTTCTGCCTTGTCATCAGCCAGCGCCTTTTCAGCTAGCCTAGCGCTCTTGGCGTTATTCGGGATCAGACCCAGAACGAGGATCGCGGTTGCACGATTAATGGTTTTGTCGCTTGCGCACGCACTCTCGAGTAACTGCCAAGCCTGCTCCCGAGGAGTCTTGCGAATTTTGGTGCGGGACGGATCCATCTGGCCAGGCTGATTTGCTGGCGGCTGCGTCGCAGGCTCGTTGGCGGCCGGCGGCACGTTTGGACTCGGTTGCTGTTGCGCCGGCAAGTTCGACTGCGATGGCGGCGTGGTGGACTGCCGCAGCGCTAACAACTGGCAACATATAACAAGCACGAACGCATAACTTCTATGCCAGATTCGATTGGTGTGCATGGGACCGACCTACTCGACAAATTAACCCGAAAATTGTGATCCTTGTTTTCGACTCGCAACCTGGACGGCAATAACCGCGTCGACACCTGCGCGCCACATCTTGGTGAGGGTTCCCGACATCGCAACGAAGTTTACCTCAAGGCGACAGGCCCTGATTCGAACTGTTTGCCATCATAGACGCGGCCCGCTCCTGCGGCGCTCTAGGCCAGTAAAGGCTCACGTGAACCATCTTTGGACCCAAGTTGGATTTGAGCGCCCTGTCATTTCTGCCAGTGTTCTGCGTGTTTTGGCGAGCAGTAAAGTATCCTCGCCTGGGACTATCTCCGAGGAGGCTTCGTAGGAGCGATCCAGTTGTTGTGACGTGCCCGGATCAATACAAGGCGGCGGACGTGTTGGCTGCGCTTCGGCGACTCGAGAGGGAATTGCCAATCGAGTGAAAGGCAGGCGTTCGTTCGGAGCTTGCGAAGAAAGTCGGTTGCACCATTGCGATGGCGAGAGCGAAGCCCTCAATTCCGGCTGGTCACCAGAACATCCCACGAAATCCCAACTTTGGACGCTCATCCCAGGCTGAAAATATGAAAATACGCAAACCCGCTTAAACCGTCGTCTGCAGCGTCTATTAGGGCATTCGAGTGACTAACATGTCAGCAGGCAGGCGCTCGATTTTACAAATCTTCGACTTAACCTTTCATTGACGTCTAAGCCGGCAGAGGACGAGCGCGAGCTGCAAATTGAAGGAACGCCTGAATCGCGAGATTGATTCACTCTTGATTGAACTATCGGCCGAGTGATCGCGTAACAGAGGGCAAGGAATGGTGTGGCACAGAACCGGAGTTCTGGACGACTCGCAGACAGAAGATGGGTGCTCGGTGGAGGGGCAGGTCATGGACATGGGACGAAATGATAGCAACGGCGGTGGAAGCAATGGCCTTCCCCGCAGCAATGATCCACACGTGCAGCAAGTAGTGAGGGCGGCGCATGAGGAACTGCGCCAGCTCATGCGCCAGCGGGCCGATGTGATGAAACGCATCGGTGCAGCGAAGCAAACCATTATTGGACTGGCCAACCTGTTCGGTGAAGAAGTGCTGAGCCAGGAACTGCTGGAGCTTTTGGACCGCAAGAGCGGTGGCCGCCAACCCGGGTTCACCAAGGCTTGCCGCATGGTGTTGATGGGAGCGGATTGCCCTCTGGGCGCTCGCGAAGTGTGCGAGAAGATTGAGCAGCGGATTCCGCCAGTTTTGCTGCGGCACAAAAATCCGCTGGCATCGGTCACTACCGTGTTGAACCGTCTGGTGGAATATGGTGAGGCTCGGACGGTGCTGCGGGACAACGGGTGCAAGGCATGGGAGTGGGTGGCGGACCCGGCAGACAGCGGATTTGTCACAGTTCGCCGCGGGGTTCTACTCAGGGCTTCATGACGCACTCAGACTGTTTCACGAGTACCGAGTTGTTCGAGCCATCCGCTGAAAGCCATCCAGCACGCATCGGCCACATAACCCTTGATGTGAAACACACAGAAAAGCCCCAGTGGAGGAAATCTGCCCCCTGGATTTGATGAGGCGGGGGCTCGAAACCAGCTTACGATTCGGCTCGTGAGCTACTCCCAGAGGAAACGGGGAGCAACAGATGGGCTGAGTCTACTCGTGGCCAAACGGCGCGGGGAGATTGTCGCGGAATATATTTCAAGTAAGAATTGACGCCTCTTGGCTGATTGCGAGCATAGGAGCATGGCCGGGGGTTATAGTGCACAAATAGTCTGGCCGAGGCCTAGCAGGCTGGCGACGCCCTGCACGTTCACGCTGAAGTGCTCACCGCCAAATCCCTCGATGAAATGAAGCAGACTATATTTCGCGTTGACCGTCTCCAGCGGCCGGCCCCACTGGTAACTTTGTCCCCCTAAGCGGCCAGGAAGGGGCGTAGGAGGATCCGAACATGCCGCGTGCGAAAAATCTGGTATCGTCCCCATCTCGCGCGAGGGGTTTTCTGTCTCTTGCGAGAGAGAATCTCTGCTCGTCTGCCACAACCGACACCGATTTTTACGAGGTCATCGGCGCGACGAAAGGAGGCGTACCGCGCCGCTTTTCTCTCGCTTGCAGATGTTCAAGAAATGCATGGTGAACACGACTGCGGAAGTGTTGTCTGAGTTGCAAGATTCCGACGCGACGGTAAGCACTCTCATCCGCCAGTGGAATGAATCGGCATCCTCGCTTTTCCTCGACCGCCATTTCCGGCACCACGGACACCCCAGTACCTGCCGCCACCATAGCCAAAATGGTACTGAACTGGCCACTTTCAAAGACGACATTCGGCTGTAACCGCGCACGTCCGCAGATGGCGAGGGTATTCTCTCGGAAGCAGTGGCCATCCTTAAGCAATAAAAACGGTTCTCGCTCGATTTGTGCCAGATGCACTCGGCTCAACGACGCCAGTCGGTGGGTTCGCGGAACGACCAGGTAAAGCCGCTCACGAAAGAGTTCGTGACAGTAGCAATGCGTAGCAGGAACAGGAAGCGCAAGCAGCGCCAGGTCGACTACGCCTTGTTGGATGAGATTGGCAAGTTCGTTGGTCACCTCTTCTATGACGCTTATCTGAACGCGCGGAAACCTTCGCGCGAAACTCGCCAGGCGCGAAGGTAAGAAGTAAGGCGCAATCGTGGGAATGGCTCCGATCACAAGCTTGCCTTGCGCCGCCCCCGCCATCTCTTGGATCTCCGTCTTGGCAGCGGTGGCCTGCTGAATGATTGCCTCGGCACGCGGCAGGAATGTTTTTCCTAATTGTGTCAACCTCACTGTCCGACCTAGGCGATCAAACAGCTTGGTTCCAAGTTCATCTTCTAGCTTGCGAACCTGTTGTGATAAGGAGGGCTGCGCCAGGTGTTGCTGTTGTGCGGCGCGAGTAAAGCTTCCCGTTCTCGCCACCGCGCAAAAGTAGCGGAGTTGATGAATCTGCACCGTTGACTCCTCCTGACCCTCACTCGTTTGGCCACGAAGTTGTCGACTTCTCTGGGCTGAGTCAGAGGAAAATTCTATACGTCGAATAGCCACTATATCTTAGACCTATGGCTGGATGAAGCGCTAGAGTGATGGCACAAGGAGGTTTTATGCCTGAAGGGAAGAATGTTCCGGTTGTCAAAGCGGGCGATGTTACTCAGCGGGTCGGAGTTGAAGTCATCCGGGCGCGAGGCGTCGACGTTGAAAAATTAATCAAAATGCTGATTGCGAACGCGGCTGCAGAATTTGCCAGCACGTACTACTATTACACCATTCTTCGAATGCATCTCGCGGGGCACGAGGACTACAAAGAGATTTGCGAGGATGCGAGGTTAGAGGACCGGGCCCATTGGGAACTCATCGTACCCCGAATATATGAACTGGGCGGCGAATTGCCGAACGATCTTCCCGCTTTCCATGACCAAGCGGGGTGTCGCGCGGCAAAGCTGCCGGATCCGCCAACCGCGGTAAACATTCTGACTCTCCTGTTGGAGTCGGAGCGCTGCGCGATTCGTAGCTGGATCGAGATTTGCGACCTGACATTCGGCAAAGACCCACGAACCTACGACATGGCATCACGCATCCTGAACGAGGAAATCGAGCACGAAGCCTGGTTTATCGAATTGCTAGCCCATGAGCGCGACGGTAAAAGCATTCCCTCCGGCCACTTCCGGCGAGGCGAACCCGGACACGCTCCTTACAGTAAGAACGCCAGTTTCTACAATCCGTAAACATCCTGAGTAGTCCTACTTGGCTTTGCCGCCAGGTAGGACTACTGTCGGACCTTATGAAGCAACATGCTGAAGCGTATCGGGTCGAAGTGTTGTTGCCTGATGAGGAGAAGCGCTTCATCCCGGTCAATGGTGAAGAGCACATTTGGGACGCTGCCTTTAAAGCAGGTATTGTTTTGCCCGCATTATGCCACCAGGGCTATTGTCTGACGTGTGCAGGGCGACTTGAAGATGGAGGAGAAGTCGACCAGTCGGATTCGCTGGTTTATTTTCCCGCGGACCGTGAAGCTGGCTTCGTGTTGCTTTGCACGGCGAAGCCAAAATCCGATCTCAGGATCCGAACTCACCAGCAGAAGCAAATGCGTGAGTTCCGCAAGGAGCAGAAGCTTCCAGCACCTTATTCCTGGAGCGTAGAGTGAAGCGCCGCTTCAAGACCCGCTCTTTGAGACGGTCCTTTTCAGGAATCTAAGTTAGCCTGCTGCTCCTTGGATCGGGCCCATCAAACACATTCTTGAGCTCTTCCTCGAAACCAGAGAATCGCAAAACCGTAGGCTTGGTGATCAGCACCTGCCGCTGATGTCTGACGGACCAGCTTGTTTAGTCGCGATTCGGAGCTAATTGGCGACACTTGAGTATTGGCGGGGCTAGGTGTACATTTCGGGCCTGCCCGCTCAAAGCGGACCCAGAGGGGGTCGGTATGGGATTTCTCGCATGGATTGTGGTTGGACTGATCGCGGGTTGGCTCGCTGGCCAGGTTATGAAGGGTGGTGGCTACGGCGTACTTGTTGACATCATTCTAGGCATTCTCGGGGGCGTTTTGGGCGGCTGGGTCTTCGGGCTCTTGGGAATCTGGCCGGGCGGCGGCATGATTGGCTCCATTGTGGTGGCATTTGTCGGTGCGGTGATTTTGATCTGGATTACCCGCTTACTGAAAAAGGCCTGATCGTTGAAGCAAGCAGGCGTTTGCGCGTCCGCGCTAACAGGTTATGTCAAATTCCTAACGCCTGACGTGTACTAAAGCACGGTCACTTGCCACTGAAAGGCGCGAAACTCGGCGAACCTCTTGAAATCTCGTTGGTTGGCTGTGATCACCCGGACGCCCAGTCGCCCCGCGCTCACTGCGATCAGTGCGTCATTGGTCAAACGTCCCTGCCCGATCTTTTCGTAATGATACTTGGCCGCCAGGCGAGCAAGCACTCTGCCGGCTTGAGTCCAGTCACTAAGATTCGGAACCAGGATTCGCTTCGCCCTGTCAAAATCTCGCTCTAGGCGTTCTACAATCTGACGATCGCGGTCGGCTGCGCCGGCATAGAGTTCTTCGAGTACCACTGCACTGAGCCAAAGGGGCGCATCAATAGCGAACCGGCGCAGCGCCAGGACCGCATCACCTCCTCGCCGTAATGCGGTAATGTAAATGGAAGAGTCGAACAGGCCGGGCTGCATCTAACCACCCAACGTGCCGTATACGTCCTTGATGTCAATGCCACTCTTGACAAAGCGCTCGGTGGCTTCGAGAGCCAATCGATTGCTCTTGTGTTCGGCAATCGCCAGATCCAACGCACGCTCGATGGCCTCGGTCTCGGTTTTCGCTCGCAAAGCTTTTTGGGCGCGCTTGATTTTCACGGAATCCAACTGAAAGTGCTTGTGTGATCGCGGTTAAGAGCTAACGATGAGCAAAACCGCATTTTACGCAAACATGATCAAGCAGCAGTTGGAGAATATCGAACCAAGCTTGAACGTCTCTGATCCCGTCCACAAAACCGTAACCTACTTGCTCAATCGCCTGTGGCCCGATCTGGAATCCGCAATTAAGGAAGAATTGCCGAATCGTCCCGAATGACCGAAGTGGCTTATCCTGAAGGCACTCGGAGAGAAGGTCAGATGATTGGAATGAAGCCTGCCCAGCTACTCTCGTCAGTCATCCTTCTTTTTTGCGTTCCCATTGCATCTGCGCAAGACTGCAAACCAGACGGCTCTGCTTCATTCGCACAACTGAAGAACTCCATCCGGAGATTCACAACCTCTCACGGGTATTCTGGTTGGGACGAGGGGGACTGGAATCGATCTGGCGATTTGGCATCTGTCGCGATTGTGCAATCCTTGCCAGATAATCAGATGGCCTCACCGCAAACTCTCAGAGAGGTATTGTTAGTCCTTCATGAAGCCTTTGCGTGTCCTTCCCGTTGCGTTACCGCGCCCAGCGACCGTCATCCGAGAATATCCCTGCTTTTACTCGAACACTTGCAGAACAGAAGCAGTGGAAAGATGCAGTCCGAAATTGAGGAAACCAAGGAGTTTATCTTGGAGCATTCCGTTGAATAGGCCGTCCACTCGAACTCGCGGGCTGGAGCCTAAATTTCTGTGGAAATCAGACTGACCCACTACCGAAAAGGCCTCCGTAGAAAATCTCTTCATATTTTTGTAGCATGTTCCAAGCTCCCATTCTCTAGTCATAGAGTCAGGAGGACGGGGCCACACCCGCCACCGCAGACGCCGGGGAGCCTAGAACAGCGATAGGAAGCAGGGCAATGACCGCCAAGTCATCAAAGCCTGGGAAGAAACCTAAGTTTGCATCTGATAGTGAGGGGACACGCTCCAACCTGTCATGCAAAAGTTGCGGCCATGTTTTCGAGGGCTTCCTCAAAGAAATGGCTGAACATAACGCCGAGCAAATGGCGCAACACAACCCCAAAGAAACGACTGAACTTCAGGCCAATGTTACCTGCCCTAAGTGCGGTAAGACGCACGACTATAGCCGCTCTCGTACCTCACCTAACGCAACAGCGCCGCGCATTCGCACGCGATAACGACCCTCGGACAGGAGGAGTCGAAGACCATGCAATGTGCTTGGGGTGCATGGTTTACCACCCCGTCCAATCCCAGGGCCACATCAAGGCAGTAACGACGGCGAGAGCGATCCAAAACCCAATCCACAACCAGCGTTTCTGTTTAAGTGTCATATCTGAGTCTTGCGACCTTCGCGGGCCGGGCGACATTGCCGCCATCTGCCGCGATCAATTCCAACCCCGACGGCCTGTTTACCACCGGACAACCCTCAAAGCATTCCCCCCGTTTGCACTTCAAGGATAGCAAGTGCCGTCTCCAGTTTATGTATGGCCTGTCCGATTTCGGGGTGTTCGCCAATTTTGTCCTGCAGAGCCTTGAGCAAAGAATGCGCCCCTGCCACATGCTCTGCTGCTTTTCGCGCTCCGGAGTCTGGTTTGGATTCGCCTTGCGTTTGCATAGAAGGCACCTCTTCTGGTTGAATTTTAGTCCCAGCGTCGATGGGAACGCACCGTCGCTCTAAAGGACGGCGCTCAAGAGCAGCACCGTCTTTTTCGTGAGTGGCAGCGGATGTTTTAAGAAGGTCGGCGAAGCAATCTGTGCACAAAGCAATGGACGTCAATTTCCTTTTCTCCTGCGTGCCGAGCACTCACCGCCGAGATTTCTGCGAACCGCGATGAAAGGCCTTCCGCTCACCCTCCAGTGCGATCGCGAGATCCCGAACCCCGCGCCTGATTTCCCTGGTGTCGACCGCGGCAAATCCTAGCTGCAATCCTTCTGGCACCGCCCTGCCGTGGCTGTAGCGGCTCAACGGAGTCACACCCACATTGCGCTTCGCGGCCGCAGCGGCCGCCGATTCGGCATCGATCCCGCCACCTAGCCATCCGGCAGTCTGCAACCCAGCTTCGACGCCTGAGATTTCCAGTAAACCGGCGAGCTTCAGGCGCGCCTCTTCCAAGAGGACAGAAAGACGGTCAGCATATACCTCGCGCATGCGCCGCAGGTGGCGCCCGAAGTGGCCCTCGGTGATGAAGTCACTGAGTACGACCTGCTCCAACAGTGGCGCGTGCCGGAAGGTCAGTGACTGGATCGCTTCGAAGTGAGGCAACAAGTCGAAAGGAATCACCACATATCCCAGGCGGAGCGCGGGAAACAGTACCTTACTGAAACTGCCCGCATAGAGAACCAACCCGCTGCCATCGAGCCCCTGCAGAGCCGGAATCGGTCGCCCCGAGTAGCGGTACTCGCTGTCATAATCGTCTTCAAAAATCACCGTACCCGAGTTCCGCGCCCACTCCAGCAGTTGCAGGCGCCGAGCCAGGCTCATGGTGGTTCCCAAGGGAAACTGGTGCGCGGGTGTGACGTAAATCAGCCGAACTCCCTGCGAGGGGAGTTGGCGAACTCCGATTCCCTCGTCATCCACCTCGGCGGCAAAGATCCTGGCTCGGAATGCCTGAAACACCAGGATTGCGCCAGGGTATCCGGGGTTCTCCACGCACACCCGATCTCCGGGGTTCAACAGGAGCCGCGCAGTCAGGTCGAGTGCTTCCTGCACTCCAGAGACTATCGCCACTTGCTCCGGCACACACCTCACGCCTCGCGATCTACTCAGGTACTCTGCCACCGCCTGCCGAAGCGGAATGTAGCCCAGGGGATCGCATCCCATCAGATGACGTCTGGAAAGTCGGCGCAAGCAACGGAGCGTGATTTTTGTCCACAGTGTCATGGGGAACAGATCTAACGCTGGCAGGTTGGCACGGAAGGCGCGGGTGGGCCGGTTCTCATAGCCGCCAAATAGCTTTGCTCGTCGACCGTAGTCTGAGACCGCCGGCTGCCGCTTCCTTGGCACTGCGAGTTTCGCTGCATGCCGGGACGCGACATGCCCGGACGACACATGGAGCAATTTTTCCGGCAAGACCTTGCTGACATACGTACCCGACCCCACGCTGCCTTCAACATAGCCCTCGGACTTGAGCTGCTCGAAAGCATTAACGATCGTTCCTCGAGCCAGCCCGAACTGGCTTGCCAAATCGCGAGTGGATGGGAGCCGCGCACCCGGGCGCAAGCGGCCGGACAACATCTCGGCGCGTAAGGAGGCATACAGCCAGCGATAGGCAGGCACGCCTGGATCGCTTGGTGGAAGAGCCAGGTCGAATGCAGTCGCCAGTTTCGCCATGAAAGTGGTACACACAAAATATCACAAAATGGCTCTTGTGATTGATCCACTACGGCTTACCCTATATCTCGCGGGGTGAGTGATGAGTTCGATCAGATGGTGCATCAGTGCCGCTGCGGCGAGTCTTTGCGTTGGGTTGGTGGCAGGGCATTTCGTATGGAGCCAAGGGGCCGGGTCCAGTTCTTATAGCCAGGCGAAAGATCGGGCGCGAATTGTGCTCACCAAACCGCTGTCCAAATTGGATGGTGACCATCTGAAGGTAGTCTTGGTGGAGGTTCACTACGGCCCCGGCGAGGCATCGTTACCGCATTCCCATCCTTGCGCCGTCATTGGCTATGTCGTCAAAGGGGCGCTTCGAACCCAAGTGAAAGGCGAGCCGGAGACGATTTACAACGCCGGTGAGAGTTTTTACGAGGCACCCAACGGTGTTCATCTCGTCTCGGCCAACGCTAGTGCGACGGAAGCGGCGAAGTTCGTCGCCTACTTGATATGCGATCGCGACACGCCGCTCAGCGTTGATGTGTCGGAAAGCATCCACCCGAAAGGATCCTCAAGATGAACCAGCACTCGCGGGCCGCTCGGAAACGAAGCGGGAAGGCATGAGCAATAAACTGCGCGCGATGAATTGGGAATTGGCAGGAGTCTTCTATACGCGCATCGCGCTTGGCACCGCGTTTCTTTCCGCTGCGGCTGCGCGCTTCGGGTTATGGGACAAGACGTTCGACCTGAAGCACTTTGCGAATTTCATTCGATACACGGCCGAAGTCAATTCATTCATGCCAACGGCCATCATTCCGTTCCTTGCGTGGGCGGCCACTGTTGCTGAAACGTCGTTCGGAATCCTGCTGGTATTGGGATTGTGGCCGCGATGGGTTTCGCTTGCGAGCGCCATCCTGCTGGTAATGTTTGGAACCGCGATGGCGATTTCCTTCGGAGTCAAGTCGCCCATGGACTATTCGGTCTTCTCTGCGTCAGGCGCGGCTGTGTTGCTGGCGCTGCACGCCTTTAGACACAACAGCAAACAAGCTTTGAATATCCGATGGGGAGGACAATCATCATGAAACCGAAGGGGAACAGAATCGTAATCGCTGTGATCTTTCTTATAGCAACCCTGGGCAGTGTGGCGGCATCAGCTCAGGAAGCAAACGACGAGCAACTGCTGCGCGTGCGCGAAACCGTCTGGCGCACCTGGTTTGCGGGCGACACTAAGACTCTGGAGAAATTGGTGCCGCCGGAGACTATTGTCATCAGTGCCGGCGAGGAGAAATGGAAGAACCAGGCCGATGTGCTTCGAGATGCTGTTGAATTTCATGCCAAAGGCGGAAAACTTGTCCGGCTTGAATTCCCTCGCACTGAAGTTCAGCACTTTGGCAATGTCGCCATTACTTACAGCCGATATCTCTACGAGATTGATCAGGGAGGCAAGCGCTCTGTCACATCTGGGCGGGTGATTGAAATCTTTGTGCTGCGCGATCGCCAGTGGACGAATCCGGGTTGGCACACTGACGAGGAAAAATGACCCGCGCCCGGCGGCCTGCCCGCCAGAAGGCCAAGGGGCCCGAATATCTAATTTTTGGATGAGGCTCAGCAGCGTAGCGAATGCGGCCGCCTTGCACCGAACCGCTTACGGTTCGGACTGATTTGGATGTGTTCCCAATTGGCTGGTTTTAGCCTGCTGTCCTCTTCGCCTCCCTTGAAGTCGGACAAGAAACCAAGTAGCTTGTGTCTGTCGCAGGCACCCTGCCTGTTGAGCACAGATCGTGACTTCAGGTCATTCAGGTTGGCTTCAGGAGGCCGTCTTTATCATTGACGGCCAAAGAACGGAGGCCCTATGCGCCAGTTCACGCCCAGACGTTGCCCGTCCATCTATCTTTCAGGTTTGGCTCTACTTCTCGCCACGATTTTGATGGTCGCCCCTACAGCAGTTCATTCGCAATCTGCTTCGGCCACGGGACGGCTGGAGGGAACAGTAACCGATTCGACCGGAGCCGCCGTGCCGGGCGCAGCCGTTGCCGTGCGTAACCAGAACACGGGAGTTTCCGCGACTCTACAGTCGGGTGCCGAGGGCGATTTCACGTTTCTGTATCTCGATCCCGGAACCTATGAGGTCTCCATTCAGAAAGCTGGATTCAACAAACTGGTGCTGAAGGACATCACAATCACGGTCGGCACGCGCGCGATCATTCACCCGCAACTTGGAGTGGGCAAGGTTGAAACCACCGTTTCCGTGAGCGCCACCACCCCTCTTCTCGATGCCGCCGCATCATCTCTCGGCACCGTGGTGGATCGGCAGAGCATCGATTCTCTTCCCCTCAACGGGCGCAACTTCACCGACTTTGCGCTTCTCACTCCCGGCGCCACCACCGACGGCGATTTTGGCATGATCAGCTTCAATGGCGTCGCGGGAAACTTCAACAATTACACGGTCGATGGCGGTAACAACAACAACGCCTTCTTTGCGCAGCAGATCGGACGCACCATCCCCTTCCAGTTTAGCGAAGACGTAATCCGTGAATTCCAGGTAACAAGTACCGGATTCGAAGCCGAGTTCGGCCAGGCTGGGGGTGGCCTGGTGAATACGGTTACTAAGAGTGGCACCAACCAGGTTCACGGCGATGCCTACTACTACATCCTTGACTCCTCGACCAGCGCCAACGACGAGATCAACGAGCGTCAGGGGATTGCCAAGCCTCACAATCGCAGGCAGCAATTTGGTGGCACGGTCGGCGGACCGCTCATCCACGACCGTCTTTTCTATGTAGGCAACTATGAAGGTCAGGTTCGTAACGAGCCGTTGACGGTCAACGACGGCCCCGCGGTGAACGGTCTGCCTCCGGATTTCTTTGCCAACAACCCGGGCTTGGCCGCCCAGGTTCAGGCAGCGGCTGGTTCTTTCCCGCGCAGTTTCAACCAGAACGTCGCCTTCGGAAAGATCAACGGTGTGATTGACGACAAGAACACCTTCAGCATCACTTACAACTACCAGCGCTTCCGCAGCCCACACGGATATTTCAATACGCCCACCTCAACCGGCGACGGTCTCTCGCTGACCGACGGAGCCACCAGTCATTTCTTCCAGGCGTCCCTGCAAACCAGCTTCAACGCCACGACCATCAACGAAATCCGCTTCCACTTCGGCAGTGACTATCATTTCGATCTTCCGGCGTCCGCCCCTGCGTCCCCGGCGGTCACCATCCAGAATCCGGATACCGGTTTTGTTTTCGGCGGAAACCGCTTTCAGCTGGCCAACACCGACCGCCGCTACGAATTCACCGACACCTTCACGAAGGTGCTCGGGAACCACACCCTGAAGGCTGGCGTGGATATCAACCTCAGCCACAACGCAGACTCCTTCACTTACGGACCCAAGGGAGAATACCGTTTCGCCGACCTCACCGATGTGCCCAGCGGCACTTTCGAACTCTACCTGCAATCATTCGGGCAATCGAATATCGTTCAGACCGCACCCACATATTCCTTTTTCGCCCAAGATCAGTTCCGCGCTACGCCGCGCCTAACGCTCAATTACGGCCTGCGTTACGATCTGCAAGTCTTGCCCCAGCCCAAACAGTGCAATCCGGCTTTCACTCTCACTTGCCACATTCCTTACAGCAAGAATAATGTTTCGCCCAGAGTGGGATTCGCCTACGCGCTCGACCGCAAAGCAAACACTGTCGTCCGCGGCTCCTTCGGTCTGTTCTATATTCAGGAAGACTTACTTGACGTTTCCGAAGCCTTCGCCTCGAATGGCGTGACCCGTCCCTTCCTGGTCGTTGTTGGACCAAAATTTGGAAACGCAAATCCTCTCGTCACCTACCCCAACAGTCTCACCTCGTTTCCCAGCGGTGCAGGCGGCACTCCCTCCATCGTGGTTTTCTCTCCAAATTTCCGCAGTCCCTACGTCGAGCAGGCCAATGCCGCAGTGGAACATCAGTTTGGCAGCCAAACCGCGCTCAGTGTCGGATACGTCTACAGCCACGGTCTTCGTCTGCTGGGGAATTCCAACGGTGTCACCCGCCAGGCCAACGGCAATTTCGGATTCGACCTTAACCTGGTTCCTCCCGACCAGCAACCGATCTTCTCCCCCGGGTCCTTCGCCACCGCGACCGTTACCTTGCCCACTGGAAAGACCTACACCACACCAGACTACGGCGCGATCGACGGCTTCGTCGATCCCAACTTCGGTACCATCAACGCCATCGACAACTCCGGCCTGTCCATCTATAACGGTCTGCTGGTCTCGTTGCGCCACCATTCACGCCAGTTCCTTACTTCGGTCGCTTACACATTATCGCGCACCATCGACCAGGGGAGCGGATACTTCAATCAGTTCGACCAGGGCTCGCAGCGCGGATCTTCGCAGCTCGATCAGACTCACCGCTTTGTGGCCACCGGCGTCTGGTCTCCTCAGCTTCGCGCGCTAAAATCTTTCGAATTCGGCGGCATCCTTACCCTGGCCAGCGGCCGTCCCTACACCGCAGTCTTCGACAATCCGGAGGTGAACTTCTCAATCGTTCCCGGCGAGAAGTTCAATTCCTTCCGCGGCCCGACCTTCAAAGATTTTGATCTGAGCGTGTCTCGAGCCTTCCATCTGGGAGAGCGCTACCAGCTGGGATTCCGGGCTGAGGCGTTCAACCTGTTCAACCACCCGAACTACCAGCAAAACGTAGTTGACAATGTGCAATACACGGCAAATCTGGTTGGCCCGAACCCCGCAAACAGCACCGACCAGCTCTGGACCGCAGACCGAAACCCGGATTTCGGGGTACCCGGCGCCATCGTCCCCAAATTCGGCTCACGGAGTTTCCAGTTTTCAACGCGCTTCATGTTCTAGATTTCGGGGTTACGCCGCCGGTTCGGTAATCGCCTGCGGTCGGTGAGAAAGGGCACTGAGGGAGATCTTGCGGGGTCTGTGGAGATGTTGCGAGCGGGCCGTCAACGGTCAAGGTGGTGGTAGCGACCGCGTGTACTTTCTTCTGGAATCAAGTCCGGCCGGCTAAGTCAATGTGACACCAGTCGGCGAACAAGAAAGGATTTGAAGGCCAGAATATTTGTTTCTAAAGGGGCGACAAGATTAAAGTGCTTACGGCATCGCTAAAGCGATGCCCTGATACGATCCTTCTCGCTTAAGCATCGCTAAGGTGCCGCACCGATGCCAATCGTTCATTCGGCGAGCGCCATCACGCTGTCACCATCTTCGCCGACCAGCTCTTCACGAACGCTCCGAAACGGTCGAGCGCCTTGGAGAAATTGTCTCCGGCGGCGGCGAAGCCCAGGCGGAAATGCGAGGGCACATCGAAGCAATCGCCGGGGGCTAGCAGGATCCCATGCTCGGTGGCGGCCTGGCAGAACCGGCGGTCGCTCTCTCCGCTCACCAGCCAGGGGAACGCGGTCATGCCGCCTTGCGGCGGAATCCAGCCGAGTACGTCGCGATGGTCGGCCATGAAGCGCTCGAGGAGCTTGAGATTGCGGGTGGCTGCTTCTTGCGTCTTCCCGAGCACGACGTCACGTTTGCGGATTGCGATCTCCGAGAGAATTTCTCCCGTGGTGGTGTTGCAGATGGAGAAGTAGGCGCGCGCGGTCCAGTATTGCTGGCGGCGCTTGGCATCGTGCTCGATCATCCATCCCGTGCGCACTCCGGCAATCGAAAATGCCTTTGACAGGTCGGCGATCACGGTGGCGTGCTGCAGGCGCGCCGCCGATTTCGTTTGCCTTCCATGGTAGATGGGATGGTAGACCTCGTCACTGACCAGCTGGATTCCGCGCTTGGCGGTGAAGTCGTGCAGGGCTTCCATTTCGGCGTCGCCGATGGTCGCGCCCGTCGGGTTGTGCGGGCTGTTGACCAGAATAAGCTTGGTCTTCGAGTCGACGAGCCGCTTGATCTCGTCGGGGTCGATGCGGAAGCCATTCTCGCGGCGCACGCGATAAAAGCGGGTTTCCAGGCCAAGAGATTCCGGGAGCGCCGAGAAAGTCGTGAATCCAGGCAGCGGGATGATTACGTTCGCGCCGGGCTCGGCGGCCAGCCACATCAAGGCCACGAGCGCCTCGGAGGCGCCTGTGACGATTTGCACCGACTCTACCGGGACACTCTGCATTTCAGCGATCGCCTCACGCAGGCTGTCGGCGCCGGCGGGGCGGCTGTAGACCAGGTTGTGGTTCAGGAAGCGGTGACGCGTTTCGTCGTCGGCGAGGGCGAGGATGTCGTTTACGGTCCAGGTCGGCCCGGTGCTCGCAGCGAGATTGAATTCTATGTCGTGTTCGTACTGGTCGAGCCAGGCGTCGAGCAAGAAGGGCTTGAGTTGCATGCAGGCACCTCAGAAGAGAAGTTGCTTCCTGGTATAGATTCTGCGAACCAGGGGGCGGATGATTTTTTAGTTTACGCGCGATGAGAATCCAGCGTCTAAACAGTTTGCTGCAAACCCACGTTGGGCGGCCTCAGCCCCTAAAGGGGCAGTAAATGCGGACCAGTTACGGCACCCCCTAAAGTGGCGCCCTGATACAATCCATGCCTTTTTCAGCAAACTGTTAGGAATACACGGTCTGCGAACCGAGGCTTTGATTGCGACCGCGGTCAGTGGACCGACCTCCCAATGCGGAATGACCATCACTTCACGCAGGCAGGTTGCAATCGACCTTCCTCAATGTTCCGGCGTCTCACTACACGGTATCGCGCGCAGGAGATCAGGAAAGCAGCCCGGGCAGCAACTGCCTGCAACGAGACCCTTGGTCGAGAACAGTTCGTAGCGAAACGAGGCGGGATTGGATCGGCAAAGTTCACAAGTCGTTTCCAATTCAGACACCGGCATATCAAGATTCGACAAGGCGGATGGCTTATCCATTCTCCGCGGCTTCTGCTTAGTTATTTTGGAAAACACTATCTATTTCTTACTTCCTTAAGACTTGTTTTGTCAAGTCTGCAGCCAACGCCCATCTTCCTTGGTCAGCACCCTCTCCTTGTCTAGTCGTGCTCGCCAGACATGAGAATCCCTTGACAATTTACTCTTAAGTGGCTAAGACTCAAAGAACAGCCCGCGCATCGCACCCTCAGATCGCTATGCTGGCCAATTGGAGCGCACGCACATGTGTGGCATTCTCGGGTATTCACATATCGCGAAACCCCTGCCCGAGGGCGTGCTCTCGTCAGCCTTGGAAGCCCTGGTTCACCGGGGTCCTGATCATCAAGGCACTTTCTGTTCTGAATTAATCTCTCTGGGCGCGACCCGGTTACGGATCCTTGATCTGGACGGAGGCGACCAACCGCTATTCAGTGCTGACCGCGATGTAGTCGTAATCTTCAACGGAGAGATTTTTAATTACCCTGAATTGCGAGCTCAGCTGGAAGCGGAGGGATTTGGATTTGAAACGCGGTGCGATACCGAGGTCGTCCTCAACGCCTTCTTGCGGTGGGGTGGCTCTTGCTTTTCACGGCTGCGAGGGATGTTCGCGATTGCCATCTGGGTGCGGTCCGAAGGCCGCCTCATACTCGCGCGCGACCGTATGGGCATCAAGCCCCTTTATTACTGTCTTCAGGATGGCGAAGTCTATTTCGGTTCCGAGCTTAAGTGTATCCTTCTGCACCCCGCGGTTCGTCGCCATCTTTGCCTCTCGGGACTGAACTGCTTTCTCAGTCTGAACTACGTTCCTGGTCCTTTCACTTTGGTGGAGGGCATCGTCAAGCTCATGCCCGGTCACTATCTGGAGTGGCACAACGGAAATTGCGATGTGCGTTCCTATGTGCCCGCATTGGGTGCCGCAAAGGCCCCAAGCTCAATCGATGCCGCTTGCGATGAACTGGATGGCCTGCTGACCCAAGCGCTGAAGGACCAACTTGTATCTGATCTGCCGGTTGGAATTTGGCTCAGTGGTGGTCTGGACTCCTCGGCCATCCTGCACTACGCCGCCCATGCCAATCGGCGCCCGCTGCAAACCTATTCCATCACTTTCCGAGGGCGCTCGTTCGACGAGAGCAAGTACATCCGGGAGGTCAGCAGCTACTTCGGCACACAACACTCGGAATTCGACCTAAGCGCGGAGGCGGACCTCGTGGGTGCGATCGAGCGAATCGCCTACTACTCCGATGAGCCTGGCGCGGATGCCGGAGCCTTACCACTCTGGTTTCTGGCCCAGATGACTAGCAAGAATGTTACCGTCGTCCTCACCGGGGAAGGATCGGACGAACTATTCGGAGGGTACCTGACCTATCAAGCCGATCGTTACTCCGCGATGGCCCGCAAGATTCCCCATCGGCTGCGGAAGGCAGCCTTGGCGTTTGCGCTGCATCTGCGGGTCTCCGACGAAAAGATTAGCTTCGAATACAAGGTCAAACGGTTTCTGCAAGGCTCGCTGTTATCGTCGGAATTGGCGCACGTCTTCTGGAACGGAACATTTTCCGAGGCTGAAAAGCAGCGGCTATTCCTGTTTGCTGATCCCGGTCCGCTAGCTGCTGTGCTCGAGGGAATGGCGGACGGCGGCGGTCTACAGCGCTATCTGGACTTCGATCAGCGGTATTATTTGCCCGATGACATCCTCTACAAAGTAGATCGCATCAGCATGGCTCACTCGCTAGAGGTTCGGCCGCCATTCCTCGATGAGCGAATTGTCAAATTTGCCGCCAGCTTGCCGGAGCGCTTCAAGTTGCGGGGATCTGAGTCCAAGTACGTCCT
>Ga0137415_10000481_pt1 | contig 38112 bp, 30 predicted proteins | sample CZODoug3_1_1_16f_FD_183082 | JGI IMG/M metagenome (GOLD analysis project Ga0137415, IMG submission 183082) | Vadose zone soil fungal communities from Angelo Coast Range Reserve, California, USA - CZODoug3_1_1_16fungal (Hybrid Assembly) | ecosystem: Environmental > Terrestrial > Soil > Vadose...
TCCGAAATCCAACAGCGCAAAACAAAGTTCCAGCAAATCGTTCGGTGTGGTATTGACGCCGCGCAGCAAAACACCCTGATTGCGGACGTCGCGGTAGCCCATATCGAGCAGCGACTCCACCGCTTTTCTTACCAGCGGCGTCACCTGCCGAGCGTTGTTCACATGCGTGTGCACGGCGATGTCCACCCCGCGCTCCCGCGCTTTTTTCGCCAGCCGCTCCAGCCCAGCCTGCACTTCGGGCTGCAGGAAATGCTGTGGAATCGCAATCAGGCCCTTGGTTGCGAGCCGAATGTCGCGGATGTTCGGAATGTCCATCAGCTTGGACACAAAATCTTCCAGCGCGCCGATGGGCACGTTGGCGATGTCGCCGCCGCTCACCACAACGTCGCGCACCGAAGGAGTGACCCGCAGATAATCCAGCATCTGCTGATAGCGGTCCTTCTGCGGAATCTGAAATTTCAGCTTGATCACTTGCGGCACGTCGTTGCCGACCAGATCCATCCGCGTGCAATGCCCGCAATATTGAGGGCAGGTGGAAAGCATTTCCGCCAGCACCTTCGTGGGATAGCGATGAGTCAACCCCTCCACCGCCCACATATCCGATTCGTGCAGGGAGTCGCGGCTCGCCTTCGGATGGCTGGGCCATTCGGGGTGGCGGTCGTCAAACGCCGGCAGCATGTAACGCCGCACCGGGTCGTTCCAGAGGTCCTTCTCATCCATGGTGTTCAGCATGTGCGGCGGCACCAGGATGGACATCGTGGCGCGCTCTTGACCGTCGCGTTCCAGGGAAGCCATCAGCGCATCCGGAATCAAGTCGCCAAACGCGTCTTTCAATTCTTTAAGGTTCTTTACCGTGTGGCGGCGCTGCCAGAGAGCGGTTTCCCACTCCTCTTTCGTGACGCCCTTGTAGCCAGGAAGGCGGCGCCAATCCGGTTCCACAAATTCCCGCTTCAGGGGATAGGTAAACGGCTGCTCGGCGGCATGGACCCGGCCTGCCGGCTTCCAGGTGGGGCGCGCCAATTTGGCGGCGGGCGTAGTGGTTTTCGTCTCGCTCATAACATCGATCCAGTATCTGGGGAGTTTTGCCTAACGGACGCCTTAGCAAGTCTTAACAACTTCTTTACGTCTCAGGATAGCTTACCCAGGCATTTTCCGCCACCCCTCCGGATAGCGTCCGAGTCGAATTTCCGACCCAAATCTGTGAGAGAATTCGCGCAGCGGTTGCGCTGCAATCCACACTGCCAGCGGAAGCCGCCGGATTCGACTTCACAATGTTTTTCTGGATATCCTTGGATAGACCTACTCACGGTCACGTAATCCCAGCGATGCATCGGCGAATTACAACTCTGTTGGCTTGTATCGTATGCCATGTTCTGTGCATGGCCGCCATCACGCGCGCGGATGATTTCAAGAATTTCCATCCCACCGGCTACGTCACCGATCGCGCTGGAATCCTTCAATCGCAGACAAAAATCCAGCTCGAAGCGCTTTGCAAGGAGCTGGAGGAAAAGACCGGCGCGCAGATGGCCATCGTGACCGTTAATTCCCTGGATGGCGCTGACGTCCAGACTTACGCAAACAATTTGTACAAGCAGTTTGGGATTGGATCGAAAAAAGATGATCGCGGAGTCCTGTTGCTGGTCGCCCCCAATGACCGCAAGTATTGGACGGAGGTCGGTTACGGCCTGGAACCTGTGATCACGGATGCGCGTGCAGGTGATGCAGGCCGCCTGCTCGTGCCTTACTTCCGGAAAGGCGATTACAGCGGAGGGATCGCGGCGGCGGCCTGGCAGCTGGCAAAATACGTCGCCGACGATAAAGGCGTAACGCTTACGGGAGCGCCGCAGATACGGCAACTACGCCAGCAAGACAATGAGAGGGGCGGAATTGGAATTTGGATTTTGCTGGGAATCATTCTCGTGATCTTTCTGATGGCCAGATCTGGAGGTTCAGGAAGCAACATCAACCGGCGCGGAGGTGGCAGCGGCTGGTGGATTGGCCCCATGATCGGTGGCGGTTGGGGAGGTGGATCCGGTGGCGGTGGTGGGGGTGGATGGGGTGGAGGGGGCGGCGGCTTCGGTGGGTTTGGCGGCGGCTCCAGCGGGGGCGGAGGGGCTGGGGGCAGTTGGTAGACGGACAAGTTTTCCTGTGGGTTTGAGGTGGATGCGATGGAAGGAAAATTGACGGAACTCGTGAGCCGGCTGAAAGAAGCGGCGGGCAAGAACCTGGAATCGGTTGTTCTCTACGGGTCTGCGGCGCGCAGTGATTTTCATCCCGGTATATCGGACCTGAACGTCCTGTGCACGCTCGTCGCAATTAATCTGCTGGAACTCCAGTTGCTCTCCCCAGTGGTTCGCTGGTGGACGCACGAGATGAAGGAACCCGCGCCTTTGTTTTTTCTTACGGAGGAATTGCGGCGATCCACTGATGTCTTTGCCATCGAAAGCCTGGACATCAAGAAATCGCACCGCGTCCTCTTTGGCAGAGACCCGGTCGCCGACCTCGAAATCCCCATGAATCTTCATCGCGTTGAAGTGGAACACGAGTTGCGGCTGCTACTATTGAAACTCCGGCAGCACGTGCTGCATTCAGGGCGAAATGAGCTTGAAATGACCGCTGTGCTTAGAAAGACCATTTCGGGGGCAAAGACGCTTCTGCGCCATACGCTCCTCGCCTTCGGAGAGGAACCGCCCGCAGCCGTGAATGATGTTTTCGCCCGCATTGAAAAGTTGACGGGTGCGAAGGCGGAAACCTTTGCCGCGATTTACGAGCATCGCGAGTCCAAGCTTTGGAAAAAGGATCCCTCCGCGCTTTATGACGATTACATGCGCGCTCTGGAGAAGGTCGTTACCACGCTGGATACCATGGTCCCTAAGAAACACTGGCAGCGCATAGGCGCATAAGAATTCGCAAAGTTAATACTTCGAGGTGGATATGAAAGCGGCAATCGTAGTACTCGTCGTTCTTCTGATTCTGGCATTTGTTGTGGGAAGCGCTTACTTCGACCGTCGCAACCAGATGGCGATCAAGCGAGAAGCGGTCAACGCCGCATGGGCTCAAGTGGACGTTGTTTTGCAGCGCCGCGCCGACCTGATTCCGAACCTGGTGGAAACCGTGAAAGGATTTGCCGTCCAGGAACAAAAAGTCTTCGGCGACATCGCCGCAGCTCGCGCAGCGCTGGTTGGCGCCAAGTCACCCTCGGAGAAAATCGCCGCGAACGGCCAACTGGATTCCGCGTTAAGCCGCTTGCTGGTGATCGTTGAAAATTACCCGCAACTGAAATCCAACGAGAATTTCATGCGCTTGCAGGATGAGCTGGCAGGGACGGAGAATCGCATCGCCGTCGAACGCCGCCGCTACAACGAAGCGGTCCAGGACTACAACACTTATATCTCGCTCTTTCCCAACAGCCTGGTCGCCAGCATCGCTGGATTCACGCGCAACGACGCCTATTTCAAAACGGAAGAAGGCGCGCGCCAGGCTCCCAAGGTGAATTTCGATTTCAATAAACCGGCGACAAGCCCGGCGCCCGCGCAAAACCCTGCGCCAACTCATCCGTAGTTAACTCCGTGCAGGGTCGCCGCGATGCTGCGCCCCTTCGCAACAATTCAGCGGGACCTCGCACTGGTGTCGGTGTTGTTTTGACTGGATTTACTGCACGAATTCACTTGGCAACAAATGAAAGTGATGGACGCCGTTTTAGAACTTGCGCGTTTCCTGGCGCGACCAGCGTTCCACAACGATCTTCGATTCGGTATAGAACTCAACCGCGTCCTTGCCCTGCGCGTGCAGAATGCCGAAAAAGCTTTCCTTCCATCCACTGAACGGAAAGGAAGCCATCGGCGCGGCAACGCCAATATTGATGCCGATATTTCCCGCCGGCGCCTCGTAGCGGAACTTCCGCGCCGCCGCGCCGCTCGTCGTGAAGAGTGACGCCTGATTGCCATACGGGCTCTTGCGGATGAATTCGATAGCCTCGTCAATCGTGTTGGCATGAATCAGGCTCAACACTGGCCCGAAAATTTCCGTATCGGCAAGCGAACTCGAAGCGGGCACGCCGTCAAGCACCGTGGGTTTCAGGAAATTTCCGCTTTCATAGCTCGCCACTTTCGGATTGCGCCCGTCGACCACGGGCTTCGCGCCATCCGACACACCCTGCGCAATCAATCCTTCGATGCGCTTCTTGCTCGCGGGAGAAATGACAGGCCCCATCTGAACACCGGTATCGAGGCCAAAGCCGACCTTAATGGAAGAAGCCGCTTCCGCAATTGCATCGCGAAACGTCTTTTGCGCCTCGCCAATCGTCACGGCGACGGAAACCGCCAGGCACCGCTGCCCAGCGCAACCAAACGCCGAGTCGCTGATAATCTGCTTTGCCAGATCCATGTCCGCATCCGGCAACACGATCACGTGATTTTTTGCGCCGCCCTGGCACTGCATCCGCTTTCCCGCGGCCGCCGAGCGCTGGTACACATGCTTTGCCACCGGCGTTGATCCCACAAAACTGATCGCTCGCACCGCCGGGTGGTCGCACAACGCGTCCACCACGTCCCTGCCGCCGTTCACGATGTTCACGACGCCCTTGGGAATGCCCGTCTTTTCGATAAGTTCCATGGTGCGCCGCACGGTCAAGGGCACGCGCTCGCTCGGCTTCAAGACGAACGTATTGCCGCAGGCAATCGCATACGGCAGAAACCAGAACGGGATCATCGCCGGAAAATTGAAAGGCACAATCGCCGCCACAACTCCGAGCGGCTGACGAATGAGCGTTTCATCCACGCCGGGAGTAATGTCCTCCAGGTTGTATCCCTGCATCATGATGGGAATGCCGCAGGCGACTTCCACGTTTTCAATTCCGCGCCGCCATTCGGCCTTGGCTTCGGCAAAAGTCTTGCCATTTTCCAAAGTAATCAGCTTCGAAAGCTCGTCAATACGCTCTTCGAGAAGATTTTTCAGCTTGAACAGGTATTGGATGCGTTCGCCAGCGGGTGTCCGCCTCCAAGCGGGAAAGGCCGCGGCAGCAGCCTGCACCACCGTATCAACCTCAGCCTTCGAGGAGAGCGGCGTGCGCCCGATCACTTCGCCTGTCGCCGGATTGGTGACGTTCGAATACTCCGTGGCCGAAGATTTATGCCAAGCGCCGCCAAAATAGTTCTGAACGTCGATCATTTGCGATGTGACGGGGGTACTCATGAGACTTCTCCGTGCCTCCGCCCGCGCGTTGGCGTGCGGCAGGGCTTGCGATATGAAGGATGGCGCTCGGTCGGGCCGGGCGAATGACACTTCAGTGTACCAAAGAATGGGGAGTTCAGGAGTGCGGACGCACGGTCTAACGGCCGAGTGTCGCCAGCGCTTCGTAGGCAGCGCCGATGAGCGGCGCGGATTCGTTCAGCACCACGGACACGGGAACATTGCTCAGCATTTCCGTAAAATGCCATTTATCGCGGAATGATTTAAAAAAACTGCCGTCCTGCATTTTCGGCAAAATTTTCACGGCAATCCCGCCCGCAACATAAACCCCGCCGAGCGCCAACACCTTCAGCGCGAGGTTTCCTGCCTCCGCTCCGTAAATCGCCGTCCACAAATCCAGCGTCTTCACACAAACAGGGCATTCCTTGGACAAGCCAGTCTTCGTGATAAATGGGGCGGGGTCCGCATCCGGATCTTCAAAAATGGGATGCTTTACAGTGGACGAGAGAAATTCGTGAAGCGTGCGGAATCCCCGGCCGGAGAGGATCAGCTCCCAACTGACTTGGGGATAGCGAGTGCGCATGAACTTCAACAGCTCGATTTGCTCGTCGGTGTGAGGCGCGAAGTCCGAATGCCCACCTTCGCTGGGAACCACGCGGTAACGATTGCCGTCCCAGAAAAGGATGGACTGCCCGAGGCCCGTTCCCGCGGCTAACAAAGCGCGCGTCGCTCCCTGCACCGGAGTGCCGGGATTCAACACCACGAAATCTTCTGGGGAAAGATGCTCCAGGCTGTGACCAGTCGCGCCGAGATCGTTCATTAGCGCAATCGTCTTGACGCCGAGTTCCTTTGACAAACTATCCGCTTCAATCACCCACGGCAGGTTCGTGGCGTGAATCCGGTTGTTAATCACCGGCCCGGCCACTCCAAAACCCGCGGCACGCACTTTTTCGTCCGTAAGATGCGGAGCCGCCTGCCGCGTAAATTCCCTGATAATCAGGTCAAACCTGGCAAAATCCTTGCTGGCGAATCGCTGCCGGAACACGACATGCAGCTTCCCGTCTTTCTCTGCAAACAGCGCAAGATTGCATTTTGTGCCGCCCACGTCGCCCGCAAGTATCACCGACCCTCCCCAAAACCTCTTCATTAAACCGTTTTAAGGGTTATACCATTGTCTTTCGTCGCGTTCCAGCAATTGGTCGGACTCTTTCGGTCCCCAGGTGCCTGCCGGGTACGTCGGAACCTTCCCAGTCCTTGCAGCACTCCACACGTCCAGGATTGGATCCACCAGCGACCAGGCTGCCTCCACGGAATCGCCGCGGTCGAAAAGTGTTGCATCCCCCCGCAAGCAGTCATTCACCAGGGTCGCGTACGCGCTCCTCGATGCTCCGCCAAATGCTTCGCGGTAACTGAAATTCATGGTCACGTTCCCGATGCTCATCTCCGTTCCTGGCCGCTTGGCGCCGAAGGAAACGGAGATTCCCTCATCCGGTTGGATATTCAGCACCAGCCGGTTGGGCTCCACTTCACGTTCGCGGAAGACAATATGCGGCGCGCAGCGGAACTGGATCATGATTTCCGTGGTGCGCTTCGCAAGCCTCTTTCCCGTGCGCAGGTAAAATGGGACCCCTGCCCAGCGCCAGTTGTCGATCAAGACCTTCATGGCCACAAAAGTTTCCGTGCGCGAATTTGGATTCACGCCCGGCTCATCCCGGTAGCCGGCCAGCTTCGCCCCATTGACGGTGCCCGGCGCATACTGCCCGCGCACCACGGACTGAGCTACCATCTCCAGGTTGAACGGGCGTATCGATTGCAGGACTTTCAGCTTTTCGTTGCGCACGGCGGTGGCGTCAAAGGAAGCCGGGGGCTCCACGGCCGTCAGCGACGTCAGTTGCAAGACGTGACTCTGGATCATGTCCCGCAGCGCGCCGGCCGTTTCGTAAAAGCCGCCGCGCCTCTCCACACCCAAAGTTTCAGCGGCCGTAATCTGGACGTGGTCAACATAATTGCGATTCCACAACGGCTCAAAGATGCCGTTCCCGAATCGCAACACCAACAGGTTCTGAACCGTATCCTTACCTAAATAATGATCGATGCGATAAACCTGCTTCTCTTCAAAAACGTCCAGCACGATCTTGTTCAGCTCACGGGCAGACGCCAAATCACGTCCGAAAGGCTTCTCAATAATGATGCGCACCCAGGAATTGGGATTCGAAGGCTTGGCTAGTCCCGCGCGCCCCAACTGTTCCACAATGTCCGGATAAACTTCCGGCGGCGTCGAAAGGTAAAACAACCGGTTCCCACCCAGCTTCTTTTCCTTATCAATTTCCGCCAGCCGCTTGGCGAGTTGCGCGTAAGAATTCAGGTCGCCATACTCGCCGGCTGAATAATAAAGGTTGGAAGAAAAGTCATTCCATTTGGCTGGGTCGATTGGCCCGACTTCGGAAATGGTCTTCGCCGCCTCTCCAATCGTGGCCCGGAAGGACTCATCGGTCATCGGCGTTCGCGCGAACCCTATGATTGCGTAGCGTTCCCCGAGGGAATTGTGCTGCGCCAGATCGTACATCGCAGGGATCACCTTGCGCTTGGCTAGATCGCCCGAAGCGCCAAACAGGATCACCGAACATGGCTCGGCGGATGTTCCATAGATGGAACTCGAGCGCTTCTCTTCTTCAGGCATGAATTTCCTCCGTGATGGGTTGCCCTGTCTTGCTTTTTTTCATCGCTTTTCGACTATACCTCAACCCCGAGAGCTTTCAGTTCCGCCCGGGTTTGCGCGGCGTTCTTGTGATGAATCACATTCATCCCCAATCTTCGGGGGTTCTCGAGGTTCAGCGAGCGGTCATCAATGAATATGCACTCCTCCGCCGGCCGTTGCGACACCTCCAGTGCTATCCGGAAGATCTGCTCCTCCGGCTTCCGCGCATGCAGATAGCAGGAGCTGAAAAAGACCTGAAAGTCCTTGCGCAGCCCAAACGCCTCAATCCGATAGTTGTTCAATTCGCGTGGCTCATTATTAATGGATGCTACAAAATATTTTTTGATACGTGCTACTTCCCGAAGCAGTTCGCGTGTCTCCGGATACTCCTTCGACTGGGCAAACATGAAGGCCGTAAATTCTTCCCGTGTGAAAGTACGAGGCCTGTAAAAAAGCGTCCTGTCGAGATACTGGTCGAGGGTAATCTGCCCGGCATCGAAGGCGGGAAACGAGAGGTCGTGCCTGTCCCGGAACTCTTCCCAGTCCAATTGGAAGGCCTTTGCGGCCTCCATCCGGGAATTGTGGTCCCACCCATTCGTCAGAACGACCCCGCCGATGTCCCAAAAGACTGTTGTGATGGTTGCCAAGGAAGCGCCTCCGGGAAAGCCATTGAGAGATATCAGAAGAAGGACTTGGATGAAAGTCAAAAAAGCAGCTCAAGGGTTAAGACACTTCAAAGCCCAGTTCACTCCGTTTTTGCGGCTGTGCACTGCCCCAAGGAACAGCGTTTGCTCGAACTTGCAACAACTTGCCGCCTGACGGACAATAGCTGCTTCGGGGGAAACCAGAATGGCAGATGACTCTTGCGGACCGACGCCCGCTCCTAGTGAGCCTGTAAAGCCCGGCACACGTATGGTTCATTGCGTGAAGTTCGACAAAGACATGCCGGGATTGGATCGTGTGCCATGGCGGGGTGAAATTGGAAAACGCGTCTATGAAAGCGTCTCCAAGGAAGCCTGGAAGTTGTGGGTTGAGTATTCCAAGATGCTAATGAATGAATATCGCTTGAACCCCATCGACCCCAATTCCCAGAAAATCATGGAAGAGCAGATGGAGCAATTTTTCTTCGGTGAGGGCGCGAAGCTTCCCGAAGGCTATGTCCCCCCCAAAGCCAAAGGCTGAAGCTAAACCTTCCCCGTTACTGGATGCTCCACTGGAAGCCGCGGCGTAAGTCTGAAACTTAATCTTGCGTGGCCCTCGCGGAGTGCGTTCTCAACCTCTGCCGGTGTTTCGCCTCTTGCAAACAGAAATCCCAGGTAACTCGATCCCTCCGGCCACGCCGCAATGTAATCGCGCCAACGCGCTGTAATCTCCAGTTGCGTCACGCCCGCCATTGCTCGCGCCTCTTCTGCTCCCTCCACTTTCTCCAGGATTCCGCTCGTGGGAACAGGAATCATCAGGACGCCAGACGCGGCCGTTTCCCGCGGCGCATCCCGGCCCGGCAGACTCAGAGCATGACGCAATAACAATTCCTCCAACCCGATCGGCTCATGTTCATCCTCAATTTGAAATCTCAGCGCTCTCGCACACAACCCGCCGATCGGCCGCGCCGCAACCTCTATCGGCCACACGCCGCGATCATTCAGTCGAAACTCTCCGTGCACTGGCCCGTGTGTGAGCCCCAACGCCCGAGTCGCCTCCACGAAACTCCTCTTGATCAGTTCTTGCTCCGTCTCGGACAAGCGCGAAGGCGTGACGTAGATAGTTTCTTCGAAGTATGGGCCCTCCAGCGGATCCGGCTTGTCGAAGATCGCCAGCACGCGCAACTCTCCGCCGGTCAGCAGCCCCTCCACCGCCACTTCCCTGCCCGGCAAATACTCTTCCATAATCATCCGGTCCAAATTTGGTTCCCGCGTCGCTTGTATCTCCGCCGACTCCAGCAATCGCTTCAGTCGGCTGGCGCCTGCAAGGAACTCATCCCGGTTATTTACGCGGACCACGCCCTGACTCGCCGAGAGTGAAATGGGCTTCAGCACGCAGGGATAAGTAATTCCCATTAGCGCAGGTTCGGGAATCGCCTGCAGCGGCACGCTACGAAACCATGGTGTCGGCAGGCCTGCATCCCGAAAAACTTCCCGCAAACGCAACTTGCTTCGGCAAGCTTCCACGCTCGCCGGGTGATTGTGCGCAATCCCCAATCCTCGCGCAACATACGCCGCCGCAAGCGTTGGCCGGTCTCCCAACGCCAATACCCCGTCCACTCGCTGCTCCGCTTGTGCCTGCATCACGGCGTGCGCCGCCTCCTCCGGCGCTTCAAATCGTACCGGCATTGCGCGGTCGTGCCACGGATCGTCCAACTGGTGGCACCGGTCGGTGACAAACACCAGTTCCACGCCAAGTTTTTTCGCGGCTGCGTCAAACGCACGCGTCTGGTAACCGAGTTTCGCCGTGAACAAAAGGATTCTTGGCTTCACTATCGGGGAGTTCATTCCGCGACTTTCATAGAAAAGATTCCGCCTGCTTGACCGCTTCCTTCGCTCTTGCGATGGGGACCAACTGGTCCCGCGTGGGCTCCGCTCAACAGTACCAAGGCTCGTTCAGGTACGGCACGCCCATCGCCGCAGCAACAACCAGGTCCTTGTCTTCGATGCGCCGCTCCGCAGCGCGGTTCGCGGCACGCCAGATCTTCTCGAAGATCGCCTCTCGTCCCTCTTTCAATTTTTCCGCGGCCGACACAATGTCCTGCAGCTCTTCGCACAGCCGGTCGATTCCAGGAACGCTGTGCTCCCAGGGATAGATCAGCGACTTCGCATCAAACGGTCCAACACTGTTGCGCACTTCTTCAATATCCAGCAGCCGCGAACCCGCCGTGACCAGCAGCCGTATCGCCAGCTGAATTGGCGCCACCGCTCCGATCAATTCCAATCGCCGGAGTTGTTCCAGCAAGTCGAGATAGTTTTCAAAGGTAGTCCACGGCGTGAACGGCACAAACGTGGGCTGCAGCGGAATCCCTGCTCGCCGGCATTCCGCCACCACCCCGAAGAAATCTTCCCGGCTGTGCCCCTTCTGCAGTTCCTCCAGAATCCGATTGTCGAGCGACTCCACCGCCGAAACGATAAAAAGGCAACCGGTGTCCCGAAGCGTCTTCAGCAGCTCCGTGTTGTCTCGCAGGTGTTCCACCTTGATTGTTACGTCATACGTAAGCTGCGGGAATTCCCGGTGCAAAGCCTCCACCAGCGGCACGGCGTGGCCCACGCCGTTGAAAAAGTCCGGGTCCCCAAACGTAATGTGCTGCGCGCCTGCCTTCACCTGCTGGCGAATATCCGCCAGCACAATTTCGCGATCCACGATCCGGAACACGCCGTTGTAAACCGGCACAATCGGGCAGTGCCGGCACAAGTGTTTGCACCCGCGCGACGCTTCCGTATAACCGACCAGCCGGTGCTCCCCAGCAGGCATCACCAGATGCGCGTAATTCTTAAGCGAAGGCAGGTCCGAGCGATCCGGTGTCACAAAGCGAAGCCGTGCCAGCGAAACATTTGAATCAAGCGGATGAATCTGCGGAAATGCCGACAACCCGGAAAGATGCTCCGCCAAATCCACCAGCGCCTGTTCAAACTCTCCGCCAAAGAGACTTTCGACCCCCGCGGCATGCAAGCTTTCCGCCGCCAGGGGCGCATACAATCCGTAAGCGCACAAATGTGCGCTGGGATTGCTCCTCCGAATCGGCTCCAGCAGTTCCAAGGTCAGCCGCGTTGCCGTGTGCATCGGCACATAAAACGCAATCAATCCCGCTTCAAGCACCACCTGCTCGCTCAACGCCTGCCGCGACAAATCGAGGCACGTCACCTGATGCCCGCGCTTCCGCAGCCATGCCGCCGGCGAAGCCAGCCCAAACGGCTGCCTTCCCAGCTCATACGTCGAAATCAGCAGTATCTTCACAACGCCTCATTATAGCGTCTCCGCGCCACGTCGCGTTTTCGGTTATCATAGAGGGCTTAAGCCATCTGGAAAGGACCTCCGGTATGACTATCTCCGCTGCCAATTCCTTCGGTACCCGTGACAAACTGAGTGTTGGCGCGCAATCCTTCGAAATTCATCGCCTCGAGGCTCTCGAAACGAAGGGGCTCAGCCATCTCTCCAAGCTTCCTTTCTCTCTGCGCATTCTCCTCGAAAATCTTCTGCGCTGTGAAGACGGACGTTTCGTCCGCAAAGACGACATCGCTGCCCTTGCCAAGTGGACTCCGAACGGCCCGCAAAAAGAAATCGCTTTCATGCCCGCCCGCGTTCTTCTTCAGGATTTCACCGGTGTTCCCGCAGTCGTCGATCTTGCCGCCATGCGCGAAGCCGTCCAGAAAATGGGCGGCAATCCCAAGCGCATCAATCCGCTGTTCCCCGCGGAACTGGTTATCGATCACTCCGTGCAGGTGGACAATTTCGGCAACGTGAACGCGTTTGGTTTGAACGCCGAACTCGAATTTCAGCGCAACGTGGAGCGCTACGCCTTCCTCCGCTGGGGTGCGAAAGCATTCCGTAATTTCAAAGTTGTCCCGCCCGACACCGGCATCTGCCACCAGGTAAACATCGAATACCTCGCGCGGGTTGTCTGCGCCATGCCCAACGGCAATCGCGTCGAGGCATATCCCGATTCGCTCGTTGGCACCGATTCGCACACCACCATGGTCAATTCTCTCGGCGTCTTCGGCTGGGGTGTCGGCGGCATCGAAGCCGAAGCGGCCATGCTCGGCCAGCCTCTCTCGATGCTGGTGCCGGAAGTCGTCGGCTTCAAGCTGCACGGCCGCTTGCCGGAAGGCACCACCGCAACGGATCTCGTCCTCACCGTCACGGAAATGCTGCGCAAAAAAGGTGTCGTCGGCAAATTCGTGGAATTTTATGGCTCCGGCCTTTCCACGCTGAGCGTCCCCGACCGCGCCACCATCGCCAACATGGCTCCCGAATACGGCGCCACCATGGGCTACTTCCCGGTGGACAACGAAACGCTCGCTTATCTTCACTTCACCGCGCGCTCCCACGAACAGATCGCTCTCGTCGAAGCGTACTGCAAAGAGCAGATGCTCTTCCGCACGGACACCACACCCGAACCTGCATTCAGCGACAAGCTGGAACTCGATCTCGCCAGCGTTGAGCCCACCGTCGCCGGACCCAAGCGCCCGCAGGATCGTGTCGCACTGAAAAATGCAAAAGCCTCCTTCGTCAAGGTAGTGGAAGGGGCCTCTGCAAAACACGTGCATGTGAAGAATAACGGCGACACGTTTGACCTCTCCAGCGGCGCCGTGGTGATCGCAGCCATCACCAGCTGCACGAACACGTCCAATCCCTCATTGATGCTCGGCGCGGGCCTCCTTGCCAAAAAAGCCGTGGAACGCGGCCTCGACATTAAGCCCTGGGTAAAGACCAGCCTCGCTCCCGGCTCAAAGGTAGTCACCGACTATTTGCTGGCTGCAGGCCTGACTCAATATCTCGACAAACTGAAATTCAATCTCGTGGGTTACGGTTGCACCACCTGCATCGGCAACAGCGGTCCGCTGCCCGAATCGATCGGCGCTGCCATCAAGGAAAACAATCTTGTGGCGGTTGCAGTATTGAGCGGCAATCGCAATTTCGAAGGCCGCATCCATCCCCTCGTTCGCGCCAACTATCTCGCCTCGCCGCCGCTCGTTGTCGCCTACGCGCTCGCCGGTCGCATGGACCTCGATCTCACCACCGAGCCTCTCGGCACCGATCAAGCAGGCAAGCCCGTTTATCTGCGCGAAATCTGGCCCACGCCGCAGGAAGTGGAATCCACTGTTCGCGCCGCCGTCTCCACCGAGCAATATCGCAAAGAATACAGCGAAGTCTTCGAAGGTGACGCCCGCTGGAAAGCGATGCCAGTTCCCGAAGGTGATCTCTACCAGTGGGAACAGAACTCGACTTACATCAAGCTGCCGCCCTATTTCGAAAATATGCCCAAGACACCCGGGCCGCTCGCCGATATCCGCGGCGCCCGCGTCTTGGCCATCCTCGGCGACAGCGTCACCACCGACCATATCTCTCCCGCCGGCTCGATCGCCGTCGATTCGCCTGCCGGAAAATATCTCATCGCCAAAGGCGTCAAGCCGCACGAATTCAATTCTTACGGCGCGCGCCGCGGCAATCACGAAGTGATGATGCGCGGCACCTTCGCCAACATCCGCCTGCGCAACCAACTCGCCCCCGGCACGGAAGGCAGTTGGACGCTCCATCTGCCCGATGGCGAAAAAATGTATATCTACGATGCCGCCGTGAAATATCGTGAAGAAGGCGTGCCCCTGTTCGTTCTCGCCGGAAAAGAATACGGCTCCGGCTCGTCGCGTGACTGGGCCGCCAAAGGCACGCGCCTCCTCGGCGTTCGTGCGGTTTTGGCCGAAAGCTTTGAACGCATCCATCGGAGCAATCTGGTGGGCATGGGCGTGCTCCCCCTCGAATTCAAGCCCGGCGAAAGTCGCGAATCGCTCGGCTTGACCGGCCAAGAAGTTTTTGATGTCGAGGGCGTATCTTCCCTGACCCCGCGAAAACAGGTCACCGTGAAAGCCAAAGCTCAGGACGGCTCCGTAAAAACAATCACCGCGCTCGCCCGCGTGGACACTCCCGAAGAAGTTTCCTACTACCAGCACGGCGGCATTCTCCAATACGTCCTCCGCCAAATGTTCGAGTAGCTTCTACAATCCGATGTAGTGGCCAATCTTCAGACTGGCCACTCCGAAGCTGCGACCTCGCCGAAAAGACCCAGACACACGTCAACGCGCCGGTTCCCGATAAAGCTGTGCTACATTTTGAATCGTGATTGCCGCGTCGTCTAACCCAGGCCAAATAACCCCCGCTATGCCGGTAGATATCGCCTTCATAACGGTCAACTACAACACGTTGGAATGCGTGCGCCGGTTGGCCACGTTCTTCACCAACCTGGACGTCCCGTTCACGTTCACCTTCACGGTTGTGGACAATAACTCTCGCGATGGATCCCAGGAATTCCTGCAATCCCGCCCGGAAATCAATTATCTACAGACTGGCGAAAATCTCGGTTACGGGCGCGGCATCAACCGCGGAGTGGCCGCGAGCGCCAGCAAATATGTTTGCGTAACGAATACAGACGTAATCCTCAACCGCGACGCGCTGATCAGTCTTTGGCGCTTCCTGGAAGAACGGCCAGCTGCTGGAGTCTGCGCGCCAAGAATCACTTATGAGGATGGACGCAACCAGGGAATGGTATTCAAGGCTTCTCTTTTTGCAATTTATGCCAACTGGTTCGCCAAGCTGCAGGCTAGCTACGAGAAGAGGAAAATAGCGAGAGCCACGGCTCCGCTGAGAGTTGACGGGGTGATGGGCGCATTTTTCCTCATACGGAGATCGGTCATTCCCTTGCCAACGCTTTTTGACGAGGATTTTTTCTTCTTTTACGAAGATACCGCGCTGGCCCACACCTTAAAAAATAACGGCGTACCCTGCTTTGTCGTTCCCGGCGCAACCATCATCCATCTCGGCGGCAAATCAGGTTCCGCGAATTCCATTTCGTCCTTCTATGAAAACAGAAATCTTTACCTGAAAAAGTTTTATGGGCCGCTTCATGCCAGGGCGATCTATTTCCTGGATCGCGCGCGCATTCTCCGGAAATGGTCGTTGTATTCGTTGTTTTCGCGGCTCACTGCTTCCGAGCGCATCAAGTCCAAACAGCGCTACTACAAGCTGGCATGGGATACCGCCCGTTTGAAGTGAAGCGGCCGCAAGGCATCTGTGGCGACGCCCAACCCTTACGGCGATGAAGCTCTCGTCAACCTCAATCGCCACAGCAGCACGCAACCCGCAATGACGGAAACCACGCTGGCGACCTGCGCGTTGGACATCCCCAAAATCCACGGCGGATTGATTCGAATGATCTCCACCAGGAAGCGCGCCACGCCGGTCAAAAGCAGGTAATAGCCGAAAATTTCCCCAGCGCGTTCAGGGTTCTTCAAAAGCCGCGCTCCCAATCGCCACAACAGCCATCCGATCGCGCATGACACGATGAGTTCGTAGAGCGGCGTAGGATGAACAGTGCAGTTCTCCGGTAATCCGTACTTAAAACAAACTCCACTATGGCTCTCGGGGTCCCAAATACCAGTCGTTGGCACCAGTCCCTTCGGAAAGCTCATGCCCCAAGGGAGCGAAGTCGGAATGCCATAGTCACCGTCGCCGGAAAGTAAGCAGCCGATGCGCCCGATTCCGTAGCCGAAAGCGGCCGCTGGCGAGCACGCATCCAGAAACTCCCACAGCGGCAATTTCGCTCGCCACCTCATTACCAGCAGGGCGCCAAACCCGCCCAAAAACCCGCCAAACCAGGCGAATCCGTAGCGACTTACGAGCAGTGGCAGGAGGCGCGCGAAAAACAAGTGGCGGTATTCGGGATCCAGGAGATGTTCGGAATCAACCAGATGGTAGAATTTGGCGCCGAATATGCCCACCAGCCCGGCGACCGTGATCATCGTGAACGCGTCGGCATTCATCCCTCGCCGGTCGAAATCCGCCTGCAGCACGTACGCCGCGGTAATCAACGCCAGCGCCACCATCAAACCAAAAGTCGGAAGCTGTATAGGGCCAAGGTGAAGATAAGGAATCATTCGTATTGCGCCGCAAGGGCGTCTTCAAAAGTATACACGACGCGCTTCACACGACTGGATTTGGCCGGCGATGCAGCAGCAGGCCAATCGCCAGCCACACTCCCAGCGCGATCCACTCCGCCCCGGTGAAATGCCCCGGAACCGCTGGCACCAGTTTCATCAGAATCAGCAGCGCGGAAACGGCCATGCCCAACGCCGCGATGGCACGCAATCCTGTTCGGGACTCCACGATAAAAAAGGAAATACAAGCTGCAAACCAGCCCAGCGCAGCGGCCATCGATCCCACTTCCGTCACCGGCACCAGCAGCGAGTCCCCCAGCAACAACCCAATCAGCGTTCCCCCGGCCACCGTGAGGATCGCTACCGTAGGAGTCAGGTTGACCGCGTGAATCCTGGCGAACGCAGGCGCGATGGTTCCCCGCCGCCCGTAAGCAAACAGCAGCCGCGAAGACGCCACGAAATTGCCGTTGAACACCTGGAACAATGCCACCAGTGAGATTCCCAATATCAGCCGCACCAGCCACACCGAATGCGTTCCCTGTTCAAATGCAATTGCCGTTGCGAATCGCTTGCCAAGCAATCCCTGCCACGGCGCAATAAACGAAACCGCACCCACCGCCAGCACGTAAAATCCCGCGCCCACCAGCAGCGCCATGGCGATGGCCTTGAAAAAATTTCCCGGCGGGAAGCCCGGATGCGACTCTTCCGCCACCTTGGGCACCGACTCAAATCCAGTGACGAAATACGGCACGATCTGCAGCGTCAATAAGATCGACACCAACGGCGTATGGCTGAACGCTGGCTTGAAGTTCGCCGGGCTGCCGCCATGCGCGCTTATAAGGACCAGCAGAAAGAACACCACCAGCACCGAGGAAGTGGCCCAATTCTGAAACACCGCGCTCGCCCGAATCCCGCGGTAATTAAGATAGGAAAGAAACAGCGTCAGGCCCATCCCGACAAGCAACCGTGGCAAGAAAACGGGCTGCCCAGCCACGCGATAAAGCTCCACCGTATCGAGCTGCGGGAAAATGTACGACGCCAGCTTCCCCAGCGCCACCGCTTCCCACGGGCACACGATGAAATACGCCAGCAGCATCATCCAGCCCGTCAGGTAGCTCACAAACGGTGGAAACACCTGCGCGGTATATGCCGCCTCGCCCGCCGCATCCGGCAGCCGCCGCACCCATTGCCCGTAAACGTATCCGATGGGCAAAAGCAGAATCCCACCCATCAGAAACCCAATCATCGCTCCCAGCGGCCCGCCGCGGCCAAGCCAGTCGTCCATCAGGATGACCCAGCCCGTGCCGATCATCGTCCCGAATCCAAGCGCAAAATAATTCCAGAGGCTCAGCTTGCGCGCGAGGCAGGTCATCTAAAGGACACACAACAATTCGTACAGAAGATTCGCAGCCAGAAGCGAGGTGATTCCGCCGTTATCGTAAGGGGGCGAAACTTCCACCAGGTCGCACCCGACAATCTTCAATCCCCGCAACGCCCGCACCAGCTCCAGCATTTGCGCGCTGGTGAATCCGCCCACTTGCGGCGTCCCCGTGCCAGGGGCATACGCGGGATCCACACAATCGATGTCCAGCGTGACGTACACCGGCTTGCCACGAAATGCACGCAACTGCTCTTTGAATACTTTGATCCCGCCCTCATGAAACTCCTCCGCGGTGATCATGCTTACCTTGTGCTTCCGCGCAAAATCAAAATCGTCCTCGCCGTACACCTGGCCCCGCAATCCCACCTGCAGAAAACTGTGTTCCCGGATCAATCCTTCCTCGATCGCACGGCGGAACGGCGTGCCATGCGAAAGCTTGCACCCAAAATACTCGTCCCAAAGATCGTTGTGAGCGTCGAACTGAATCACCGCCAGCGGCCCGTATTTTTTGGCCGTGGCCCGCAGAAGCGGCAAGCTCAACGAATGATCTCCGCCGACGGCCGCACACCGCGTTCCCGCGCCCATCAGCGGCTCCAGGTGCTCCTCGACGCGCCGGAAGGTGTCTTCGATGGACAACGGGTTCACCGGAAAATCGCCGAAGTCCGCGATACGATACTTCGCGAACGGATTAATTTGCAGCACCGGGTTCCACGGACGGATCAGCACCGACTGGTCGCGCACCTGCCTCGGCCCAAATCTCGCCCCCGGCCGGTACGTCGTGCCTCCGTCATAAGGAATCCCCACCAGCGCGATATCCAACTCCTCAGGGTCGTTGATGTGAGGCAATCGCATGAACGTGGAGATCCCGCCCGGACGCGCGTGCTCCAGAGCGTTCAGTGGCGCAGGATGCGGCAGCTTGTGCTTTTTCGAATGTTCTTTCATCGAGCGGTATGCTATGAGGCGCCGCAGAACAAGTCAACGATTCAAGCGAGGTTTAAGGCTCTGGGAGTATCGGCTAGGCGGTCATTCGCTCCAGCTACCAGCCGTCGGATTTGGGCGCGTCATCAGCCGGTCTGACCTGATAGCGCTTGTGGTACAAGACAAAAATCATGCCAACCGAAAGCACTGTTGGAGGGACGATGAGAATCAGGATCCCGCTCTTTAGGGCCTGAATCATCCGGCTCCCGGAGGAAGCCGCCTGGGTATAGCAGAGGGCGCAACTCTGGGCCGCTGCCGGGCGGGGCGCGGCGAACGTGAGGAGTCCGATCAGCGCCACACCGGTCAGAAGGAACTTTCTAGCAACTTTCATTCTTGAAAACATCTCTGGCCTCTCACTGCCCCATCAAGACTTTTTATTCGCCCATTATTTCGCAAACGGCGCACCGACCACCATGCGCGTGCTGTCGGTCCAGCCATATTGCAGCGCCAACAGAACAAATATCGTAAACACCAGGACAAACAAAGTGAAGCCCCGCTTTTCCGTCCAAAGATGCATGAAGAACATCACGGCCAGCCCCGCCTCAACGATCGCAACCACCAGCATGCGCACCAACATTTGCGATGTGTCGATGTTCTGAAAGGCTATCGCAAATTGCAAGCCTGCCAATGCCAACAGGCAAGCATAGACAACCAGATCCTTGCCCATGCCCCCGCTCTTGCTCGCTTCCGCTGTCGTCATAATATCTTCCTCCGCGTGCTGTTCTCGAGTTTCCCGATCCCTAGTGAGCGAGATTCAACAGGTAAACCAACGGCACAACAAACATCCAAACCAAATCCACGAAGTGCCAGTAAAGCCCCAAAACCTCGATATCATCCGCATTGTAGCGGCCGCCCCGGTAGCGCACGCCCACAACAAGCAGAGCAATCACACCGCCCGTAACGTGCGAAAGATGCAAGCCCGTGACGCTGAAAAAAGATGCCCCGAACAGTCCATTTCCCCACGGATTCTTGAAAAGCGTCATGCCCTCATGAATGAGCCCCATCCATTCGCGGACGTGTAACAGCGCGAAAAGAATACCCAGGGCAGCGGTGATCATGGTCCAACGGAAAGCCGCGGCTTTGTTCCCCGCCCGCGCCGCCTGCAATCCGATCAACATCGTCAAGCTGCTGGTCAAAAGAACGAAAGTCATCAGCGCGACATTGGTTATGCTGTGGAACGGCCTGGGCCAGTCCGCCGACCCGTTGCGCAAAAATCCATACGCCACCAGGCACGCGGCAAAAGTCATGGTGTCGGCGATAATGAAAAGCCACATCGCCAGCTTTTTTGTAGGAATCGAGAACGCCGGTCCTACCGACAGGCCTGTCGCGTGTCCTTCCAGGGTCGAATCCGCTTGGCTCACGGTGCCTCCTAATTTTTGAATCGTCTACAGCTTCACCCAAAGCAGCAAAAGCAGGTACAGCCAAAGCAGGTCCATGAAATGCCAGTAGCGCGCCGCTGCATCCAGCGTGCTCCTTCGCAGTGACGACTTACCCAGCTTGCGAATCACATAGACAATCCCGCCGAGTCCCCCCAGCACATGCAATGCATGGGTGACTGTCAGCACATAGAAAAAGGAACTGCTTGGATTCGTCGCCAGATAGAGCCCCTCGGCCCTCAACTGCGACCACGCGATATATTGACCAGCCACAAAAACCACGCCAAGGCACAAGGTCACGTACAGCCAGCGCGATGGGCTGCCGACTCGTTCCTGTACGTTGCCCATAAATGCGGCGATACGCCTACGCGCAAATTCCAAGGTTACGCTGCTCGCGAACAGTACAAGCGTGTTGAAGAAGAGGATCGACGGCAACGAAAAGCTGCGCCAGTCCAGCGATGAACCTTTGCGAACGACCAAAGCACTGGTAAACGCCGCGAACATCATCGAGATGGCGAACAATACTACCCAGATTGCAGTCGACGATGGCGGCGGCGAATAATCCACCGCCAGTCGCCGGTCACCATCCGCGGGGACTAAGTTCCCTCCGCCGCCGTTCCCATGATCGGGCACACGGCGCGGACCCGCCTGCGGTGGTTCATGAACCGTAGTTGCCATAAGCTGCTGTACTCCTCTTCGCCAAAGCTCTCGTCCGCCGAATCGCCGACTATTTCTCTTCGTGATCCGTCTTCACCTGCTCCGGCGAAGCCTGCATCACGTAATCGCCAACCGAACTCTGAACGCCGTATTGATAGGGATCGTGGTAAACCACCGGATGCTTGCCCCCAAAATTGTCCCAGGGTGGCGGTGTCGCGGTGCTCCATTCCAGCGAAGTCGCTTCCCACGGGTTATCCGGCGCCGGCTTGCCCCAGAACCGGCTGTGAATCAGGTTGTAAACAAAAACAAGCTGGGCAGCCCCGGTGATCAGAGCGGCAACGGTGATCCAACGATGCACCGGGATCAACGGCTGCAGGAAGTCGTCCACAAATGTTGAATAACGGCGGATGTTCCCGGCCAGTCCCAGGTAGTGAAACGGCATGAAGATGCAGTACGTCCCCACGAAGCTCAACCAGAAATGAACTTTGCCCAAAGTCTCGTTCATCATGCGTCCGCTCATCTTGGGAAACCAGAAGTAGGTTCCAGCGAAAATTCCAAACATGGCGGCGACGCCCATCACCATGTGGAAGTGTCCAACCACGAAATACGTCGCATGAAGCATGATGTCGATCGAAGGCTGAGCCAGGAAGAATCCGCTCACGCCGCCGCTCACAAACATCGAAATAAAGCCCAGGGCAAACAGGGACGCCGAGTTGATACGCAACCGCGAACCATAAAGACTGAACACCCAGATCAGAACCGTGATGGTGGCCGGAATCGTAATCACCAGCGTTGGGAAGGAGAATGCCAGCGATGAGATCGGATTCATCCCGCTGACAAACATGTGGTGGCCGTAAACCATATAGCTGAGGACGGCGAGCGCTCCCATGCAATAGATGAGCACTCTCTGGCTGAGCATCGGCTTGCGCATATTGGCGATCAGGATGTGGGAAACAATCCCGATCCCGGGAACAATCGCGATGTAAACCTCGGGATGCCCGAAGAACCAGAACAGGTGTTGCCACAGCAAAGTCGATCCGCCCGAATGTGGGACCAGTTGATCGTTCAGAACCAATCCCGAGGGAACGAAGAAGCTCGTTCCCGCAACGTGATCCAGAATCACCAGGATACAAGCGGGCATTAACACCGAAAATGCCGTCAGGCCCATGCAGGAGGTAATGAACCAGGCCCACGCGCTAAGCGGCAGCCGCATGAGGCTCATTCCCTTCACGCGAAGATCAAGCGTGGTAGTGATGAAGTTCAAAGAGCCCAGCAATTGGCCAATACAAAACAGCGCGATTGAAATCATCCATAGGACGACGCCCAAGCCTTGGCCCGGACCTCCCGAGGAACCGATCGCATTCAGTGGAGCGTATTGGGTCCAGCCACCCAGCGTCGGGCCATCGCTAATGAAGAAGGAAGAGACCAGAACGAGGAACGCTATGAACGTGACCCAGAACGACATCATGTTGAACCGGGGGAACGGCATATCCTCCGCGCCGACCTGAATCGGCAGGAAGTAATTGCCAAACGCGGCGAACGGCGCGGTCGTCAATACGAAAAAGACCATGATCGTGCCATGCATGGTCATCAATTGCAGATAATATTCCGGCGTCAGCACGCCACCGGGCGCGCCGTTGGGGGACAGCGTATGGAGTCCGGGAATCGCAGCATTCGCCCATCCCAGGTGGATGCGCATTATCCAGGAAAGCACCATGCCGATAAGAGCGGCGGCCAATGCCAGCGCGTAATACTGCTTGCCGATCACCTTATGGTCCAGGCTAAAGACGTGTTTCCGGATAAAACTTGTCGGAGCGTGGTGCTGGACCGCGTGGGCTGACGTGTCGTGCATCTATGCTCACCTCAAATAAGAATTCTGCAACCGCCGCGCAAATGCGGGGGAAGAGCTACTGCATCGCCGCCTGCTTCTTCATCCATTCGTTGAAATCGTCGTTGGACAGCACATCGAGATACGCCTTCATGTTGTAATGCCCCAAGCCACAAAGCTGGGTGCACACAATTTCGTATCTGCCGACCTTTGTTGCCGTGAAGTGAAGGGAAACATCCAGCCCGGGAACAAAATCCTGCTGTACCCGCAGCTCCCGCACGAAAAAGGAGTGGCCAACATCCTTGGCGTGCATGAGCAGATGCACTTCCTTGTTCACCGGGATGGCCATCTCGGCGGTGACGATGTCGTCTCGCGACTCAACATCGTGTTCCTTGTCGAGGCCGAAGAATTCCTGCGAACCTTCGTTGATCCGCTCCGGGTGAAGCGGGCCAAACTTTCCATCTGGACCTGGGTAACGGAAATAGAAAGCAAATTGCCCGGCTTGAACCTGGATCGGCATGGCGTCCGCCGAGGGCGGAGTGAGGTAAACGCCGGCCCATGCCTTCACACCGAACACCCCAAGGGCCAGGACTTCCACTCCCACTACAAGCACGGCTGCGATCACCAGGGCCCTGGCGCCGCCTGGAAAACTCTTGAGCTTTGACTCCGTGCCCCGGTTCGAAAACTGCCAGATGAAAAACGCCAACAGGAGCTGCGCGGCAAGAAAAGAGATTCCGGCCTCGGCCATAGTTTCCGACATCTGCTCGTCAATCAAATGTCCATGAGTCGAAATGTCCGCGGGCGCTTCCCACGTATGCATGACAATGGGGATTGCCGACAGGATTGCAATCACAAAAATAGTTATCGCAAAAAATTTGCCCATAGTTCCCCGCCTTTGCCCGCTTCAAGGGCAATCCATTGTGTTGGGTGTACTTGCCCGATAACGCTGATCATTCAAGATGAACTGCCAAGACCTATATCAATAGGGCTTGGCCTTGAAGGAGAAGTTGATGGTTTTGGTTTCGCTGCCACTGATGGTCACTTCCTGCGATTGATCACCGTACGATTCCTGCCAAGCCGTGACCGTGTACTTCCCCGGAGGCAGATTTGCAAGGCTGAACGCCCCGCCGTCACCTGTGATGGCATAGTGCGAGTTCTTCATCACCGCGAAATTCCCGTGCATCCAAGGATGTACGTTGCACTTCACTGGAATAAACTCCGCCTTGTCATACTTCTCACTGATGGGCGGCGTTCCCGGCGGCTGCGACTTGTTCCACTCGCGATTCAGCTTCGGCAGCGGGTGGATGTTGTGCGAGGTCTGGTCCTCATTCACGATCTTCAGTTCCTGATTCACCTGAAACGGCAGGACGTGCGGAATGTAACGGCAACCCTTTTGGGTGAAGACTGCCGCGTTCGAAGGCGCCGGATCGTCCGGGATCCCTGCCGAGATGTACACGACCACATCCTGAAGACTGTTTCCTGAACCGGTCACCACGGTCTCGACCAACGGCGGCGTGGTGTACATCTTTGCGCAAGACGGTTCTTTCGACATATCAATCGGCTTCATCCTGGCCGGCGTCCCTTCATAGGTCACCTTGCCGCTGACGGTGCCGCCGGCAGGTTCGGCCAACGCCACAGCCGAAGCTGCCAGCATCACCGCTCCTGCCAATACTGCGTGCTTCATACTCATCCCAACCTCCCTCTCAATCTGAAACCGCAACCGGTCAGGGATTCACTCCGGACCCGGTGTTCGTGTTTGCCACTTTCTGAGCGTTTACGATTGCAGCGCCTTCCTTTGTGCTCAGCCACAGGGTCAGCTCGGGGCTTTTGTCGTTATATTGCAAGGTGCGCAGATAATGCACCAGGTCCCACGCGTCTTCCGGTTTAATCACGTCTGCGAACGAAGGCATGGGCGTGCCGTCAAGTCCGGTCATGAAAATCTTGTAGAGATCTTTGTTCGTCGTTCCGCACTTCGACCGGTTGTCTGAAGTGAAGTTATACGGCCGAATGGGCTGGTCGTTATTGTCTGTCAAAGTCGAGGCGGAGGGCCCATCACCGCGCCCTTCGTTCCCGTGGCACTTCCAGCATTCCAGCTTCTGGAAAAGTTCCTTTCCGTGCTGGATGCTCCCCACTGTCAGTGCCGGTTCCGCCGGAATTTGAATTGGATCACCCGCCTTTTCCGTCTTCCACCGCGGCGAAAAGGTTTTGATGAAGGCCACCAGATTGGCGCGTTCCTCCACCGTCAATGCGTTCCAACTCGGCATGTTCGTGAAATTGAATCCGCGCTCAACGGAATTGTATAGATCCTGGTCCAGCGGCAAGGTGCCCGTTGGCGTGGACCGGCACTTGAACGTCCCGGCCACAAAGTTACGCGGCAGGATATTCAAGTACGGCGCATTCTCGCCGTCACCGTTACCACGGGCTCCGTGGCACCCCCAGCAGTAGCGGTAATAGAGTGCCTTGCCCGCCTCCGCGTGCCCGGTCACGTTTCCAATATGTGCTTCCATCTGCTGCGCACTCGCCGCTATAGGCAGGGCAGCTACCAGCAAGAGATTCAATGCGATTTTCATGAATTGGATTCTCCGCATGATTTTCTCCCTTAGAATGCGAAGTCAAACCCGAACAGCAAACTGCTGCTGGTCAGGCCGATCGTGCCGTTGGTCACGGGTGAAATCTGGCTGTTGCGTTGCCAGACGATGGAATACTCATTGTGGAAGGCGAATCCCGCCCGGCTATTGATGAACGGGTAGTAGCGGATGCCGAAGGTCAGCGCGTCAATGTCGCCCGCGTTCCCTGGATTCGCCACCTCACCGGTGAGGGGATCGCCGACGAACGCTTGCTGGGACATCCGGATCAGCTCGTAGCGATTAACAAAAATCAGTTGCGGGTTGTACGTGTAATGCGTTTCGATCAACCCGCCGTTCCATGTTGGCGCTCGGGTGCCGGCCGGCACGCCGCCCACGGTATTGGAAGGCGTGCTGGAAGCCAGGAACGCGCTGTCATGGCCGTAGAAATACATGGTCGTGAAATCCCACTTCTTCACGTACCACATGCCGATTAGCCCGGCCCGGTAGTATGGCTCGTTCCCGATCCCACTGCCGGGTATGTCTACGCCGCCACTGGTGAACCGCGAGAATGTTGGTGCGTGTCCGAAATAAGCGAATGCGCCAACGCGTTGCAAGCCCAGCCCCTTCAGCTCAAATGCCTGGCTGCCTGCCACATATACATCATAAGTCCGCCCGGCTGCGCCTCCGGGGCCGGTTACTCCACCCGCCCCGGCGCCCGTTACAAAATCCGGATTTCCGTCGGTGGGTTGCAGCACTGATACAGAAAGGCGCGTTCGATCATTCTTTGAGTGCCCCATCCATTCGACACCCAATTGGTTATCGCCGATGCCGAAAACGTAAGTTTCCGGCGTTCCGGGTTTGTACATCGGCTGAAAATGGTAGTTCTGATAGAACCCGCCGTTCGACGACAAGGTCAGAATGCGCTTTTCCGACAGCAGGTTATCCAACTCGAACTTTCCAACTTTGAGGTTGAACCAGGTCGAATTGAGGATATTGTCGAACCGCACGTTCGCCGATTCAATGTGGAAGGCTCCGAGTTCATCCGAAGATGGAACGAACAAGAAACTGACGTTCTTGGCCAGGGTCCCACCCGTCAATATGTCCAGGCCGGTATAGTCAAAACCCGACGTCTTCACATCTGCAACCGTGCCATTGTCCAAAGGCACATGATTGGCGGTTTCCATATGCCAATTCGGGGTGGTTCGGAAGGCAACAGGCCAGTAGGCTGCCTGTTGGAAGATCGGGGCATCGCGATCGTTTCCCAACTGGTATCCGTTGTCCTTGAACTGCTGCCCGAACGGGCTCAGCTTCGGCCATGCTTCGTGGCACGACGAGCACGGCAGGCCATATTTTCTTGCGAATGCGGGAAAGGCACTTGCTTCTGTGCAGCTGAAGAGGAAAATGCCGAGGACCACTACGAAGTACAGCAAACTTCTAACCGGTCGGGGCACTACCCCGCTAACCCCACTACCCCTAGCATCCATAACTGCCTCCTCAATTACGTTGGGCAAAACGCTGAGCAGACAACGCGTTTGGACTGCGTTCAATTGGGTGAAGGGATTTTGGAACGGGTGTTTACAGGCAATGCGGACCGTCGACGCTCCCACAGCGCCAACTCCCACATTTAGCCGATTCGCTCCAAACTAACTTCCGAAAACCGCGCGTCGCCTCTCCGTCAAGAGAGCTACACGCAATTCTCAGTCCCTGAACCGATGCGGATGCTACTCCCTCTCGTTCCATGAATGCAAGGGATTTCTTACATGCATTTGGAAATTTTTTCATAAGGATGGTTATGGTACCGTTCCGCTCCACTCCAGAACCCTCTCTTCGGCTTAACGCCGGATTTGACACAATGCTTGAATTGGAGGTAACACTTTAGGTCGATTGAAAATGTGGATAAAAATTACAGACTGGCTTAATCCGCTCTCTCGGACTCTTCTCTGTGCCACACTCGCCCTACCCGCAACTTCGACAATCCTCCTTTGCCCAATGGCCGGTGCTTCCAGGGAAACTCTCACTACTCCCGGAATCATTCGCGAATTTCCTGTTTCTCTGAACGAAATTCGCCAGGCTGTCCTTGCCGTTGTCGGCGACAAAATTGTTCACGGCACGCTGGTCTTCGACAAAGAGCCGATTTTGACTGGGGCTGACGCAGTCGACTCCACGCCACTTTTCGAACCCTGGCAAGGCCCTGGTGAGGTCTATTTCAAAATTCGCAAAAACGCGATCGCGCCGCGGCATTTTCTGGAGTCGGGTGACCAGGGCACCATCGCCGTTCGCTACGTCATCATTCCCGTTGACGCCACCCGCACTCGCGTCAAAATCGACGCCCTTTATCAGGAGTCGGGGCACCGCGTCGTTCACGCTTCCGATGGCACCGTTGAAAAAAGTGAAATGAAAGAGATCAAAGATCAGCTCGAGGCTTTGCAGGAAGCCGCCGCTCAGGCCGCCGACGCCAGGCGCCGTGAAACCAGCGCCGAACTCGTTCGTCAATCGCTCGTCCGGCAGCGCGAAGACGAAACCTCTCGCTTTAACAACGCCCAGTCCGCGCAAAAGGAACTCGAGCAGCAGGTCAACGCCCTGCACCACGAACTCGAGCGCCGCGTCAAAGCTCCCGGCGCCGACCTGAAAGCCGCCCCGTTCCAATCCGCCGCCAGCCTCAAGACACTTTCCGCGTTCACGGACGTCGTCATCCTTATCGTCACGCCGCGCTGGCTCGGCGTCGAAACGCCCGAAGGCCAGCGCGGATGGCTTCCCCAGGAACGCCTGGAGCAGTTGCCTTGAAGATCCACTCGTTCCGTTTTGCCAAAATATTTCTTTTCCTTTTCTATCTTGCAAGTTTCCCGCGAGGAACATACGCGCAAGCCATCCCGTACGCCAGAAGTTTCACCCTGCCGCGTCCTCAAATCGAGCAAGCCTTGAAAGATCTGCAAGCCTACTCCGGCCAGAAGCTTCCCGTCCTCGATGGTTTTGTCGCTCGCGCCGATAATCCTCTCGACCGCTACGAACGCGGCTTCTACCAATTCTCCATCGAACTGGTTCCCGGCGACGCCGGAACCACCATCGTTCGCCTCTCCGCAAAAATCACCGCGTGGTACGCCGATCGCGACGTCGCCAAATCGGGCTATCAGGTCCTTCCTTCCAATGGCCGCCTCGAACTGGATTTTCTCGATCGCCTGGAAGAAAAGCTCACCGGCAAACCAGTTGCCTCCGCTTCCCCTGCCTCGAATGCCCCTCAAGCGCCGCAACCCAAGCTGGATCTTTCCGGCGCGCGTGCCGCGGCGGCTATGGCTACGCCGCTTCCGCAGTCCGCGCAGCAACCCGATGAAGTCGCCGCCCTTCGCAACCAGCGCATCGCCGGCGAAAAGCGTGTTCAGCAACTCACCGCTGAACTCCAGAATCTTCAGGAGATCAAGCACGGCCAGGCGCATCCGACAAATCTGCTTGTGGTCAAGAAATCCGGCACTCCCATTTACGCCCGGAACGCGGAGAGCTCTCGCATCCTTTTCGAAGCCTCCGCCAATGATGAATTTGAATTTCTCGACGGGGAAGGAGAGTGGATCCATATCTCCATCTCCGGCGATTCGCGCGGCTATGTCCGCAAGAATTCCGTCGAGTTGCCCGAAGGCCTCGCTGCCAGATTGCAGTCCGCCGCGGCCGGCCCCGAAGAAAAGTTCGCCGGTTTCCGCATCGAGCGTGAAGAAACCGCCGATTTTCCCAGTGATTGGGCGCAGCTCAAGGGTAAGAAAGTGAAAATCTTCACCGTGCAACTGCTCTCTCAAAATCCTAAGGAGTCCGGGCCAACTACTCGCCTCAACTACTGCCTCGCTCTATTTGAAAAGGGCTTGCGGGAAGGATCCGCCTCGAACCCGGCTGTCGAAGGTGTAGTCGTAATCTTTGACGCCGCCGACGGTGGAATTGCCGCGGCGACTTCCGCAAACATCCAGAAACTCACTTCAGGAGCGCTGAAAGGCGAAGCCTTCTGGCAGCAAGGCTACCTGGATCCTCCCGACGCCTTCGCCCCGGCTTCGAAATAAAGAATCGGTATAAACTCGCTCGCTGCTACTTCAACGCCCGCGTCGATTCTCTAACCACCAGTTCCGCGGGAATTTTTCTTCGCACCACCGGAACGTCCTGCTTCTGATCCATCGCGTTGATCGCATCCAGCACCATTCCCGCGCTCAGGCTGCCCATCGCTTCCATCGGCTGCCGCACCGTAGTCAGCGAAGGCACGGATAAGCCCGCCTGCGCCACGTCATCGAATCCGACCACCGAGCAATCCTCGGGCACGCGCAATCCCTTTTTCTTCAGTGCGCGCAGCGCTCCCAAAGCCGTCACATCGTCATAGGCCATCAGCGCGGTAAACGGCTTGCCTTGCCGCAGCAATTCGCCCGTCAATTGTGTTCCAGCTTCAAAGCTTGAATTTGGATCCAGCGATTCCGGCAGCTCCAGGATTTTCTTGGAATCCAAACGCAATCCCGCCGATTGCGCAAACGCGCGAATTCCCTTCCATCGTTGCCCGCTGCTGGAAAGCGCCTTCGGCCCGCGCAAAAACGCAATTTCCCGGTGCCCCAGCCGGTAGAGATGCTCCAGCGCCATGCTCGCGCCGCCTTCATTGTCCACGGAAACCGTGCTGACCGAATGGTTCTCAAAACTCCGCCCGGCGATCACCGTCGGCACCTGGCACTCCGTCAGGTCCGCAAGCAGCTTGATGTCTGTCACCAGCCAGTTCGCGATCACCACCAATCCTTCCACGCGCCGGTCCAGCAGCATTTCCAGGTACCGTTCAAATCGGTGCGGTTCGTTGTGCGCGTCCGCCAGCAGCGACAAATAACTTGCCTGATAAAGCGCGTTCTCCAGTCCGCGCAAGATCGGCGTGCAAAACGGGTCGGTGATGTCGATCACCATCACTCCGATTATGTTCGACCGTTGGCTCCGCAGCGACCGCGCCAGCGGATTCGGCCGGTACCCCATCCGCTTCGCCGCGGTTTCGATTCTTCCTTTTGTGTCCGCGGGGATGTACCGCGATAGCGGAGCGCCATTCAGCACAATCGAAACGGTGGAAGCCGAATAGCCGCACTCCCGCGCCACGTCGCGAATCGTGACGACCCCCGTTCTTCCCATCAGTTGCTCCTCACTTCGGCGCGGTATACGTGTAACGCAAATTCCCCGGCAGGCGATCGGATCGCGAGCGCGTGTTGTACTCCATCTGATATCTCAAATGTTCGTCATCCAGCGGATACTCTTTCCCGGCTTCGTATGGATAAGAAACCAGTCCGTGCTTGGGAAGCGGTTCCACCGTAAACGCATACGCGGCATAAAAATCGAAATCCTTCTCGAATCCATTCGCGTAGAAAAAGTAATCGCGCGTCCATCCGGCGGGAAGCGCAGGCAAGCCCGCTGGATCAAACTCCAGCTCCACTCCCTCACCCGATCCAAACACCGCAAATTGATCGTCTGCCGAGCCGAGCAGATTCTTCACGTCTCCATACCGCGTGTAATTTCCCGCAGCCCGCGCATACGGTCCCGTCGGGCTTCGATGCGAATACGAGTACACCGTGTCGCTCGCCGGTTGCAGCCGTATCTCTTTCGGATAGCCAAGGTAAGCGAGCGATGCAGTGGCCAACGGGACTTCCTGGACTTTTATTCCTTCCACTGGCGGCGTCTGGTCAATCCGCACCGCATCCCAATAAATTTTCAAATTCGATACGATTCGAATGCGCCGTGTCCCCGCTGGAATTTTCCCCGTAAGGTCCGCCACCATCGTTCGCGCCAGCCCCGCCGGAAAACCCATGTCCTCGACGACGCGTTTCCAATTTCCCTGCGCGTCCTGCGCCTCCACATAGGGCGCGATCACCTTGATCCCCGCCTGGTCGGCCGCGTACATTGAAGTCGCCGTGAAATAATCCGTATATCCGTCCAGCAACAGCCGCAGCGGTTTCTCCGCGTCCCAAGCGCCTAAATCCAGCTCAATCCAGTGCAATTTCGCGAATCCCGCAAACGGCAATCCTTCAAACTGCGTCACGTACTTCCGGTCGCGTTTCGCCAGCAGCGGCAAAACATCCTTCCCGCGGTCGTCCCACGCGCCAACTGGCACGCGAGGATTTTCCGTGGCGATCACGCGAAACTCCGGAAAAGGCGGCGCGCTTACAAATCGTTCGTTCGGATTCACTTCCACATTCGCCGGATGATCCACCGCCACCAGCCGCACCTGGTCCAGGTAAACCGTCTCTTCCATCGGCTCCATGAACCGGAAACTCAACCGCCCATTTTTTTCACGCACGCTTTTCGCCGCAACTTTCAAATACTCATCCGGGTCCGGCACGTCCCGCTCTCCCGGCGCCACCCAGTGCCCCACCACTCCCGGCCCAATCATGTCCGCAATAAACTCGTATTCCCGCCCATTCCACGAAAACAAAATCGGGCACGAACTTCCCCGCCGGTCAAGTTCTCCAATCGCCTGCGTTTTCCCGGCTGCCAGGTTCACTTCGTCCTGCGGCACGCCAGTTGGCCACAGCAGCCGCACCACATCCATCGCCTTTTCCTTGCCAAGCCCCGCCAGCAATCCCGGGCCGTTTTGCCCCAAATAGCCTGAAGCCCCGGCGATCTCCCATTTCTGATAAAGCCCGCCGGCAAAAATTTCCACCTTCGTCCCAATGCCGCTCTTGTTGTCGTTCAGCGCCTTCAGGTCAATCTGCATCCAGTGATTCTGATTCGCTCCCACATTTTCCAGCACCAGCGTCTCGCCGTCCGCCTGTGTCACCACAAAATCCGGACTCCCGTCATTCTTCAAATCGGCCACCGCCAGCGTGCGCGGTTCCTTCAGCTTCACTCCGTCGAGATGCACCTTCTTCGTCACATCCGACCAACCTGCATCGCCAAGATTCCGCAACACGCGAATTTCTCCGCCGCTCGCGCCCTCTCCCACCGCCGCAAGGTCCAGCCATCCGTCGTTGTCGTAGTCCACCCAGACAATTCCCCAGCCCTGCTTCCACCCAAAATCCGGCAGGGCCACTCGCTCGAGCCGTTTGCCTTCCACATTTCTCCACAGCGAAATTCCCGGCGCGCCCGTATGCGTAAATGCAAGGTCCATCCAGCCATCTTTGTTGAAATCGAACGCCACCACTCCCACCGCCGGCGGCAATTTCTCTTTCGCAAAATCAATGGCCGGCAACTCCGCAAACTTTCCTTCGCGCGGATTCAAATACACGTCCGCGCCGCGCTCTCCACCGGCCAGCACCAGATCAATCGCCCGATCATTGTTGAAATCCGTGCTGACCGCGCCTCCGCCCGTCGCTTCCACTCCCAATCCCGTCTCTTCCGAAACATTCGTGAACGTCGAATTCCCGTTGTTCCGCCACAAAGCATTCCGCGATTTCTTTCCTTCCGTGCCTTGCGGAGCAAACGTCAAATACAAATCCAGATCTCCGTCATGGTCGTAATCCACAAACGTCGGCGAAACACAGCCGGCTTGGCGGCGAATTCCCGTTTTTTCCGTTACATCAACAAACTTTCCCCCGCCTTCGTTGTGAAACAGCCGCACTCCACCGGTCTCGCACACCGCCAGGTCCGTCTTCCCGTCGTTGTCAAAATCTCCCGCGGCACACCCAAATCCAGCGCCAACTCCGCCCAGCCCCGCTTTCTCCGTAACATCCTCAAATCGTCCGCCCCCCAAATTGCGCAACAATTCGCTCTTTCCGTTCCCTGCCCCCACCAGAAACAAATCCGCTTTCCCATCTCCGTCAAAATCCAGAAAACAGGCCCCGTTCTTGCCACCAGCATCTCCCGGACTTTTCCCCGCAACGCCCATCAGCTTTTGCAGCGGCGCAAGTTCGTAACGCACCGCGATCTCCGCCGGAACACTGGTCTCCCCTCCCGGCAAAAATTCCGCCAGCGAAAATTTCCCCTGATCCCCATATCCCGCACCAAACGGAATCCCCAGATGCTCTGCCGTAAGTTTCTGAAACCTCTTCATTCCCTCACGCGCGGCCTCCGTATCGCCCTTCCTCTGATAAGCGCGCGCCAACCCGAACTGCGCCGAAGCGTGATACGGGGCAAGCTTCAGCGCTTTTTGAAACGCTGGAATCGCCTGTTCATATTGTTGGAGTTGCGAATTCAGGTAGCCTTCGAAATAAAATGCGTCGGGCTCTTCAGGTGCAATCTTCTCCACATGCTGGAACGCCGCAATCGCCTTCACCGGCTCGCCCGCATCCTTGTACACAAGCCCCAGGTTGTACCAGGCGTATGGATCATCCGGTAGCTTCGAAGCCGCCCCTTCGAGCGCCACTCGCGCCTGCTCCATTTTTTGCTGCGCCAGCAACGCAATTCCCAGATTCATCTTGGCAACCGCAAAATCCGGATCGGCCGCCAGCGATTGTTCAAAATATTTCTGCGCTTCAGCCGACTTCTGTTGATTCAGGTACGCCACGCCCAAAGTATTCAGTCGCAGCGCATCCCCTGCCGGAGCTTTCTTCTGCCTGGCGCCCGTCGCAGATGCGGTCTGGTAGTTCTCCTCGCCGGGCCGGTGTGACGCGAACAAAACCAATCCCGGCAACAGCAACACCGCCGCCACAAAAATCCAGTACAAACGCCGCGAACCCCAGTGCCTGGCTTTCATTCGGGAATATTCCTTCTGGATACGCCACTCGCGAAGCATCCTGATCTGCTTTGCCTTACGTTCCGTTCGATTGTCTTGGCTGCCAACCCTATCGTCAACCGATTTTATAGCGGCTTCCCAGCCACTTCTCCAGCTTGCCTTGACCAATCGCAATAGGGCCGTTACCTTTCTTTCGTCCGCCATGGCCCAACCCATTTATTCCACAATCGCTGAAACTCTCGCAAAATTGCGTCGCAAGGAAATTTCTCCAGTCGAACTCATCGCCGCCCACCTCGATCGCATCCAGCAAATCCAGCCCCGGCTCAATCCCTTCGTGCACATTGACGCCGAATCCGCCCGTGCCCGTGCCCGCGACTCCGAATCCCGAATCGCGCGCGGAGACAAGCCACGCCCGCTGGAAGGAATTCCCCTCACCGTAAAATCCTGCCTCGACGTAGCCGGTTGGCCCTGCCCCGCGGGCTCTCTCCTCCGCAAGGATTACATTCCCGTCACCAACGCGACTCTTGTCTCTCGTCTCGAAGATGCCGGCGCAATCCTGCTCGGCAACACCAATACGCCCGAATTCCTGATGGCCTACGAAACAGACAACCGCGTGAGCGGCAAAACTTCCAACCCATGGAATCCTGCGTATTCTGCAGGTGGCTCCAGCGGTGGCGAAGCCGCCGCGATCGCCTCCGGTTGCTCAATGGGCGGAGTTGGCAGCGACGGCGGCGGTTCCATCCGCACCCCCGCTCACTTTTGCGGCATCTGCGGACTTAAGCCTACGCCCGGCCGCATTCCCTCCACTGGCCACTATCCTCCCGGCGGCGGCGCGTTCGCCTGGATCGGCGTTGTCGGACCCTTGGCGCGCACCGTTGCCGACCTGCGTGATCTCTTCACGGTAATGTCCGGCCCCGATCCTGGCGACGCCCTCTCCGCGCCAGTTCCAATCCGTGAAATTGCCGCCTCGGATCTCCGCGGCCTTCGCATCGGCGTTCTCGAAAACCCAGAACTTGGCCGCCCCACGCCGGAAACTCTCTCAGCGCTGCGCCGGGCCACACAACTCCTCTGCGATCTCAATCACCGCGTCGAACCGCTCAAATTGGAAAAATTGGACCAGGCCCTCGATCTCTGGTGGTTTTTCTTCGGCCCGGTAATCGCCGATCTCTTCCGCCAATCCACAAGCGGAAAAGAGTCTCAGCTCAGTCCGATGTTCTTAAGTTATCTCGAAGCGACGCAGGCTGAGCCCAAAGTCACTCTCGAATCCTTCCAGAAAGGGTGCGTCGACCGCGATCTCGTCCGCGCATCACTTCTCAGGCAACTCCGGGAAGTCCCGATACTGCTCTCCGCAGTTTCGACGGCGCCAGCTTTCAAACACGGCGCCGGCAACTACCGGTCCGGCGATCCGCACAATTATCGCGACACCATGCGTTTCTCCCAATGGCTGAATCTAGCCGGCTTTCCCGGCCTCTCTCTTCCCATGGGACAATCTACCGAAGGCCTCCCCATCAACATGCAATTGATCGGCCGTCCCCACGAAGAAGATCTCCTCCTCGCCGTAGCCGAACAGCTCGAACAAGCCCGCGGCCCCTGGCAACCTCCGCCGCTCTGATCGCTCTCATCCTCTTCTCAGCGAACTCAGCGCCTCAGCGAACTCTGCGTTAAATTCTTTTCTTTTTCTTCCTCTTAATTCTTCCCCGACGTCAACTCTGGACTCGAAATCGTCTTATCGCTCCACTTCTCCCGGTCCTTGTCCAAATCCGCATCCATCAATTTCTTCGCGCTGGCAAACTCCCGCTGCGCCTCTTCCTTCCTTCCCAATTTCAGCAGCAATTGCCCGCGCAAATAGTGCGCTTTGTCGCTTCCCGGCACCACTTTCAGCGTCTCCCCGACCGCCTGTAACGCCTCTTCATACTTCCCTTGTTTCTGATAAATCTTCGCCAGCCCAAACCACGCCCCCGGCCGCCGCGGGTCCCGTTTCAACGCTTCCCGGTAAGCCTGCGCCGCATCCGCGTCCCGCTGCTCCTGCGCGTAAATCTTCGCCAACTGGTAATAATCGTCCGCCAACTCCGGATCGATCCGGCTGTCCTTCAAAAACTCTTGCTCAGCTTTCGCGGCCTCGCCCGTCTCCACGTAAGCGATCCCCAAATTAAAATGCACAAACGGCAAATCCGGTTTTGCCTCCTCTGCCTTACGCAATTCCGCAAATGCCGTGTCATATTCCTGGTGCTGCAGATAAGCCTTCCCCATAATCAGGTGAAACTCCGGCGTACTCTCCCCAACTTCCAGCATCCGCTTCATCGCTCGTTCATCCAGCTCTTTTTTCCCCGCCTTGTTCGCCGCGATCCCCAGCACGTACAGATACATCACATCCCCGGATCGCTCCTGCCACAAAGGCTCCAGCGTCTCCGCGGCTTCTCCAAACTGGTCCGTAAACACCAGGCACATTCCCAGCAAATACCTCGCCTGCGCCGAACGCGGGTCATCGCGCAAAACCGACTGCAACGGCGCAATGGCCTCCGCATAATTTCCCCGCCGGAACTCCACCAACCCCATGTTCAACCGTACGCCCGCCATCCTGGGCGCCAACTTCTCCGCCTTATTCAAGTTCTGGAGCGCCTCGTCCCAATTCCTCCGCCGCATGGCGATTACGCCGAGGTTTGCGTACGCGGCCCCTGCAGTCGGATCCGCCGCCAACACCTTTCGAAACGCTTGCTCCGCCGAGTCCAGATCGCCGCTCTGCAGCGCCGCTTGTCCCTTCGCGAACCACGCCTTCGCATCGCTCGGCTCCGTCTTCGTTTGCGCAGCAGCGTCCGCGAATAAAGATTCCCGCTGCGAGCCGTACGAGTAACCCGCGCAAGCTCCCGCCATGAGTAGCGCAACGATCGCCCCAATCATCAAAAAATGCCGCATCGCATCACAGTCTCTGCTATTTTCCCGCCCGCGTTCAACCATTGGAACGCATCCCGGAATGAAGCACGCCTTTCAGCCACCCCTATTTTACCCTTGACACGCGCACTTACTTCCTTTATTAATCCGATTTAATAGCTTGTTTGCGGGTGCTTTGCGGTCGGTCGAGGACCGGGGGATTCCTTGAAGAGTGGTCGTTTTCTGCTCCGCGCGTCGTCGTCCCTTGCTGATGAACGTGCGTTCCTCCTCCCCCTCTTTCCTCAGCCTTTGAATTTTCAATCTTGTGGAGGTCTCATCGTGAAGAGCCACCGTCTGAGTTCAAAATTGTCTCGTTGCCCATCTCTTGTGGCAGGCCTCGCCCTGTTGGCCCTCCTGCTTCTCCCCACCCTGGCCGCCGCCCAGACCAACGGTCTCATCAGCGGCACAGTCACCGATAAGTCCGGCGCCGCCGTGGTCGGAGCAAACGTCACGATTGTCAGCACCGGTGGCAACTTGACGCGTACCACGGTGACCAACGGCGATGGAGTCTACGTCGCTTCCGCGTTGCCTCCCGGAACCTACAACATCACCATCACCGCGAAAGGCTTCCAGAAGTTCGAAGCCAAAGGCGTTGTCCTCGAAGTCGCGCAAAAGGCCCGCCTCGATGTAAGTCTCACCGTCGGCGCCATTAACGAGGAAGTCCTCGTCTCCGGCGAAAACGTCGCCCAGGTGGACACGCAATCCTCCGAAATCGGCAGCACCATCACCGGCAAGCAAGTTCAGGAACTTGAACTCAACGGCCGCAATTTCACCCAACTTGTCACGCTCGTCCCTGGTGTCATCAGTCAGAGCGGCCAGGACGAAGGCACCGTCGGCATCGCCGGGAACACCATGTACAGCATCAACGGGGGCCGTGGGCAGTACAACAACTGGGAAATCGACGGCGGCGACAACATGGACAACGGTTCCAACAACAGCATCAACGTATACCCGAACCTCGAAGCCATCGCCGAATTCAAGGTCCTCACTTCAAACTACGGCGCGCAATATGGCAAGAACGGCTCCGGCACTGTCGAAGTTGAAACCAAATCCGGCACGAATCAGTTCCACGGCAGCGCCTTCTACTACGGCCGCAACGATTTCTTCAATGCCAACTCGTGGCAAGATAATGGGACTGGCGTGGCCCGCCCCGCCTACAAAAAGCACGACTGGGGCTATACCGTCGGCGGCCCGGTTTACATCCCTCACCTCTACAACAACGACAAAAAGAAAACTTTCTTTTTCTGGTCCCAGGAATGGCGTCGCGAAATTGTACCCGG
>Ga0137415_10000482_pt1 | contig 37997 bp, 29 predicted proteins | sample CZODoug3_1_1_16f_FD_183082 | JGI IMG/M metagenome (GOLD analysis project Ga0137415, IMG submission 183082) | Vadose zone soil fungal communities from Angelo Coast Range Reserve, California, USA - CZODoug3_1_1_16fungal (Hybrid Assembly) | ecosystem: Environmental > Terrestrial > Soil > Vadose...
ACCACCTCTGACTACGACAAGGAAAAGCTCCAGGAGCGCCTTGCCAAGTTGGTTGGCGGCGTTGCGGTCATCAAGGTTGGCGCTGCTACCGAAACCGAGCTGAAGGAGAAGAAGGCTCGCGTTGAGGACGCCATGCACGCAACTCGTGCGGCCGTCGAAGAAGGCATCGTCGCCGGCGGCGGTACCGCGCTGCTCCGCTGCATCGGCGCTATCGAGAAGCTCAAGCTGCACGATGACGAAGCCGTTGGCGTCGGAATCGTGAAGCGCTCGCTCGAAGAGCCCGCACGCCAGATCGCTCATAACGCCGGCGCTGAAGGCGCTGTGGTGATCGGCAAGATCCGCGAGTCGAAGGACGAAAACTTCGGCTTCAATGCGGACACTGGCGACTATGGCGACATGGTCAAGATGGGCGTCATCGACCCCGCCAAGGTCACCCGCCTGGCGCTGCAGAACGCAGCTTCCATCGCGGGCTTGATGCTCACCACCGAAGCGCTCGTTGCAGAACTCAAGGAAGACGAGAAGAAGGGCGCAGCGGCCGGCGGCCCGGGTGGACCGGGCGGCGGCATGGGCGGCATGTACTAAACTCGATTCGCAAACGCGAATCTTTCCGGCGGGCCGATTCCAAATCGGCCCGCCTTTTTTTGTTTTCCGTCAGCTTATTTGTCGTGACTCCGACGATCACTTCAAGAATCGTCGTGTATTTGATAGGTTGGCGTTTCTAGTGGGAGTCTCTGAGCTATACTGCCCCCACTGGCAGGCTCAATTCAAAAAACAATGGAGAGATACGATGGCAACGACTGCGCAGGCGCATACACCCCCAGCTCACGCGGAGATGTTTCAACTATTGCAAGGCGCGTTTATCGTGGGAGCGATCGCCTGCTTGGCACAACTGGGAGTGCCTGATCTTCTCGAGGCTGGGCCAAAGTCAGCCGATAAGTTGGCGGAGGAAATCGGAGCCGATCGGCACGCGCTCTATCGCCTGATGCGTGCTACAGCGAGCGTTGCTGTGCTCTCGGAAGGAGCCGACGGAAAATTCTCGCAAACACCCCGGTCCGCCGTTCTGCGCACCAAGGCCAATCCCAGCTTGCGCGCGTTTGCGACGATGCACGGTCGCGAGTGGCACGAAATGGGCTGGTCCAATCTCGAATATTGCGTTCGCACCGGCAAGCAAGCGCTCGATAAGATTTACGGGAAGCCAATTTTTGAGTACTTCGAGGCGAATCCTAAAGAAGCGGAGCTTTTCAACCAAGCCATGAGCGACCTCTCAACAATCGACGGTCCGGCTGTGGTGGAGGCGTACTCGTTTGAACGTATCCATTCCATCGTCGACGTGGGGGGCGGGCACGGTTTCTTGCTGGCCGCGATTCTGGCCGGAAACCCACACATGCAGGGCACCATCTACGATATCGAACACGTTGTCGAAGGGGCGAAGGGTGGCCCGCTGAAACCAATGGCGAATCGCTGCAAATTTGAATCTGGCGATATGTTCACCTCGGTCCCAGGTGGCGCTGACGCTTACATCATGAAGCACATCATCCACGACTGGCCAGACGACGTTTGTCTAAAGATCCTGAAAGCCTGCCGCAAGGGTGTGAATGAAGGTGGCAAACTGCTGGTAGTAGACAATGTGATTCAACCCGGGAACGACTTTGCGCCTGGCAAATTTCTCGACCTGCAAATGCTCATCTTCCCCGGTGGACGTGAACGCACTGAAAAGGAATTCCGGGAACTGTTCGCCGAGGCGGGCTGGCGCCTCACGCGCGTTATTTCCCTGCCAATTCCGGAATCCATCGTCGAAGGCGTTCCGGCGTAGCCGCAAAAACCGCCGGAAACTCTCGCTGAAGAAGTCAGCGACATAATTCCTAAGTGGCCGCGCCGGTTGCGGGGACTTCAAGACAGTTTCTGGCGCAGCAAATCTTCCACGTCGCCGATTTTGTCGCCGAGCAGATTCAATTTGTGAGCCAATCCTTGAATCTCCGACTCCGCGCGCCGGTTCACGTCAAAATCAAGTTCACTACGCAAGCGATCCTTCGTGTCCTGGCGATTTTGGCTCATCATAATCACCGGCGCTTGAATCGCGGCCAGCATCGACAGAAATAAATTCAAAAGGATAAAAGGGTACGGGTCCCAGGCCGATTTTCCGAGGCTGATGTTGACTATGGTGTAGATCACCAGGACGGCCAGAAAAGTGAGAATGAATGTCCACGAGCCCCCAAAGCCGGCGACGCTGTCTGCGATGCGCTCGCCGAATGTGGCTTCTTTCTCGATCATCTCATTTGGATTGCGGCTGGCACGCACGCGTACCAATTGTTGCGAGGCGTGAAACTGTTTGCCCAGTACGGTGAGCATATCCATGCCCGCCATGGGCTTACGCTGCAACAGCACTGCGATATCGTGGCGGTCGACCTCAAGGCATTCTGACGCCTCGAGCGCAATCGCGGTGGTTTGGTGCGGCGTCTGCTCCAGCATCGAGGCGAAGCCGAAGAATTCGCCGTGCGCCGGCTCATCGATGACCACTTCCTGGTGGTCCTGATCGAGAGTCGTCACGCGTACGCGGCCGGACACCATCACATACGCTTGTCCCGCTGCGTCGCCCATTTTGTAGATGCGCTGCCGCGGCGCAAACTTTTTTAGCTCGACCTGGCCGGCCAGCACGGCGGTTTCTTCGTCATCAAGCAGCGCAAACAGCGGGACATGCTTCAAGGCATGGGGATCGCACGACATAGTCACCTCTCCTGTGAACCGAAATCGTGCCGAATCCTTTGCCGCTTTTCAAGTTTTGCGGAGAGCTGTTTATGCGGCCTCCGGTCGCATCACGAGGCGTGAGCCCGCGCGCCCTGCTGCGCGCCTGGCACCTTCTCCGCGAGTATCGTCACATTGTGAACCTCTGGTTCACTCTCGAAAAGTTCCATCGCCTTGGAAAAGAGGTTCTTGGCAATTTCACCGTTCAGGTGCGTTTCGCGGCCCTTTTCATCGGCAAAGGTGTCGAAAATTGCATAGCGCTGCGACCCTATGTGAATCGCAAACCACGTCGTGGTGCCCTCCTCTTTTTCTGCAAGGGGCTGCGCGGACTTCAAAAACGCCTCTACCTCTTTTTCCTTTCCAGGCTTTGCATCCAGTATTACCAAAAGTCCGAATTTGTTCATGATGTGCCTCCAGGCGTTAGGATGCAGTCGCCCGTCCTCTAGATGCGGGCCTGGTACTGTAGCTCGGGATATCGTCAACCAGCCGTTTCAGATATCGCAGGGCGAGCCGGAGTCCTCAAGTAAGCGATCACGAAGAGGACGCCGAACAGCAAGTCTGTGCCGGCGAAGACAAGGTCCGAGCTACTGGTGCGGGATTGCAAAACCAGAATGACGACAGCGGCGGAGTAGCCGAATTTCTCAAACATTGATGGGATCATCAGAGGCCGATAGCGCACCGGATCGCCGGCGATAAAAAAGAACGCGATTTGCCAGGCCAGCGCCAGTCCGACAAATCCATAGAAAAATGCCGGATGCGTGATGGGCGGCGGATCCTGACGGCCGATAAGATCAAATATGAAATACAAGGGCGTGATAATCAGCACGCCCCAAATCGCTGCCACTCGGAACACGACTTTAGCGAATTTCATCGCGCCAATTGTATTACATAGCGTAATACGCTTACTCGATGGAATTGTCATTACGGCGCGCCACGCTCCTGCAAAAATGCGACGGTCTTGTTTTCGTTGCCGGGAAACAACTTCGCGTAGCCTAGTGGCGTGCATTCCACGATTTCGCCTGTGCGCTCGTAATGACCGGGTAGTTTGGCTCGTAGCGATAGTTCTGCACCGCGTTCTACCAATAACCGCGCAACGGGCAAGCCCCAGTCGCCATATTGCGTTACTGCGTGGAAGATCGGAGTTTGTCCGCCGATTCCCTGCCTCAAGATCGTGGCGCGAGCGTTTACGTCGGCGCCGCGATCGAGGAGGAGCTTTGCGGCTTCAACGCGTCCGTACTCGGCTGCCACATGCAACAATGTTGCTCCTTGCAGCGTAAGCTGGCGTGCGCCGGTGACGCCAAAGTCCAATTCGGGGAACCGACAGTCAACTAGCGCCGGGTCGGCACCGAGCTGTTCGGCAAGACGATCCAGACGGTCGCGAAGCAAGTCCAGCACGGGCGGCAGGTTGTACTTAGTAACCCCACCGGCGTCGAGAAGAATGTCGACGCACGCGCCCAGCTCTCGTGAACGGGAGTAACTGGCGATGACCTGGTCGAGCGCCGTGCCGGCATACTTGCGACCCGGCCTGGCGCAGTTGGGATTTGCGCCATGCTCGAGGAGCCACTTGAGCGACGCCGGCTGCACGGTCTCGCACGGCGCGAAAATGATGGGATAGTAGCCGCTCCATTCCGCGTTTACGTCGGCACCGTGGGAGACCAGAAGCTCCATCATAGGAATGCGATGACCGACGAGGGCGGCGCGCATGAGGGGGCCATCGCCGCCCTGATGCACGTCCGAGCCGTTTTCGATCATCCACCGTGCTATCGCTAATCTTTTAGGACTGGGCGGCTCCCAAGGCACGCGGCACTCGGCTACCCAAGTGAGCGGACCGTTTTTGCCGTAGCCCAGCGGAGCGCGATGGAGCGCCGGGTTACCCGACATAAGAGTCTTCACTCCTTCCAAATCGTTGGTGTCGATAGCGCGCTTGAGTTTGCTGAACTCCTCAACGGCATCGACGTGCTCCTTGAGCTTGGGCCAGCTTGCGAAACCGTAGAGACGCGCGATCTTGAATTGCGCGTCGGTCAATGAGTCAGCTCCGCCGGAATTCAGCAGATCCTTTGCTTGATCTTTCAAATGGCGGAGGTTAGGACGTTCTGGAAGCGGACGCGGAACTTCTTGCGGATTGGTCGGCATTGCGACCTCCTCTCAACAAACGCCCGTTGTCCGCATATAGGGCTGAAAGAAGGTTCGCCAGGATGGATTTCAAATGGGTGGGCTTCTACCCTTTCCGCGGACGGACGCGTCCCTTTACGCTGTTCGCAATCGTAGCACGAACTCGCAGCACAAATTACCGGGTTTAGCCCTCTTGCCGGGCAGCACGTTCTGCGAGCGTGGTGGCCTAAAATCAAGGAACATTTTGCTCGCGACTGCGTCTAGTAGGGTGGCGGGAGTGTGGGCATCGTCTACATCGACGATGAGGCGAAAGCCTGGTACCGTTCTTCACGAGAACGGGTGATTCGGCTGAGGAGGTAACGCGAATGCGAACCTTTGCTCTGTTCGATACGCTCTGGGCGGACGTACGCTATTCGACGCGGAGCCTGCTCAAGAACCCCGGTTTCCTCGTAGTTGTGGTTCTCTCGCTCGCTTTGGGAATCGCCGCCAACAGCACGATTTTCAGCGTGCTCAACGCTCTGCTGTATCGTCCCCTTCCGTACCCCGACCCCGAACGCCTGGTTGTGCTTTGGCAGACCGTGCCCGGACATCCGGATTGGCGCAACGCTCCGCCCATCGCCGAACAGGTCGACTGGTCCAAGCAGAACAACGTTTTCGAAGACATCGCGCTGATTAGCCAGAACGATACCGCTAGCGTTGCCGGACTCGGTGAGCCGCGCCCGCTACATGTTCAATATGTGACGCCGAACCTGTTCGCGATGCTGAGAGCCAAGCCGATACTCGGGCGAATTTTTCTTGCATCGGAGGCTCAGGATCATGCGCAAACCGTCGTCTTGAGCCAGGAGTTCTGGAAACGCGAGCTAAGCAGTGATCCGAATGTGTTGGGGAAAACCGTCATCATCGAGGGCGTTGTGTCCACGGTCGTTGGCGTGATGCGTCCACACTTCTTGCCTTTTTACGGCGGCCGCATCGATTTATGGATCCCCATCAATCCGGCGAGCAGCCGGTACGCGGCGCGCATTGATCATTGGCTGATGCCCGTTGCGCGAATGAAAACAGGCGTCACGCTGCCGCAAGCGCAGACGGAGATGGATGTGGTGGCCAAGCGGATGGAGCAAGAGTATCCGGTCACCAACAAAAATGTGGGCGTGAAGGTCCTTCCTTTGCATGAAGACCTCTATCGTGGCGCTGGACAATTTCTATATCCGCTGCTCGGCGCGGTGGCATTCGTGCTGCTGATAGCCTGCGTGAACGTTGCCAACTTGATGCAGTTCCGCACAGAAACGCGACAAAGGGAGTACGCGCTGCGTGTTTCCCTCGGTGCTGGGCGACATCGTTTGATCCGGCAGTTACTCACCGAAAGCGGCTTACTGGCTCTCTCCGGCGGCCTGATTGGCGTGGCTTTGACTTATGCCGGGATCCAACTGTTGCTCGCATTGGCCGGCGACGTCCCCGATGCCTCGGATATTAACGTCGACGCCCGCGTGCTGCTGTTCACCCTAGGTCTTTCGCTGGCCACGGCCATCCTCTTCGGCCTGGCTCCCGCCATTCAAGCCTCTCGCCCCAATCTCAATCTAGTGTTGCGCGAGGGCGAACGAAAAGGAACCAGCGTATCGAGCCGTGTCGCGCGCCACGCGTTGGCGGTCGCCGAGGTGGCTCTCGCCATGGTGCTCTTGGTGGGCGCGGGGCTGATGATCAACACCATGCTGCGCCTCCAGCGGGTTAATCCCGGGTTTGATTACACCCACCTACTCACCATGGAAATGCAACTGCCGGAAGGCGGGAAGTACGTCGAGAGAGTCCCCGGCGGAGACATGGAGAAAACGATGCCTGCCGTCACGGCCTTCTATCAGCGCGTGCTGGAAAAAGTTAGCGCACAGCCCGGCATCGAGTCCGCCGCAGTCATTGGCGCATTGCCTACGCGCTGCTGCCCGGAGTTTTACTCGTTCTCCATCCTCGGGCATCCTGCTCCGGCCCCCGAAAACCGCCCGCAAGCGGGATACAGCGAGGTGAGCGCGAACGTCTTTCAGACCCTGAAGATTCCGCTACTCAAGGGCCGCTATCTGGATGAACACGACACCGAGGACGGCCCATGGGTCATCGTGGTGAACGAGACGCTGGCACGCAAATTTTTCCCTAATGAAGATCCCATCGGCCAGCAAATTCTTCTTCGCTACGATCCTTATCCTGTCGATGAGTTGCGGCCGCGGCAGATCGTCGGAATCGTGGGTGACGTAAAGCACTTTGGCGCGGGGCGAGACACTCCTCCCTTTGTATATGCGCCGTACGTGCAACAGCCTGCCGTTTTCCCAGGCGGCGCGGCAAGGGCACACCTGCATAAGGGTTTGGTACTGCGAGCTGCAGCCGGACCATTGAGCGCAGGCACGAACCTCGCGAGCATCGCGAAAAAAGCTGTCGCGGAAGTCGATCCGAATCAGCCTGTGACTAACATCATGACCATGGATGAGGTGTTGTCGAAGTCACTCGGCGATTGGCGCTTCTATATGGAGCTGCTCGGGATTTTTGCGGGCGTAGCCGTGCTGCTCGCCGCCGTCGGCATCTACGGTGTCATGTCTTATTCCGTGAGCGAGCGCACGCACGAAATCGGCATTCGCATGGCGCTCGGCGCATGCCAAACCGACGTGCTCGGCTTGGTCGCCCGGCTCGGCCTCAAGCTCACTGCCATTGGCCTCGCGATCGGAGTCGCGTTGGCGCTCGGTGTCACCCGCTTGATCTCCACGTTTTTGTACGGTGTCAAGCCGAGCGATCCACTGACGTACGTCGCGGTCGCGCTGGCGCTCGGCGCCATCGCACTCCTGGCCTGCTACATCCCCGCTCGCCGCGCAGTCAAAGTCGATCCCCTTGTGGCCTTGCGCTACGAGTGATGTCGCGACTCAGTGTCGGAATTTTCTAGGCATTTGGCCTTTTACGCCGTGCTTGCATCTTATCTTCAGCGCTATTTAAATATGACGGAGGACCAGTATGCCTGTCATTCGCGCTTGTACTGATTGCGAACGAAAAAATCGCGTCCCCGCCAAGTATCTTGCCAGCGCCGGCCGTTGCGGAGCTTGCAAGTCGCCTTTGCCGCCCGTCGCGGAACCCCTCGCGGTCGACGATGTGCAGTTCGACGAAATTATTCAGAACGCTTCCGTTCCCGTCCTCGTAGACTTCTGGGCCGATTGGTGCGGCCCATGCCGAGCCGCCGCTCCGGAAGTGGCGCGCACCGCCGCGAACATGGCCGGCAAAGCCGTAGTCATAAAGGTCGACACCGAAAAATATCCGCAGCTCGCGGCGCGTTACAATGTTCGCGGCATCCCTAATTTCGTGGTCCTCGCCGCTGGCCGCGTGGTTATGCAGCAGCCCGGGGTCGTGGGCCACGACCAGATGGAGCAGTGGCTTCGGGCCGCTATCCCCGTTTCCGCCTGATGACGCCTTCAACGCAATGGGGTTCTTGAGGGGCGTGGCGGTTTACTGCGTAGTCCTCTCCCCGGATTTCAGCTTTACATCTCCCCTCTGAAGAGCATCCGGGAGGTAGTCGCGTATTGAGGCGTCCAGTAGCTGAATGGTGTGCAGCACGGGAATTTTCTTTCCTGCGCGCTCGAGCGAAGCTTGCAACTGCAGAATGCAGCCGGGATTTCCGGTGACCACGACATCGGCATCGAGCGGCGCGATCAGCTCAGCCTTGCGGTCGCCCAGCGCGTTCGCTGCGTTCGGCTGCACCAAATTGTAGATTCCGGCGGAGCCGCAGCAGATCGGCGCTTCCGGTATCTCCAGTAGCTCCAGCTCGGGAATCCCCGCGAGCAAACTTCTGGGCTGCGCGCACACGCCTTGTGCGTGCTGCAAATGGCAGGAATCGTGAAACGCCACGCGTAGGCGTAGAGGATTTCGCTTTGCATACGGCATCATGTTGGCCAGGACTTCACTGACGTCCTGGCATTTTGCGGAGAATTCCTTTGCCCGCTGCGCATAGTTCGGATCATCGCGCAACAAATGTCCGTACTCCTTCATGTTCGAGCCACAGCCCGCCGCGTTGGTCACAATCGTGTCCACTTCCGCTCGCTCGAAAACATTGATCAAGTATCGCGCCAGCGCTACCGCGCCATCTTCCTCGCCGGCGTGTACCAGCAGCGCGCCGCAACATGGCTGGTCCGCCGGGCTGACCACCTCGCAGCCTTCGGCCGCCAGCACCCGAGCCGTCGCCGCATTCACCTGCGGAAAGAATTCCCGCTGTACGCAACCCAGCAGCATCCCGACTCGTCGGCGTTTCGCGCCCACTGCCGGCGTAACTTCGGCAACCCTCTCCGCTGCCGGCAATTGCGGCAACAGCGCTTCCATCGCCTGCAAACGTTCAGGCAAGAGTTGCAGCACTCCGCTTCGCCTCACCAGCGTTTGTAGCCCGGAGCGCTGATACAGCAGCAGCGGCAATCGCGTCCTGTGCAAGCGATCTGGTCGCGTGAACACTGCGAAAATTAGTCGCCGATAGAATTTCTCCAGCCATCCGCGGTCGTACTTCCGCTCAATCTGCGCGCGCGTCGCTTCAATCAATTTTCCGTAATCCACACCGGAAGGGCACGCCGTCATGCACGCCATACACCCCAGGCAGGTATCGAAGTGCCCCACCCACTGCGAATTGATGGTCGCTTGCCCATCCACTGCCAGCTTCATCAAGTAAATTCGCCCTCGCGGCGAATCCATCTCTTCGTTCCACAAGGCATAGGTCGGACAGACGGGCAGGCAAAATCCGCAGTGCACGCACTGATCGATAATCTCGCGCGAAGGCGGATGCTTCGCATCAAACGCACTGCCGCTGGATGGTTGCTTCTTATCTTCGATCGCTACCAGATTCCTCGTCATCGTCCGCTTGCCTGCTCTGTGTCCTCCGTGCGCTTTCCTCTGCGAGCTCTGTGAGAAGCCTTTACCTCTTTCGTGGCTTAGATCCCACCCACAAGACGTCCCGGGTTCAACGTGCCAATCGGATCAAATTGCCTCTTCACGGCTTGCATCAGCCCAAGCGCATCGCCCGGTTTTCCCCACGCATCAATCTCCGCCATCCCTTCAGGCCGCCTCACAATAGCCAAAGATCCTCCCTTGCCTTCCAGCCACTCGCGCAAGCCTAGCATTGCGGCAGCAATCTCCGAGGCACCTCCGTCCATACGCACCCATCCAATTCCTGTCGCTTGCGCAACCGCGCTCCATCGCAAGGGGGCGGCAACAACCATCTCCATCATCTCAACCGTCTCGGCAATCTGTGCGGGCAAAGCGGCAAACTTCGCGACCGCAAATTCCCCGCTCTTCTTCGCGTCCAACCATAGTTCGTGCCGTCTGTTCCACACGTCGCCTGTCCTGTCGCCCTGCTTCGCTTCGCTGGCCATCAATTTCAGTTGAACGCTCTGCGCGCTCAAGCCCTCCTCCGTTCCTTCAAACAGGACATCGACGCGTGACTGCATTTCCGTTCCACAGCAAATCTGCAGCGCCGAGTGCGCCAGCTTCGAGTTCTGAATCGCCAGCATCAACTGCTGTCCTTCCGCAGCATCTGCCGTCAGGCAGGAGATCGTCCGCGTCTCCTGGGGCAGCGGGTGCAAACGAAAAATCGCGCGCGTGATCACGCCGAGCGTCCCGAAAGCACCCGTAACGAGCTTCGGCAAATCGTACCCCGCCACATTCTTCACCACTTTGCCGCCGCTGCTCGCCACAGTTCCGTCCGCCAGCGCTACCGTAACGCCAATCACCAAATCACGCAGCGAGCCAAATCGCAAACGTAATGCGCCGCTATCATTTGTCGACAGCACGCCTCCGACCGTCGCCTGCTCTGGCCACAGCGCATCCAGCGCCAGGCGTTGCTTGTGCTTCGCAACCGTCTCCTGCAATTTCGCGATCGTGCAGCCCGCCTCAACGCTTACAGTCAAATCCGCCCATGCATGCTCGATCACGCGATGCATCCGCACCGTCGACAAAATCACATCCGCGTTTGTCGGCCGGTTACCCCACTCCAGCTTCGTTCCTCCGCCGCGCGGAATCAAGGCCAGGCCCGCCGCATTCGCCAGCTTCAAAATTCTTGCCAGCTCCTGCTCGTTCCCCGGCTCCACAACTAAACTTGGCCGCGCACCGCCAACAGCATCACTTGGCTCAGCCGCTCGGACGTACCTCGCCGTCACTATCTCGCGAACATTGGCTTCAAATGTACTCTTGGGATTCGCCTTCGAGGAAACGCTTGCGTCCATTCAGAACCGCTCCGCGATTCCCGCCGTTTCCAAAGGGTGCGCCACATACTCGCCCGGCTTTTCGCCGCACAGCCGCGGGCGCGGAAAAATCTTGCTCGGATTCGAGAGTTGCAGCGGATCAAACGCGCAACGCACCCTTTGCATCGTCTCCAAGTCCGGCTCGCTGTACATTTTCGACATCATCTTTTTCTTGTCTTCGCCAACGCCGTGCTCCCCGGTAATGGAGCCGCCCGCCCCGATGCACAGCTCCAATATCTTGCTCGAAAGCGCTTCCGCCGCTTCTTCTTGTCCGGAGATTCTGCGGTCATACAAAACGAGCGGATGCAAATTCCCATCACCGGCGTGAAACACATTCGCCACACGCAAACCCGCTTCCCTGCTCAGCCGGCCGATTTCCCGCATCACATTCGGCAGTTCGGTACGCGGGATCACTCCGTCTTGCACAATATAATTCGGCGAAATGCGCCCCATCGCCGCGAACGCTGCTTTCCTGCCCTTCCATACCAACGCGCGCTCCGCATCCGATTGCGCCACGCGAATTTCCCACGCGCCATTCTTCTTACAAATTTCGTCCACGTGCGTCATCAGCGCCGCGACTTCCGCTACCGGTCCATCTAATTCCACCAACAGCAGCGCGCCGCAATCCGGATAATTCGCATGTACCGCCGCTTCCGCCGCCTGAATCGCCAAATTGTCCATCATCTCGATAGCCGCAGGCAGCATACCCGCCGCAATCATGCCGCTCACCGCCGCACCCGCTTCATTCGTGGAAGGAAAGGCCGCGAGCAGCGTCCGAACGCACTCCGGCCGCTTCACAACGCGGAGAATGATTTTCGTCGCGATTCCCAGCGTCCCTTCCGAGCCTACGAAAACACCCATCAAATCGTATCCGGGGGCGTCCAATATCTTGCCGCCCAAATGCACCAGGGAACCATCCGCGAGCACGACTTCCAGCCCCAAAACATGCGTGGTGGTAAATCCGTATTTAAGGCAGTGCGCGCCTCCGGAATTTTCGGCAACGTTTCCGCCGATGCTGCAAACCGATTGCGAAGAAGGATCGGGCGCATAGAAATATTCCTGCGCCGCGACGCGAGCGGTCACATCGGAATTGATCACACCAGGCTCAACAATCACGCGCGCGTTGGCTAAGTCGACTTCGAGGATTTTGTTCATGCGGGCGAGGCTGATCACCACGCCGTTTTCCACGGGCAGCGCGCCTCCGCTCAAACCTGTACCGGAGCCGCGTGCGACGAATGGAATTTTGTCGCGGTGGCATACACGAACGATTTTTTGGACTTGTTCGGTGGAATTGGGAAGCAGGACCGCGCGCGGCAGCACGCGAAAATTTGTCAGGCCGTCGCACTCATAGGTGTGCAGCTCTTCGCGCGAAGTGATCAGGCCGCGCGCGCCGACGATCTCGCGTAGCTCGTCAAAAATCCTCGCGTCAGAAATGTGCGGTTCGCGCGGTTGCGAAGTGCCGGCGCCCACGGTTGCCTTTCCGGGACTGCAGGGTGCTCCCTTGAAAAAGCTTGCCCCATCAATGGATGAAGGTCAAACCGTGCGGCACGAGGTGCGGGAACACATACGCATACAGCATGACTATCACGCCGACAATCGCGCCGAGCGCGACGGAATGCCAGAAGACGAAGCGGAAAATCATGCCTTCGTTGCCAAGTTGATTGGTGGCTGCGGTTGCGACGCAAATCGATTGCGCGTCCACCATCTTGCCCATCACGCCGCCGGCGCTGTTGGCAGCCGTCATCAGAATCGGATCCAGATGAAGTTGTTCAGCGGTGATGCGCTGCAAACTGCCGAACAACGCGTTCGATGAAGTGTCGCTGCCGGTAAGCGCGACACCCAGCCATCCCAGAAAAGTTCCGAAGAACGGGAAAAACCATCCCGTGTGCGTGAACGCCAGGCCCAAGACGGCATCGGTCCCCGAATATCGTGTGACGAAGCCCAGCCCGAGCATGGCAGAAATTGCCAGCACGGCAAAACGCATTCGGTAAAGCGTGTAGCCGAAAACCTTTATGAGTTTTGCCGGGCGTACACCGCGAATCAGTCCCCCGAAAATTGCCGCTAGAAAACAGCCGGTGCCGGTGGCGGAGAACCATATGAACGGAAACTTGGCGCCCTCCGGCGTTGGTTTCGGCACCACGGGCTTATCGCGGGAAATCTTTCGATGGAGCGGAGTGTTCCACCCTCCATTGGGCTTTCCTTCGGCGGTGAGCCAAGCGGGAGTGGTGTTTACGTTCATGTAGTCTTTTACCGGCTTGTAGCCCCACAGAAAGACGAAGACCGAGAGAATCAGGAATGGGATCCATGCTTTGAAAATCTGGCTCCTCGTATACGAGGAAGCGGAGGTGAGCGCGGGTTGCGCGTAATGCGCGGCGCGCGCGGTTTCAGCCGCGGGCACGGCCGCTCCGGCCACGGGTGGTTCGGTATCTTCGGCGAAGCGCCAGATGCGCTTGGGCTTCCAGAAGAGCAGGAAAATCACGGTACACAATAGCGAGAATAGCCCGGCGGTGATATCTACCAAGTTGCTGTCCATGTGGTTGGACCAGAAATATTGCATGGAGGCAAAAGAGATGCCGACTACCAGGATCGGCGGCAGCACCTCGAACGTTTCCTTCCACGGAACCATGGCGCGAACCAGCCAGAACGGCACAATGACCGCGGTGATGGGCAGAATCCGGCCGATCATGGCGTTCATGTCCGCTTCGGGCAGCAAGGTGACGGCAGCCAGCATGTGCACCGGAGTGCCAATCGCGCCCCAGGCCACCGGCGCGGTGTTCGCAATGAGATTCAGCGCGGCGGCATGAAACGGCTTGAATCCCAGACCGATCATGAAGGCGCCGGCAATCGCCACCGGAGAGCCGAATCCCGCGCAGCCCTCGATGAATGCGCCAAAGCAAAAAGCAACCAGCAACAGTTGCAGGCGCCGGTCCGACGAGATGCCACCTACGGAGGCCTTCATGATCTCGAAGTCTCCAGTGCTGACCGAAATATCGTAAAGATAGACGGCAGCTATCACGATCCAGACGATATTCATGAGGCCCGTAGCGACGCCGTACAAAAAGCTGGCGCCCGCCAAGGAGGTTGGCATGTGGAACACGGTGACGGCAACCAGGATGGCCGTGGCGGCTCCGGCGAGAGCGGACCAGTGCGGCTTGACGCGCAGGCCGGCCAAGAGCGTGAAGAGCACGATGATGGGGAGCGCGGCAACCAGCGCGGAAAGCCACCAGTGGCCAAAGGGATCATAGACTTGGGTCCAAGTGTTCAAGGGCCAGCCTCCAGCAAGGAACCGCGGATGATGGTGCGTTTCGCAGTGCTGCAATACTTTGTTCGCGAAGCAAAGTCAAGTGTGAAGAGGGTGGTCGGCAAATCACATGCGGATATGCGACGGTCTTCAATTATGGAAGGCGTCAGTGCTAAGGAAACTTAAGGAATCGGGTATTCCTTGTATTGCATTGTACTGACACGATGTAGGAGTCTTCGTACCATGCTAACCGCTCTCCAGCCCTTGAGCAACCGCGGGCTTGGGACACCAAATCCGGCGATGAGCGGTACTGCGGAGACCTGCGACACCCTGCCGGTCAGAACAATCCTCATAGCTGATGACAGCCACTTCGAGCGCTCCGTCATTCGCTCGGCCGTGCAGACTCTCACCAAGTTTCACGTGTGCGGAGAGGCCTCGGACGGCGCCGAGGCAATCAACAAGGCGAAAGAACTTCGGCCAGATCTCGTGATAATGGATTTGGCCATGCCCCTGATGAACGGAGTTGAGGTGGCCATGGTGCTGAAGAACACCATGCCCAAGGTACCAGTCGTCCTGTTCACGCTGTACGCCGAGCAACTCCGAGGGGCGATTCCCCCGAGTTCAGGCGTCACGATCATCGTCTCCAAGACGGACGGTTTAGCTGCACTGCTCGAATGCATCCAAAGGCTGCTCGCCGCCTAGTTTCCAAGCTCACCGTAAGGCGTGATCAAACTTGTCCAGACCCAGAACAGGCGGGCCTTTCGGGTGTCTAATACTGCAGGATCTTCTAGAAGCATCCGTAGGCGAACTTTCCCTACTGCAATTAAGCGAGCGGCGAAGACTACCGAGATTGCGGTTCAACCGGAGTTGATGTTAGAGCCGGGAATTCAGCGTTCGTAGCAAGCAGCCAGCGGTAGGACAGGAGTAGAGACAAGAGAAAAACGGCGGTTACGTAAACCCAACCAGCTTCGAGGTGATAGCGCATCACGAGGTCGGCGGAAATTCGGTTTCCGATGACGACCATGGCGGCGATGCGCATAGCGTTTGCCAGCAATATGGCGGTAAGGCCAGCGGCGTACCCAGTAAGAGTACGCCACCTGCGCATCCGGTCCCAGTCACAAACGAGAAGCAAAAAGAACAGGATTTGGAAGAGGCGCATCCCGTCAAGGCCTGAGCAGCCAAAAAGGATGTGAACGTCGAGAACCGGTCCCCTGATGGTGGGGCTTGTGCCGGGCACGTAGACAAGCCCAGTGACAAACAAGCCAGCGAGGAATTGCACCGAGTGCGCGAGGAGCGTGGAGTAGAAGGACCACGCGGCGAAGAACAGACGGAAAGGAAAATAGGTCAGCAACGCAATGCCGGACGCAATCAGTTCTGGGCGGAACTGGCGAAGGAGGCTTTGCCGGGTTTGTCTGGTTAGCAAGACCGCCGTAGGCAGGAAAACGAGTACTTTGGCAGCGGCGAGCAAGAGGCCGCTGTACGAGGGGTCATAAACGGCGTCCCGCGAACCCAGCAAGTTGGCCAGTGCGATGAGCGGCAAATGCAGGAAGCAAAAGATGGTTAACCGTAGAGGGGAAACGGCGGACCGCGTCTTGTCGATCGTTTTGTCGACAGGCTGCAAGGAGAGATGGCGGACTACGAGGGCGAAAAACAGAGCAGTCGCGAGAAAAAACGACGTGTTGCGAAGTGCAGGGGCGAGAAAGAAATCGATCGATAGCAAAAATAAGGGCGCTACTGCAACCAGGAAAACTGGTTCCTGGCGGCAGCGAGTCCAAAGGACTGGAAGCTCAACAGCACGTTGATCGGTCGCGCCGCCGGCTGCACCCACCACGACGCGCACTTCAGGCCGAGTCGACGCCAAACCACTCTTCACTTACTTAGACGCGTACGCCGGCGCAGGAGCAGGTAACCGGCCCCCCCAACCATTACTGCCGCTATAACACCCGCGCCCGCCAACTCTGTGGCATTCACACTCCCGCGATCGTCCTTATCCTTGTCATCCTTGTCCTTAGCGACCAACTGGGTGGCGCCCATCATGACGAGGAGCACGAGCACGGTCGTCGAGGCAGCAATTCGTTTCATTACGTAACCTCCCGGTTAGGCTAGTACTGGCAATTACAGGGCACCCGCTAAAAACTTTGGACTGCGTGGGGCGCCTTAAGCCTTTTAGTTTCAGTGAAGATACTTAACGACTAACGCTAAACGCTGCATCAGGACGTTAACGTTCGGTAAAAGTTTTCCCCGAAAGGAACGTAGTTTCGCTTGTTTGTGTCCAGGCAAATTCTGGTGACAAATGTGCATCGGAGACAATGTACACTCAACAAGTAAGCACATGCCTAAATCCGATTAGGTGGGCTTAATGTTCGACAGGACGCTCCCGGCCCTGCTCCTCTTCGTCGCGCCTGCGACGCTGTTTGCAAATCCACAATTCCAGACTGAGCCGCGCGCTTACACTGCACGTGGGACGGTTGTAAATTCCGTTACGGGTGAAGCTATTAGCGGCGCTCTGGTCCAAATCAACGGTGGGCGGCAACATGCCATGCTCACTGGCCCCGATGGCAAGTTCCACTTTGAAGGTCTGCCGAATGGCAGCTTTCCCCTTTCGGTGCAGAAGCCTGGCTATTTTTCCCCGGAGCAGATTCGTCGATCCGGCGGGCCGCCCACGCTCGTTAGGACGGAGGAGGACCGTCCGATTACGCTGAAGCTGATTCCGGAGGGAGTCGTTTACGGCCACGTCACCGGCGACAATGGGGAGTCATTGGGATACCTGCCGGTGCAAATACTTTGGGAGCGCATTGAAAATGGCAAGAGAACTCGCGAAGCCAATCGCAGCGTGCAAACCGACGAGGAAGGCGAATTCCGGCAGGCGGAGTTGCAGCCGGGCAAGTATTTTGTGTTCGTAGGCCCGAGTTCCTGGCCAACGTCGTTTCCCTCCAGGCTGTCGCAAGGCGGAGCCCACGGCTATCCTGGCGTGTTTTATCCAGGTGTTGCGGACTTGTCATCCGCGACGGCGATCGATATAACGCCGGGCAAGCACGCTGAAATTAACCTGAGCCTCACATCGCAACTTTTTTACCGGATTTCGGGAACTGTCAGCGGGTATGGACCGGGGCAGGCGGTCAACATACAGCTGCTCAGCGCTTCCGGGCAGCCGATCGGAGCAGGAGTCGAGTTTGATGAGGCGCGGGCAACGTTTCGCAGCTCGTGGGTGCCGGCTGGCGCGTGCACGATCACAGCGGAATCACAGGACCCAAAGACAAACCAGCAGGGCTATGCATCGCAACGGCTGAATATCACTTCCGACCTCCGCGGTGTGCACTTAGCGCTGCTGCCAATGTCGGTGATTCCGGTGAATATCAGGTTAGAGACAACTCGCAGCGAGCCACAGGTGGATACTACAAGCCATTTCCTTTCTTCGGGTGGGCGGAATCAGATGCGCACACCCCAATACAGTCCTGCACGCGTGGTGCTCAAGCCGCAGCAGCGTCTCTTTACGCAGCAACAGGAATTCTCGCAATCCGTTACGGACGAGGATCCCTCGCCAGCGATACGCAATGTTCCTCCCGGGTTGTACGCGGTCGAGGTCAATCCTAACGGGCAGTACTACGTGCAATCTGCGCGGTCGGGCTCGGTCGATGTGCTCGAGCAGGGCTTAACGGTCGCACCCGGAGGCTCCAACCAGCCGATCGACATTGTCTTGCGCGATGACTTCGCCACCCTTGAGGGAAGCCTTGCCTTCGGCCCGGACAGTGAGTCCGCCACAATCATCGTCATGTCGGCAAACTCTCCGAACGCAGTGCCGCAACGGAACGTCGTCTTAACCAACACCGTGCATTCGTTTCAAATCTCGCAGCTCGCGCCCGGCGAGTACCAGATTTTAGCTGTCGATAATCCCGACGAGCTCGAATACGCGAATCCGGAAGCAGTGCGTCGGTATTTATCAAGGGCACGGGACGTTTCGCTAGCGCCTAACCAAAAGGCCAAAGTCGAGCTGGAAGTGATACGCATCGGAGATTGAGCCATGATCTTGCAATTTCTGTGCGCAACGCTTTTGGCGTTCGGCTTCTTTACGCAGCCGGATGCGACTCAATCCGGGGCGAAAACGGCGCAACTCTCTCCGCAGCAAGTTCCGGCAGCGCAAAACCTACGAGTTAGCGGAACTGTTGTCGACGCTCTCACCGGACAGCCCCTCTCTCAGGCACAGGTATTTCTTACCGCGCAGGGAGTCCGCGATTCAGAGCGTTTCGTGCTGACGGGCGAAGACGGACGCTTCGCGTTCGAAAATCTCGCTCCAGGGCATTACGTGCTCTTCGGCAACCATAAGGGTTATGTCCAGCAGGTTTACAAACAGCACGCACAGTTTTCGACAGCGATCATTGTGGGACCCGATCTGGTGACCGACAACTTGCGCTTCGAGTTGCGCCCTACAGCATCCATCTCCGGCCAGGTATTGGATGAACGAAATGAGCCGGTACGCAATGCGCAGGCAATCCTTTTTCACCAGACCATACGTTTTGGGCGGCACTCAACCTGGCGGGAGCGCGAGGTCACCACGGATGATAGGGGCCACTATCGCTTTGGCTACCTGCTGCCCGGCGTATATTTCGTGGGTGTGTCAGCCCACCCCTGGTACGCGCAGAGGGTGACGCACCAGCGTGTCCAGCAAATCGATTCGTCTGGGCAAACGACATTCCAGGAAATAACGAACGGAGAGCCGGAGCTGGACGTCGTGTATCCCGTCACATTTTTCACCCACGCACAGGATCTCGCGGAAGCCGTACCCATCACCCTGCATGCCGGCGAATCCGAAGTCGCCGATTTCTCGCTTCAGCCGGTCCCCGCGATACACGTGGTCATCCATTCCGCGACGCCCTCGGAGTCCGAAAGCGTGTGGGCGCAAGTGTCACAAACCTTGAGCAATGGATCGAAAATGGGCGTGCAAGCCAGCACGCAGCAGGTCGTTCCGGGAGTTCTCGAAATATCCGGACTCCCTCCCGGTAAGCTGAGAGTGGGTTTGGTTTCGTCCAAAAATGGGGAGTCGAATACGCGATGGAACAATATTGAGATCACGGGCGACATGGACATCAGCTCCTCGGACGGCGCGCCCTCGGCGAGCGTGAGCGGCGTGGTGACCTTCGACGACAATGTCAGGAGTGCTTCGCGAATAAGGTTGCGGCTCAGCAGCAGAACTGAGAACGAAGAGTATCCGATGCAAGCGGACGAACGTGGCGAGTTTACCCTTAAGGGGTCCGTCCCGCCTGGGACTTATGATTTGCTCGTCGGACAACCAGCGACCGCCGCGATCCGGGCGTTGTCCGCAACCGGCGCAAAAGTTAGCGGACTCACGCTGGAGATCGGCGCCGGGCAAGACGTAAAACTAAGCGTGGTGCTCTCGAGGGGTACGGGGAAGGTTTCGGGTGTTGCGCGGAAGGACGGCAAGCCGATAGACGGGGTGATGGTTGTGCTCGTCCCAGAAATTCCGGAACGCAATCTTGAGCTGTTTCGACGCGACCAGAGCGATTCCGACGGCTCATTCAATCTTGCCGCCGTACACCCGGGAAAGTACACGTTGGTAGCGATTGAGAACGGATGGGAGCTGGACTGGTTCACCCCCGGCGTAATTCAGAAGTACTTGCCCGGCGGAAAGCCTGTGCAAGTCAGCGCCGACTCGACGCAGACAATGGATGTTGCGGTGCAGCCGTAAACCGCCTCATTCCCACGAAGTAAATCCCTGTTACTGAGAGGCCAAGGTGCTGGCGGCTCCGAGCATTTGGTCGGGACGGGCGCGAACGCGGAGGTCGTCGGTGAGATTGATCCAGCGAATTGTGCCGGTGGAGTCGATGAGGAACTCAGCGGGTCGCGCTATGTCGTGACCGCTAACCCCGGCCCCCTTGTGGAGGACATCGTAGCGGCGGATTGCTTCCGTATTGGGATCAGAAAGAAACGTGTAGGTGTAGTCCGCTTTGCGGCAGAGGTCCTGCGATTGAGTTGGAGAATCGACGCTGATGGCTACGGGCTTGACGCCTAATTTCTCGAAGTCTTGCAAATGATTCTGTATACCCCGTAACTCGGAGTTGCAGAACGGTCACCAATATCCACGATAGAAAACGAGGAGCACGCCTTTTGTCGGATGCGAGGCATCGGGCGCGGAGAGCAGAGTCGCTAGCGACACGGTGCGGCCGTTGATGTCGGCGAGCGCGAAATCAGGAGCTTTTTGGCCGACTTTGGGGGCTTGGGTCGAAGGAGGCAAATGTTTGCCTAAAGAAAATATTGTCAAACAAAAGAAAACAAGAGCCGCCACGCTTAGGGTGGTCAGAATCGGTCCGGCAATCTTTCCACGATAGAGGACTGGCTGGAGGAACGCGCGGCGCAAGCCAAAGAACAGGAACACTAGGCCTAGCGCGAAAATCAGAAAATTCGCCCAAGGCATATCGCGAGTGCTGGGATATTTCGCAAAGATGGGGATGTAGCTGAGGAACGCGAAAATGCTGACAAGAAAGCCGATCCAAAGCGGAGCGTTCGGGCGTCGCTTTGCGCCGCTCTGAGGAGCGGCGGCATCGGACGCGGTCGTGTTCTCGGGCAAATGATCGAGCATGTTGTTGTCGCGCGTAGTGTGGGCGGCACGTGTGAAATGCCGAGCTACTGCGCAACGGAAAGGCTAACACAAACTCAGCAACAAGTCCGACAAGCCATGTGCCACTGACAGTGAAGGCGCGATGCAAGCTCGGCTCTCGTTGCGTCCCTCAGCCGCTGGTGATTGCCTTATCCGGCCTCTACAACTTCGGCGTGGCAGGCGCTGGATCACCCTTTATGTAATGAGCATACCAGGCCAGATAACGCTCTAGACGATCCTTCAGGTGCGACGGCGCTTTGAATTCGTGGTACTCGCCGGGGTAAACGACCAGTTGCGTCTCGCGGCCGAGGCTTTTCATCGCTTGGTACATTTGCTCACCGCCCAAGATGGGGACGTTCCAATCGATGTTGCCGCCCATGAAGAGAGTTGGCGTGGTGATACTCGTAACTTTGTAAAACGGAGAGAGCTTGTCGTACTGCGCGTGCTTTTCCCAAGGCAGGCCTAGCTCGGTTTCGTAGTCGCGCTGGTATTGGTCGTGGCCGTACATGCTGGTGTTGTTGGCTTCGCCGGCGCCCGAGATGGCAGCTTTGAAGCGCGTGGTCTGGGCGATGATGAAGTCAGTGGAAATGCCGCCGTAGGACCAGCCGCCAACGCCGAGCTTGTCCGGGTCGGCGATGCCTTGCGCGATGGCGTAATCGACGATAGCCATGTCGTCCTGATAGTCCTTGTTGCCCCAATCGGCAAAAATTGCTTTGGCGAAATTTTCTCCGTACCCGGTCGAGCCGCGCGGGTTGGGGAGCAGGACCGCATAGCCGTTGGCGGCGAAGAGCTGCGCGAGATGGGTGAACTCCGCGTAGTAGGCCCAGACGGGTCCGCCGTGGGGACGGAGGATGGTGGGATATTTTTTGCCGGGAGTGTAATCGAGGGGCTTATAGAGGTAGCCGTGGACGGCGGTGCCATCTTTGCTCTTGAACTGGACGTATTCAGGCTTTACGAGCTTGAGCTGGGAGGTAGCGGCGTCGTTGGTCTTTGTGAGGCGCGTCAGCTTATCGCTCGAAGCGGGCTGCGAGTAGATCTCGCTGGGTCGGTCGGGCATGGCGATCTGGGCGGCGATGTCGCCATTCTTGGCGAGGGAATAGGCGTAAAGCATAAAGCGGCCGGCGATGGCGCGGGTAACCTGTCCGCCGTTTGCCGAGACGCGACAGAGATTTTGCGTGCCGTCGTCGTCGCCGATGAAGTAGATGGAGGTGCCGTCGGCGGAAAAGCGTGGCTCGGTGGCATTGCGGTCGAACGATTGAGTGAGGACGCCGGCTGCGCCGCCTGTTGCGGGCGACACCCCTACATGGTGCGTTGCGTATTGGAACAGGCGCGGGTCGAGCTGCGTTGTATATGTGATGAGCTTGCCATCGGGAGACCAGGAAGGCACGTCATCGTCGCCGGGGTTGGTGGTCACTTGCGTCAGCTGTGCACCTTTGTCGGTATTGGCGGCAACCACCCAAATATCAGTGTTGTACGTGCGGTCGGGATCGGGCTTGGAACGATTGCTGGCGAAGGCGAGAAGGCTGGAATCGGGAGACCAGGCGGGGTGGGCATCATCGTAATCACCAGAAGTGATTTGGGTTAGGTTCTTCGTCGCGAGGTCGAGGACATAGAGGTGAGCGCGGCGGCGGTCGAGGTAGCCGACTTCGTCGGTCTTGAATTGCAAGCGATCGATCACCCAAGGCTTGCGCGTCTTGGGCTTTTTCTCCTTGTCGTCCTTCTCTTTGCCCTTGGCGTGGGCTTCGGCCAATTCTTCTTCGGAGGCATCGCGAAGGATCACCACCAGACGGGTACTGTCGGGCGACCAGGCGAAGTCATCGACATCTTGCGGGGTGTCGGTGAGGCGCTGCGCTTCACCGCCGGAGCGGTTCAGGAGCCAGACCTGCGTCTTCTCCTCATTGCGGGCAGAAAGAAAGGCGAGGTACTTGCCGTCGGGACTCCAACGTGGATGAGAGGAGGAGACGCCTTCGGCCGTCAGCGGGATGGCTTCGCCACCGTTCGTGGGCACGGACCAGATACGCTCTTCGGACTTGTCTTCTTTAACGAGCAAGGTCTTCACCGTGTAGGCGACGGACTGAGCGTCGGGGCTGAGTTGGGGGTCGGAAACTTCGCGGATTTGGAATAGGTCGTCGATGGTAATCGGGCGGGGCTGCGTTGGGGGTTTTTGTGCGTGAGCGGTATTGGGGAGGATTGAAAGGAATAGTGCGGTGGTCAGGAAAGGACCTGGTTTCATTTACTCTGGGCTCCTGATGATCGGGAATAAGCGAAGCGAACGCGGGAGTTTAGCATAGGGCTCGTCTGGCTAGGTCGGAAAGTCCAAGGAAGCTCGCCATTTCTCAGCCGGAGGTAAGGAGAATTACGGGAATTGCGTTAGACGACAAGAAAGATTTTGCGGTAAGCCGCATTTTATTCTTGCATGCGGAGATGGACCTTGTATTCTTCGAATGCGAAGTCGCTCGTGTTCGGTGAGATTGAGCGTTCGCTCTAGGAGGATCGAGAGTAAAAATTGAGCACGTTATCGCTGCCCGCCCCACTTCCTTCCCACGCTATTCCCCAAGCGAAAAAAAGAATCGCCAAGCTAACGCTCTGGCCGCTGGTCGCCGCGACATTTTTCATGGTCTCCGGCGGCACGTATGGCACAGAACAAGTTGTGCAGGGCGCCGGTTACGGGCGCGCGATTTTGATTTTGCTGCTGACGCCAGTGCTCTGGAGCTTGCCGACCGCGTTCATGATCGGCGAACTCGCCAGCGCGCTGCCTTCCGAGGGCGGTTATTACGCTTGGGTGCGCCGAGGCCTCGGAAATTTCTGGGGATTTCAAGAAGCATGGCTGTCACTGGTGGCGAGCATTTTCGACATGGCGATTTATCCCACGCTCTTCGTGGCGTATTTGACGCAGATTGCGCCATGGTTTCGCGAAGGCCATCGGGGAGTCATGGTCGGCCTGTTCGTCGTTGTGGCATGCGCCGCTCTGAATATTGCGGGCATTCGCGTTGTGGGAATCACTTCCCTTTGGCTGTTTTTCTTGTTGTCGATGCCGTTCGCGCTGATCGTGTTGCTTTCACCGTTGCATTTGGCGGCTGCGAGTAGCGCGTCTGTTGCGCCGGTGGCCTCCGCTGTAGGCTCGGTCGGACTCCTTGGCGGAATGTTGATCGCGATGTGGAATTACATGGGCTGGGACAATGCGTCGACAATCGCCCTGGAAGTGGAGCGTCCGCAGAGAACCTATCCTAAAGCGATGATAGCGGCGGTGATTTTGGTTTCCCTGACGTACGTGCTGCCCTTCGCGGCCGTGTATCTGGCGGACGTGCCCGCGGCTGCGTTTTCGGGCGACGGAGCCTGGGCTCAAGTGGCCGGACTGATCGGCGGAACCTGGCACGGCGCAAACTGGCTCGGATTTTTGCTGGTGCTGGGCGGGATGATGAGCGCGTTCGGCATGTTCAACGCGCTGGTGATGAGCTACTCGCGGCTGCCATTGGCCATGGCCCAGGATGGGATGCTGCCGAGAGTTTTCGGCAAGACGCACTCGAAGACGCGAGCACCTTGGGTGGCGATTGTGGTCTTGGCCACGGGATGGGCGCTTTGCCTCGGATTAGGATTTGAGCGGCTGGTTACGCTGGACATTATTTTGTACGGCGCGAGCTTGGTGCTTGAGTTTGTGACGCTAGTGGTCCTGCGAATTCGAGAGCCCGAGCTAAAGAGAGAATTTCGTGTGCCGGGCGGATTGCCAGGCACGATTGTGGTTGGGGTGTTTCCAATGTTGCTGCTGGGATTGGCTGTTCTGCATGGCGGAAGCGAGACCGTGCTGGGAATGAATGGCTTGGTATTTGGGCTGGTGATTATCGTGGCCGGTTTCGTCGTGTATCTGGCGACCGCAAGATTAAGGCGGCGGGCGCCCGGACCAAGGATAGTGGAACGCGTCGAAGCGGCATAAGGAAGAGGAAATTTCGGCAGCGTCCGGCTCGATAGGGCCGGACGTTTTTTTTTGCAAAGTGAAAGCTTCGCGCTGAAACGCTGAGGTCACAAGTAAGCGCACGCGGGAGTGAGATATACTCGCGGGTCTTTGTTGCTATCGGTATTGGTCGGAGATGCCCTCGTGAAATATTTTTTCAGTCTGATCTTGCTGTGCCTGAGCCTGTTTGGCGGATGGAAGGTGCTGGCTTCGCCTGATGCCGCCCAACATCTGGACGTGAAATTGTTTCAAGGTCTTAGGTGGAGGTCGATCGGGCCGGCTCGAGGCGGGCGAGCGCTGGCAGTGACAGGAGTTCGTGGTCAGCCAGAAGTCTTCTATTTTGGCGCGGTGGGCGGAGGCGTTTGGCGCACTGACGATGCAGGGCGTACGTGGAAACCGATCTTTGATGCGCAAGGGATCGCTTCGATCGGAGCGATCGCGGTGGCCCCTTCGAATCCGCAGATCATTTACGTAGGGACGGGCGAGGCGGACATGCGCTCGGATATTTCTTACGGAAATGGCATGTACAAATCCGCGGACGGTGGCAAGACGTGGACGCATATCGGTCTCGACGATTCGCGGCAGATCGCGCGGATTCTGGTGGATCCAAAAGATCCCGAGAAAGTATTTGTGGCGGCGCTCGGGCATGCGTATGGGCCTAACTCGGAACGCGGCGTCTTTTATTCGAAAGACGGCGGCAAGAAATGGAAGCGCGTTCTGTTTCGCGACGAAAACACAGGCGCGATTGACTTAGCGTTCGAGCCGGGAAATCCGAGAACGATTTTTGCTGCGCTGCTGCAGACGCGGCGGCCGCCGTGGAATATTTACCCGCCGTCGAAGGGGCCGGGGACCGGTTTGTATCGCTCGAAAGACGGCGGAGAGCATTGGGAACAGTTGAGCGGTCACGGATTGCCATCGGAAGGACTGGGGCGCATGGGGATTGCATTTGCGCCCAACAATCCAGGACGAATCTATTTGATTGCGGACGCGAAAGAAGGCGGCCTGTATCGCTCCGATGATGGCGGAGAAAATTGGCAGCATGTTTCGGATGACAAGCGCATCTGGGGACGCGGCTGGTATTTTTGCGAAGTAAGCGTGGATTCGAAGGATGCGGACACAGTGTATGTGCCGAACACCGGGCTGTATCGTTCGCGCGATGGCGGAAAAACGTTTACGGCGATCAAAGGAGCCCCGGGCGGCGACGATTATCACCAACTCTGGATTGATCCCGATGAGCCGCAGCGAATGATTTTGGGCAGCGACCAAGGCACGGTTGTAACGCGCAATGGCGGCGAGACCTGGAGCAGTTGGTACAACCAACCAACCGGGCAGTTCTACCACGTGGCTACGGACAACAGGTTTCCGTATTGGGTTTATGGCGCGCAGCAAGACAGTGGCTCCGCGGCGACTCCGAGCCGCGGCAACTATCGTTCGCTGAATTTTCATGACTGGCGGCCGATGGAAGCGGGCGACGAGAACGGATATGTCGCGCCTGATCCTTTGAATCCGGAAATTGTGTATGGCGGATTTGTGACGCGGCAGGATTTGCGCAACGAGCAAATTGGACAGACGCCGCCTGGATTGGCGCAGACGGAAAAGCTGCGTCGCACCTGGACTCTGCCACTTGTATTCTCGCCTCTCGATGCGCATGTTCTCTATTTCGGTTCGCAGATATTGTTTCGAACCGCTGATGGCGGAAACTCGTGGAAGGCAATCAGTCCTGATTTGACGCGCGAAGATCCGGGTGTGCCGTCGAATCTCGATGCGGCAACCGCAGCGGACGCTCCGGCAGAAAAGCGGCGCGGCGTGATTTACACGATTGCGCCCTCAAGCGTGCAGGCCGGAGAAATTTGGACGGGCACAGATGACGGGCAGATTCAGTTGACCCGTGATGAAGGCAAGACGTGGAGTAATGTCACGCCTGCGGAACTGACTCCGTGGAGCAAGGTGACGCACATCGAGGCTTCCCATTTCGATGCCGGTACAGCGTATGCTGCGGTCGACAGGCACCGGTTGGAGGACTTGCACGCTTATCTGTATCGCACGCGAGATTTCGGCAAGACCTGGCAGCAGGCTTCGAGCGGGATACCAGAGGGCAGCTTCTTGAATTGCGTTCGCGAAGATCCCCTTCGCAAAGGATTGCTGTACGCGTGCACGGAGCTGGGCGTGTACATCTCGTTCAACGATGGCGATTCGTGGCAGTCACTTCAGCTCAACATGCCCGCGACTTCGGTTCGCGATTTGGTCGTACACGGCGACGATCTGGTGGTTGCAACCCACGGGCGCTCGTTTTGGATTTTGGATGATGCAAGTCCGCTGCGAGAGATGAATGCGCAAGTGAGCGCGGCGGATTTGTGGTTATTCAAGCCGGCCCCGGCCTATCGGGTGCGGCCGGGATCGGATCAAGGTACGCCGGTGCCGATGGATGAAGCTTTGGCCGAGAATCCACCGGATGGCGCGGTGGTGGACTACTGGCTGAAGGAGAACGCGCGCGGACAGGTGCAACTGGAGATTTTTGACGCCGACGGCAAGCTGGTACGGCGATTCTCGACCGACGATTTGCTGCCGAAAACGAACCCGAAGAATCTGCCGATCGCGATGGAGTGGGTGCGCGAAGCGCCGCCACTTTCGGCGGAGGCCGGGATGCACCGCTTTGTGTGGGATTTGCATTACGAACTACCCAGGAGCGTTCACCGGTCGTTCTACGGACCGGCGGGGGTGTGGAGTTTGCCGGGAACTTACGCAGTAAAGCTAACGGCAAATGGCAAGAGTTCTTCGCAGGAGCTTACGATAAAAATGGATCCGCGGATTGGCGCGGCCGAAAATGGCTTGCGGCAAGAATTTGTAGCGGCATCGCGAATTGCGGCTCGCCTGGGAGAAGTCGCCGCAGCGCAGGAGCGTGCGGAAGAGTTGCAGAAACAGATCGCTACGCGGAAGGCGGAAGCAAGTGGCAATGCTGAAGTCTCGGCGGCGCTTGCGGAACTCGCGCACAAGATCGATGAGGTGCATGGCGCGCCCGCCGAGAATGAATTCGGATTTTTCGCGTTGAGATTGCCGGGCGCAGAGCCGATTACCTTGCACAAGGTTGCTGCGGCTTTCACGGGATTGCTGATGATCGTGGACGGCGCGGATGCTCCTCCTACCGCCGATGCCCGAACTGCCTCGGAGAAGTGGGAGGCGGCGGAGACGGACATACTTGGGAGATGGAAGGGCATGGAGGCAAACTTAGCAGCCGTGAATGGGGTGCTGGAGAAAGCTAAGCTGCAGCCGTTGGGTAAGTAATTTCTATCGCTGGAAATCGTCACAGCGGTCCTTCGCGGCTCAAGGTAACAAGACCGTCGCACCAAACGGACGGCATTGCAATTGAGCAGCGCTTCAGAGCGCTTCTGCGCGGAGCACTCGGAAGATTTGGTATGCTGCTCGACGTGGGACATTCGTTCACAACGTGATTTATCGCAAGCGCTGGCTGCCGCCTCTTGTGATTGGAGTATGCCTTGCCGCAATGCGCGTGACGGCATCACAGGCTCCTCAGCAAAGTTCGGCTACGCCAGCGGCACAGCAGAGCCCTGCATCTCCCCCAGCGGCGACGCCACCCGGAGCTGCAACATCAGCGCCCGGTGAACAGAAGACCCCGACTACTCCGGCACGAACCGGACTCAACGTTGTTGTGCTCGATCCGGCGCATGGCGGAACGGATTTGGGCGCGCGGGGAACGGGCGGGATTCACGAGAGCGACATTGTGCTGGAATTCGCGGCGCAAGTGCGCACGTCACTCGAGTCGCAGGGATTTCAGGTGGTGCAGACGCGGCAGGGGAACGCAAATCCATCGTTTGATGATCGCTCGGCGATGGCGAATGCGCAGCGCGGAGCGATTTTCGTGACGCTGCACATTGCGTCAACCGGCACGCCAGGGACCGCGCGTGTCTACGTGATGAATGATCTGGCGCCGGGCGCGGACGCGACCGGGCTCATTCCGTGGGATCGTGCACAGGCGCCGTTTGTATCATTGAGCCGGAAGCTCGGCGATCAGGTGCAGGGTCTCCTGGCGCAGCGATTCAAGGGCTCGCCACCTATGGCGCAAACGGCGAGCGTGCGGCAGCTGCGCACCACGGCCGCTCCGGCCATTGCCGTGGAGATTTCCAGCGTAACCGTGGAGGACCGCGCGCAACTCGACCACATGGCGCCGGGCGTCGCCGACGCAATTGCGCGCGGCGCGGCGGCTTTTCGCCCAACGTATGTTGTCCCCGCGAACCCGGGAGAACGGCCATGATGCTGCCGCGGTGGCGCCGGTGGTTTGTGGCGGCGTTGTTCCTGGCGGTTGTGATCGCTGCGATTTACCTCCCGATTTTGCGCCGTAATATCAAACAAGCGGCGAAGTTGCAGCAGCGCAGCGAAGAGCAGGCGCGGCGGGAATTGACGCAACCCACGGTTATCAATCCGGGCGATCCAAAAGTGAAAGCGAAGTTATTTTGGGCGTCGGGAGCGGATGACGGAACGGTATCGGCGGTGATTGTGGAGTTGCCGCTTGCGAGTGATCCGGTGCTGCGCTCCAAGCAAGTGCTGAACACGCTCCTCGCGGGTCCGGTCGATATCGAGCTCCGCACGCTGCCGCCGGATGCGGCGCTGCTGGCTTTCTATTTGTTACCGGATGGAACTGCAATTGCCGATTTTTCCGAAGCGTTGGGAACCTCGATCCCATCCGGCATTGAGAGCGAGCAGATGGCGGTGGACTCCATCTCGAAGACGCTGGAGGCGAATGTACCGCAGATTCGGCGGCTGAAGATTTTGATTCACGGGCAGGAAGTGGAAACGCTGGCCGGACACTTGGATTTGAGCCAGGCGTTTGTGGTGAATGCGAATGCGCCGATTGGTCCGCGCGCCGCTACATCGGAAGCACCTGCTTCCGCCGGCGCTGCTGCGCAGCAATTGACACCTGCCGCCACCGCCGTCAAACTGGCGGCGTCCCCAGACAAACCGGCGGCAAAACCATGAGCGGAACGCGTGAACGAGGCCTGGCAACTGCGGGAGGGAAATTGCGAGTTGACGGACGCGGCGCGGATCAGATGCGGACGCTGAAAATCACGCCGGATTTTATTTCCACGGCGGAAGGCAGCGTGCTCATCGAACTGGGAAACACGCGCGTGATTTGCACTGCTACGGTGGACGACGGCGTGCCCGGATTCCTGAAAGGCAGCGGAAAGGGCTGGGTCACGAGTGAATACGGCATGCTGCCCCGCGCTACGGAAGAACGCACGGCGCGAGAGGCGACACGCGGTAAGCAATCCGGGCGCACGCAGGAGATTCAGCGGCTCATTGGGCGGTCGCTGCGCGCCGTGACGGATCAGGAGGCGCTCGGCGAGCGCACGGTCTGGCTCGATTGCGACGTGATTCAGGCTGACGGCGGAACGCGGACGGCCTCAATCACTGGAGCATTTGTGGCGCTGGCGCTGGCGTTCGAACGCATGGTAGCCGCGGGGATGCTGAAGAGTTCGCCTCTGATAGATACCGTTGCCGCGACTAGCGTAGGAATTGTGGACGATCGCGCATTGCTCGATCTCGCCTATGAAGAGGACGCGCGCGCGGAAGTAGACATGAACGTCGTGATGACCGGAACCGGACATTTTGTCGAGATTCAGGCCACCGCGGAAGGCCGGCCCTTCAGCGGGAGCGAGATGCAGGATCTGCTGGCGCTGGCCGCGGCCGGGATCCGGCGGCTTACCGATGAACAGCGCGCGGTGCTTCCCGTGAAATTCAGTGCGCGCGCCCGTTAGACTTTTTCTCGCGTCTTCTAATCCCGGCAAACTTGCCGAATATCGCGTGCTGGCGCAAGCAGCGGATCCAATGTTGCCAGGCACAACGGCGATCCAGTTGGAATTGCTGCCCGGATTCGAGTCTTTGCCGTCATTCGAAGAGAATGCGCCTACATTTGCGGAAAACGCCGCGGGGAAAGCACTGCATTACTCTCGATTTTGCGAGGGGCTCGTGTTTGCCGATGATTCAGGCTTGGTGGTACCCGCGCTCGGCGGGGCCCCGGGAGTCTTGTCGGCGCGCTACGCCGGACCAACGGCGAGCAGTCCCGAGCGAAATGCGAAATTGCTGCGAGAGCTGCAGGGTAAAAGCGGACACGATCGCGCCGCGTACTTTGTTTGCGCGATTGCATTGGCGCAAAACGGGCGAGCGAAGGCCATTGTCACTGCGCGGATAGATGGCGAAATTCTGGAGGCGCCGCGAGGGGATCGAGGATTTGGGTACGATCCGGTCTTCTATGCTCCTGAGCTGGGAAAAGGATTTTCCGAGATTTCCGCCGCAGAGAAGAACGAGCATAGCCATAGGGGGCAAGCGTTTCGGAAACTGTTGACGTTTCTCTCGTATGATAGTGTTGCGGCGCAATCATGAAGAAAGCGACAAAAAAGAAAACTGCGCGTGTGCCGAAGCCACGCCGCAGTTCCGAGCAGGTGAAGCTGGCTGTCATCGGCTCAACAGGCGCGAAACCTGCGAAGGCGGTGAAAGTAGCGCGCGCCGTCGGGCGTGGCACGGATCCAAAGCGCGTGGCGGCAATCCTGGCAAAGCTGGATGAGGCGTATCCGACCGCGACTTGCGAACTGAAGCATGAGAACGCATTCCAGCTGCTGATTTCCACGATTCTTTCCGCGCAGTGCACTGACGTGCGCGTGAACCAGGTGACAGAAACGCTCTACAAGAAATATCCGAATGCCGAAGCGTTTGCTCACGCGAATCCGGGCGAGCTGGAGCAGGAAATTCGCCCGACGGGATTTTTCCGCAACAAGACAAAATCCATCATGGGCGCCAGCAAAGGGATTATCGATAATTTCGGCGGGCAAGTACCGCGAAGCATGGAAGAAATTCTGACGTTACCCGGCGTGGCTCGGAAGACGGCTAACGTGGTGCTCGGAACAGCGTACGGGATTGCTAGCGGCGTTGTGGTGGACACGCACGTGATGCGACTGTCGCGCCGGCTAGATCTCACCAAGCACGAAGATCCAAAGAAGATTGAACAAGATTTGATGCGCGTGATCCCTGAGGAAAAGTGGATTACGTTTTCGCACCAATTGATTTGGCACGGGCGCCGCGTATGCGTCGCGCGTAAACCGAGATGTATCGATTGCAACTTGGAATCGCTTTGCTATTCGAAGGACAAGACTATCTAGCTAGTTAGGGCCGCGGCGCTGTGCCGGCTGCTGAATTCCGCGAAAGTCATGCCCTGCTCCGCCAACCGCTTCAGCAAAGGCGACGGTTCCCACCAATTCCCCAGGCGCTGCTGGAAATCGCGGATGCGCTCGTAAACTTTTTTCAGGCCGACGGTGTCTGCGTACCACATAGGCCCGCCGCGATGCGCCGGAAAGCCGTAGCCGTTGAGATAGATTATGTCGATGTCGCCAGCACGAAGCGCGATGCCTTCTTCGAGCAGCCGCGCGCCTTCGTTCACCAGCGTGTAAATGCAACGGTCGACAATTTCCTCGGCGGAAATTTGGCGCTGTGGGATGCCGGCTTCGGACGTCCAACCGCGGATGAGTGCCGCGAGTTCCGGATCAGGCGACGGCTTTCGATTTTCGTCATATTTGTACCACCCTGCGCCGGTCTTCTGGCCGAAGCGCCCCAACTCGCAAAGGCGGTCCTCGATAAGCGCTTGGCGAACGCCAGGCTTTTGCAAATGGCGAAATTCCTTGCGAATGCGCCAGCCGACGTCAAGGCCGGCAAGGTCGCCCGTAGCAAGTGGCCCCATGGCCATGCCGAATTCATAGAGCGCATGGTCAACTCCCTCGATAGTCGCGCCTTCTTCGACCAGGAACTGTGCCTCGCGCCGGTATGGGCCAAACATGCGGTTACCGACAAATCCCATGGAGTTGCCAACCAGGACGCCAACTTTGCCAATTCTCTTCGAAAGCTGCATGCAAGTAGCGATCACTTCTTTGCCCGTAGCGGCACCGCGCACAATTTCCAGCAGGCGCATGACATTGGCGGGGCTGAAAAAGTGTGTGCCAATGACCGACTGCGGTCGCGAGGTCGCCGAAGCGATTTCGTCGATATCAAGACTGGAAGTATTGCTGGCAAGAATCGCGCCCGGCTTGCAAACGCGATCAAGCTCGCCGAAGATTTCCTTCTTCAGCGCCATGCTTTCAAACACCGCCTCGATCACCATATCCACGCCAGCGAATTCGCCATACTCCAAAGTCGGCCGAACGAGTTTAAGACGATCGTCCACAAATTGTTGCGTGAAGCGTCCCCGCTTTACCGAGTTCGCGTAATTCTTCTGAATGTTCGCAAGCCCGCGATCAAGCGTCGCCTGATCGCTTTCCTTGAGCAGCACTGGGATCCCGGCGTTTGCAAATACCATAGCGATGCCGCCGCCCATCGTCCCCGCTCCAATAATGCCCACCGAGTTGACCGGAAAAATCGGCGTCTCCTTCGCTATATCGGGAATCTTCGCGACTTCGCGCTCGCCGAAAAACGCATGAATGAGCGCCTTCGACTGGTCGGAGAATAGGCATTTCGTGAACAGCTCTTCTTCTTTTTCACATCCTTCGGTGAACGGCAATTTAGTTGCGGCTTCAATGGCATCGATAGCGGCGAGGGGCGCGAGCAACCCGCGCTGGTTCTTGCGAGCCGTCTCTCGCGCAGTGGCCAAAATTGGAGCCGTCTGCTCGGGCTTGCCTAGTTTATCGTTCCGCTCGCGAGTTTTCGGCGCGGACCTCGCAGCGACTTCTTTCGCGAACGCAATTGCCCCTTGCAGCAAATCCCCTTCCACCAAGCGATCGAGAATCCCGAACTTAAGCGCGTCTTCCGCTTTGACGGGAGCGCCCTCAGCGCACATCTCAACCGCTTTCGCGACACCCGCAAGCCGCGGCAAGCGCTGCGTTCCCGCCGCGCCCGGAATGATCCCCAGCTTCACTTCAGGCTGTCCGACCTGCGCCGTGGGCAATGCGACGCGGTAGTGCCCGGTCATCGCCAGCTCAAGTCCACCGCCGAACGCCGTGCCGTGAATGGCCATGATCACTGGCACGCGGAGATCCTCGATGCGCATCAGCAACGGCTTCAAACTTTCGCGGCAGATAATTTTCCCGGAGGTAAGCTCGCCGAATTCTTTGATATCCGCGCCAGCAACAAACGTTCGGCCAGCCCCGATGAACACCACCGCTCGGATACTCGCATCGTTCTCGATTTGTGCGACAGCGCCAGCGATGCCGGCCGACACGCCCGAACTCAGCGCGTTAACCGGCGGATTGTCGATCGTGACGACAGCAACGCCGCCAACTTTCGTCAATTGCACAGATTCGCTCATAAATTCTGTCTCGATTGTCCCCTACAGCAGGATATCAGGAGAAGGGGATGCCTGTTTTCTTGGAAATGGCGCGAAGCTCTTCGACAATCGGCATGATCAGCGGCACACCTTGCTTGCTCCGCAACTTCTCGGCTTCACGCTCGGGATCGCCGGGAATGAGCGGACCGTTCGTGCCGGGCGCCGGCTTGCTGGCGCGGAAGACGCGGATGAAGTCGTCCATTTGCCGCTTGAACTCGTCCGCCTCGATAAAACCGTCAATGCGCAGCGCTCCGAAAAAGTGCCCAATTCCCTTCCCCACGCTGCGCGGCGGAAACTCCTGGCGCAGCGCAAACGGCGGCGCGAACGGTCCCCAATTCGCTCCGCTCAATACCGCGCTGAGAACGTCCACCATGATGCCGAGTCCATACCCTTTGTGCCCGCCGCGTTCGCGATCGGACCCAAGCGGCAAGAGCGCGCCGCCTGCGACAACATCGTCAGGATTTGTCGTTCCGCGTCCCTGATGATCGATGCCCCATCCTTCAGGAATGGATTCGCCCCGCCGACGCGCCATTTCGATTTTGCCGTAGGCGGCCGCGCAAGTAGCCATGTCGACGACAATCGGCGGTTCGTCTTTAGCAGGAAACGCGATGGCGATAGGATTCGTGCCCAGCATCCGCTCCGCGCCCCACAGCGGAGTGACCAGCTTCGTCGAGTTGGTCATGGCCATGCCAATCATGTCGCGCTCCAGCGCTTTCAAGACGTAATAACCAGCAATCCCATAATGATTGCTATTCCCGATGCTGACCCACCCCGACCCCACCTTTGACGCCATGTCCATCGCGATCTCATTCGCTTGCGGGCCGACAACCAGGCCGAGACCGTTGTCGCCATCGACGGTCGCCGTGCTCGGCGTCGAGCGAACGATTTTAATTTTCGGCGTGGGATTGATGAGGCCTTCGCTCAGCAGGTCGAAGTAGCTGGTCAAACGCGCGACACCGTGGGAATCGATGCCGCGCAGGTCGGCGGACGCGAGCACATCGGCAGCTTGCGCCGCTTCACTCTTGGGCACGCCGAAGTGCAGGAAGACGCGTGTGCTGAACTCGCGTAACGCCTCGATTGGAAAAATTTTGGCCTCTATCGCGGCCATGCTCCTCCTCACTCTGTGAGTCAAACGCCGATCATGCGGGCAAAGCCTGCCCGCGCGTTTCCGCCCCGAACGGTATCAGCAGCAAGCCAATCGCAAAAGCGAGAGACGTTAGTGCGACGGGAATGCCAAGCGAGCCGTAGTGCTGAACACCCGCTCCAACCAGGAATGTGATTCCGGCGCCGCCAAACCGCGCAAACGAAGTCGAAAACGCAAAGGCACTGGCGCGGCATTCCGTCGGATACTGCTCCGGCAACCACAACGTATACACGGCGAAGTTCGCCCCGCCGAAGCCAAGAAAAAACAAGCAGACGAAAAAGAACGGCAGTGCGGACGGCCCCAGATAGAAAACCTTGCCAAAAGTAAACGCGACGAAAATCAACATCAGCGCGAAATAAAAAGCGAGAGCTCCTCGGCGCCCCAGGCGCTCAGCAAGCCAAGGCATCAGAAGACAGCCAAGAATGGTTGCGAACGCAACGAGCATAGTCGCGCGAGAAGCGAGCTGCGCGGCAGCCGGGCCAACGCGTCCGGCGGCCTCTGCCAGTGCCGTGACCGCCGAAGGTACATAGACCGTGCCGGCCCAGAGCCCCGAAATGGAAGCGAGCATAAACATTGTGTTGAGAATAGTGCGGCGCCGAAGCGATTTTGAAAACAGAACCGCGAAGGGCCTCCAGACTTGCCAAGAACTCACAATGCTGACCTTTTCCTTCCAGCGCGAAGGTTCCTTCACGCCGTGACGCACCCACGCGAGCAATACCGCGGGTAACCCGCCGACCGCGAACATCACCCGCCAGCCATTGTGGCCGAACCGGCTGCCAATCGCATAATTCGCAATGGCAGCGAGAAAAATCCCGACGTAATACCCGGTATGCATGTAGCCCGCTCCGGCTCGACGTCGATCCTCCGGCCATTCTTCAGCCACGAACGTACCGCCCATGGCCCACTCGCCTCCGATTCCGATACCGGCGAGCAAGCGAAGGATAGCCAATTGCGAAACACTCGTGACCAGCGCGCTCAGAAACGTGAAGACCGAAAACCAGACAATCGTGACCATCAGTGTGCGCACGCGGCCGAACTTATCTCCGATCGGCCCCCACAGGAACGCGAGCCCCCACCCGACCAAAAACAGCGCAAACAGCAGTCCACCGTAGAAACCGATGTTGCCTTTGGTAGCGGGAATTCCAGAACGCGGCAGCAGATCGCGCAAGGACGGCACAAGCACGAGCGCGTAAATGAAAGAGTCCATCCCGTCGAGCGCCCAGCCGCCCCACGCGGCCCAGAATCCGCGAATCTGATTGCGATTCAGCGACACTTCACTGCTGTTTTTCGCGTTCACAGTTGCTGTGGCCATAGGCGGCGGGACTATATCACCGTTATTCATCCCTAATGGTATGCGCGGACAAAGAAGTAGACCGTCATCGCGGAGCCCACGACGATCACGAACACGCGAATCCAACTTTGCGGCAAGCGCTGCGCATAGTGTGCGGCGAAATATCCCCCAACTAGCGCGCCCAACGTCATCACGATCCCCTGCTTCCACGCAATCGCTCCGGTGGCAATAAACGTGAAAGTAGCCACGCCATTAATCACGCCACCCAGCACGACCTTCAACGCATTCATGGCATGCATATCCGTCATGCCAACGGCGGCGAGCATGGCCAGGTTCATGATCCCGATGCCGCCGCCGAAGTAGCCGCCGTAGATCGCCACGAGCAGCTCAAAAATGGAAGCACCCGCAACGGCCGCATTGCTCGATTCGTGCGAAATTCCCGCGGAGATACGCCCGGTAAGGTGTTTGCCGAAGGCAAATAGCAGAGTAGCGCCCAGCATCAGCCACGGGAGCACGCGCAGAAAAGTCTGCGCCGGCGTCCTGATCAGTAGCATCGCCCCCACCAGGCCGCCCACGATGCTGGTGGCGATCAGCGGAACCATCACTCGCTTCGAGATATTGAGGTGCTTGCGATACGCGCCGCCGCTCGCTGTGACGCCGACCCAAAGTGCCAGCGTATTCGTGGCATTGGCGGCAACAGGCCCAACTCCGGTGAATAGCAGCGCTGGAAAAGCGATAAAACTGCCGCCTCCGGCGACGGCATTAAGCGCGCCGCCCAAAGCCCCGGCGGCAAATAGGAAGATAGCCTGAGCGAGAGTCAAGGCAAGTCTTGTATCACGAATGCGCCGGCGCACTCCACTCCCGATCGGACTCGCTCAGCAACAACGGGCATGGGATCACTTTCCGACAAGCGCATTTAACCGTTTTCGACGCGCGCCTTTATATCCAAGTACGCCGTGTCGATCAGCCTGCTTAGAGCTGCGGTGTTTGTGGCCGTTTCCGGTCTCAGCTTCACATGGCGCATGAACCTGCCGGTGCCTTGCAACAAGTGAGCCGGATCCGGCAGCTCTGCGCCGTGAAAGAACCCCACGTTTACATGCGAATGGAATACATTCACGTAGCCGAAGGGAGCATCCCCCAAACATGCGACCGGGCAGCCGTCGTGCAAAAGCTCCCGGACTTCGTCCCCGCATTTTCGCATCGCCTCAAACCACTGATGTGCGATGGCTCCCAATTCACCGGCATGCTCCTTCATCCACGCATCGATGGTGGGATCCCGCTCGACAGCGCCGTCGAATCGCAGCAATTCTGTTCTCATCATCTCTCTACTTTCTGCTTTCGAGAGCT
>Ga0137415_10000483_pt1 | contig 37939 bp, 40 predicted proteins | sample CZODoug3_1_1_16f_FD_183082 | JGI IMG/M metagenome (GOLD analysis project Ga0137415, IMG submission 183082) | Vadose zone soil fungal communities from Angelo Coast Range Reserve, California, USA - CZODoug3_1_1_16fungal (Hybrid Assembly) | ecosystem: Environmental > Terrestrial > Soil > Vadose...
GTGATCGCGCCCGACCACGTCGGGTTCGGCCGCAGCGACAAGCCGCGGGATCCGCGCTGGTACACGCTCGATCGCCATGTCGACAACCTCGGCCGCGTGCTGCGCGAGCTGCAGCCGGCGCGCGTGGTGCCGGTGATCCAGGACTGGGGCGGCCCCATCGGCATGGCCTGGGCGACGAAGCATCCGGAGCGGATCGCCGGAGTCGTGGTGCTGAACACCTGGGCGTTCGTGCGACAACCTCGCCTGAAGCTGCCTTGGCTGTTCAAGTTCCTGGTCCTCGGCCGCGGCGGCTGGAAACGCAGCACGCAGTCGAACGTCTTCGTCGAGCTTCTGCTGGCGAAGGGCGGTCCCCGCCACCTGACGCAGGCCGAGCTCGACCCTTACCGCGCGCCCTTCCCGACCCCTGACGACCGCGTGGGGATCGCCCGGTTCCCGCAGCTCATCCCGGAGACGAAGAACCCGTTCCACGAATCGTACGGGAGCATGGCGTGGATCGAGGATCACCTCTCGCGGCTGCGGGAGAAGCCGGCCCTGATCTGCTGGGCGCTCAAGGACCGCGCCTTTCGCAAGTCGCAGCTCGAACGCTGGCAGCACCTCTTCGCCCGGGTCGACGGCCCTCACCTCCTGGAGGGCGCCGGGCATTTCCTGCAGGAGGACGCTCCGGGTGCGATCCTCGATCAGATGGAGCGCTGGGCCGCCGCGCTGTGAACCTGCAAGAGCAGGCGCGGATGCTGGCGAACCGCGTGCGGAAGAACTTCCGCAAGCTGTACCCGCGGTTCGAACGGCAGGGGGTCGGCGCCTTCCGGTTGTACGATCGGGACATCCCCGAGATCCGGGCAGCGGTGGACTGGTACGAAGGCCACCTCGTCGTGGCCGAGTATGCGCGGGAACAGACGCGCGGCGTCCCTTGGCTGGAAGCGATCGCGAGCGCTGCCGCCGAGGCGCTCTCGGTGCCCTCCGAACGCTTGCATCTGAAAGCCCGCAGCACCGGGGCGAGCTACCCGCGGCTCGCGCGCACCGGCAAGCGCATCGAGGTGCGCGAGCGGGATCTGAGATTCCTGGTCAACCTCGACGACTTCATCGACACCGGGCTGTTCGCCGACCACCGTGAGACGCGCTCCCGGGTGAGGGCCGAAGCCCGCGGAACGAAGTTCCTCAACCTCTTCGCGTACACCGGCAGCTTCACCTGCGCCGCCGCCGCGGGCGCCGCGGCACAGACCACGAGCGTGGACGCCTCGCAGAACTATCTCGACTGGGCCCGGGACAACCTCCGGCTGAACGGCCTGTCGGGAGGGCTGGTACGCTCCGAGGTGGACGCGTTTCTGCGCGCCGCGGGAGCGCGCCGTTGGACGCTCTGCGTCCTGGATCCGCCCTCGTTCTCCGATTCGGGCGGCCGCGACTTTGAGGTGCAACGCGATCACCGCGACCTGATCGAGCGGGCTCTCTCCGTGCTGTCGCCTGCCGGCGTGCTCTGGTTCTCGACCAACCACCAGCGGTTCGCCCCGGCGCTCGAGGGACTTCGCTATACGGAGGAGGACACCGTCCCCGAGGACTACCGGAACCGCGCCGCGCACCGCGCGTTCCGGATCACGAAGTGACGTCCGCATCGTTCACCCGAAGACACGGGCCTGCGAGGTCGGGCACCGCCGCTGGACGGCAGCGCCATTGCTCGAATTCCGCGTCTACGACGGTCCGGAGGCGGAGCCTGCGCGGTTGCTCCACGACCGCGGCTTCAGCGCGCCGCGCAGCGAAACCCTGATCACCACCGAGCGGCTGAGCTTCGGCGGCCGCGAATGGACGCTGACGTTCACGGCGCTTCCGGCGCTGCGGGGAGGGTCGCTGATGCCGGCACTGGCGGCCCTGCTGATCGGCAGCGCGATCTCCTTCGTGATCTTCGTGCTCTCCGTGCGCGAGTCGGAGGCGCGCCGGCGCGCGGAAGAGGCGCTCGCGGGTCTGCAGCACTCGCTCGACGAGCAGCGGCGCTACGAGGTGCGCCTGCGGGAAGAAGGTCGCCGACGAGGCCACGGCGCTGACGGGCGCGGAGTTCGGCGTGATGTTCGACGCCGCTCCGGAGCCGCGCATGCTGGCGTCGGCGGGGCGGGAACGGGAGAATTTCGCGAGCTTGCCGGTGCAGAAGCTCGCGCGCGCCTGCGGCAGCAGCGGGACGGTGCGGATCGAATCCGCGCAGCCAGGCGAATTCGACGGAGCCCCCGTGCGCAGCCTGCTCGCGGTGCCCATCACCTCGCGCACCGCCCACCTCCTCGGCGGCCTGGCGTTCGTGCACAGCGCTCCGGGACACTTCACGCAGCATCATGAGCGCCTGCTGGCGGGCATCGCGGCGCAGGCCTCCATCGCCCTGGACAACGCCCGGCTCCTGCGCGACCTGCAGGATGCCGACCGGCGCAAGGACGAGTTCCTCGCCGTCCTCGGCCACGAGCTGCGCAACCCACTGGCTCCGGTGATCACCGCGCTGGAGGTGATGAAGCGGGATCCGAACTCCGCGGAGCGGCAGTTCGCGATCTTCGAACGGCAGTCGCGGCACATGGTGCGGATCGTCGACGAGCTGCTGGACGTCTCGCGCATCAGCCGGGGGAAGATCGAGCTGCAGAAGGAGCGGCTTTCGGTGCGCGACGCGCTGGCGAAGGCGGCGGACTCGCTCTCTCCCATGGCGCGCGCCCGCGACCAGAAACTCACCGTCTCTTTTCCGACCCGGCCGCTGGCGATCGACGCCGATCCCGTCCGCCTGGAGCAGATCCTCGGCAACCTCCTCTCCAATGCCATGAAGTACACGCCCGCCGGAGGCGAAGTGGAGCTGTCCGCCCGCGAGCTCGGCGGGCAGCTCGAGGTGCGCGTGCGGGATACCGGGATCGGCATTCCCGCCGAGGCGCTCCAGAGCCTGTTCCAACCCTTCGTGCAGGTGCCCGGGGCCAAGGACTATTCGACGGGCGGCCTCGGGATCGGGCTCGCCCTGGTGCGCGGCTTCGTCGAGCTTCATGGCGGCAGCGTGCGCGCGGAGAGCGCCGGACCGGGCAAGGGTTCGACCTTCATCGTGCTCCTGCCCGACGCGACCGAGGGCGTCAGGCAGGCGGAAGTCCGCCCGCTCGCCGCACGGGCGCAGCACGGCCGCGTGCTGGTCGTCGACGACAACATCGACGCCGCGACGACGCTCGCCGAGGCCGTAGCCCTCGACGGGCATGAGGTCCGCGTCGCTCACGACGGGCCCTCGACACTGCGCGTCGCGCTGGAGTTCTCGCCTGAGGTGATCCTGCTCGACATCGGGCTGCCCGCCATGGATGGTTACGAGGTCGTTCGCAAGCTTCGCGAGCTGCCGCAGTCGCGCGGCGCGCTGATCGTCGCACTCACCGGGTTCGGGCAGCAGAGCGACCGGCAGCGCGCGCTGGCGGCCGGTTTCGACGATCACCTGGTGAAGCCGGTCGACCTGGACACCGTGACCGCGGTGCTCCGGCGCCGCCTCGGTGCGGCTTGAACTCCACATGCCGGTGGCGAACGGCCGCGGCAGGCGCTACCTTGCCTGCGCTCATGCCCACCCCCCGCAAGCGTCCCATGACCAAATCCGGCAAGCCGCGCGCCCGCAAAGGCGTGAAGTTGAAGCCGACGGAGCTGGGCCCTCCGCAGCTGCGGCTGGAAGGCGTTCCGGAGGAACTGAAGGAGCTGGCCGGGCAGGTCGAGTCGGAGGGCGGATCGGTGCTGGCCGCCTATCGCGAGCCGCTCGGAGGCAACGCGCTTCTCTTCGCCGCCCTGCCGGTCGACAAGGTAGAGCCGACCAGCTACCAGCGCGACGTTTCCGACGCCCACGTGCTCAAGCTCACGCGCGCGATGGACAAGACGCGCCGCTACCTGGACCCGATCATCGCCGTGCGCGAGCCGGACGGGTTTCGCACGCCGAACGGCGGCCATCGCCTCACTGCCCTCAAGGAGTTGGGCGCGAAGGCGATCCTCGCGCTGGTCGTGCCGGAGCGCGAGGTCGCGTACCAGATCCTCGCCCTGAACATCGAGAAGGCGCACAACCTTCGCGAGAAGGCGCTGGAGGTGGTGCGCATGTACCGCGATCTGGCCCAGCTGGACGGTGGCCGCAAGGAGAGCGACTTCTCGCTCGAGTTCGAGGAACCTTCGCTCGTCACCCTCGGCTTCGCGTACGAAAAGAAGGGCCGCTTCTCCGGCGGCGCCTACGCCCCGGCGTTGAAGAAGGTGGACCAGTACTTCGAAAAGCCCCTGCGCGACACCTTGGCCGAGCGGGAAGATCGCGCGCAAAAGCTGCTCGAGCTCGACGAGGCGGTCGTCGGAGCCGTGGAGAAGCTGAAGGCCCGAGGCCTCACCTCCCCGTACCTGAAGGCGTTCGTGGTGGCCCGGATCAATCCGTTGCGCTTCATCAAGGGAACGCCGCCTTCGTTCGGCGAGCTCCTGGAGACGATGACCAAGCGCGCCCTCGGGATGGACCCGGCGCGGGTGAAGACCGAGGACCTGGCCCGTAGCGGAGGGCCGCCGGAAGAATGAAGTTTTCCTGCCAATGGGCGGAGGCGTACATGGGAGTGCAGAACATCGGTAGAGAGGATTTCCAGCAGACCGTGGAAAAGGGCGGCATCCTGTTCATCGACTGGTGGGCCCCCTGGTGCGGGCCCTGCCGGGCGTTCGCCCCGGTGTACGAGAAGGTGGCGGAGACCAACCCCGACGCGACCTTTGCGAAGATCAACACCGACGAGGAACAGGAGCTGGCGGCTGCGTTCAACATTCGCAGCATTCCGACGCTCATGATCTTCCGCGACAAGGTGCTGCTGTTCGCCCAGCCCGGGGCGCTCTCGCAGAACGTGCTCGAGGAACTGGTGCGCAAGGTGCGCGAGCTCGACATGGAGCAGGTGCGGGCGGGGATCGCGAAGCAGCAGCCGCCCCGGCCGGAGCCGGCGGCGTAGCGCGTCTCGTGAACAATCGTCGCTCAGCCGCCTTCAACGGCCACGACCAGGTGCGACTTTCTTGCGGACGGCGGCGACAATCTCGTCCTCACTCGGAAACCCGAGCGCGTTCTTCTCCGCCACCGCCTGGCCGTCGACGAGCACGATGAAAGAGCCGACGGCGCCGACCTCCAGCTCGGCCTGCAACCCGAGCTCCTTCTCCAGCGCAGCCGCCGCACGGACGGCTCGAGGCTTGTAACCTCACGAATTGCAGTACTGAATCTTGATCATCTCAGGAAGATAACGCAGCGCCTTGTAGCTGGCAGCTTTCGAATCGTGCCGGGTAGTCCCGCATCCTACGTCGCGCTTTGGCGAGGCTGCCGCAAAGGTTCCATCGGGGGCAAATGATGATCAGCGTTCTCAAGGCCGACGATCGCTTCCATACCCGGACCGATTGGCTCGATTCCTGGCATACGTTCTCTTTCGCGGACCACTATGACCCGGATCGTGTCGGCTTCCGGGCCCTGCGCGTGATCAACGACGACACGGTCGAAGCCGGACAGGGCTTCGGTTCCCATCCGCACCGGGACATGGAGATCGTCACCTACGTCCTGGACGGCGGTCTGTCGCATCGCGATTCCTCCGGAGGGGGAGGCGTGATCAAGCCCGGAGACGTCCAGCGCATGAGCGCGGGTAGCGGGGTGGTGCACAGTGAGTTCAACGCCTCAGAAACCGAGGCCGTGCACTTCCTGCAGATCTGGATCGTTCCCGAGCGCCGCGGGGTGAAACCGGGATACGAGCAGAAGAGCTTCCCGGCGCAGGAGCGCAGCGGCAAGCTGCGCCTGCTCGCGTCGCGCGATGCCCGCGAGGGATCGGTCACCATCAACCAGGACGCTCGCATCTACGGGGCCCTGCTCGGGAAGGGCGAGCGTGTCTCCTTCGAGCCGCCGTCGGGCCGGCACGCGTGGGTGCACGTCGCGCGAGGCGCGATCGAACTGAACGGGCGGAAACTGTCCGCGGGCGACGGCGCCGCGGTGAGCGACGAGCGCGTCGTCACCTTGCAGGCCATCGAGCCTGCCGAAGTGCTGCTGTTCGACCTGGCGTAGCCCCGAGTACCGGGCGTGCGCAGCTTATCCGGGTGACCGGTGCGGTCCTCGCGGTCGTGCTCGCCGTCGCTCCTCACGCGAGGGAGGGGGACGCGCAGGCATTCACTTCACTGATCGACGCCGGATCCGGGGCGACGATCGCGGACGGCCACTACGCGCAATGGGTCGAAGGGGGCCTCCTGCACATCGAATCGCGCAACGACTTCCCCGACGGTCGCGCGACCGTCGAGCGCGCCGTCCTGCGCCTCGAGCCCGAGCTCCAGCAGCAGAGCTGGGACTGGACCGAGCGCAAGGACGGTGCCCTCGTCCGGCAGTACGAGGTCGACTTCCGCGCGAAGCGGGCGGTGACCACGCGGGTCGACCAGCACAAGCGCTGGAAGGAAGACCTCGAGATCGAGGCGGGAAAGACGTTCGCGGGCATCGCGTTCGTGGCCGTGATCAAGTCACTCCGCGCGGAACTCTCGCCCGGGCAAAAGGTCGATTTGAAGGCGGTCGCGTTCACGCCGCGCCCCCGGCTTGCCCCCGTCAACATCATCCGCGAGCGCCCCGAGAGCGTGCGCATGGCAGGACGGACGATCGCCGCAGACCGGTACACCATCCACCCGGACATTCCCGCGATCGCGAAACTCTTCGTCAGCGCCCCGGACCAGCATGTCTGGCTGTACGCCGAAGGACCGGCGGCCTTCCTGCGGTACGAGGGCCCTCTGGTCGAGCCGAACGACCCGATCGTGCGCGTCGACACGATTCCTTCGCGCGCCGCGAATGCCGGACGAGCACCACCGCGGCGGCGGTAGCCGCGGCCGCGACTACAAGTCGAGCACCCTCCACAGATACCAGCTCGCGACGGTGCGGTACGGCCGCCAGCGCTCGCCATGGGCGAGCAGCTCTTTCGGGGAGGGAAGCTCCCTTGCGCGGCGCACGCGCGCGAATCCCTTGCGGACGCCGTAGTCGGTCGCGGGCAGCACGTCCGGTCGCGCGAGCCGGAAGATCAGCAGCATCTCCACCGTCCAGGGTCCGATCCCGCGCACCGCAGTGAGCCGCTCGACGATCTCGGCATCCGAGAGCTTCTCCAGCGCGCGGGCCGAGGCGGGGACGGTGCCATCGAGCGTCTTCGCCGCCAGGTCCTTGAGGGCCGCTGCTTTCGACCGCGAGAGTCCCGCGCCGCGCAGCTTCTCCTCCGCGATGCCGGCGACGTCCTGCGGCCGCGGAAAGCGGCGCGGCCGGAAGAGCCCGATCACGCGCGCGAGGATGGTGGCGGCCGCCCTTCCCGTGAGCTGCTGATAGACGATCGATTCCAGCAATGCCTCGAACGGGCTCTGCAGCTCCGCCGGGCGGAGGCGGAAGGGGCCGACCCTGTCGATGAGCTTCGCCAGGCGGCGATCGCGGCCTCGCAGATGCTCGACGGCCGCCACCGGGTCGAACGGCAGACCATGGTCGACCGCCAGCGTGACCCCCTCGAGCGCCAGCAACCGCTGCTTCGCGATCACCCCGCCCGGCGCCGAGAACCCTCCTGGAGCGCCGCCCGCGGCCAGCACGCGGTGGCATGGAACTGCGACCAGGAACGGGTTGCGCCCGAGGGCCTGGCCCACGGCCCTCGACGCACCGGGCTTTCCCAGCAGCGCCGCGATCTCCCCGTAGGTCGCGGTACGTCCCGGCGGCAGGTCGCGCACCTTGTCATAGACGGCGCGCTGGAAGGGAGCGAGCAGGGAGAGATCGAGCGGCAGGGCGGCGAGATCCTGCGCCTCGCCGGCGAGGTGACGTTCGAGGAGCCGCGCCGCCTCCCGCACGAACGGCGGCGCTTGCGTCCCGTTCTGCTTCGCGAGCTCCGCCCGCAGAGTGCGGGGCGGCAACTCCGGCATCTCGATGGCGGTCAGGCCACGCTCATTCCAGCGCAGCCGCACGGGTCCGGCGCGGGTCTCGAACAACATCCCCGCAGTGTACAGGGTCGCCGACGAGATCGCTCAGGTCCAGCGCGTCGCGCAGCGCGTGGCCGAAGGGATCGTTGTTGAAGTAGACGTACGCGTCGCCGGGCCGGCGAAGCAGGTCGCGCGCGAACGGCCGCAGCGCCCGCTTTCCATAGCGGCCGCGATACTTCCCGGTGGCTCCGTGGAACCTGAGGTAGCGGAAGCCGCCGGTGAGGCGCGGAGGCTTCAGCGCGACGAGATCGTGCTCGCAGAAGGCGGCTCCGTATCCCTCGAGCACCGCGCAGACTTCATCCGCGTACCAGCTCGCGCTGCGGAACTCGAGCGCCGCCGTCGGGAGGCGATAAAAGGTCGCGTTCAGCTCGACCGTGCTGAAGACCCGCGCGTAGTGCTCGAGCCATCGCCTGGCCGGCAGCCCCTTCGGATAGAAGAGGTGGCGCCAGTGATCGTAGACGTATCCGCTGGTTCCGAGATGGATCACGGTTTCAACGTGTGTACCTTCCGCAGATGGCGCACCCAGGCCTCGAGACCGCTGCCCCGCTCGTTCCCGAGAGCCCGACGCTGGAAAAGCTCCGCGCCGCCGCCGCAGGCTGTACCGCCTGCCCTTTGTACAAGACGGGAACGCAGACGGTCTTCGGCGAAGGGATGGCGGCGGCCCGCGCGGTCTTCATCGGGGAGCAGCCGGGAGACAGCGAGGACAAGCTCGGCCGCCCCTTCGTCGGCCCGGCTGGCAAGCTGCTCGACCGCGCCCTGGAGCAAGCGGGCATCGATCGCGAGCTCGTCTACGTCACCAACGTCGTGAAGCACTTCAAGTGGACCCCTCGCGGGAAGCGGCGGCTGCACGAGAAGCCGAACGCGCGCGAGATCGCCGCCTGCCGCCCCTGGCTCGAGGCGGAGCTGGCGGTGGTGAAACCGGAGGTGCTCGTCTGCCTCGGCGCCACCGCGGCGCAAGCGTTGCTCGGCAGGACGTTCCGGGTGATGCAGATGCGCGGCGAAATCCTCAAGCACGAGCTCGCGCAGGCGATCATGGCCACCGTGCATCCCTCGTCGCTCTTGCGCGCTCCGGATGAGGAGTCCCGCCACCGCGAGATGGAGCTCTTCGTGCGCGACCTGCGACGGATCGCGCCGCTGCTACACCACTAGCCGCTCCGCACCGAAGGTGCGGATTGCGGCCACGCTTGAGAATATCTAAGTTTTCGCCGCCTTCTCCGCCGCGACGCGCGCGGCCTGCTTCTGCGAGATCCCCCGGGCGCGCAGCGCCTTGAACTCCTGTTCGAACTCCTCCAGCTCTTCCTCCGTCGCATGCTCGAGGTCCGCGAACACGTTCCGCGCCTCTCGCTGCGCCCGGATCAGCTCGTCGAGCTTCAACTGGACCGCCTTGCCGTCCCGGTTCTGCGTGGCCTGGATGAGGAAGACCATCAGGAAGGTGACGATGGTCGTGCCCGTGTTGATCACCAGCTGCCAGCTGTCCGAGAAGTGGAAGAGAGGTCCGGTCGCCGCCCACGCCAGCACCACGGCCGTGGCGATCAGGAACGCCCGGTGCGTACCGACGGCGGCGGCGACGCGATAGGAGAAGCGACGAAACCAGCTCTCGTGCAACGGCCCGCTCATGCGTTCAACTTGGATGCTGGGCAGACATCCGCAAGGCTAAGGCCGCCGATCGAAACTACCTTTTCGGCTTGGACAACTATGTCTACCTCGGAGGCGGCCAAGTCCAGTTGACAAGGTAATTTGTGCCAGCGGCCTAAGCGGGCCGGAAGGGCTCGAACTCGACCGATACTCCGGGCGACCACGCGCCGAAGTGGGGGCGGCCGAGCGCCGGCACGCCTGCGGCGATGGAGAGATCCTCGCTCATCTCCGTGACGGTGGCGTGGAACAGCGGCCAAGGCTCGTGGCGCACCCGTCCGCACCAGAGGGCCGGTCCTGCGGCGCGCGAGTACAGCCGATAGCGCTCGACCAGGAACTCCTCCAGCGATCCAGGCGCCGCGCGCCCGCGTTCCGCGCCGGTGGAAAAGCGCACTTCGAACCGGCCGCGCTTCAGGAGCCGCTCGCTGCGGTACCAGCCCTCGCCCCGGTCCATCCGCGCGGGAAAGTAGGGTAGCCGCACCGAGAGGCGGGCGATGGCGACGGCGAGCGCGTTCGCGGCATCGAGGCTGAAGAACCAGATCCCGGGACCGTGTCGCGGATGAGTCACGTAGGTGCGGAAGTTGAGCTCGTGGAAATCCGGCAAGGCCGGCAGTCCGCGGAACCTCCCGTTGCGCAGCGTGAAGGGCGTCATCGACACCCACGCGCTTCCTTCGCGCTCGTCGATCGAGAGGCGCGGGTGCACGAGCCCCGCCAGCTCCGCCACCGGCACGCGCCAGTGCAGGAATAGGAGATCGCGCCAGTCCTGGTAGCCGATGATCAACGGTCGTGCGCGCGGCGCCACGCCTTGCGCGCGCAGGCCGCGAGCTCCTTCGGGTGTACTGGCTTCACCAAGGCCTCCACGGCGCCCAGCTCGCGCGCCGTCCGCAGCCGGCTCCCGACGGCGGATATCGCGATCACCGGTGAACGCGGCGCGGGGCGCGACAGAAGCTGCTGGATGAGCTGGAGGCCGTCGAGGACGGGCATGATCAGGTCCGTGATCACTACGTCCGGGTGCACCCGCTCGACCACGGCCAGCGCCTCCCGGCCGTCGTAGGCAACGCTGACGTCCAAGCCTTCCATCTCGAGCCCCATCCGGGTCACGTCCGCCAGGTCGCGGTCATCTTCGACGAGAAGCACCCGCAATTTCTCGGCTGAATCCGGCATCCCCGGGACCATCACTCCCGGTGGTAGCGCAGCGAAGCGCCCCTGCGCGAACCTGTTCAGTCAGCGACGCGCAGCGCGTCACAATGAATGCCACATGTAGGTCCATGTAGTCAAAGACAACGACACGGAGGAGGCTCCAAGGCGGAGAATGTTGGGGAATGTTCAAGACCTGACGCCCTGGTTGTTCATTTTACTTTTTAACGCATCGCTCCCTTGTCTGTAGTCCTGCCCGTCGGGCTACAAGGGATTTGCCCATGGGAACCGACCTTCAGCTGGGACGCACGCAAAGCAGTGGTCTCGTGGACGTTCTCGATCGCGTGCTCGATAAAGGACTGGTCATCGCCGGCGACATCAAGGTGTCGCTGGCGGAGGTCGAGCTGCTCACGATCCAGGTGCGCCTGCTGGAGCGCAAGGTGGAGTCGCTCACGCGCAGGACCCCCGCGGCCCGGCGGAAGGCCGGGGCGCGCAGCGACGGGACGTAGCCCAAAGGAGCCAGTCAATGCCGGTCGAAAGAGCATCAGGCGGTACGAGCCTCATCGATGTCCTCGACCGCGTGCTCGACAAAGGAATCGTGATCGACGCGTGGGTTCGCGTCTCGCTGGTCGGCATCGATCTGATCACGGTCGAGGCACGGGTGGTGGTGGCGTCGATCGATACCTATCTCAAGTACTCCGAGACCATCGGCCAGACGCACACCGTCGCGCAGAAGGGCATCGAGACGAAGACGCACGAGGCCTTGCTGGCGGAGAACGCTTCGCTCAAGGCGCAGCTCGCAGCGGTCGGCGCGACCCCCGAGCGCCGGCGGAGGCGCGCGGAGTAATCGATGGCGGCAGCGGTCCCGACCCAGGCTCCTCGCTCCGGGGCGGAGTCGCCCCGGGACGCAGCGGCGCGCCCCGCGCTCGTCGAGCTTCTCCTCTTCAGCGACGATGCAGCGGAGTGCGCGCGCGCCACGGTCGACTGGCTGGCCGAGCGCGGCGGCGCGCGCAAGTCGATCTGCGCGCTGATCGACGCGGAGTCCGGAACGCTGAAGCACGTCGCGGCGGCGGGCGTTTCCGAGGGACAGATCGAATCGCTCCATCTCGCCCTGGAGGCGCCGGACCATCCGCTGGTGTTCGCGCTCGCAGGCCGGGAACCGGTGAGCCTGGGCAAGCGGCGCGCCCCCGATTCCTGGCGAAGCGACTTCCTCGCTATTCCGCTTCCCCTCTCCGAGGCTCGGGAGGCGCGGCAAGGGCTGCTGCTCGTGAGCCCGGCGCGCTGCGAGCCGGAAGCCCGGTGGGCGGCGGAGATGCTCGGACAGAAGATCGCGCGCCTCCGCGCCGCGGCGGCGACCGCCGACTCCGCGCACAAGGTGCAGCGGGAGCGCGAGCTGCTGCTGAACATCGTCAATGCCTCGCCCGACCCCATCCTGCTCACCGATCCGGAAGGCAGGATGATCATCTCCAACGCCCGCGCCGACGCCCTCTTCTCCAGCAAGGAAGGGCAGAGCGAGGGTCGCCACCGCGCGGTCACCCTGAACAACATGATGTTCTCGGCGGCGCTCTCCCAGCAGGCGATCGACGAGTCGGGCGCGGTACGCCACGAGCTGCTCCTGGTCTCGCCCTCCGAAGGGTCCGATCTCCTCTTCGAGCTGCTCTCCTCGGTGGTGCAACACCCGCGCGAGGGCACCTGCGTGGTGTCGATCCTGCGCAACGTCACCGATCTGCGCGCCGCCACCGAACAGATCGAGGAGAACTATCGCCGCTTGAGGCTGGCGGAAGCCGACGTGCGCGCCGAGCGCGACCGGCTCGACCTGATCATCGACTCGGTCGCGGACCCGATCCTGGTGACGGACTCCTCCGGCAAGATCCTCCTGATGAATTCGCCGGCCGAGCGGCTGTTCACGGCGCCCGACCTGGACGAGAGAGCGGAGGCGGAGCGAGCGGTCCGCAGCAACGACGCGCACTTCTCCTCGTTCATCTCCAATCTGTTCCTCACCGGTTCCGGCCTGCGCTGGCGCGGCGAAATCCCGCTCACCAATCCTTCGACGCTGCAACCCCTGCCCGTGGAAGCCGTGGCCGGCAAGGTGATGAGCGAGCACGGCGAGGTCACGGCCGTGGTCACCATCCTTCACGACCGTACCGAGGCGATCGAGAAGGCCCGCCTCTACGAGCAGCTCAAGGCGGCCAGCGAGCAGCTGGAAGAGAAGGTGCGCGAGGCGACCGCGGAGCTGGTCCGGCGCAACGAGCTGTTGCAGCGGCAGCATCTGGAGCTGGAGCAGGCCTCGCAGCTCAAGAGCCAGTTCCTCGCCAACATGTCCCACGAGTTCCGGACGCCGTTGAACGCCATCCTCGGCTACACCAGCATGCTCCTGCAGGGCGTCTCCGGCGATCTGGCCGCGCCCCAGAAGAACAAGATGCTCCGCGTCGACTCGAACGCGCGGCACCTGCTGTCGATCATCAACGACATCCTGGACATCAGCCGGATCGAGGCCGGCAAGATGCCGCTGCACCTCGAGGAGTTCGAGATGCCGGCGCTCGTCGCCGAGCTGCTCGCGGAAGTGGAGCCGCTGATCCAGAAAGCGCGGCTGCAGACGTTGACCGACCTGCGCCGCGGCAACGCGCTGGTCGTTTCCGACCGGCAGAAAGTGAAGCAGATCGTGCTCGATCTGCTCACCAACGCCATCAAGTTCACGCCACACGGCCAGGTGAAGGTGATGGTGCGAGAAGACCAGCGGCGGGGTGAGGTGAGCATCGCCGTCGAGGACACGGGGATCGGGATCGCGCCGCAGGATCAAGACAAGGTGTTCGAGGATTTCCGCCAGGCGGACAACTCGGTCACCCGCGAGTACGGAGGCGCCGGCCTCGGGCTTGCGATCTGCCGCCGCCTCGCCAAGATGCTGGACGGCCGCATCGAGTTGCAGTCGCGGCTCGGGAGAGGCTCCACGTTCACTCTCGTCATTCCGCGCAAGGGGAAGCGCCAATGAGCATCAATGCGAAGTCCACCCGCAGGCCCATCGTCCTGGTGGTCGACGATTTCGCCGACAACCGCGAGATGTACTCCGAGTACCTGAGCTTCGCAGGTTACGACGTGATCGAGGCCCGCAACGGCCTCGAGGCGATCGACGCGGCCCGGCAGCGGTTGCCGGACATCATCATCATGGATCTGTCGCTGCCGGTGATGGACGGCTGGGAAGCCACCCGGCGGCTGAAGGCGGACGAGCGCACCCGGCGGATCCCGGTCGTAGCGTTGACCGGACACGCCTTGGCAGGGCATTCGAAGGTCGCGCAGGAAGCTGGATGCGATTCGTTCCTCGCCAAGCCCTGCCTGCCGGACCAACTGGTGGCGGAGATCCGCAGGATGCTCGAGAGCGGCAAGGCTGTCGTGACGACGACGAAGGGAGCAAGTTAGGCATGCCCGGAATCGAGAAGCTCAAGGGAGCTGCTCGCAAGTCCCGGAAAGGGTCGCCGACGGCGAGGAAGACCGCCAAGCCGGCGAGCGCGGCCGCGAAGGAACCCTCCCGCCGCGAAGGGTCGAATGGCAACGGCAACCTGCGGCAGCAGCCCGAGGCGCGCGGCAAGTATGTCTACTGCATCATCCAGGCGAGCGAGCCGCTCCGGTTCGGACCCCTGGGCATCGGCATCGGAGCCCGCCGAAGTGCACACGGTGAACTACCGCGACATCGCAGCGGTGGTGAGCGACACGCCCATCGAGGTCCACGACCCCACGCGCGAGAACGTCCTCGCCCACGAGCGCGTCAACGAGACGGTGATGCGCAAGCACACGGTGATCCCGATGAGCTTCGGCACCGGGTTCAAGACGGGCGACGACATCGTCGAGCTCCTCCGATCCGCCTACGACGCCTTCCACGACGTGCTCGACAAGATGCAGGACAAGCTCGAGTTCGGCCTCAAGGTCCTCTGGGATCGCGAGGTGATGGTGCGCGAGATCGAGAACCAGGACGAGGACGTGCGGCGGCTCAAGCAGGAGATCTCCGCGCAGAAGGGGTCGACCTACTTCGCCCGCATGCAGTACGGGCGCCTGATCGACGCGGCGCTGCAGGCTCACTCGGAGAAGTACGTGGCGGAGATCGTCGACAGGATGCTCATCGGTGGGATCAAGTTCGTGCTCAGCAAGATCGCCGCGGCGGTCGATGCCGAGCTGAACGACGATTCCCGCCTGCGCGAGGAGCTGCTAGCGGCGCAGATGCGGCTCGAGCTGGGCGAGATGACCGGGGAGGAGTTCGCCCGGTTCGAAGCGGACATCCTGTCGCGCCTGCGCGAGATCCGCGAGCGCCAGGGCGGCGGGGCGCAAACGCTCAGTTCCGACGAGTACAAGGTGGTGGGAGCCGAGGCGACGGCGGACTTCGAGCACGAGTGATGCTCCGCTTCTATGCGGGCAAGGGCGGCGCGGGAAAGACGACCTGCGCCGCGGCGGTTGCCCTCGCGCTCGCGCGCGGGGGAAAACGCACGCTGCTGGTCTCGACGGATCCCGCGCACTCTCTGGGCGACGCGCTGGAAGCGCGGCTCTCCGCCTCGCCGCGGCCCGTCCACGGGAAGTTGTTCGCGGCGCAGATGGACGCCGACCGCGCGCTCTCGCGCTGGCGCGCGAGCGATCGCTCCGCGTCATCGCCTCGCGGGGAACGTACCTCGACGACGAGGACATCGACTCCCTCTTCCGGCTCTCGCTGCCGGGAGTGGACGAGCTGGTCGGGCTCACCGAGCTGCGGCGGCTTTCGCGCGGATTCGACGAGGTGGTGGTGGACACGGCTCCCACGGGGCACACGCTGCGCCTGCTGGCCATGCCCGCGACGCTCGCGAGGCTCGCGCAGGTGCTCGACGATCTGCAGGCCAAGCACCGCGCGATGGCCCGGTCGCTCCGCGGCAGCGTCCGCCGGGACGCCGAGGACGCGCTGATCGAGGAGCTGCAAGAGGAGGCGCGCTCGCTGCAGGCGCTTCTCAGGTCCAGCGGCGTGCAGTTCCACTGGGTGACGCTGCTGGAGGAGCTGGCCATCCAGGAAACGCGCGACGGCGTCCTGGCGCTGCGGGAGTCCGGCTTGCGCGTCGAGCGCCTGATCGCGAACCGGCTGACGCCGCCGCCCGATGAACCCTGCGCGCTGTGTCTGGCGCGCCGCGCGGAAGAGGCGCGCATGCTCGAACAAACCCGAGCCATCGGATTGCCCCTGTACGGCGTTCCGGAACAGGCGCGCGAGCCGCGAGGGCCACGGCACCTGGGCACCGTCGCGCGGGCCCTGCGTGCGCCGCTCCGGTCGCGGCGAATCCGCAAGCGCGTCTTGCCGCGCAGCGCGAGCGCGCCAGCCGCCGATCAAGGTTGGCTCGGGGACGTCGCCGGTCCGGGAGTCCGCCTCGTCCTCTTCGGCGGCAAGGGCGGGGTGGGAAAAACCACCGCCGCCGCGGCCGCCGCGATCTCGATCGCGCGGCGCGGCGACCGCGTGCTGCTTCTCTCGACGGATCCCGCGCACTCGATCGGCGACGTGCTGGGGACGGCGATCGGCGATCAGGAACGCGAAGTGGAGCCGCGCCTGTGGGCCTTCGAGCCCGACGCGGCCCGCGCATTCGAGCGTCGCCGCGAGAAGTACCGGACGGCGGTCGAGGAGCTCTTCGCAGCGCTGCGGGGTGGCTCTTCGGTCGATGCGCCGTACGACCGCGCGGTGATGGAGGACTTGATCGAGCTGGCTCCGCCGGGCCTGGATGAGCTGTTCGCCCTTCTCGCGGTGATCGAGGCGCTGCAGAGATACCCTGTCGTGGTGGCCGACACCGCTCCGACCGGACACGCCCTCAGGCTCTTCGAGCTGGTGGGAAAGGCCCGCGAGTGGGTACAGGTGCTGCTGCAGATCCAGCTCAAGTATCGCCGTGTCACCGGCCTCGGCGAGCTCGCCCGCGATCTCACCGGAACGGCGCGCGAGCTGCGGGAGCTGCAGCAGCTGCTGGTCGATCCGGGGAGAGCCCGATTCGTCGCGGTCACGCGTGCGGCCGCCCTTCCCCGCCAGGAGACGGCGCGCCTGCTCTCGGCGCTGAGGCGGCTGCGCATCGCCGCGCGCCGCGAGGAGTGGGGAATCCGCGTGCTGCTCGACGAGGTCGCCGCCCTGCGCCGCGCCCGCGAGGAGGCGCAAACCGTTGCCGCGGGCGCGCCCGGCGCGGCATTCCTGCTGCGCAAGAAGAAGGAACACGACGCCGCGCGCGAGGCAATCGAGCACGCCCGGGATCGCGCCGACGAGCTGTTCGAGCTGCTGGCGGCAAAGGCGGACGATGCGCGGCGCCGCCCTCCGCCCCCGGGCGAGGTGGGAAAGCGCGTGCTGCTGGACGCCGCATTCCTGCTTCCCCGGCGCAAAGCCAGGGCCTTCCAGGCGGCGGTGCGCGCTTCGGCGAAGAAGCTCTCCGGGCGCGATTACCAGCTCACGCTCAGCGGTCCCTGGCCGGCGTACACCTTCGTGGCCGACACGGAGCCGAAGTGAACAGGCGCAAGCGCGCTGAAGCCGAGGAGATCATCGAGCGCGCCGACGCCTCGCTGCTGGAGATCATCGACCACGTCCTGAACAAGGGTGTGATGTTGCAGGGAGAGGTGATCCTCGGAGTGGCCGGTGTCGATCTGGTCTATCTGCGATTGAATGCGCTGCTCTGCGCGGCCGACCGGCTCCTGCCGCGAGGGGGCCGGAAGTGATCGGGCTGTACGCGATCGCGCTCGGCGCGCCACGCGACCTGATCGGAGCGCGCGGCGAGCCGCTGCGCGTGTTCCGCCGCGGCGAGCTGGAGCTGGTCCACGGCGAAGCCCCTCCGCCGCTGTCCGCCGATGCGCTGCGCGCGCACGAAGCAGCTGTCCGCCGGATCGCGGAAGGCGCCCTGGCGTGCCTCCCCGCGCGGTTCGGATGCTGCGCCGCGGACGAGACGGCGCTCTCGCAGGCCGTCGAGCCGCGTCAGGCCGAGCTCGCCGACGCGCTGCGGTTGGTCCGCGGGCGTGAGCAGATGACCCTGCGCGTGCACGGTGCGCTCGCTTCACAGCCGTCCGCGGGCGGACCGGGGACCCGGTACCTGGAGCAGCGGCGTCGGGCGGTGACGCTGCCGGAGCTGGACCCCCTGCGGTCTGCCCTCGCGGGCCTGGTCCGCGCCGAGCGCGTCGAAGGTCACTCGGAGCCGGGCCTGGTCGCGAGCGTCTATCACCTGATCGATCGAGGTGGCGCGGCTGCCTACCAGCGGGCGGTCGAAGGCATCCGGCTCGACGGATTGCGCGTCGTCGCAAGCGGCCCGTGGCCCGCCTGGTCGTTCGCGCCGGAGCTCGGGCCGTGAAGAGGGACGTGGTCGCCATGCAGGTGCGGGAGCTGGAAGCGCTGCGCAAGGAGATCGAGCGCCGCGCGGCGAAGGCGCCGCGCTGGAACGCCGATCCGAAGGACGTGCAGAAGTCGGTCGCCCGCCTGGTGCTCGCGTTGATCGAGTTCCTCCGCAAGCTGCTGGAGAAGCAGGCCATCCGGCGGATGGAGGCGGGAGCGCTCACCGCCGAGGAGATCGAGGCCATCGGCGTGGCCCTCATGCGGCTGGAGGAGACCGTGCACGACCTGGCGCGACGGTTCGGCCTCAAGCCCGAGGACCTCAATCTCGACCTCGGCCCCCTCGGCCGGCTCATCTGAAAAGCAAGGGTTCGTCTTCAGATCAACCGCCAAGAACGCCGAGCACGCCAAGCAGAGCGTTGGGTTGGGCAGTGCCAAACCCAACCCCTTGGCGTGCTTGGCGGTTGATCTGAATCGCAAGCTATCTTGGGGCGCGGAGCAGAGAGCGCAGGCGTTCGAGGGTGTCGGCGTCGGTGGGTTTCTTGTCGGTGCGCCACCGCGCGATGCGCGGGAAGCGGACGGCGACTCCGCTGCGGTGCCGGGTGCTCTCGGCGATCCCTTCGAAATGCAGCTCGAATACGTGCACCGGCTCGACCGAGCGCACGGGGCCGAACCGCTCGGTGGTGTGCTGCCGGATCCAGCGGTCGAGGCGGTCGATCTCCTCGTCGGTCAGGCCGGAATAGGCTTTCGCCACCGGCACGAGCTCGCCGGCGTCCCATACCGCGAAGGTGAGGTCCGTCATCAGCGTTGCGCGCCGGCCATGGCCCGGCTGCGCGTAGACCAGGACCGCATCGATGGCGTAGGGCTCGATCTTCCACTTCCACCAGTCCCCCCGCGGACGCCCGTGCCGGTACGGCGAGCTCCAGCGCTTCAGCATCAGCCCTTCCACCCCGCGCTCGCGCGCCTGCTTTCGCAGCTCGCGGAGCTCGGCCCAGGTTCCGCCTTGGAGCGCTGGCGACAACGAAAGCCGTTCGCTGCGCCCGGGGACCAGGCCGGCGAGCTTCTCGCGGCGCTCGCGCAAGGGCTGCCCGCGCAGATCTGCTCCGCCGAGCTCGAGCATGTCATACGCCATGAACGCCGCTGGCGCGTCGGCCAGGATCTTCGGCGACAGCTTCTGCCGCCCGATGCGTCTCTGCAGCACCGAGAACGGCATCGGCGCGCCGCCGGAGAAGGCCAGGACCTCGCCGTCCAGGACCGTCCCTTCGGGGAGCGTTGCCCACACGCCCGAGAGATCGGGGAACCGATCGGTGATCAGCTCCTCGCCGCGCGACCAGAGGAAGACTCCGCCGGCGCGACGCACGATCTGGGCGCGGATGCCGTCCCACTTCCATTCGACGAGCCATTCCGCGGGGTCGCCGAGCGTCTCCGGTTCCTCCTCGAGCTGCGAAGCAAGGAAGAAAGGATATGGGCGCGACGCGTCCGTCTCCGCCGCTTCCGGAGCGATCAGGGCTGCGAACGCAGCTGCCGAGGGCCGCCAGGAGCCCATCAACCGATGCGCGACCACGGCGGGCGGCAGTCCGGCGTGTTGGGCGAGCGCGCGGATGGCGAGGGTTCCGGAGACGCCGACGCGCAACTCTCCAGTGAGCAGCTTGTCGAGCAGGAAGATCTCGCGCCGATCGAGCGCGTCCCAGAGCTCGAGCACGGCGCGGCGCTTCTGCTCCTCGGGAGCGTCCCGCAGCGGCAGCAGCCGGTCCTCGATCAGGCGCGACAGGGGCGGCGTCTCCCCGGACGCGAACTGCCCGTTGCGCTCCGTGTCCACCAGCAGCGCGATGGTCTCGGCCAGATCGCCCGCGAGCCCGATCGACTCGTCGAACAGCCAGCCCGGCACGCGCGCCCGCTCGCAGCCCCAGGTCGCGAGAAGCCGCGGCGCGATCAGGCGCTTGAGCCTGCCGCCGGTGAGGAAGAAGAGGGCCCAGGCGGCGTCGGCGGGCGGCGCCTCGGCGAAGTACGCCTGCATTGCAGCGACCTTCGCGTTGGTGGAATTGGTCGAGTCGAGCGCGTCGTACAGGGCGGCGAAGCGGCGCACGAGCTCAATCGCCCTCGGGATCGGGCGGCGGCGCGCGACCGATCGGGGCCGCGTCGATTCCCTCCGCCTCCCGCAGGTAGCGCACCAGCGCGTCGCGATGGCCGTGCATGGCGTACACGCGCTGCGCGCCGGTCTCGCGGATGGTGCGCAGCAATCCCGGCCAGTCCGCATGATCCGACACGACGAAGCCGCGGTCGAATCCGCGCCGCCTCCGTGTCCCGCGGATTCGGAGGATCCCCGAGGCGAATGCCTGCTCGAAGCTGCGGAACCGCTTCATCCACGGCGTTCCGCGCGCCGTGATGGGCGCCAGCACCAGTTCTCCTTTCAGGCCCCGCTCTTCGGCCACGTGCCGGGTCTCGGCCAGCCGCATGCCGTGCTCGCGATAGACCTGCGTGAACGGCTCGACCATCCCGTGCACCCAGACCGGCCGATCGGAGATGCGTGCGATCTCTGCGAGCAGCCGCTGCGCTTTTCCCAGCGCGTAGCAGAACAGTACGGAGGTACCCGGATTCCCCTGCCACCAGGCGACGATCTCGCGGGCGACGGCGGCGGGCTCGTCCCAGCGGAAGAGCGGCAGGGCATAGCTCGCTTCGGTGATGAACACGTCGCAGCGCAAGAGCTCGAACGGCGCGCAGGACGGATCCGGCTCGCGTTTGTAATCGCCCGACACCACCCAGATGCCACCGCGGCCCTCGATCCGGACCTGCGCGCTGCCGAGCATGTGTCCGGCGGGGTGCAACGAGACAGTGACGCCTCCCACGACGCGCCTCTCGCCGTAACGCACCGTCTCGATGCTTGCGTCGCCGAGGCGCCTCCGGAGCAGGGCAGCAGTCTCGGGAGTACAGAGATATCCGCCGGAACCCGCCCGAGCGTGGTCGCCGTGCGCGTGGGTGAGGACGGCGCGCTCCACGGGCAGGACCGGATCCAGATGGAACGCTCCGTCAGGGCAGAAAAGGCCCTGCTCGGAATCGACGATCACTCCGTGAGACTACTCCAGAGGCGCGGCCGACCCCGTCTCCGCCGGCACCGACTCGCGCGGAGCGCCCTCCGCCTTGAGGTCCTCCGCCATGTCCTCCGCGTCCTGCAACATTTCCTCGGTGCGCGCGTTGCGGGTCGCGGGATAGAATTGCTTTTCTTCGATGGTCGCATGCACCGCCAGCGCATCTGCAACCCGTTCGAACAGGTCCTGCTTCTCGTCGTCCTCCGCCCTCTCGATCTTCTTGAACAGCGCTTTCGTCTCTTCGTGCTGGATCATCAGGAGCTCGACCGCGTCCACGGGCTTCCTCCTCGCTGATCGTCGCCGCGAAAAGTTGACGACTGGACGCGCCATCCGCAAAGTCCCGCACGACTGAACGCTTCCTCGCCGCCTTGCTCGTCCGGGCGGCGCCGAATGTCTACGTTCGCACCATGAAACGAGCCGTGTGCATCCATGGGCATTTCTACCAACCGCCCCGGGAGAACCCGTGGATCGAGGAGGTCGAGGTCCAGGACTCCGCGGCCCCGTTCCACGACTGGAACGAGCGCATCACCGCGGAATGCTACGGCCCCAACGGCGCGGCCCGGCTGAAGTCCGGCGAAGGGCGCATCCGCGACATCGTCAACAACTACGTCCATCTGTCGTTCAACTTCGGTCCCACGCTGCTCGGCTGGCTCGAACGGCAGGCGCCCGAGGTCTATCGCAGCGTGCTCGATGCCGACACCCGCAGCGTGCAGGAACGCGGCCACGGCAACGCCCTCGCCCAGGCGTACAACCACGCCATCCTGCCGCTCTGCAACGAGCGCGATCTGCGCACGCAGATCCGCTGGGGCATCGGCGACTTCCGCCACCGGTTTCGACGCGACCCGGAAGGGATGTGGCTGCCGGAGACGGCCGCCGACCTGCGCACGCTGCAGGCGCTGCACGAGGAAGGGATCCGCTTCACCGTGCTCTCTCCGTATCAGTGCCGGCGGGTCCGCACCCCTGGCGGCGAGTGGCTGGACGTGGTCGGCGCGCGCTTCGATCCGACGCGACCGTACCTCGTTCGCCTGGCCTCCGGCACCGCCTTTCCCGTCTTCTTCTACGACGGCCCGATCGCGCGCGCGGTCGCCTTCGGCGAGGCCCTGGGCAGCGGCGACGATCTGCTCCGCCGCCTCGAGGCCGGCTTCTCGGAGGGGCGCAAGCACGATGAAGTGCTGACGGTAGCGGTGGACGGCGAGACCTTCGGGCACCATCGCAAGGGCGGCGACGAGGTGGTGGCGGCGGCCATCCGCAAGCTCTCCCAGCGCCGCGACGTGCAGCTGGTCAACCTGGCCCAGGCGCTCGAGATGTTTCCCCCGGTGGACGAGGCGGAGATCTTCGAGGGCTCGTCCTGGAGCTGCGCGCACGGGATCGAGCGCTGGCGCAGCGACTGCGGCTGCTCGACGAGCGGTCAGCCGGGATGGCGCCAGCATTGGCGCGCGCCGCTGCGGGCCGCGCTGGACGGATTGCGCGAGCAGCTCGTGGCGCTCTACGAGCTGGAGGCGGGAAAGCTCTTGCGCGAGCCCTGGCGCGCGCGCGACGAATTCATCGAGGTGGTGCTGGACCCGGAGCGCCGCAACTCCTCCGCGTTCGTGGCGCGCCATGCGCTGCGCGAGCTCGACGCCAATGAGCGGGTGAAAGCGCTCCAGCTGCTCGAGATGCAGCGGCAGGCGATGCTCATGTACACGAGCTGCGGCTGGTTCTTCTCCGAGGTGTCCGGCCTGGAGACGGTGCAGATCCTCAAGTACGCCGCGCGCGCCCTTCAGCTCGCGCGCGAAGGATGCGGCGCAGACCTCGAGGCGCCCTTCAAGGCGGCGCTGGAGCGGGCGCCCTCGAACATTCCCGCGCGCACCGACGCGCGCCGCGTCTACGAGCAGGAGGTGCAACCCTCCATCGCCTCGCTCGACACGGTCGCCGCGCACTACGCCATCGCGGGGCTGGTGGAGGACTTCCCCAGGCGCACACGCATCTTCTGTCACGAGGTCCAGACCAGCTTCCGCCGGCGCGAGGACGTCGGCACCGCGGCCCTCTCGCTCGCTCGCATCGAGGTCCGAAGCCTGATCACGCAGGAGCAGATCGATCTGACCACCTGCGTGCTCCATTTTTCCGGGGCCGATTTCCGCTGCGGCGTCAGGCCGTACGAGGCGGAACGGTTCGGACGCAGCGAGGACCGCCTCTTCGAGTCGTTCAACCGGCTGTCGCTCGCGCAGGTGGTCCGCGAGATCGACCGCGAATTCCCCGGGCGGGAGTACACCTTGCGCGACCTCTTCCTCGACGAACGCCGCGAGGTCGCCGGGCGGCTCCTGCGGGAGACGATGGCGCGGTACGAGAGCGACTACCTGCAGATCTACGACGTCAACCGGCGGCTGATCGACTTCTTGCGCGAGATCGATTCCCCGGTGCCACGCCCGCTACAAGTAGCGGCGGACGTGGCGGTGACGCACGAGGCGATGGAGGCGGCGCGGCGGCTCGCCACGGGCAAGCTCGACCCCGGGCTGGCGCAGGGAGAGCTGGATGCGCTCGCGCAGCTCGCGCGGCGGCTCGGAGCGCGCATCGATTTCGAGGCCGTGCGGCAGCCCTTCGTGGCCGCCGTCCGTGGCCTCTTCGAGAAGGCGCTCGCCGGGCGGCGCGAGGCCGCGCTGCAGGTCGCGGATCTGATCACGCTCGCCATGCGCCTCGGCATGCACCTCGATCTGTGGACGATGCAGAACACGCTCTGGGGGGTGGTCCGCAGCGATACCTGGCCTCACGACGTCGAGGCGCTCGCCCGGCTCGCCCACGCGCTCTGGTTCGACGAGTCGGTCCTGCTCGGCCGCGCGGAGGCGGCGCGCCGCACGCGGGCCTCGGCATGACGGCGGCGATCGGCGACCATGCCATCGTCGGCGACTGCCGGTCCGCAGCGTTGATCTCCCGCGACGGGTCGCTCGACTGGCTCTGCTGGCCGCGGTTCGACAGCCCGTCCCTGTTTGCCGCCATCCTCGACGAGGACCGGGGCGGTCGATTCGGCATTGCCCCCGCTGGCCCGTTCCGCTCGGAGCGCGGCTACCTCGGCGAGACCAACGTACTGCAGACGCGCTTTTTCGCGGCTTCGGGCGAGCTCACGGTCACCGACTTCATGCCCGCGCTCGCGGGAACGGATGCGCTGCGGCAGCCACAGCCCGGGCACGAGCTCGTCCGCATCGCGCGCTGCGAGCGGGGCGAGGTCGAGGTGGCGATCGTGTTCGATCCGCGCCCGGATTATGGGCGGTTCGCGCCCCGCATCCGCAGCCTCGGCAAGCTCGGACTTCGCGTCGACGCCGGCGGTGGCGCGATGCTCACCCTGCTGACCGACGCGCCGCTCGGGCCAGAGGGCCGCGCGCGAGTGCAGCTGCGCGGCAGCGAGGAGCTGCACTTCTCGCTCGGGTACGTCTGCGGGGCGCCTGCCGTCCTCCCTCCGCCGACCGCTACCCGATGCGCTTCGGTGCTGGATGGGACGTTGCGCCTGTGGCGTGAGTGGGCGTCGCGCACCAGGTACGACGGACCCGAGCGCGCGATGGTGGTGCGCAGCGCGCTCTTGCTGAAGCTGCTGCAGTACGCGCCTTCCGGCGCGATCGTCGCCGCGCCCACGACGTCGCTTCCGGAGCGTCCCGGGGGGGATCTGCAGCTTCTGGGCGGTGGAGTACCTCGCGCTCGGCGGCGGCAGCATCGGCGAGGCGCAGGACCAATTCGAGGCCCTGCTCGCATACGCCAACGACGTCGGGCTCTACGCGGAGGAGATCGATCCAGAGACCGGCGCTGCCCTGGGGAACTTCCCCCAGGCGTACACGCACGTCGGCCTGATCAACCGCTCTCTCCATCCGCGACCGCCTGGAGCGCGGCAAGCGCGACGCGGAGCGCGCCCGGCTGCACGTCCCCGAGGCGCGCCCGTGAACTGGCCCGGCTCGTTCCTGGCGGGATTCGTCGGCACGCTGCTGCTGACGACGATCGAGGCCGGCGCGCAGCAGCTTCATCTCACCCGCATGAGCCTGCCGTACTTGCTCGGAGCAGCGATCACGCCCAGCCGCGATCGCGCCAAGGTGATCGGCTTCTTCACGCACCTGGTCAACGGCCAGCTCTTCGCGCTGCTCTACCTAGCCATCTTCCATGCGACCGGCGCGGTCAGCGCCCTGCGAGGGGCAGTGATCGGGTTGGTCCATTCCCTGGTCGTGCTGCTCGTCGTCGTCCCGTTGTTGCCAGCCGTCCATCCGCGCATGGCGAGCCTGCATCAGGGGCCGACGGAGCTGCGGCAGATCGAGCCGCCCGGCCCGCTCGCCCTCCACTACGGCGTCACCACTCCGCTGACGGTGGTGGTGGCCCACGTCATCTTCGGCATCGCGATCGGCGCGCTCTACCGGTTCGGGTGAGCTGCATCCCAGGCGGGCGCTCGGCTGCCGCCCGGCTGCGGAGCGCGACTTACCTTTGGCGGCGATGATCCTGCCCGGCATTGGTTTGCGGCAGCTCCCCAAGGTGATCGCGAAGCGGATCGCCGACAACGCCCTCACCGATCGCGCGGCGCAGCTCTCCTACTACTTCCTCTTTTCGCTCTTCCCCTTCCTCTTCACCCTGGTGACGCTGGCCGCGTACCTGCCGGTCCAGGGCGCCATCGACGAACTGTTGGCGCGCCTCGACCCGTTGATGCCGCAAGCGGCGATGAGCATCATCCGCGACCAGCTGACTGCGCTCACCACGCAGCAACGGCCCCATCTGCTCACGTTCGGCCTGCTGCTCGCCGTCTGGAGCGCCTCGCGGGGAGTCGACGCGCTGCGCACCGCCCTCAACCTCTCCTACGACGTGAAGGAGTCGCGCCCATGGTGGAAGGTGCAGGCGATCGCCATCGTGATCACCATCGCCACCTCCGCGCTGATGCTGTTCGCCATCGCCGGCCTCGCCCTCGGCAGCGGCATCGGGGTGTGGCTCGCCGGCAAGCTCCACGTCGACCAGTACTGGGCGCTGCTCTGGAGCTGGCTGCGCTGGCCGATCACCGCCGCGGGCGTGATGCTCGTGCTCGCGCTGCTCTATTACTTCCTTCCGGACGTGAAACAGGAGTGGCGGTACATCACGCCCGGATCCGTGCTCGCGACGATGCTCTGGCTGCTCCTCACCTGGGGCTTCTCGTTCTATGCGGAGACCTTCGGCAGCTACAAGACGTACGGAGCGATCGGCGGGGTGATCGTCCTCATGACCTGGCTCTACATCAGCGGTTTCGTCTTCATCCTCGGCGGCGAGGTGAATGCCGTGCTCGAGCACGCGTCCGCCGAAGGCAAGGCGCGCGGCGCGCGCGAGGCCGGCGAAGCGCCGCCGCCGCAGATCGAGCGCCCGAGCGTCGCTGCTCCGGGTGCCGCGAAGAGCGCCGGGACCGCCGAGCGAACGCGCCGCAGGCTCTGGTCGCGCTGGCGCAAGTCGCCCGCGTAGCCTCTGCTCCTTCGCGCAATCCCGTTCCGGCGCAGGTTGCCTGAAATCGGACGGAAGCACCGGTTGTCGGAAAGCGCTCGCCCGCTTGCCGCGCTCCCTTCTCATGCCGATGGATTGCCGGCTACGCGAAAGATGCGCAGATGAATGGAGCATCCATGCCCGCCTGTAGCCTTGAACGAGAGTTGAACGGCAACACCGCCTTCTACAGGGTGTCCGGCAAGTTCGACGGAGCCGGCGCCTGGGAGCTGTCGGGCCGCCTGCAGAACGAGCCGTTCTCCGAGGTGGTGGTGGATTTCTCGCAGGCGAGCAACTTCCTCGATTGCTCCGTAGGAGTGATCGCCGCCACCCTGCTCAGCTCGCGCAAGCGCATCCAGCTCCGGGGCCTCCGGCAGCACCAGGAACGGTTGTTCGGATACTTCGGCGTCGATCCGTCGGCCTTCGCCCGGGCGACCGCGCCGGTGTCCGGCTTGCCGCCGTCCGCGGCCGGCGCCGCCGCGAAGGAGGTCGCGTAGCGATGGCGCGGCCGATCTGGAGCGGGTCCATCAGCTTCGGATTGGTCAGCGTGCCGGTGAAGCTGTTCTCCGCCACTTCCCCCAAGGAAGTGCGCTTCCACATGCTGCACGACAAGGACGGCGGGCGCATCCAGCAGAAGCGTGTCTGCAGCATCGACGGCGAGGAAGTCCCCTGGGAGCACGTCGTCAAGGGCTTCGAGATCAGCAAAGGCAGATACGTCACGGTGACGCGCGAGGAGCTGGAAGCTTTCAACCCGCGCGCCAACAAGGCGATCGAGATCGAGGACTTCGCCGATCTGTCCCAGATCGATCCGATCTACTACGAGAACACGTACTACCTGGTGCCCGATCGCGGCGCGGCGAAGCCGTACGCGCTGCTGGTCGAGGCAATGAAACGCACGCACCGCGTCGGCGTCGCCCGCTTCGTGCTGCGGACCAAGCAATATCTCGCGGCGGTGCGGCCGCTGCAGAAGGCATTGGCGATCTCGACGATGCTGTATCAGGACGAGGTCGTCTCCCAGGACGAGCTGGAAGGCCTTCCGGACGCGCACGCGAAGCCTGGCGAACGCGAGCTGAAGATGGCGCAGCAGCTGATCGATTCGCTCGCCGCAGACTTCGACGCGGGAAAGTACCGGGACGACTATCGCGAGCAGGTCCTCGCCCTTCTGGAGCGAAAGGCCGAGGGCGAGGAGATCGTCGCCCAGGAGCCCGCCGAGGAGCCGCGCGGCAAGGTGGTCAATCTCATGGACGCGCTGCAGAAGAGCCTCGCCGCGGCGAAGGGCGGCGGGCTGCGGGAGCGCGGTGAGATCCGCCGCCAGCCCGAGCACCGCGCCGCGGCCAGGACTGCCACGGCGAGGACGCGCCGGCGAAAGGGTGCCCATCCGGGCGGCCGGAAGAGGAAGAGCGGGTGACCTCCTCTCAGGAGGTCACGATCCACGGCAAGCGCCTCACGCTCAGCAATCTCGACAAGGTCTTCTACCCGAAGGCGGGGTTCACCAAGGCGCAGGTGATCGACTTCTACCTGCGCATCGCGCCGGTGCTGCTGCCCCACCTGCGCGATCGGCCGCTCACGCTCAAGCGCTACCCGAACGGCGTGGACGGCGAGTTCTTCTACGAGAAGAATTGCCCGGCGCACCGCCCATCCTGGGTGAAGACGGCGCCGATCTGGAGCGATCAGAACCGGCGCGTCATGCAGTTCTGCCTGGTGCAGGACGCCGCCTCCCTGGCCTGGGCGACGAATCTGGCGGACCTGGAGATGCACGTGCCGCTGCATCGCGCGCGCTCCATCGATCGGCCGGACAGCGTGGTGTTCGATCTCGATCCCGGGGCGCCCGCGGACCTCGTCCAGTGCTGCGAGGTGGGCCTGATCCTGCGCGAGATGTTCGCGCAGCTCTCCCTGAAGCAGAAGCTCCCCCAGGTGAACGTCCGCTGATTCTTACCCTCCGCCGACCTGAAGCAGCGGATTTCGTTCTGGGGAAAAGAAAAGGGACGGCCCTGGTCGAGGCCGCCCCGGAAACCTGCTCACGCCCCCCGGAAAACGATCGTCAGACTGCCGCTCCGCGGCGCAGAACCGCGAAGATCAAGCTGATGATGGCGAGAACCAGCAGGATGTGGACCCATGCGCCCATCGTGGATCCCGACACGAGGCCGAGAACCCAGAGCGCAAGCAGGATCACGGTGATGGTCCAGAGCATGCCCTACCTCCTTTACCGGGAAGGTAGGTCCCGCACTGTCGAGAGGCGAGCGTACCGCCGGGCTGGCACCCGAGCAGGCGCACGGCCGGGTCGCCACCGAGCGCACAACGGCGTCCTTGCGCAGCACACGGGCGAGCGTGGCACGGTACTTCTGCCGTGCTGCGCAAATCGCTGCGTACATCCATGCTCGAGGGTGCGCTCGCCGAGGTGGTGGGCGCTTGCACGTCCGGTGGCGCGCTGACCGCGTGGGCGCTCTATCTCGAGCTGCCGCCCCTCCTGATCGGCGTGCTCGGCGCGCTTCCTTTCACCGCGCAGCTGGTCCAATTGCCCGCGGCCTGGTGCACGCGCCGGTTCGGAAGCCGCAGGGCGGCGCTCTGGACGATCGGGATCTCGCGGCAGTGCGTCCTGCCGCTCGCCTGCCTTCCTTTCCTCCCCATGCCCGTCGGCTCGAAGCAGGCGATCTTTCTCGGCTGCGCGTTCACCAGCGCCGCACTCGGGGTAGCGGGCAACAACGCCTGGACCTCCTGGATGGGCGACCTCGTTCCCGGCATCGTGCGCGGCCGGTATTTCGGCCGCCGGTCGGCTCTCTGCGCGCTGGCGGCGACTTGCGCTTCGCTGACCGCCGGTCTCGTGCTCGACGGCGGCCACAACCCCCGTGAAGCCGGCGCCGCGCTGTGCGCGCTCACGATCGCCGCCTCACTTGCGGGCGCCGTCACCACCTGGCTGTTGTCGCAGCAGCACGAGTCCCGCCGGGCCATCCCTCCGCACGCGGCGCCGCTGCAGGACGCGCTGGCCCCGCTCCACGACGTTCGCGCGCGCAGTCTGCTCGCGTTCCAGCTCGCCTGGAGCGCCGCCGGCGGGATCGCGGCGGCGTTCTACCCGTTGCACATGATCGGCAACCTCCGGATGGGTTTCGCCCGGATGGCCATCTACACCGCCGCCGTGGCCGCGTTCCGCATGTTGGCAGCACCGCTGTGGGGACGCGTTCTCGACCGCGGAGGCGCGCGTCCTGTCCTGGTCGCGAGCGCGTTCGCGCTCGGGCTCTCTCCGCTGTTCTGGATCTTCGCCGCGGAGGGACGGCTCTGGCCCCTCGCGATCGATGCCGCCGTGAGCGGCGCAGCCAACGCCGGCCTGTCGCTGGCCACGTTCTCGCTGCCGCTGGCGTTGTCGCGGCCTGCCACCCGATCGTTCTACGTGGGCGCGCTTGCCGCGGCGGGTGGACTGGCGGCGGGGTTCGGCTCGGCTGCGGGCGGCGCCGCCGTGAAGGTGCTGCCCGGCGCGTGGTCGCTCCTGGGACAGCCTCTGGTCGCCGCGCAGGCCCTCTTCCTGGTGGGCGCGGGTGCGCGCCTTTGCGCCGCCGCCCTCGCGTTGCGCGTCAACGAACGCGCGCCAGCGGAAGTTGTCCACATGCCACGCCGCGCCCAGCCTGGTCGTGCGAAGCTGTCGGCGTGACGTTCGATTGCCGTTCCTGCGGCGCCTGCTGCTGCAATACCGACGAGAACCGGACCGAGAAGTACGTCGACTACATCGAGGTCACGCCGCGGGCCGCGCTGTCCCGGCACCCGGCGCTGCTGCGCAGGTTGACGGTGCTGAACGGGGACGGCGAGCGGCACATGAAGCTGCGGGGGCGGGAGCAGCGGTGCATCGCGCTCGAGGGGACGCTCGGAGTCGAAGTCTCCTGCGCGATCTACGAACTGCGCCCCGCCGGCTGCCGGCGCGTACAGCCCGGCTCCCGGGAGTGCCGCCGTGATCGCCACGAGCGCGGGATCGAATAGGATCCCGGGCGGAGGTCCCATCATGCGCAAGCTCTTTCCGTTGCTGTTCGCGGCCACCGCGCTCGCAGACGCGCCGCCGCCGTCCACGGAGGACGCGCTCGTGGCCCACGTGACGACGGCGAAATTCACCGAATCGAAGACCCCGAACTCGCCCAAGGGCTCGCAGGGCGCGGTGATCGGCGTGGACCCGAATACGAAAGGCGCGACCAACTATGCCAGGACGCCCGCCGGAACCGGTCTACCCGCGCATTGGCACTCCTTCGCGGAGTACACCGTTTTTCTTGCCGGCAACGGCACGCTGATGCTGGACGGGAAGCAGCACGAGATCTCGCCGGGAAGCTACGCCGTCATTCCGGCGAAGATGGTCCACCAGTTTACTTGTGGACCGGGAGCGGACTGCCTGCTGCTCACCCGCCGCGCCGGGCCGACCGACTACAATTTCATCAAGTAGCCGGATTCGCCTGGTGGCGGCCGCCGAAGGCGGCTTGGCGACTACGCTTGAGCGCACACCGTGCCCGGCAAGGTTAAAAATGGGTTCTAGCTGGAAAGGACGCCGCATGAAACGGATCGCCATTCTCCTCGCCTGCGCAGCAGGCTGCGCATCGGCACCCAGGCAACCCTCGCAAAACGAGAAGTTGGATCAGCTCGCCGCACACGTCGTCGATTCACCCGATCGCAGCGAGGCGGACCGCAAGCTCGATCCCGGGCGGCACCCGAAGGAGATGTTGCACTTCCTGCGCGTGCAAGACGGAATCAAGGTGCTCGACGTGGGCGCGGGTCCCGGATACACGACGGAGCTGATCGCGCGCGCCGTGGCGCCGGGCGGCGTGGTCTACATGCAGAACGATCCGCGCTGGCTTCCCTTCCTCAAGGATGCGCTGGCCGACCGCTTCACCCATCCGGCGATGAAGGGTGTGGTGCGCGCCGACGTGCCGTTCGACGACCCCGTGCCGCCGGATGCCAAGGACCTCGATCTGGTGGTGATGAACGTGATCTACCACGACGTCGTCAACATGCCGGTCGACCGCGCGCACATGAACATGGCGATCTTCGACGCGCTCCGGCCGGGAGGCTCCTACATCGTCATCGACTCGAGCGCCAAGGACGGCACGGGTCTCGCGGAGACGAAGACGCTCCATCGGATCGACGAGAGCGTGGTCAAGGACGAGGTGCAGAAGGCTGGCTTCCGCCTCGACGCCGAGAGCGACTTCCTGCGCAATCCTGCCGACGCGCGCGATTGGAACGCCTCTCCGAACGCGGCGGAGAAAGCCGGAAAGCGCGGGACCAGCGACCGGTTCGCGCTGCGCTTCGTCAAGCCTCGGGCGTGATCGCGACCGCCCGAAGGCGGCTTGGCGACTATGTTTTTCCGCTGTGTGCGCAGCTGCGCTCCGCGCCCCGTCAATAAGTTTGCCACGGGCTCGCCGCGCAAGGAACATGGCCTGCGGAGGTCAGCTTGCGCGTCTTCATCCTCTCGATTTTCCTCGCTTCTGCCGCCGCGGCGCAGAACCGGGTGGCCGTGCTCCCCGTGCAGCCGCGGTCCGGCGCGCTCACGCCTGCGGACGCAGCGGCATTCACCCAGGAGGTGCGCGCCGCCGCCCGCGACTCCTTGGCGGATCGCGGCTACGAAGTGCTCGCCGCCGAAGGATCCGATCCATCCGACGCGCTCGAGAGGACGGGCGCTTCGCTCGTCGTGCTCGGTCGCGCGGCGCAGATGGAAGGAGCGACGGTCGTCGGGATCGGCCTCTACAAACCAGGATCCAGCTCACCGGTGTCGCTCATCCGGGTGATGGGAATCGGGATTGCGCAACTCAAGACCGACGTCCGCGCGAAGTTGCCCGGGCAGCTCGCCACCGCGCTCGGTCTGGCACCGCCCGCCGTGGAGGCGAAGCTTCCGCGGGGAACGCTGAGGATTCCGGGCGGCACGAAGCAGCAGCCGCCGGAGGCGCCGGTTTCCGCTCCTCCTCCACCTGCTGCCCCTCCTCCCCCTACCCTGGTGAGCCCGCCGCCTCCGGCCGACGAGGATCCCCTGGTCACGATCATCCGCGAGACCACCACGGCGGTCGAGCAGGTGCGGGGCTTGCGGCGCAAGCAGAATCTCAAGGTGCAGATCCTCGACGACAAGCTGTTCTCCGCCGCGGTCCGCGAGAAGGCGAAGAAGGAGTTGACGCCTGCGGTGGTCGCCGCGGAGCGGGCGCGCTGGCTCGCCTTCAATCTCGCGCCCCCGGCCGTCGATCCCGCTCAGGCCCTGCTCGACGTGCTCGACGAGCAGGTGGCGGGCTTCTACGATCCGTTCACCAAGCAGCTCGTCGTGCGCAAGGATCCCCCCGCCTCGGCCGGCGCGATGGGGCCGGACGGGCTGCGCGTCATCCTCGCCCACGAGATCGAGCACGCGCTGCAGGACCAGAATTTCGGAATTCCGGACATGTCGTCCTTGCCCGACGATGACGTCCGCCTCGCGCGCAGCGCGCTGTACGAAGGCGACGCGATGGCCGTGATGACCGCGTTCGGCGCGCTTCGTGCGCACAAGCCGGTGAGGGCGTCGATCGCGACCGGCGCGGCGACGTTGCGGGGGCTCGACGCGCAGACGCTGTTGCGGGTGAGCGGCAAGTCTCCCCAGCTCCTGCACGCGCCTCCCGTCCTGCGCGAGGAGCTGGTGCTTCCCTACGCGGCTGGGTTCGCGCTGGTGGCCGAAGCGTATCGGCGCGGCGGGTTCCCGCTGGTCGACCGCATGTTCAGGAGCCCGCCCTCGTCGGTCCATCAGATCCTCCATCCGGAGGCGTACTTCGCGGGAGAGCTGCCCGCCGCGGTCCCGGCTCCGCTTCCTCCCGCCGGCACGCGCGCGATCGCGATCGGTCGCATGGGCGAGCTCGGGACCCGCCTCGCGCTGGAAGCGTGCGTGGAGAAGGAGGTGGTGAAGGAGATCGCGCCTCACTGGTCGGGCGATGCATATACGGTCGTCGAAGGGCCCAAGGGCGTCCTCTCCCTCCTCTGGACGACCGCCTGGAGCGGCGGGGTGGCGCCGAACGTCTCCAACGTGATGAAGCTCGTCCAGCCCTGCTGGCAGGACCAGGCGGCCAGCGGGCCGAACCCGCTCGGCTGGTCGATGGGGCCGGAGTCGAAGATCGCCGGCTCGACCGAGCTCGTCGCCGTCGCCCGCGGGAGCATCGATCTGGACGCGGCCATCTCGCGGCAGCTCGCTCTTCGTCCGGTGATGGCGGCCGCGGTGCCACCGCTCGGGAACGTGCCCCCGCCGCCCTCCGCGGAGGCGACGCGCGTGGACGGCGGCCGATTCGTGAGCCCGCGGCTCGCGCTCGCGGGCGAGGTGCCCGAGGGATTCGAGGCCGACTCCAGCAATCTCGTGGCCGAGGTCGCGATCAAGAAGCTGGGCACCGGAGGCGCGACCGTCTCGTTCGTCCCCGAGCCGCTCGCCGGAGCGGCGCTCGACGCGTTCTTTCAGACCGCCTCCGCGCAGATCGCTGCCGCGCAGGGGGGCCATCTCACGTACATCGGCAAAGCGAAGCGCTCGCTGGCGGGAGCGCCGGCGGAACAGCGCTCGTGGGCGGTCGAGAACGCCGGAATGCAACTGCGGATCGAGGTTGCGCCGTACTGCGGGGGCAAGGCGGCGCTGACGCTGCTGCGGCTCGAAGCCGGCGCCGCTGCCCGCATGACACTCGACCAGTTCGAGGCTTCGATCCGGCAGACCGGGGCCGCGCCGGTGTGCGCCGACCTGGAGTAGCGCCGGCCGGGAGAAGGCGGTAAAGCTCGGCCGGATGCAGGACGTCCTGAACTTCATCGACGGACGGCATGCGCCCGCCGCCTGCGGGGAGTGGTTGGACGACGTCGATCCCGCGACCGGCGAGACGTACGCGCGCGTGGCCAGCTCGGACGCCCGGGACGTGGACCGTTCGGTGGCGGCAGCGCTCCACGCGTTTCCTGCCTGGTCGGTGACGCCGGTCGTGGAGAGATCGAAGCTGCTGCGCCGGCTCGCACGCCTGATCGAGCGCGACCTGGAGAAGCTCGCCCGCGCGGAATCGATCGATTCGGGAAAGCCACTCTCCGCGGCACGGACCGTGGACATCCCGCGCGCGGTGCAGAACTTCGACTTCTTCGCGGACGCCGTGACGCAGTTCTCCAGCGAAGCGCACCCCACCGACGAGGTCGCGCTCAACTACACGCTACGCCAGCCGCTCGGCCCGGTGGCGTGCATCTCGCCCTGGAACCTCCCGCTCTACCTGCTCACCTGGAAGATCGCACCCGCGCTCGCGGCGGGAAACTGCGTGGTCGCAAAACCCTCGGAAGTGACACCGATGAGCGCGCATCTGCTCGGCTCGCTCGCCGCGGAGGCGGGGCTGCCTCCCGGCGTGCTCAACATCGTCCAGGGGCTGGGCCCCCGAGCCGGTGGGCCGCTCTGCGCGCATCCCGGGATCCGCGCGATCTCCTTCACCGGATCCACCAGGGTCGGCGCCGAGATCGCCCGCGAGGCAGCCACCTCGTTCAAGAAGGTGTCGCTGGAGATGGGCGGCAAGAACCCGACGCTGGTCTTCGCCGACGCGGACCTGCGCGAGGCGATCCCCCAGACCGTGCGCGCTGCCTTTTCCAACACCGGCCAGATCTGTCTCTGCGGCTCCCGCATCCTCGTGGAGAGATCCGTGTACGACCAGGTTCGCGACGAGCTGGTCGAGCGCGTCCGCGCCCTCCGCGTCGGCGATCCTCTCCAGGCGGACACGGAGCAGGGCGCGCTCGTGTCCCGGCAGCATTTCGACAAGGTGATGGGCTGCCTGGCGGTGGCGCGGCAGGAAGGCGGCCGCGTGCTCTGCGGCGGAGGCCGCGCGAGCGTCCCCGGCCGCTGTGCCGGAGGCTTCTTCGTGCAGCCGACGCTCATCGAGGGCCTCGGGCCTTCCTGTCGCACCAACCAGGAGGAGATCTTCGGCCCCGTCGCTACGCTGCTTCCCTTCGACGGCGCGGACGAAGCGGTCCGCCTCGCCAATTCCACCCGCTACGGGCTTGCAGCGTCGCTCTGGACTCGCGACCTGTCGCGCGCGCATCGCGTGGGCGCGCAGCTCCACAGCGGCATCGTCTGGGTGAACTGCTGGATGCTGCGCGACTTGCGGACGCCCTTCGGCGGCGTCAAGGAGTCCGGCGTCGGCCGCGAAGGCGGCATGGACGCCCTGCGCTTCTTCACCGAGCCGAAGAACGTCTGCGTGAAACTATGAGCGCGAAGGAGCTCCAATCCTCGCGCGCGCCGGAGCCGATCGGGGCCTATCCGCACGCCCGCCGCGTGGGAAACCTCCTCTTCCTCTCCGGAATCGGACCGCGGCGGCGTGGCTCGCGCGAGATCCCCGGCGTCCAGCTCCGCACCGACGGCACCGTGGAGAGCTACGACATCGAGGCGCAATGCCGCGCCGTCTTCGACAACGTGCGCGCCGTCCTGGAGGATGCGGGCGCCCGTTGGGAGGACCTGGTCGACGTCACCGTCTTCCTCACGGACATGAAGCGGGACTTTGCCACGTACAACCGGCTCTATGCCGAGTACTTCGCCGAAGCGCGGCCTTGCCGCACCACGGTGGAAGTGACGGCGTTGCCCACACCCATCGCCATCGAGCTGAAGTGCATCGCGGAGGTCGTGTCCCGATGAAGCCGCTCAACTTCCGTAAATGGATCGACGAGCACCGGGACCTGCTCAAGCCGCCGGTCGGCAATGCCCAGATCTGGGAGGGCGACCGCGACTTCATGGTCACCGTGGTCGGAGGCCCGAACGCCCGCACCGACTATCACATCAACCAGGGCGAGGAATTCTTCTACCAGGTGGAAGGCGACATCGTGCTGCGCACGCTGCAGGGCGGAAAGCGGGTGGATGTCCCCATCCGCCAGGGCGAGATCTTCCTGCTCCCGCCCGACACGCCGCACTCCCCGCAGCGGCCTGCGAACACGGTGGGCCTGGTGATCGAGCGCCGGCGCCTGCCCGGGGAGAAGGACACCTTCCTCTGGCTCTGCGACGGCTGCGGGAGCGAGCTCTATCGCGAATCATTCCATCTCACCGACATCGTCAAGCAGCTCCCGCCGGTGTTCGAGCACTACTGGGGCAATCCCGCGAACACGACCTGCCGGAAGTGCGGCCGCAAACATGCGAAGCCTTGACGTGCACACGCACGTGCTCCCGCCGGAGCTTCCGCGCTGGAGTCCCATCCGGCTGGAGCGCGCGGGCGAGTGCCGGGCGCGCATGCTCCGCGAGGACGGAACCGTCTTCCGCGAGATCGAGAGCAACGCCTGGGATGCCACCCAGCGGCTGCGCGAGTGCGACGACGCAGGCGTGGGCGCCCAGGTGCTGTCGACGGTCCCGGTCCTGTTCGCGTACCAGCTCCCGCCGCAGCGCGGCCAGGACCTGGCGCGCCTGCTGAACGATTCCATCGCTTCGCTGTGCCGCGAGCATCCTCGCCGCTTCATCGGTCTCGGGACGCTCCCGCTGCAGTCTCCCGATCTCGCGCTGCGCGAGCTGGACCGCTGCATCGGGGAGCTGGGGCTCGCGGGCGTCGAGATCGGCTCCCACGTCAACGCCTGGAACCTCTCCGACCCGGCGCTGTTTCCGGTGTTCGCGCGCGCCTCCGGGCTGGGAGCGGCCATCTTCGTCCACCCCTGGGACATGATGGGCGAGGAGCGGATGCGCAAGTATTGGCTCCCCTGGCTGGTCGGGATGCCGGCGGAAGTCTCGCTGGCGATCTGTTCCCTGATCTTCGGCGGCGTCCTCGAGCGTCTGCCGGGGCTGCGGATCGCATTTGCCCACGGCGGAGGGGCGTTCCCGGGAACGTTGGGGCGCATCGAGCACGGGTTCCGTGCCCGGCCGGACCTGGTGGCGATCGACAATGCACGCCCGCCCTCGGCGTACGTGAAGTCGATCTACGTCGACTCCTTGGTGCACGATCCGCGCGCCCTGCGGTTCATCCTGGACTGCTTCGGCCACGAACGGGTCGCGCTCGGCAGCGACTACCCGTTTCCGCTCGGCGAGGCGCGGCCCGGCGCCCTGATCGAATCGCTGCATCTGCCGCCCGACGTGCGCGATCGGCTGCGCGCCGGGACCGCGCTGGAATGGCTCGGCCGCGAGGCGAGCTCGTATGACCTTTGAAGACTCGCTCGAGTGGGCGCGGGCGCAGGACTCCGCCGACGAGCTCGCGGCGCTGCGCGCGGAGTTTCTTTTCCCCGACTCCGGACCGCTCTACTTCGCCGGCCACTCGCTGGGCCTGCAGCCCCGGCGCGCCCGCGAGTACGTCCTGCAGGAGTTGGACGACTGGGCGCGGCTCGGCGTCGAGGGGCACTTCTCGGCCCGCAATCCCTGGGTCAGCTACCACGAGCTCTTGACCGGGGCGACCGCGCGGTTGGTCGGCGCTCTCCCCCACGAAGTGGTGGTGATGAACACCCTGTCGGTGAACCTCCATCTGCTGATGGTCTCGTTCTACCGGCCGCGGCG